>Ga0102899_1000191_pt1 | contig 27164 bp, 25 predicted proteins | sample Colrivmeta1555B3_FD_78455 | JGI IMG/M metagenome (GOLD analysis project Ga0102899, IMG submission 78455) | Estuarine microbial communities from the Columbia River estuary - metaG 1555B-3 | ecosystem: Environmental > Aquatic > Marine > Intertidal zone > Estuary | place: USA: Columbia River... | reverse complement strand
CTTAAACGCGTTGGCCAATTGGTCTGTTGCTAGTATTAATATCGCTAAAGCGAGGATCGCTTTTAAACAAACTACAAGACCGTATTTGTGGTACATCTTCCAAAGAAAAAAAAGCACTAGAGGGGCGCCAATAGTCTTTTCTGAGAGTAACAACCAAAATGCATCCCATGAAGGGCTTCCCAAACCATTGAGAAACACAAAAAGAGCGCGGTCTATGGATTGAAGTTGCTCTAGCATTATGCTTCGTACCTAGAAATCTCTCTGTCGTAAAAATCAGTAGCTGCTTGAATGAGTCCTTCCGTTTCCGTTTCCAATTCTTTTTCATCTTCTGGAGAAAAATCTTCCAACCATTCCACGCTGTCGTCTTCAAGGTTTATAATGAACCTAGGATAGTCTGTGTGTATTACAAAAATAGCAGTGGGGAAATCAGTGTTGTCACCGAGTAAAAATTTTGGAAATTCCATAGGATAATATTTTTAAATACGTTGGTCTGTACGTTGATCTATGATTAGAAGTATGCTGCTTCTGATTGTTTTAGTGGTAATTTAACTTTTAAAATAAAGCACTAAAATAGTGAGAATCTTAGGAAACCGGAAGAGAAAGGTCTTCTATATGCTTTTTTGTCAGATAATTAAATCGGATATATAACATAATAGCTGAAGCAGTTAGGCCAGCTAAAAGGCCCAGCCAAATTCCAACGCTTTCCAAAGGGGTGTATAAGCCTAGGTAAAAACTCACAGGAAAACCAATCATCCAATAAGCGATAAAGGTAATTAGGGTGGGTATTTTAACATCTTGAAAACCTCTTAATGCACCCAAGACCACTACTTGTAATCCATCTGAAATTTGAAAAAATGCTGCCACTAAAAGTAATTGACCGGTAAGGAAAATAACTTCTGTATTGTCTGCCGCATTGATTAAATCATTGTTATTGAGATAAATTGTAGGCAATATATCTCTAAAAGCTAAAAACAAAATAGCAAACACTACTTCCAGAATAAAGGTCAATAAAAAGATAGACATGGCAATTCTCCGCAGTGCATTAAAATCTTTTAATCCTTTCTGATTGCCTACCCTAATCATAGCTGCAACACCAAGTCCCATACCCACCATAAAAGTCATACTAGACAAGTTCAAGGCAATTTGATTGGCCGCTTGTGCATTTTTTCCCAACACACCACTAAGCCAAATGGCCGATGTAAATATGGCTACCTCAAAAAACATTTGCAATGCAGAAGGAAAGCCTAAATTGATGATTTTAGTCAGTACGCTCTTCTCAATAACCTTAAAGTTTATGTTGTGTACATAGGCCTTAAATTTGTCCTTATAACGAAATATAGCCCAAAGTAAAATTACCATGACCACCCTAGAAACTAAAGTCCCAAAGGCTGCACCAACAATCCCCATTTCAGGGAAACCAAAAGTGCCATAAATCAATAAATAGTTAAGAACAATATTAATCACGTTGGCAACAACGGTTACATACATAGGGTATTTGGTCTGAGACAGTCCCTCTGAAAACTGCTTCAAAGCCTGAAAAATAATTAATGGCACCAGAGAAAAAGCGACCAAATCCAAATAAGGCATGGCCAATGTAACAACCTCAATAGGCTGTTTCATATGGTACATGAGTGGTTTACACAGTAGGATTAGAAAAAACAAGGCCAATCCTAAAACGGTACATAAAACCAATCCGTGTTTGAGTGCTGATTTTCCTGAGGCAGTGTCTTTTGCTCCATCAGATTCCGCTACCAGTGGTGTAATAGCAGTAGAAAACCCAATGCCTAAAGACATGGCTATAAACACAAAACTGTTTCCTAAAGAAACCGCTGCTAGTTCGGCGGTTCCTAGTTGTCCCACCATAATATTGTCTGCAAAAGCAACAAAAGTATGGCCTAAAAGGCCTAGGATTACTGGAAAAGAAAGGCTTAAATTATATCTAAATTCTTTGGTGTATTGCTGTAACAAATGGTTGAAATTTTGCTTGCAAATATAGGCTTTCTAAAGCAGCTATAAACATCTTAAAAAAAATGTATGTACATAATTAAATGTAATGTGATGGGCCGCCATTTTGCGCTACTAATTTAATACTTATGAAAATACAATCTTTAATACTTTTGATAATGCAATCTTTAAAACTTATGAAAATACAATCTTTAATACTTATGAAAATGTAATACAGTTTTAGGGCTCTCTTATAATTTTTTAGCTGCATTCCAGAATACATCCATCTCCTCTAGTGACATATCACTCAAAGACAAACCCTTTAATTGCGCCTGAGATTCCAAGTATATAAATCTCTTTTTAAACTTTGTATTGGTTCTTTCTAGGGCGTTTTCTGGATTTATCCCTATAGCCCTTGCGTAATTAATCATCGAGAAAATTAGGTCTCCAAACTCTGCTTCCATTGCATCGGTATTGCCTTTTTTGACCTCATCATTAAACTCTCCGAGTTCTTCTTTAACTTTTTCCCAAACCTGCTCAGGTTTCTCCCAATCAAAACCTACACCAGCAGCTTTTTCTTGCATTCTATATGCTTTTATTAAAGCAGGAAGTCCTTTTGGAACACCTGAAAGCACCCCTTTATTCCCCTCTTTTAACTTGAGCTGTTCCCAGTTTTTCTTGACCTCTTCTTCATTTTCAACGGTGACGTCTCCATAGATATGTGGATGCCTGTGAATGAGTTTATCACAGATTTCATTACACACATCTCCCATATCAAATGTACCAGACTCACTCCCTATTTTGGCATAAAACACAATATGCAACAAAACATCTCCCAGTTCCTTTTTAACTTCTTGAAGGTCGTTATCTAAGATAGCGTCGGCCAATTCATAGGTTTCTTCTAAAGTGAGTAAGCGTAAACTTTCCATGGTTTGCTTCTTATCCCAAGGGCATTTTAAACGCAACTCATCCATAATGGTTAACAATCTGTCAAAGGCTTTTAATTGGTCTTCTCTTGAATTCATAGAGGCAGTTTTAAAAGGGTGTGTTTTTTTAGATCAACAAAACTACAGATTTAAATGTCACAAGTCTAATGTCTCGGTGTCATAGGTCTAAAAAATTAGGTGTGCTCATTCAAAAAATGTAATTTAAATGAATAATTTTTAATTGAAAACAATATAGAATCATGAAAAAAATAGTGCTCGTTCTAGGCTTGTTCATCTGTTGCAATGCTAATGTCTTTTCACAAAATCCGTTTAAAGCAGAGGTTCAAGAAATACAAAACAGGTACACTAACCTTAAAAAACAGGGAAAAACAATTGTATTCACAGGTAGTTCTAGCGTGAGAATGTGGCCGTCTGTCAGTGATTTAACTCCAGAAAATACGATCATAAATACTGGTTTTGGTGGGTCTCAAGCACGAGATTTATGGCGACATAAAGAGGCCCTTATCATTCAGTTCCAACCCCATCAAGTTTTTATATATGAGGGTGACAATGATTTGTTTGCGGGAGTACACCCAAGAAAAATTAAACGCACCACAAAAAAAATAATCAGGGCCATTCAGAAAAGCAACAAACAAACTCAGATAGTCCTTATAGCCGCTAAACCGAGTATAAGTCGCTGGGATTTAAAAACAAAGTACTTACAATTAAATAACCTTTTCAAACGGCTCGCTGCTAAGAAAGAGCAACTCATCTATGCAGATGTATGGCACCCTATGCTTAAAGAAGGTGCGCTAGACAAAAGCTTGTTTGTTTCAGATGGCTTACACATGAATCAAAAAGGATACGCTATTTGGGAATCCGTTTTGAAACCATTAATATTGAAGTAAGAAATTAAAACCCATCATTAATAAAAGTCAGAAACATTTACTACAATAATCAAACACAAATACCAATCAAAACTAAAACCACAAATACCAATCACAATAATCAACCACAAATACCAATTACATGACATTTATTACTTATAAACTACGCTACTTAATCTTATTCGCGGTGCTTTTTTTAACCGCCTGTCAAAAGCCAATGATTGAAATTGAACAAGGAATTTCAGACTTTTCAGCGCTTGGATTAATTCCCATCCCCGCGGCAATAGAAGAAGATGAGCACGGATTTCCAATGTATAAAGACACCTATATAAAAACTTCAGATACCACAGCATTTATGTTGCATATGGCTCAATTCACTGCAGAGAAAATCTTTCATCACAGTGGGTTGGCTCTAGAAATTAATCCTGAAAACCCACGTGGAACAGCCATTGAACTTGAAATAACCCCTACAGAAGAAACTGAGGTTAAAACTACTGAGCGTAATCTGGATCCGAATACTACGGGAGAATCTTATAAAATTTCGGTGGGTAAAAGTATTTTAAAAATAGCATCGGCGCAGCCAAGTGGTCTTTTTAGAGGCATTCAAACTTTAAGACAATTAATTCCTAACCAAGCTGCAACAATAAAAAATATGCCGGTATGGGAAATTCCTGGAGGAACCATTCAAGACGCCCCAAATTATGCTTTTAGAGGGGCTATGTTAGATGTGGCCAGACATTTTTTTACGATACAAGAGGTAAAACGCTATATAGATCTATTGGCCTATTACAAAATAAATATCTTACACCTTCACCTTACAGATGACCAAGGATGGCGCATTGAAATTAAAAAATGGCCTAAACTCACTGAGGTAGGTGGCGAAAAAGAAGTGGGTGGAGGTACTGGTGGTTTTTACACCCAAGCGCAATACAAAGATTTGGTGGCTTATGCGAATAAACACTTTATAACCATCATTCCTGAGATCGATATGCCTGGACACACCAATGCGGCATCTGTGGCTTATCCATTCTTAAATGGCAATGGAAAAACTCCTGAATTATACACTGGTACTGAGGTGGGGTTCAGTACTTGGGATGCCAACAATGAAAAAGTGTATGACTTTGTGACAGATGTTGTGAATGAAATTAGTGCCATGAGTCCTGGTCCTTATTTTCATTTAGGAGGAGATGAGAGTCATGTTACCAAAAAACCGGACTATATTAAATTTGTAAATAGGGTAAGTGAAATTGTAAAACAGGCGGGTAAAACACCTATTGGCTGGGATGAAATTGTTACTGCAGACACAGACAGCACTGCCATTGCTCAGTTTTGGGCCAGTGAGAAAAATGCTGCTATAGCGGTACAAAAAGGCATGAAGGTCATTTTATCTCCTGCCAAGAAGGCCTATTTAGACATGCAGTACAAGGAAGATTCTCCTTATGGACTGCACTGGGCGGGTTATGTGCCAGTAGACACCGCTTATATTTGGACGCCGGAAACTTATGCAAAAGGGGTTCCCAGTGAATTGATCCTAGGTATAGAGGCCCCACTCTGGTCTGAAACCATTAGCAATAGTGATGAGATAGAATACCTGGCATTTCCTAGATTACCAGGATATGCTGAATTGGCTTGGAGCAGCCCTGAAAAAAGAGACTGGAATGAGTACAAAGAAAGATTGGCTTTACAATCCCTGTTTTTTGACAGGAATAAAGTAAATTATTATCCTTCCGAAAAAATAGATTGGGTTAGCCCACCATTGGCTCCCAAAACAATTGGAAAAGATTAGGGATAAAAATTATAGCGCATTAAAAAGCCCGCTATAAGCGGGCTTTTATTTATGATATATTTAAGCGTTCTTTCAGGTAGTTAAAGGCTTTTTTTATCTATTTAATCCCTGGAAGTTTTTCTGGAAGGGGTGTTTGCCAATAATATTCAGGGGCTTTCTTCTCAGAAGGCCATTCTAAATCTAGGGCTTTGGTGTCATACATCTTACCGTCCTTAATCACTTTAGACACCGTATTGGTGTTTCTCAAATCTTCTAACGGATTGGCATCTAGAATAACCAAATCTGCTATTTTACCTACTTCAATACTTCCTAAGTCTGTGTCTAAACCTAGTGACTTAGCACCTAAAATGGTCGCAAATTTTAATGCGCCGTGGGCAGATATTCCACCACTTCCTACGGACCATAATTCCCAATGGTAGCCTAATCCTTGTAATTGGCCATGGCTTCCAATACCTCCAATACCTCCTGCTGCTTCCAAATCATTCATGAATTCTGCATGCTTTTTAAAGACATGCTCCTCTTCCATAAACCATCCTGGCCTACGTCTGGATTTTTGAGCCAATTCTTCATATGGGGTGTAAAACTGTAACTTCTCATCTTCCCATACTTTTTCTGTGGCATAGTAAAAATTCTCTGCCCATGGCCCCCCGTAAGAAACTAACAAAGTTGGTGTTACCGCCATTTTAGCCTCTGCAATGGTTTTTACCACATCTGGGAAAATAGGGTATATAGGCAAGGAATGTTCATGTCCTGGATAACCATCTAAAAGCTGGGTCATATTGAGTTTGAAATCTAAACCACCTTCTGTTGTTGGAATAAGTTTGAGCTCTTTGGCGGCCATAATTACCCATTGCCTTTGCTGTCTATTACCCACCAAATACATTTTGATACTTTTGGTATTGTAGTATTCGCTGTACTGTTTAAGCACCTCTTTAGCGTGATCAAGGCTTTGAATTTTATAAGACCAATAGCCTACTCCAGGGCCAGTAGAATAAATTCTAGGGCCTGCAATCTTTCCAGCATCGACAATATCTGAATAGGTCAGTACGTCTGTGGTACCAGTCTGTGGGTCTCTTGTTGTAGTAACTCCATAGGCCAAATTGGCCGCATACATCCATACTTGATTCTTTTGAACACCCCAATTAGGCCACATATGAGCGTGGGTGTCTATAAATCCTGGTGTAATGGTCTTTCCGCTCATATTCATGAGCGTAGTGTTTTCTGGAACAGTTAAAGTGCCTGAGGCACCCACAGCGGCAATTCTATGGTCCTTGATCAATAGGTCTCCGTTTTCTATGACCTCTTCTCCGTTCATCGTAATAATTCTAGCTCCTTGTAATAGTAAATTGCCTTTGGCCAAGTCTTTAGAAAAAGCCACTTTAACCTTTAATTCCTTGGCTTCAAAGGCTTTGAGACTGTCTTTTTTGTCTTCACTATCTGTAGCCGCTAAACCATCTTTGGTAGCGTCTTCTTGTTCATTTTTATCTGATTTGTCATTAGAATCACTTCCTTTATTTGCCGCATCAGCCAATTTTTTAGCGGCCTCTTTTGCTTTCTTATCTGCAGCGAGTTTTTCTTCATAGGCTTTGGCGTCTGCTAAATTGTAAGTAAAGAAACTAGCCCCAAGAGACCAATACACCTGCTGGCTGTCTGTGCCCCATACAGGAAATTCTCCGCCAAATACAGTTAATTTCTTGGCAGGAAACGAAGCAGCGTCTGCCTTGGCTAAAGATATTTTAGGCGTCTGACCAAATTTTGGAACAATCACAGTATAAATGTCATTATTAATTTTTGCCAAGGCTGTTTTGCCATCTGGTGAAATTTCAATTTCTGAGGCTCTAGAGGCCTTATTATTTTCTCTCCAAGCATCTGGATTAGAGGGCAAAGCTGCAGCCACGCTAGCGCTGGCTGCCCCGCTGCTGTCCCAACCAAAAGCAGCGTCATGGTCTTCTTGAAAATAATCAGAAGATCCGTAGGTTTCAATTCCAGTAAGGCTTAAGTGCTCCTTTTCATCACTACCATCCCAACGGATAGAAACAAGCCCCTTACTACCGCTGTAAAGATAAATTCTGTTGTCTACCTTAGTGAAATGAGGCATTTCCCGACCTTTTGACTTGGCAATAAGTTGGTTGCTCCCACCTTGACCAGAGATCCACATAAGGTCTTCAGTAGCGTTAGAGGCCATTGGACCTATAGCATCTTTATACACTTGATTACTTCCTGCAAGAAAAACTATCCTGTCCTGAGCGTAAGACCATCTTGGCTGTGTATAGATACCTGTAGTTTGAGTGAGTTTAACTACAGTCGTTCTTCTTCCCATACGGGCTTTATACAAATGTCCTTCAGATCCATTCCAAGTGGTGAAAACAATTTGTGATCCATCTGGTGACCAGGCAGGTTGTGCTTCTGTAAAATCATGTGTGGTCACTCTTTTTGGTGTACCATTAGGTAAATCCATTACATAAAGTCTGTTCAAGGCAGTAAAGGCCAATCTTTTTCCATCTGGTGAAGGCTTTGCATCCCTTATTTGAGAAGCCATAGCAGTGTCTGCATCTGAGATAGGGTATTTAAAATCCAATTGCGGACCTAATTCCAAAGCTACTGAAGCCGTGTATGGAATTTTAGAAGCCGTCTTATCTGATAGGGTAATTCTGTGAATGTCACCACCATAAGAAACAATTAATGCATTAGAATCTGGGGTAAAAGACATGGCTGGAAGGACCCCTAAAGGCGCTATAGATTCTTGCTCGTCTCTTTGAACAGGATAGGCCAGCCAGGATTCTTCCCCTGTGTTAAGGTCTCTCAATATTAGACCTGTTTGGTCCTCAAACCTAGTACCATAGACCAACCATTTTCCATCTTTTGAAAGGGTTGGGGTAAATGCGGAACCGTACCTAGAAGTAATTACATCTGTGGCACCATCTTCCATGCTATAAGTTCCTACTTGGTATTGGGGCAATTGCGCATTGTAATTCCAGGCACCATTTCTTTGTGAAAAGTAGAGTGTTTTACCGTCCGCACCAAAAAAAGGATCTATGGCTTTTAAACCCTTAGGCTCACTAATTAATGGTGCTCCACCACCCCCATCCTTGTGATACAAATGTAATTTTATGTTTCTCCTGCCTTTAGCACCCACCAAATAATCTCCATCTGGTGACCAGGCCACTGAGAAAAAGTTATTTTTTTGCTCTTTAGAGATTTGGGTGTCTTCTTTGGAGCTAAGGTCCATGAGCCAAATATTATCTGAACCACTCTTGTCTGAAATATACGCTAAAGATTTTCCATCTGGACTGAACCTCGGGTGAACCTCGTAAGCCAATCCATGGGTGATGGCGGTAGCATTACCTCCTGAAATGGGCATGGTGTATAGATCTCCCATAAGATCAAAAACTATGGTTTGACCGTCTGGGCTTACATCCAAGGAAGTCCAGGTACCTTTATCGGTGGTGAAAGCTATAGATCTAGACGGTTCCAAAGGCAATTCCTTTGTGGCTTTTTTAATACTATCAGAAGCCTTTGCAGTGCTGGTCTCTTGTGCACTAGTATTCAGGCATATCAAACCCACTAAGCAGGACAAGGACAATTTTAAATTAATTTTCATCTGTTTGGTTTTTTAGATCCTTAAATATAAGAGAATATTCCTTTTCTAATGAAGAAATTATAGCGCATTAAAAAGCCCGCTATAAGCGGGCTTTTTAATATTATGAAAGGACTAAAGCCTTTATTCTATTACTTTTTAACAGCTGCTTTAGATGTTTTTCCACCTCCTTTAGCAGCAGAAGAAGCTTTTGAGCTGGAATTTTTTGCAGATGGTTTAACTGACTTAGGTGCCGCAGTAGAAGTCAAAGCTTTTGCAACGGGCTTGGCAGATTTCTCGGCTGCCTCGGTAGGTTCAGAAAAATCCAATAGATCGTTGGCCTGAAGAATATTGTACCACTGAATGACTTTTTTAATGTCAGAGGCATAAACGCGGTCTTCATCGTAATTTGGAAGCACTTCAAAAAAGTAAGCTTCTAACGCTAATTTATCTGCTTTGTGAGAAATACTTGTTTTATTGGCCCCTTCTTTGATTGAGATTTTTTTAAACACCTCCAAAAGAGGCATTTCTTCTTGTAGGGTATAAATGGCAATTTCAGAAAGAACGCTGACGTTACTTTTTAAATTAACCGTCATTTTCTTACCGTCTAACAAAGAAACAGCAACGAATCCAGCCCTTGTCTGGGTAACCATCTGGTACAAACCTGGTTTGGTGGCAATCGATAAAATTTTATCTAAACTCATGATCTTCTTAAAATTTGGGCAAATATGAAACTTTTAAAGGATATATAAAATGGTTTAACGTCCTTTTTTCATTTCTGGAAAACGCATGCGGTACTCTGCACTGATTTTTCCTTTAGAAATATTAGACAGGCGGCCCTTTAAAATTCGCTTTTTAAGGGAACTTAATTTGTCGGTAAACAAGATACCTTCAATATGATCATATTCGTGTTGAATCACCCTAGCAACCAGACCGTCAAAAGTTTTGGTGTGTGTCTTAAAAGTTTCATCTTGATAGGTGATTGTGATTTTAGGCTTTCTGATTACGTCTTCACGTACATCCGGAATACTAAGACAACCTTCGTTAAAAGTCCACTCCTCCCCTGTTTCTTCAATAATTGTTGCATTTATAAATACCGCTTTAAAATTCTTTAAAGCATCCTGTTCCGATTGAGTCAAATCTTCGTCGTCTGCAAATGGGGTGGCATCTATCACAAATAACCTGATAGGTAATCCTATTTGAGGAGCCGCCAAACCAACACCATGAGCATGGTACATGGTTTCCCACATATTTTCAATGAGTGATTCAAGATTTGGATGGTCTGCAGCAATGGCATTGGCTACTTTTTTTAGTACGGGATCTCCGTAGGCTACAATAGGTAAAATCATGATATTCTATTTAAATATGCTTGTAAAATTAAGGTGGCACTAATTTGGTCTACACGACCCTTTTCTTGTCTTTTCTTTTTTTTCATGCCACCTACAATCATAGCTTGAACAGCCATTTTTGAGGTAAAACGCTCATCTTGTCGTGCAATTTCTATGTCTGGAAATTCAGCTTGTAAGGTCAAAATAAATGCCCCAATAGCCGCTTCAGATTCAGAAGGGGTATTGTCCATTTGTTTGGGTTCACCCAATACAATGGTACTCACAGGTTCTGAAACCATATAAGATTTCAAAAAAGAAATGAGGTCTGGGGTAAGCACTGTATCTAAACCAGAAGCAATAATTTGCATGGGGTCTGTTACGGCTACTCCAGTTCTTTTGGTTCCAAAGTCTAAGGCTATTATTCGCTTCAAGGTGTTTTTTTGGCAAAAATAACCCTAATTATTGTAATGCCCTTAATTAAGCCCTCTTTTAACAAGAAAAGTAAGTGAATTTTCCCCAAATAAAAACAAAAATGTGATACCTATCAAAAAAAAGACCCTTATGAAAATGGAAGCTTATATTTGTATTTTAAATATAAAAATCATGACAGATTATAGACCTATTATTGAAGCTGCTTGGGAAGACAGGAGTTTATTAGAACAAGCAGAAACCCAAGATGCTATTAGAGCCGTAATTAATCAAATAGACGCTGGAGAGTTGAGATGTGCTGCTCCTTCAGAAGAGGGATGGATTATTAATGAGTGGGTAAAAAAAGCCGTTGTATTGTATTTTCCCATCCAAAAAATGGAAACATTAGAAGCGGGTATTTTTGAATATCACGACAAGATGCCGCTCAAGCGCGGATACAAAGAAAAAGGAATTAGGGTAGTGCCTAATGCCGTGGCTAGACATGGAGCCTACATAGCTCCAGGAACCATACTCATGCCTTCCTATGTAAACATTGGTGCCTATGTAGACAGTGGCACTATGGTAGACACTTGGGCTACTGTGGGAAGTTGTGCCCAAATAGGAAAAAATGTTCACTTGAGTGGTGGTGTTGGAATTGGAGGCGTCTTAGAACCCCTTCAAGCCGCACCAGTCATTATTGAAGACAATGTATTTATAGGATCTAGATGCATTGTAGTAGAAGGTGTTCGCATAGAAAAAGAAGCGGTATTGGGTGCCAATGTAGTACTCACTGCCTCTACTAAAATAATTGATGTTACTGGAGACACTCCTGTGGAGCGTAAAGGATTGGTTCCTGCCAGATCTGTTGTCATTCCGGGAAGTTACACTAAGGAATTCGCTGCAGGCGCTTTTCAAGTACCTTGTGCACTAATTATTGGTACTAGAAAAGAGAGTACAGACAAGAAAACTTCTTTAAACGACGCACTGAGAACCTATGATGTAGCCGTATAGCAAACAGTTCATCAGAAAAAAGAGACCGTTTATCTTGTGGACTTGTGCTCTTAAACAAGTTTTACTTTTTTTATAATCGATTCAATGTTAGTTTGCACAAAATGCTACTATTGCGGGCGTTTTATATTAGAAAACTATGGATATTAAATTGAGGTACAACATAAAAAACCAGCGTTATTTTATAATAGCAAGTGGTTTGTTTATTTTATTGGCTGGGATTGAATTAATAGCTTCCAATGAAATTAGGTACTTTAATATAACCCTAGCATTACTTTATATAGCCCCTTACTTTTATCATAAAAAAGTGCCTTTTTTAACTATTCAGAAGGGCGTCTTAAAACAAAATTGGTGGTTTGGAAAAAGCATAGATTCTAAAGATATCAATGAAATTAAATATTTTGCTGGGGAGTATATCATTAGAAGTAAAAAAAATGAACTCCGTATAGATACCCATATTATTGACCCAAGAGACCAACCCCTCTTAACAGACTTTTTAAGAACACATCAAGACAAATGGGTAAATGCTATGCCTTTTGAACAATCCCAAAAGGGGTAAAACTCAGTTTTTCTGTTTTAACACGGTCTCTAATTGCCCTATTCTTATCTATTGATTCTTGGTTTTTATAACCCCTTTTGTGGTCTAGATGAACTACTACAGCACTGTATCTCAATTGTTTAGATTTTATACCAGCATTAAATAATCGCTCCCCCAATTCACGGTCTTGGCCGCCGTACTGCATGCGTTCGTCAAAGCCATTTACTTTTAAAATATCTGCTTTAAAACCAGAAGCATTGTGACCATTCCAACTGGCATTGGTAGGTGTGGCCTTATTTAAGAAATAAGCTAGGAAGCCTTTTGCAGAGAGTTTATTATTCTTGAAGGAGTTTTTTAAACCAAGACTTTTTAACCAAAGAAGGTCAAAACAATTCCCTTGTTGTATGTCTTGTTTCGTAATGGCCTTTGAAATATCCATGGGCAGCATGAAATAGCCGCCAGATAAAAAATAACCGGGTTCCATATGGGCAGCGTGAACAGATAGAAAGTCTTTGCGAGGAATACAATCCCCATCTGTCATAACTATATAATCCCCCTGAGAAGCGACTATCGCTTTATTTAAAATTCTAGATTTCTGAAAACCTTGGTCTTCTTGCCATACATGCACAATAGGGTAAGAAACCACAGAAGTCATTAGATCTATTAGGTCTTTTGTTTCTTTTCTAGAACCGTCGTCTGCAATGACCAATTCAAAATCTTTAAAATCTTGGTATTGGAATCCATAAAGCACTTTTTCTAACCATGCTTCCGCATTATAAGTACTCAATACAACAGAAATAGACGGTTTTTTAGACATGAATTACAATTTAAAGACCAAAAATATAAAACTCTGAGGGCATATGGTTATTTTTACCCTCTCAAAGTGATTTCACCCTCCTAAAACATCACTATTTAATGAAATTAAAAGAATTACCCCTATCTATCTACCAATCTTGTTATTTGGCCTTACAGCCAAAGCGAAGTCTGACCTGTATGGATAAAAAGTGTGTAGATGTGGTGGTATCTCTCACGACTATTCCTTCTAGGGTACACAGCATACATCTAGTGATTAGAAGCTTATTAAAACAAACAGTAAGACCCACAAAAATAGTGCTTTGGGTGCATAAAGATTTAGAAAAAAAACTCCCCAATAAGCTCAACAAACTTCGCTCTGCTATTTTTGAAATACGGCCAACAGAAGGACATTCCTCCCATAGAAAATTAATTCATTCTTTAAAGGCATTCCCAGAATCACCAATTGTCACTTGTGACGACGACCTATTGTATCCAAAAGATTGGTTGGAAAAATTATCAGTAAATGCCCAAAAACATCCCCATAAAATCATTGCCAATCAAACCCGATATATAAGATACCAAGAAAATGGCGCTGTAAAACCCTACAAGCAATGGACCTACCCTTCAACAGAAAAAGATCCTATGGCGATTATTGCTATTGGGGCTGGGGGCGTTTGGTATCCTGCTAAAGCTTTAAATAAACAAGTAAACGACACAGTACTTTTTATGGAATTGGCGCCTAGAGCAGACGATCTATGGTTTAAAGCCATGGCTATTTTAAATAAAACCCCCACCATTACTCCAACAAACAAAAGCCGTACACCCATTCCAATTATTGGTTCTCAACGCATTGCGCTTAAGAAGGCAAATATTGGTGCAGACAAAAACAGGGTGCAATGGCAAGCATTGATGAACTATTTTAACTTTAAAACACACTAATCCCAAACTTTATGAGTTTTCAAGAAGCTTTAAAAAAATCTGCAGAAATACTTAAACAGGGTGGTGTAATTTTATATCCTACAGATACAGTATGGGGTATTGGCTGTGATGCTAAAAATGAAGCAGCAGTAGAGAAAGTATTTGCACTCAAAAAAAGAGCCGACACCAAATCTATGTTGTGTTTGGTGGCTAATGTAGCCATGCTTGAAAGACACATAGCCCAAGTTCCTGAAGCTGCCTATGATATTATAGATTTGAGTGAGAAACCAACGACCATCATTTTTGATCAGCCAATTGGGGTTGCAAAAAATTTAATTGGGCCGGACAACAGTTTAGGCATTAGGGTCGCTAAGGACAAGTTTTGCAGTTATTTATCTCAAAATATAAAAGGCCCTTTGGTCTCTACATCGGCCAATTTGGCCGGACAACCTACCCCTAAAAATTTCCAAGAAATCAGTCAAGAGATTTTAAAAGGTGTAGACTATATAGTACCTTTGGAGCCTGAAATTCACAACAATACTCCCTCTACCATTATTAAGCTGTCTAACAGCGGTTTGGTCAAGGTGATTAGACCTTAAATATGACTCAAGAAAGGCATTTAGAAGCTTTAACGCATCCGATTTTTAACACATTGTCTGATTGTGCAGAAGCGTTAGGGTGTGAAGCCTATGTGATTGGTGGTTTTGTGAGAGACTATTTACTAGAGAGAGGGAGCCCTAAAGACATTGATGTAGTTGTTCTTGGAAGTGGAATTTCTTTGGCAAAAAAGCTCTCTGAAGCATTACCCAATTCTCCCGAAGTTACCGTATTTAAGAATTACGGCACTGCTATGCTTAAGTACCAAGACTTGGTACTTGAATTTGTTGGCGCAAGAAAAGAAAGCTATACCCACGACAGTAGAAATCCTGTAGTAGAAAATGGCAGCCTAGAAGATGATCAAAACAGAAGAGATTTTACAATAAATGCATTAGCCATTGGCCTTAATAAAGACAACTACGGGGTTCTCGTGGATCCTTTTAACGGTTTAGATGCCCTTAAAAACAAACGTATTGTAACCCCTCTTTCGCCAGGAATCACTTTTAGTGATGACCCTCTTAGAATGCTTAGAGCCATACGTTTTGCCAGTCAATTAAATTTCACAATTGACGCAGAAGCACTAGAGGCCATTACAGTTCAAAGGGATAGAATCTCAATTATTTCTAAAGAGAGAATTGTAGATGAAATTAATAAAATGATTTCCAGTCCTATGCCTATACTAGGATTTGAGCTCATGCACAAAACAGGTTTACTCCCTTTAATTTTACCTGAGCTCTCTGCTTTAGAAGGCATTGAAGAAGTAGAAGGTCAAAAGCATAAAGACAACTTCTGGCATACGCTGGAGGTAGTAGATAATATTTCAAAAAACACTGAAAATGTTTGGCTCAGGTGGGCTGCCCTTTTACACGATATTGGAAAAGCACCCACAAAGAGATTCGACAAAAAAATTGGATGGACCTTTCATGGTCACGAATTTATAGGATCAAAAATGGTCTATAAATTATTCAAACGCTTGCATATGCCTTTGAACGACAAAATGAAATACGTTCAGAAAATGGTGCTCATGAGTTCCAGACCCATAGTTTTGGCAGAAGATTTTGTGACAGATGCAGCTGTGAGAAGGCTGGTCTTTGATGCAGGAGAACATGTAGAAGACCTCATGACCCTTTGTGAAGCAGATATTACCACAAAGAATCCGTACAAAAAGAAAAAGTATAAAAACAATTTCAAAATAGTCCGTCAAAAAATTGAAGAGGTAGAAGCCAGAGACCACGTGCGTAATTTTCAACCACCGGTGAGTGGTGAAGAAATTATGAATACTTTTGGCTTAAAACCATCCAAAGAAATTGGCGTTATTAAAGAGGCTATTAAAGAAGCTATTTTAGAGGGAGAAATACCCAATGAATACGAGGCCGCTTATGAATTTATGCTAACCAAAGGAAAACAACTGGGACTCACAAAAAATACTTAAACTAACATGAAAAAATCTTTTCACCGTTTTGCCAAATGGAGTTTAATCTTAGTGTACTTAGTCATAGTTGCTGGCGCTTTGGTTAGAATGACTGGTAGTGGTATGGGTTGTCCAGACTGGCCTAAGTGTTTTGGATATTATATTCCTCCTACTGCTGCGGAAACCCTGCAATGGACTCCAGAAAGAGATTTTGAAAAAGGACAAGTCATTATTTACAATGAGGGACTTCTAGTGGCAAAACAAGACTTTAAGACAGGAGCTGCTATAGATTTAGAGGCTTGGGAAACTTATACCAAACACGATTATGCCGTATTTAATCCCTACCATACTTGGGTAGAGTTTTTAAATAGGCTTGTGGGTGCAATAGCAGGCTTGGCCACCCTAATATTGGCTTTCTTAAGCCTGCGTTATTGGAAAGAGAAAAAATTAATAAGCCTTTTGTCTTTTGGGGTGGTATTGGGGATGGGGTTTCAAGCATGGTTGGGTGCGACTGTTGTCTATTCTGTACTAGCCCCAGTGAAGATAACCACCCATATGCTCATGGCATTGGCCATTGTAGCTGCGCTTATTTTAATCATTCAAAAAGCCAACCCGCGAATTGAGCGCACAAAATACATGGCTAACTTCCACAAAGCCATTTCATACTTACTATTCATATTCCTTTTGCAAATTGTCTTTGGCACCCAGGTAAGAGAATTTGTAGACCACCAATTAGATCTTGGTCTAACTAAAGACAATTGGCTTTTAAACCCCAGTATAATTTTTTACGTGCACCGTTCCTTCTCTATCCTTCCACTGGGAATTGCAGTGTATTTATTTTGGATTAATAAACGAAACGAACTTGGCTTTGCTTCAACAAAGCCTCTTTTAGCAGGAATGATCATAGCTGCCTTTAGTGGAATGGCTATGTACTATATTGACTTTCCTCTGGGGACACAACCCATTCATTTAGTGATTGCGGCCATACTATTTGGTCAAATTTTCTATATTTTTCTGCAAAGCAGAAAAGCCAAAAACAATATTTCAAAGACTAAATAACAATATAATATGGTGTATAAAATAAGGGTCATTTTAGACGCAAAAGAAGATATTTTCAGAGATTTGGCTATTGACAAAAAAGCTACTTTAGAAGATTTACACAACACTGTTAGCCAGTCTTTTGGTTTTGCAGGAAATGAAATGGCCAGTTTTTACACCTGTGACGAGGAATGGAACCAAGACCTTGAAATAGCCTTATTTGATCTTAGTGATGTGTCAGACGCTAAACTTATGTCGGATACTTTAGTAGAAGAAGTGATGGATGAAGCTTCCCCTAAACTAATTTACGTATACGACTTTTTTAATATGTGGACCTTTTTTGTGGAATTGGCAGACGTAACTGAAAAAGAATCAGGTCAAACCCTTCCTGAATTGCTTTTTAGTTTTGGAGAATTACCCGAAAATCCTCCAGAAAAAATCTTCGAGGCTAAAAAAGAAGACGCCATGGATTATGACGAAGAAGGATTTGACGACGAATTTAATGATGGCTACAATGGTGGAGACAATTACGATCATTTAGATTTTGACGAAAACTGGAATTAACCATCCAACTGACCTAATGATTAATAAAAGCATATTAAAAAACCTATGATCAACCTATATAATACTCAAATTGAAAGCCTTTCCATCCATAAAGTTGGTAATAAAAACAAAGCAGAATCTTTGTTCATATCTAAAGCGCCACACCACTTAAACGATGAAACCACAGGGCTTTTAAAAGAATATTTTTTTAAGCCTTTTAGAGAAAAGGAAGAAAGCTATTACAGGTTGTTCCATGAAGCAGATTTGAGTTTCAATCCCCTTTATGAGGCAGCTAGTAAAATATTCAATGAACCACGTAACATACACGAATTATCTGGAGACATTGCCAAGCACCTCTATGACCAATCCAATCACCCTCATATTAAAAGCGGAGAATTGTACGTAACTTACCTCACAGGACTTCAATTAGACAATGTAAAAACAGATGCTATTGGAATCTTTAAAAGTGAACTAAAACAAGACTTTATTCAATTTGAAGAACAGACAGATCATCTTGAAATTTTAGTACAACAAGGCATAAACATTCACAAACTAGACAAAGGCTGTCTCATTTTTAATACAGATTCAGAGGCAGGCTATAAAGTGCTTTCTGTAGACAGTAATAGGTATGACACCAAATACTGGTTGGAGCAATTTCTTGGTGTAGCGGTACTAACAGACAATAATTTTTACACCAAAAACTACCTTAAGTTTTGTCAGAATTTTGCTAAGGATGTAGTACTCCCAGCAGAAGACAAACAACAAGAAGTACTTTTTATGAATAGGGCGGTCAATCATTTTGCTAAAAACAATGCATTTGAAGAGACCAACTTTATGAATGAAGTCATAGACAATCCGGCACTAATACCCGAATTTAAACACTATAAAGTAGAAAAAGGACCTAAATACAGCATTGAAGATGTCTCTTCTTTTGACATTGCCAACAAAGCCGTTTCTCAAGCACGAAAAAGCATTAAAAATGTGATACAATTAGATACCCATATTCAGATTAAGCTAGACTTTATTAATCCTAAATCTGCAGAAAAATTTGTAGAAAAAGGTTGGGATGAGGAAAAAGGGATGTTCTACTACCTGGTGTATTTTAACAAGGAACAAAAAGGGTCTTAAACTATTATTTTTTTACAACTTAATACGCTGCTCCAAAATCTGGCGCATGCTTACATTTTCATAATTTCGCTTCACAAAATGTAAGGCCAAATCTAATACAGTACCCATATTGGGGGCTTCCTTAAACGCTATATCTTGGGTGAGTGAAAAAATGGATTCTTTCAATAAACTTACATGCTCTGGAAGAGAAATGGTGTCCTGTTTCGCAATATTGAGTAGATCTGTGATTCTATCTTCAAAACTCATAAACCTTTTGGCTACTATAGAGCGCTCTTCTAGTTTGTACTGATCAATTGAATTGGCTTGAAGTTTTTCCTTTACCAATGCCACCATTTTATTGTTTTCCTTAAAAAATTGGGGCCTATATATCTTTAGGTTCCCTTCAAAAGATTGCTGGTCAAAATCTATAGCACGTATTTTATAAACCACATGATCAAAATCATGGGTAGGGACAATCACATAGTTATATGACCTCATATCTCCCAAGAGTCTAATCATACACCTTTCATTAAATTTTACAAATTCTTTAGCCAATTGAGATTTCTCAGACTCTGTACAATCGGGAAGCATTTCCTTAACAAAAACATCTCCTGGAATACCTGCAATATGTTCCTCAATAAGGGTGTCCTTATAAACAAGAAAATTTAGATTGTACGGAGACAAAATATGTTCTAATTCTAATCCATAAACCCTAGAGGCATCTGTTTTTTTTACATAAAAATAAGTGAAGTTGTCATTGAGAATATTCCTGACTTTAATTCTAAATGGTTTAGAATTACCAAAAGTACAATAGTCCACCGCGTCTACATTTAAGAAGGGAATAATGGTATCTCCCCCATCTGAATGAAGTATGGAGTAGACCTGTTTTAGACTAAGATCAATCTCTTCCCTGTCATATTCAGAATAAAAAACCCTCACCCACAACGTGTCCTCATCATTGCTGTCGTAAACCACCACTGAGCCTTGAAAACGCAATAAATCCTCATAAAAAATTGGAATCCCAATATTTCTACTGTATTGCCTAAGGTAAGCATCTAACTGAGGAGAAACGGGAAAAGCAGGTTTCTTCTTAGACATCATCTTTTCTGACATGTAGCCGTAAATTAATTGTTCTTGTAACAAAATACGGATAAATTCGTCAAGTATAATAAGAACCTTTAAATAAAAAAAGCCCTTGGAAACTATACTGACTGTTAACCAACTCACCAAATCCTATGGGAGTCTATTTGCTGTAAAAAAATTGAGCTTCTCCATAGAAAAGGGACATGTATATGGAATTCTAGGACCCAATGGCAGTGGTAAATCTACCACACTAGGAATGGTACTCAATGTGGTTAATCCTACACAGGGAAGCTTTCAATGGTTTGAAGGCACAATTAGTACCCATCAGGCATTAAAAAAAGTGGGTGCCATTATTGAAAGACCTAATTTTTATCCCTATATGACCGCTGTAGAAAACCTAAAGCTGGTCTCTAAAATTAAAGGGGTCTCTTCAGAAACTATTTCAGAGAAACTAGAATTGGTAGGTTTATTAGATCGAAAGGACTCTAAATTTCAGAGCTACTCTCTAGGAATGAAGCAGCGTTTGGCCATAGCGTCTGCCCTTCTCAACAATCCTGAAATTTTAATATTAGATGAACCTACCAATGGATTAGACCCTCAAGGGATTCATCAAATCAGGGAAATTATTAAAAAAATTGCTTCTCAGGGTACCACCATTTTATTGGCCTCTCACCTATTGGATGAAGTGGAAAAAGTCTGTACCCATGTGGTGGTTTTAAGAAAAGGAGAAAAGTTGTATGCAGGTCCCGTAACTGAAATGCAATCCAATCACGGCTATGTCTTATTAAATTCGGCCAAGGCCGATGCCTTAAAAGCACATCTTGAGGAAAGTGAAGATTTTGAAAAGATTTCTTTAGAAAATGGTCTAATAAAGGCTTACTTAACAAAGCCAATAGCAGCAGATAAATTAAACAAAAGACTCATGGAAGACGGCTTTCTATTAAGCCATTTGGCCATTCAAAAAGACAGTCTAGAAGCCCAATTTTTAGCACTCACCAATAACAAATAGCCCCATGAAAAGATTATTACAGATTGAACTTATTAAGCTTTGGAACAATAGGGCTAGTAAAACACTTATTTATGGGTATTTTATACTTCTAACTGGTATAGCGCTAATTGCGGCTATTAAGTTTGATATTGGTCCTATTAAATTTCATTTGTCAGAGCAAGGTATTTTTAACTTCCCCTACATTTGGCATTTTAACACCTTTGTTGCTGCCTTATTGAAAATATTTTTGGCCATTATTATTGTCTCCATGATGTCCAATGAATACACCTATAAGACCATAAAACAAAACCTTATAGACGGCTTGTCTAAAAAGGAGTTTATAGCCTCGAAATTCTTAACTGTGGTCTTATTCTCCATAGTTTCTACTGTATTTGTCGCGGTAATTTCTCTTATACTAGGAAGTATTTACTCTGATTATACGGAATGGGGCATTGTATTTACAGACCTGAGATTTCTAGTGGCCTATTTCATTAAACTCGTCGGATTCTTTTCGTTCTGTCTTTTTATAGGCATACTGGTAAAACGCTCTGCATTTGCACTAGGGTTTTTAATCCTTTGGCAAATGTTTGAAGGCTTTACCAGAGGTATGATTCGTTGGAAATTATTTGATGGAGAAACCACAGACGCCATTATGGGTTTCTTCCCTTTAAATGCCATGTTTAACGTGCTTAAAGAACCCTTTTCTAGGCTGAGCGCAGTGCAATCCGTTGCGAATCAAATTGGAGAGGAAATTGCACTAGATTACGGCACTTCTCTTTTAGACATGGGAATCGTTTTAGCTTGGACTGCTATTTTTATTTGGGGATCGTACCGCATTCTAAAGAAGAGAGATTTGTAGTATTTATAAGCGTGCTTTTGTACCTTTGGGCATGAAGTTTTCTTTGGAATCTCCCTTTAAACCTACTGGTGACCAACCACAAGCCATTGCACAAATTGTCAGTGGTATTCAAGCCAACACCCCCTCACAAACATTGGTAGGTGTTACTGGCTCTGGAAAGACATTTACTGTTGCCAATGTGATCCAAGAAGTTCAAAAACCTACCTTAATACTTGCGCATAACAAGACACTCGCGGCACAGTTGTACTCTGAATTCAAGCAATTCTTTCCAAATAATGCGGTAGAGTATTTTGTTTCTTACTACGATTACTATCAGCCAGAGGCTTATATTCCTACTTCTGGTACTTATATAGAAAAAGACCTGTCAATTAATGAAGATATTGAAAAGCTTAGGTTAAGTACTACTTCCTCTTTACTTTCTGGCAGGGAAGACGTGCTTGTAATTGCATCTGTTTCTTGTCTATACGGTATGGGAAACCCAGTAGAGTTTGAAAAAAATGTGGTTCGGATAGAACGAGATCAAATTATTTCTAGAACCGCATTTTTAAAACAATTGGTTCAAGCACTTTATGCAAGAACTACAGCAGACTTTGTCAATGGAAGTTTTAGGGTAAAAGGAGACGTTGTAGACGTGTTTCCAAGTTATACAGATCACGCGATCAGGGTCCATTTTTTCGGAGACGAAATTGAAGAAATAGAATCGTTTGACCCATTGCACAATAAAACCCTAGAAACGTTTGAGCAACTCAGGATTTTTCCTGCCAATATGTTTGTGAGCTCGCCTGATATACTTCAAAATGCCATTCACAGCATTCAAGAAGATATGGTGAAGCAAGTTAATTTTTTTAAAACAGAAGGAAAACACCTAGAAGCAAAACGCTTAGAAGAAAGAACCACTTTTGACTTGGAAATGATCCGTGAATTGGGCTATTGTTCTGGCATTGAAAATTACTCCAGGTATTTAGATGGAAGGGCGCCAGGAACTAGGCCTTTCTGTTTGTTGGATTACTTTCCAAAAGATTTTTTGATGGTGGTAGATGAGAGTCATGTAACTATCCCGCAAGTTCATGCCATGTTTGGTGGGGACCGCTCAAGAAAAGAAAACTTAGTGACCTATGGTTTTAGGCTTCCTGCCGCTATGGACAACAGGCCTTTAAAATTTGAGGAATTCGAAATACTCACCCCTCAGGCTCTTTATGTGAGCGCTACTCCTGCAGATTATGAATTAGAACAATCACAGGGCGTGGTCGTGGAACAAATTATTCGACCCACTGGACTATTAGATCCCGTAATTGAAGTACGTCCCTCTACCAACCAAATAGATGATTTAGTGGCCGAGATTCAAGATAGGGTCGCTATAGACGAGCGTACATTGGTGACCACGCTCACCAAAAGAATGGCGGAAGAATTGGCTAAATACCTGACTAAAATACAAGTGAGGTGCCGTTATATTCATTCAGATGTAGACACCCTAGAACGTGTAGAAATAATGCAGGACCTTAGAAAAGGTATTTTTGACGTACTCATTGGCGTAAATTTACTCAGAGAAGGTCTAGACCTACCTGAGGTTTCATTGGTGGCCATTATAGATGCAGACAAGGAAGGTTTTTTAAGGAATGCCCGCTCCCTGACACAAACCGTTGGAAGAGCGGCTAGAAATGTGAATGGAAAAGCGATTATGTATGCAGATAAAACCACCAAGAGCATGCAGAAAACCATCGATGAAACTAACTACCGTAGGGAGAAACAGATTGCCTATAATACCGCACACAATACCGTGCCAAAAGCATTAAATAAAAGCCTAGACAACGTGCTTACAAAAAATTCAGTGTCTGCTTATCACTTTGAAAAAGCGAATCATAGGGCACAAGAGCCTGACCCAAACTACCTCACTCCAGAAGAAAGGGCAAAAATGATTGTAGCTAAAAGAAAAACCATGGAAAAAGCAGCCAAAAACCTAGATTTTTTGGAAGCAGCTAAACTAAGGGATGAAATAAAAGCACTGCAATTAGCAGGAGAAGCAAAATAATAAAAGAGATTTATTACTTTTATTAATTAGTGGGGTCCTGTTTTCCTGCTTGAATATTTTAATTGCAATCAAAACCATCAAGTCTATGAAAATCAAGCTGCTTTTATTGTCCTTAATAGCCTCTTCTTTTTGTATTGCCCAAGACATTTCAAAAAAAAAGATTGAAAAATGGACCGAAGATTACAGCGCGAAAGCAGTTGAAAACTTAAGTGATTTTTTATCCATTCCAAACAATGGACTAGACCCAATACAAATTCAAAACAACCTCAATTGGTCTAAAAGTACTTTTGAAGATTTGGGATTTACCGTTACAGAAATAATTTCACAAGGAATTCCTGTGCTTTTAGCAGAGAAAAAATTAGCGCCAAATTTACCCACAGTACTCTTCTACCTTCAGATAGACGGCCAACCGGTAGATTCCGCTCAGTGGGATCAAGAGAATCCTTATATAGCCGTCTTCAAAGAAAAAAACAAATTTGGGGCTTGGGAGCTGACTGATTTAAAAGAAAAAAAGTGGGACAAAGAGTCTTATATTTTTGCCAGATCTGCCTCTGATTCTAAAGGGCCTGCAATGTCCTTAATCAGTGCATTTCAGATACTAAATGAAAAAAGTATTGCCCTGAAATACAACATTAAAGTGCTACTAGACTTTCAAGAGGAAGTGGGGTCTCCAACCCTCCCAGAAATGGTTGTTAATAATAAAGATTTGTTACAGGCAGACTATTTATTTATTATGGATGGCGCAAGACACCTTTCCAATAAACCAACACTCACTTTTGGCGCCAGAGGTATTGCGACGGCAAAATGGCGGGTTTTTGGACCAAAAGTACCTTTACACAGTGGCCAATATGGGAATTATGCACCAAACCCTGTATTTGATGCTGCCAAAGTGATTGGTCAACTAAAAGATGCTTCAGGAAAAGTAACCTTAGAAGGGTTTTATGATGGTATAGATATCTCTAATAAAGACCAAGAATTCTTGAATGCAATTGAAGAAAATGAAATAGCAACCAATAAAAGGCTGGGCATTTCTAAACGAGATGCTATTGGTGCGGGCTACCAGGAGGCACTTCAATATCCGAGTCTAAATATCAGAGGGATTAAAGCGGCATGGGTTGGAGCACAAGTGAGAACTATTATTCCCGCTGAGGTCATTGTAGAAATAGACATGAGACTCGTTCCTGAATCTGACGGTAAAACCCTGATGGAATCACTAAAAAAGCGCATTCAAGAGGAAGGTTATTTCCTAGTAGACAGTCTACCCACCGATCAACAAAGAGCCTTATACCCCAAACTAGCTAATTTCACTTATAAGCTTGGATCAAAACCTTTTAGGACACCAATGGATGGTCCTATAGCAGACCTATTATCTACATCCATGAAGAAAATTTTTGGAGATGAATTTATTCTCATGCGCACTACCGGAGGATCACAACCGATTGCGCCATTTATTAGCACCCTTAATATTCCTGCAGTATCCATTAGAATTCCCAATCCAGATAACAACATCCACAGTCCCAATGAAAATATTAAAATTGGGAACTATTTAGAAGGCATTATGACTTGTTTGTCTATTCTAAATACGGGTATAGAAGGGTCCTAATATATTACTTACCTTTGCAAAGTCTTTGAATCCTTATTTCAAAGGTCCATTTAAGATCAATTTTATGACTAATAATGATATTTTAAAAAAATTACGTGTAGCGCTCATGCTCAGAGACACAGATATTGAAGCCATCATGAGTTTGGTAGATTTCAAAATAAGTACCAGCGAATTAGGCGCTTTTTTTAGAACTGAAGACCACCCTAAGTATATGGAATGTGGTGACCAGATATTGAGAAATTTTTTGAATGGTTTAATTATATACACAAGAGGAACCAAGGAAGCGCCTAAAAAACCTGCAGACGCATTAATACACAAACCTGTTATGGCCAAAGCCAAAACGGCCAATGCAACAACACAACAAAAAACAGATAACGTTTCTTTAAAAAACACCCCTCCTAAGAATAGATTGGACCAAACAACCTACAAGAAAAAAGCAAGCTTTAAGGACGGGCCAAAAAAACCATTCAAAAAAGGGCCAAAAAGCCCACCAGATTTGAGTTTTGTGGCCTATAAAAACAAAAAAAAATCCTGAGTCAAGACTCAGGATTTTTTTTTAAATAAGATAAGGCCAATTATAATGCCAATACTTCTTTTACTTTATCTGCGGCCTCTTGGAATTGAACAGCAGATTTAACTGCCAATCCAGAGTTGTCTAAAATCTCTTTTGCCAATTCAGCATTAGTCCCTTGCAAACGAACAATGATAGGCACTTTTATAGCGTCTCCCATATTCTTATAAGCGTCTACAACACCTTGTGCTACCCTGTCGCAACGAACAATACCACCAAAGATGTTAATTAAGATTGCTTTCACATTAGGGTCTTTTAGGATAATTCTGAAAGCCTCTTCTACACGTTTTGCGTCTGCAGTACCTCCAACATCTAAAAAGTTAGCTGGTTCTCCACCGGCCATTTTAATGAGATCCATGGTAGCCATAGCCAGACCAGCTCCGTTTACCATACAACCCACATTACCATCTAAATCTACATAGTTTAATCCAACAGCGTTGGCTTCTACTTCAATAGCGTTTTCCTCTCTAAGGTCTCTCATATCTGCATATACCTTTCTTCTGTATAAGGCATTGTCATCTATAGAAACTTTAGCATCTACCGCCAGTATTTTATCATCAGATGTTTTTAAAACTGGGTTTATTTCAAACAAACTAGCATCTGACTCCTCGTAAGCTTTGTATAAAGACATTACAAATTTTGTCATTTCTTTGAATGCATTTCCTGAAAGACCTAAATTAAACGCGATTTTTCTTGCTTGGAATGGCATAATACCCACCGCAGGACTTATCGTTTCTGTGAAAATTAAATGAGGGGTATGCTCCGCAACCTCTTCAATATCCATTCCACCTTCTGTAGAATACATGATCATATTTCTACCAGAAGCCCTGTCTAACAAAACAGACATATAAAATTCAGACGTCTCACTCTCTCCAGGATAGTAAACATCTTCAGCTACCAAAACTTGGTGCACTCTTTTACCAGCTGCAGAAGTTTGAGGCGTAACCAAATCCATTCCAATAATTGCATCAGAAATGGAGGCTACCTCTTCTAAATTTTTGGCCAATTTAACACCCCCACCTTTTCCACGTCCACCTGCGTGCACCTGTGCTTTAATTACAAACCAACTGGTACCAGTTTCTTCTGTAAGTTGCTTGGCAGCTGCTACTGCTTCTTCTGGGTTTTGTGCCACCATCCCACGTTGGATGCGAACGCCAAAACTGGCTAAAATCTCTTTTCCTTGATATTCGTGAAGGTTCATAGTGTTCTATTAAAATTCG
>Ga0102899_1000189_pt1 | contig 27328 bp, 20 predicted proteins | sample Colrivmeta1555B3_FD_78455 | JGI IMG/M metagenome (GOLD analysis project Ga0102899, IMG submission 78455) | Estuarine microbial communities from the Columbia River estuary - metaG 1555B-3 | ecosystem: Environmental > Aquatic > Marine > Intertidal zone > Estuary | place: USA: Columbia River... | reverse complement strand
TTTCAAGGAAGCCATAGCTTTGTTCAATGAAACATCGCTACATGCATTATTGTCCCCTTTAGGCACTTTTTCTAGTCAAGAAGAAGTGCCAAAGGAGACCTCTTTGTTTGTGAGTTTTGGTGGGGATGGGACTATGCTAAAGGCCATTACTTATATTAAAGATTCTGGCATTCCATTGGTTGGAGTCAATACTGGGAGATTGGGTTTTTTGTCTACCATAGATGTGGGTGCTGTTCAGAAAGTGATTACTGATTTTGTAGCAGGCGCTTACACCATTGAAGAAAGAAGCATGGTAGGCTTGTACACAAAACATCCTATTGACGCATTTAGAGAGGTAAATGTAGCGCTCAATGAAATTACTGTCAGCAGGAAAGATACCACAGCCATGATTACGGTAGCTACTTATTTAGATGGAGAATACCTTACTTCTTATTGGGCAGACGGTTTAATTATTGCTACGCCTACAGGTTCAACAGGCTACTCTTTGTCTTGTGGAGGTCCTGTAGTAGCACCAGGGACTAATTCACTTATCTTAACACCCATTGCACCACATAATCTGAATGCAAGGCCACTGATTATAACGGACCATACAGAGATTAGGCTTGTAGTGTCCGGAAGGGAACAGCAGCATTTAGTTTCACTAGATTCTCGTATCGCGAGTATAGACAACGGCACAGAATTGGTTATTAAAAAAGCGCCTTATGCCCTTAAGATGGTGGCTTATAGCTCGGAGAGTTTTCTAAAAACCCTTCGTAAAAAACTTTTATGGGGAGAGGACAAAAGGAATTAAATCACAATAAAAATTCTGAATAGTTGTTATATACTTAGATGGACCTTAACGGTCTTTAATGATTCTCTTTAAGCTTAGCGCATGCGTTTTTATTTATTTGTATTCATATTTATTTTGCCCACTTTTATTTATGCTCAAATTTATGAAGCTGGCGTAATATTAAGTGGGACAAATGCCACATCTATGGTAGACAAAAAACTCCTAAATCCTTCTAATGTAGGTTTTGGTTTGTTGTTTAAATGGAATAAAAGCCAGCGATACGCTTGGAGAGCTAGTTTAAGTTATACCAATTTGAGTTTTGAGGATAAAGAAGCCCTGGATCTCGCTAGAATTTCGAGAAAATTAAATGGGAATACTGCTTTATTAGAATTTTCTTCTGGCTTAGAAGTTAATTTCTTGCCTTTTAACTTGAGAAGATTAGGATCAGTTTTTACACCATATTTGTATTCAGGTATCACTGTGTTCGGATATGACCATAATTTTTTTAATGAATTTAATGAGTTAATAAATAAAAAAGATATTTCTTTTGCTGTTCCAATTCATTTTGGAGCTAAAATCAGGGTGGGCTTAAATACCATTTTAGCAGCAGAAGTTGGGTTTAGATTTACATTTACTGATAATTTAGATGGAAGTAACGCAAATCAATATATATTTGGAGATGTATATAATAATGATTGGTATGTGTTTTCTGGAATAACAGTCACTCATGTTTTTAGCAATAAATCTAGAGGAGAACGAGTTAAGGGTCTCAGAATTTGGTAGTAAATCAGTAATGAAAAAAAAAATAATACTTAATAATAACAGTTTGCCCAAACACTTAGCCATTATCATGGATGGTAATGGACGGTGGGCCAAGGCTAAGGGAATGCCAAGAACTTATGGTCATGAACAAGGGGTTAAAACGGTGCGTGCCACTGTAGAGCATTGCGTGTCATTGGGCATTGAATACTTAACACTTTACACTTTTTCTACAGAAAACTGGAACCGTCCTAAATTTGAGATAGATTTATTGATGAAACTCTTGATACGATCCCTTAAAAAAGAGTTAAAAACCTTCGAGACCAACAACATTCGTTTGAACGCTATTGGAGACCTTTCTGCCCTGCCAAAGAAAGCGGTTCAAGAGTTAGAAGAAGTGATAGAAAAGACCCGAGATAACAGTGGTATGACGCTGAGTTTGGCCCTTAGTTATGGGAGTCGAGAGGAGCTTATTCAAGCCGTAAAAGCCATTAGCGTCAAAGTTAAAAATAATATAATTTCACCAGATAATATTGATGAAACCATTATAAATACCCATCTTTACACGCATGATTTGCCAGAGGTAGATTTGTTGGTGCGAACCAGTGGGGAACACAGAATTAGTAATTTTTTGCTGTGGCAAATTGCCTACGCAGAATTGTATTTTATTTCAGCTTGTTGGCCAGACTTTAGTAAAGCTCATTTAGAGTCTGCCCTAGCTAATTATCAGAATAGAGAAAGAAGATTTGGAAAAACAAGCGAACAACTTAGCAAATAAAAATTTTATTGCATCAATAACCAATTCCTTTATGGTATTGGTTCTTTTTTTCAGCAGCACCCTCCTTTTAGCCCAAGAGGGCGGATACGACGACGGTAAAAAATATATCCTTGGGGGTATTGAAGTCGTTGGCTTACAAAGCTACAATGCCCAGACTGTGAAAACCTTTACAGGATTAAGGATAGGGCAACCCATTACTTTACCAGGAGAAGAAATAGGCGAAGTGATCAGTAAATTATGGGACTTAGAACTCTTTAGTGATATTAATTTTTTCATCACTAATATTGAAGACGAAAAAGTTTTCTTGGAGTTAGAGATTATTGAAAGACCTACTTTATCTCAAGTAACTGTGTACGGCGTGAAGTCTAGAAAAGTAGACGCAATATTAACCGATACGGATTTAAAGAAAGGAAAGAAGATTACGGAGAGTTTAATTGCAAATTCAAAAAATTATCTTCAAAATAAATATAAGAAAGAGGGGTATTTAAATACTAAAGTGACTATTGCAACGGCTGCAGACACTACGGAGACCAATGCGCAGAAAATGGTCATTAACATTAACAAAGGCGCTAAGGTTAAGATTTCAGAGATTGAGTTCGAAGGAAATGACGCCCTGGGTGCGGCAAGACTTAAAAAAGCCTTAAAGAAAACTAAGGAAAAGGCTTTTTACAGGTTTTGGAAAAAATCTAAATACATTCCAGAAGATTATCAGACCGACTTGCAAAGCCTTAAAGATGCTTATGCTGAAAATGGTTACAGGGATGCTAGAATTCTCATGGATACCTTCACTAAGGTAAACGATGAAAACATTGCATTAAAAATTAAAGTAGAAGAAGGCGATAAATACTACTTTGGAGACATTAATTTCGTAGGAAACACTGTTTATACGGATAGGGGCTTGTCTCAAGTATTGGGTATTAAAAAAGGAGACACCTACAATGGAGTGCTGCTTAGAAAGCGTATCGCAGACAATACCAAACCAGACGGAGAAGATATTACCAATTTGTATCAGAACAATGGTTATTTGTTTTCTAGTATTAATCCAGTGGAAGTTTCTGCGGCCAATGATACCATTGATTTTGAAATTAGAATTATAGAAGGAAAAGAAACTTTCTTAGATCACGTCACTATTAATGGGAATGATAAGACCAATGACCATGTTATTTTCAGAGAACTCAGGACCCGTCCTGGTCAGAAATACTCTAAAGACAATATTATTAGAAGTATTAGAGAATTGGGGCAGCTGGGCTTTTTTGACGCTGAGCAAATATCACCAGATGTTCAAAATGCAGACCCCAATACAGGTACCGTAGATTTGGCTTATAGTTTGGTAGAGGCGGGATCCAGTCAAATTGAACTCCAAGGGGGTTATGGTGGTGGAGGTTTTATTGGAACCTTAGGACTTTCTTTTAGTAATTTTTCATTGCAAAATATTTTTGACAAGGAAGCGTACAAGCCTGTTCCTATGGGAGATGGGCAAACTTTTGCCCTTCGTTTACAGGCGAGTAGGACATTTAAGGTATACAGTTTAAACTTTTCTGAGCCCTGGATGGGGGGTAAAAAACCGATCAGATTTAATGTCTCTCTTTCCAGAACACAGCAGTATTCCTTTGATTTTGTTGCTAGAGATGTAGATAAGGACAGGCAGTTTTCCATTACGGGTATTTCCCTTGGGTTGGCCAAGCGCCTTCAGTGGCCAGACGATTACTTCTCTGTGTCTCACGCATTGGGCTACCAACAATACGATTTTCAAAACTACAATATAGGATTGTTTAATTTTGGTAATGGAACTTCTAACTCTTTGACCTATACTTTTGGCCTTTCAAGAAAATCTTCTGGGCCTAATCCAATCTTCCCAACAGGAGGATCTAGTTTTGAGTTTTTGGCTAAGTTTACGCCACCTTTCTCTTTATTAGGATCTAAAGATTTTAAGTCTATTAAAGAAGAGAGTGATGAGATTATAGGTTTAAGGTCTGTTGGAGAAGCTTCTGCAAGCCAATTAAGGCGCTTAGAAACCCTAGAAGAATCTCGTTTTAAGTGGTTGGAATTTTACAAATTAAACTTCAAAGGAGACTGGTATAGCAGAATAGTTGGTAAATTAATTTTAAGAACCAATACGGAATTTGGTTTCTTGGGCAACTACAATCCAGACATTGGTAATGTGCCTTTCGAGCGTTTCTTTGTTGGAGGAGACGGGCTTGGTAACTTTACATTAGACGGTAGGGAAGTGGTTCAATTGAGGGGTTATGAAAATCAATCTCTTACCCCAATAGATCCTACCACAAACCAACAAGAAGGTGGGGTAGTGTACAATAAGTTCTCTATGGAAATGCGTTATCCCATTACATTAAAACCATCTGCATCTATTTATGGATTGGCTTTTGTGGAGGGTGGAAACGCCTTTAATACCATTCAGGAATTTAATCCCTTTGATATAAAAAGATCAGCTGGAGTAGGGGTGCGTATTTTTATGCCTGCTTTTGGTTTGTTGGGAATAGACTTTGGTTATGGTTTTGACGCAGACAATCAGCCTGGTTCTGTGGGACCATCAGGATGGCAGACACACTTTATCATTGGACAGCGTTTTTAATATTTATTATATTTAAGTATCACAAAGACAATTACATACCTACTATTTGTTTTTTGGCTTGGTTTGAGTAGCGTTCACGCTCAAAGACAGGCCAGGGTAGCCTATATAGATATGGATTATATATTGTCTAAATTGCCTTCTTATTTGGAGGCACAACGTTCTTTAGAAGACCGCGTAGGAGGCTGGCAAATGGAAATAGCCGCTAGAAAATTAGCCCTGGAGACATTAGAGAATGACTTGTCTGCGCAAAAAGCACTACTCACGCCAAGCCTGGTTGAGGAAAAAGAGCTAGAAATTCAATCTGCCAAAGCATCTTTGGTCGCTTACCAGCAACAGCGATTTGGGGTTCAAGGAGATTTATTCGCCTTGAGAACTTCTATTGTTCAACCCATACAGGATTTGGTCTTTAATGAGGTGCAGCGATTGGGAAAAGAAAAAGGGTATGACCTCATCCTGGATAAGTCAGATGGAAGTACTACTATTTTATTCGCGAACGAACGTTTTAATTTGAGTAATTTAGTCATTAGAGCTTTGAGTAGGCAAGACATGAGTGCCAATATGGTGCTTAGTGATGCAGAAATAAATCAAGGTTCAGAAGAAGACTCTCCTGTAAATGAAGCCTTAGAAGATAAGGCGGCAGAAGAACTTGAAAAGATAAATTCAAAGGAACAACAGATTGCCGAAAAGAAAGCAGCACAGCAAAAATTGAGGGAAGATAGGTTAAAAGCCTACGAGTTTCGGAAGCAAAAACTAAAAGAAGCAAGAGAAAAAAAGAAATCTGACAAACTTCCTGCCCAACAAAAAGACAGTATACCAGAATAAATTTTATATTTGAAAACTAGATTTAACAACAAACAAAAAATTAACACTCAATTTAATTAACACGATGAAGAATTTAAAGAAAATAGCCGTTGCATTATTCCTATTTGTAGCTGCGACAAGTTTTGCGCAAGCCCAAAGCAAAGTAGCGCATATTAATGTACAAGCGTTATTATCTGAGATGCCAGAGATGAAGGCGGCAGATGCTGAATTAAAGAAATTGCAGGAAACTTACAGAGCAGATATTGAAGATTCAATGACTGAGTTGAGAAACAAATACACTTTGTATTCGAATGAGTCTGCTTCAAAGACACAAGAAGAAAACGAAAAAAGAGCTTTAGAGCTTCAAGGTTTTGAAAAATCAATTAACGAAGCACAACAAGCTGCACAGCAGGAATTGCAAAAAAAGCAGGCTGAGTTATTTGCTCCTATCTCTGAAAAAGCTAAAGCAGCCATTGAAAAAGTGGCTACCGCACAAGGTTTTGACTATGTTTTAGACGCTACTCAAGGATATGGTTTATTGGTGTCTAGAGGTAAAAACTTAATGACAGACGTTAAAAAAGAATTGGGATTCTAAGATAATTTCCCATCTTTGTTCAGATAAAGCCGCCTCTTTAGAGGCGGTTTTTTTATTTTAGTAGTATGAGTAATTCTTTTGGTCCTATTGGTTTTTTTGATTCTGGAGTAGGGGGCACTTCTGTTTGGTCTGCCGTGAACAACCTATTGCCTAATGAATCTACCATTTACGTGGCAGACAGTGCCAACGCACCCTATGGAGAAAGAAGCGCAGAAACTATTTTAGCTTTATCTATTAAAAACACAGACTTTCTAATCAGCAAAGGTTGTAAGCTGATTGTGGTGGCTTGTAATACTGCTACAACCAATGCAATAGCCGTACTCAGAGAAAAATATACAATTCCTTTTATAGGTATTGAGCCCGCAATTAAACCAGCAGCTTTGCAAACACTCACTGGGAAAGTGGGCCTGTTGGCTACCAAGGGCACCCTTGGTAGTGCACTGTTTCATAAAACAGTCCTTGAGAATGCAGGGGGGGTTGAAATTATTGAGCAGGAAGGTACTGGATTGGTCGCTTTAATCGAAGGTGGTTTTGCAGACGGAGAGGAGGTGGCTGAGCTTTTGAAATCCTATTTATTACCTATGCAGGAAAAAGGGATTGACCGCCTCGTCTTAGGTTGTACGCACTATCCTTATTTAATCCCTGCCATAAAAAAAATACTGTCGTCTCGGATAGAAATAATAGATGCTGCTGGCGCTGTGGCCAAGCAAACCAAAAAGGTATTGGAAAAGGAAGGGCTATTGGTCCGTGAAACAGTTACAGAAGAATTGACCGCAAATGATCTAATATCTAAAGCAGCTAGCTATGAATTTTACTCGAATGGCGCTACGGATGTATTGAAAAGTTTTATGCCTTTATGTCCTCGTACGACACTTCATTACAGCACTGACTTTTAAACCCAGTTAGGCAAGTCTTTCGTATCGTTCAAAAGTATATGCATAGGCATGTTTTTCATCTGCAGGCATAGAAGTTTTTTGAATGCACTCGAAATCTTTGGTTAAAATTTCAGGGAAAAAGACGTGGGCCGGGAGGCTCACATGTACCCGAGTGAGTTCAATGGTGGTGGCTAAAGGATATCCTATTTTGTATATTTCCCCACCCCCAATGATAAATACCTTTACTTCTGTTTTACAGGCCTCTAAAGCGGCTTCTAGTGAGAAGTGAACAGCACAGTCTGGATGGTCAATCTGGTAGTCTTTATTTCTTGTAATGACCAAATGTTTCCTATTGGGCAGTGGTTTTGGAAAACTCTCAAAGGTCTTACGTCCCATGATAATGGTATGGCCACTGGTGAGGGTTTTAAAGTGCTTAAAGTCCAAAGGAAGGTGCCACAGCAAGTCATTGTCTTTTCCAATGGCATTGTTCTCTGCAGCTGCAGCAATCATACAAATTTCTCTCATAGCTTAAATGGCTACTGCGCCTTTAATGTGGGGGTGTGGATCGTAATTTTCTAGGGTGAAATCTTCAAAGTCAAAATCAAAAATATCTTTAATTTCAGGATTTAAAGTCATTTTTGGCAGGTCTTTGGGTGTTCTGCTGAGTTGAAGTTCAATTTGCTCCATGTGGTTGTTGTAAATATGGGCGTCACCGAAAGTATGAATAAAATCTCCTGCTTCAAGCCCACAAACCTTTGCGATCATCATGGTGAGTAGGGCATAGGAGGCAATGTTAAAGGGGACGCCTAAAAAAATGTCGGCAGATCGTTGGTAGAGTTGGCAGGATAGTTTCCCTTCTGCCACATAGAATTGAAAAAATGCATGGCAAGGCGGGAGTGCCGCTTTTCCCTTGGCTACATTCTCTTCAAAGGAAGTTTTAGGATCTGGAAGGACACTTGGGTTCCAGGCAGAAACAATCATTCTTCTGCTATTTGGATTTTCTTTTATGCTTTGAATGACTTCTTTGATCTGATCAATTTCTTCTCCATTCCAGTTGCGCCACTGCTTGCCATAAACTGGACCTAGGTCGCCATTGCTGTCTGCCCATTCATTCCAAATACGCACTCCATTCTCCTGCAGATAGCCAATATTGGTGTCTCCTTTTAAGAACCATAGAAGTTCATATACTATTGATTTAAGGTGAAGTTTTTTAGTGGTTACCATAGGAAAACCTTCACTGAGGTTAAACCTCATCTGGTATCCAAAAACACTGAGGGTTCCTGTACCTGTTCTGTCTCCTTTTTGAACACCGTTTTTTAAGACGTGATTCAATAAATCGTGGTATTGCTTCATGGGTTATTTTTTCTTCTATAAAGGTATAAGCTGTAAGCAGAAAATGCCAAGGTTTAAGCGCAGATTATTAAAAACTTATTAACGAAAACCCTTTGTTAAATTGAGTTTACTCAAAGAGATTGCTTAGGTAGTTGGGCTAGCTTTGCTATAAGAAAATGGGCTTACCCTAAAATCATTCCAGCTATTGTAGCAGAAAGTAAAGAGGCCAATGAACCGCCTAAAACAGCCTTCAAGCCAAAGGCAGATAAGGTTTTTCTCTGTCCTGGGGCAAGTGATCCAATCCCACCAATCTGAATACCTATTGAGGCAAAATTGGCAAAGCCACATAGCATATAAGTGGCCATTATAACTGATTTACTATAACTAAAATGAGTGGCACTACTCACTTCCTTGAGTGTAGCCAACTGTGTGTAGCCTACAAATTCGCTAGAGGCTAATTTAATACCTAATAATTGTCCCATAAGAAACATGTCTTCTGCCGCAACGCCAATGACCCACATGAGTGGCCCAAATACGGTTCCAAGGATAGCCTCAAGAGAAAGACTAGAGTAGCTGCTGTTTGCGGCTATCCATTCATTGAGTGAGGTGACGTCTCCAACCCAGTTAAAAATTCCATTGAAAAGGGCTATAAAAGCTACAAACACCAATAACATGGCGCCTACATTTACTGCAAGCTTTAATCCTTCGGAAGTTCCATTAGATATGGCGTCTAAAAAGTTAGATCCAATTTTCTCAGTAGAGACATGTACGTCAGTACTAATTTTTTCTGTCTGTGGGTATAATATTTTAGAAATAATAATGGCTCCGGGTGCTGCCATGACTGATGCTGCCAATAAGTGACGGGCAAATTCTAACCTTAACACAGGGTCGTCTCCACCTAAAAAACCAATATAAGCAGCCAGTACGCCTCCTGCCACCGTAGCCATTCCGCCTATCATTACCAATAGAATTTCAGACTTGCTCATCTTTTCTAAATAAGCCTTAATGAGCAAAGGGGCTTCTGTTTGTCCTAGGAAAATATTCCCGGCAACAGACAGGCTTTCCGCTCCAGAAATCCCTAAAGACTTAGTGAGCAGCCATGCAAGGCCTTTGACTACTTTCTGTATTACACCAAGGTAAAAAAGCACTGAGGTTAAAGCAGAGAAAAATATAATGGTAGGGAGTATTTGGAACGCAAAGATATAGCCAATAGAGGGGTTGTTGAGGTCCAATAAGTTGCCTAGTAAAAACTTACTTCCCACTAGGGTGTAATCTAGGATATTGACAAAAATTTGTCCTACGAAGCTAAACCCTTTTTGTATCAGAGGTATTTTTAATATTCCAATAGCCAAGATTATTTGGATACTGAGACCAATACCGACCATCTTCCAATTAATAGCGCGTTTGTTAGAGGAAAACACAAAGGAAATTCCAATTAAAAAGAGCATTCCCAGCAAACCCCTCCCCAAACTTTTCATAGAAAAAGAGGCATTTGGAATAATGGTTTCAGGGCCCGATTGGGTTTGAATGTCAATAGTGTTTAGGCTGGTTTCAACAACAGACAGTGCAGTGGGTGCTGCTTCTAAAGTGGCGCTGCCAAGACCAATGAATAGAACAAGAACAGCAGTTAAAATAGAAAACTTCAAGTATTTTGACATCTTAATTTCTTTTGGATATTTCATCTCTGATTCTAGCAGCTTTTTCGTAATCTTCTGCTTTAACTGATTTGTCTAAAGCTGCTTCTAGTCCGTTTAGGTCTAATTTTTTTAAATTATTTTCTGGAGCTATTTCATTCATAGCGTCTGTAGGTATTTCTCCAAGATCAGTCGGTATTTCTTTTACGGATAGGTTTATTCCCGCTTTACTCAATATGCTTTCATAAGTAAAAATAGGGGCGTTAAAGCGTAAGGCCAATGCTATGGCATCACTAGTTCTGGCGTCAAAAACAGCTTCAACACCTTCTTGTTCACAAACAATATTGGCGTAAAATACGCCGTCTATAAGTTTGTGAATGATTACTTTTTTTAAGCCAATATGAAAGTGCTGCGCAAAATTTTTAAATAAATCGTGGGTCAAGGGCCTAGGAGGACTAATTTCCTTTTCAAGGGCTATGGCAATGGATTGAGCCTCAAAGGCACCAATAACTATGGGGAGTTTTCGGTCTCCCTCCATTTCATTGAGGATTAGTGCATAGGCCCCATTTTGGGTTTGACTATACGAGATCCCTTTTATTTTTAATGGAATTAAGGTCATAGTTTAAAGGTCATAAAAAAAGGCCAATTAATAAAATAATCAGCCTTGTATGGTGTGGCCCAGTTTAAGGGGCGCAATTTAATAAATTTTAAGCGTTCTGTGCTTTAAAAGCTTTTAATTTTTCAATTAGTTCAGGGACAACCGTAAAGGCGTCTCCTACTATTCCGTAGTCTGCCGCTTTAAAGAATGGTGCTTCTGGATCTGTATTAATCACCACTTTTACTTTTGAGGCACTCACCCCTGCTAAATGTTGTATGGCTCCAGAGATTCCAATGGCAATGTATAGGTTAGTGGCTACAGGCTTTCCTGTCTGTCCTACGTGTTCTCCATGAGGCCTCCATCCAAGGTCTGATACTGGTTTTGAACAAGCAGTAGCTGCTCCTAAGACATTGGCTAAATCTTCAATTAAACCCCAATTTTCTGGTCCTTTAAGTCCCCTTCCTCCAGATACAACCACATCTGCGTCTGCAATGGTTGCTTTTCCGCTTACTTTATCTACTGAGGTTGTTTTAGTGGCAAATAAACGATCTTCTAAATTGGGTGAAAAAGCTGTGACACTAGCGCTGGTTTCTTTTTCATGAATGCCATAAGAGTTGTTGGCTACGCCAATCATTTTAATGGATCCAGTGAGTTCTGTGTGGGCAAAGCCTTTGTTGCTAAAAGCAGTTCTCTTCACAACAAAAGGGGCAGTGCTCTCTGGAAGAGCCACTACATTGGGGGCAAAACTTGCACCCAATTGAGCCGCTAAAAGAGGGCTTAAGAACTTACTGTCTGCAGAGCTACTCACAAGTACTACTTGTGCGTTAGCCTCTTTGGCTGCTTGGGCTATAGCTGTTGCGTATGCCTTGGCATTAAAAGTATCTAATTTGGCTTCTTTAATGGCTAATATTTTAGCCACTCCATAAGACTGTAGTTGGCTCGCATCTGATGGATTTATAGCAACAGCGACACAATCAGTGCCCAATTGCTCTGCTAATGCAGCGCCATAAGAAGCCACTTCAAATGCATTTTTCTTAAAAACCCCTTTTTCTGTTTCGGTATATATGAGTACGGACATAATAATGTGTTTTATGGCTAGGTTATAAAACCTTGGCTTCGTTGTGTAATAAAGAAATGAGCTGGTCTATATTGGTTGGATCAATCATTGTTACAGCGCCTTTGGCCTCTGGTTTACTAAAAGATATCTCTTTGGTATGCGACTCAGAAGTAGTTGCAGGTCTAACGTGAAGCGGCTTTTGTCTGGCCATCATAATTCCCCTCATATTTGGAATGCGTAGATCGCTTTCTTCTACCAATCCCTTTTGCCCTCCAATAACCAGTGGAAGTTGGGTGCCCAATGTTTCTTTACCACCATCTATCTCTCTTATAGCTGTAGCGTTATTTCCATCTATCTCTAAAGAGATACAATTGGTTACGTATTGGTAATCCAATGCGCTCGCTAAAAACCCTGGTACCATTCCGCCATTGTAATCTATAGATTCTCTTCCAGCAATCACCAAGTCAAAACCTATTTCTTTTACTAGTGCAGCCAATTCTTGGGCAACAAAAAATCCATCTGTCGCAGGAGCATCTATTCTATAAGCTTCATCTGCACCAATGGCGAGTGCTTTCCTTAGGGTAGGTTCTACAGAGGCATCACCCACGGTAACTACTGCTACACTAGCGCCTTGCTTTTCTTTAAACCACATGGCTCTGGTGAGTCCAAATTCATCATTTGGATTAATGACAAATTGAACACCAGCTGTATCAAAAGCGGTGTTGTTATCTTTAAAATTGATTTTAGAAGTAGTGTCTGGGACATTACTTATACACACGAGTATCTTCATCTCAAATTATGCTTTAAATTCTGAACCACTAAGATAAGAATAATTTATAATTTACTATGCATGCATAGTAAATTTTATTGTTTTTTTAATCTTTATGAATTCCCAAATAAGATATTTATTGCTTATTTTTGCGTGCGTTTTAAGACATACCTATGAAAACATTACAGTTTAGAGAAGCCATAGCAGAAGCTATGTCAGAAGAAATGAGAAAAGACCCTTCTATTTATTTAATGGGAGAAGAAGTAGCGGAATACAATGGTGCTTACAAAGCTTCAAAAGGAATGCTAGATGAATTTGGTCCAGAGAGGGTGATAGATACGCCTATTTCTGAACTAGGATTTGCTGGAATTGGTATAGGGTCTGCTATGAATGGGAACAAACCTATCATAGAATTCATGACTTTTAACTTTGCCTTAGTAGGGATTGACCAAATTATTAACAATGCGGCTAAGATCAGACAAATGTCTGGAGGTCAGTTTAACTGTCCTATAGTCTTTAGAGGACCTACTGGCTCAGCGGGTCAATTGGGTGCAACCCACTCACAAGCCTTTGAAAATTGGTTTGCTAACACCCCTGGTTTAAAAGTAGTGGTGCCTTCTAATCCAAAAGACGCTAAAGGTTTATTAAAAGCAGCCATCCAAGATCCAGATCCTGTTATTTTCATGGAATCTGAGCAAATGTATGGAGATAAAGGAGAAGTTCCTGAGGGAGAATACACCATCCCATTAGGTGTAGCAGATGTGATTAGAAATGGATCAGATGTCACGGTAGTTTCATTTGGTAAAATTTTAAAAGAGGCTCTAAAAGCTGCAGACACGCTGTCTGGGCAAGGGATATCTTTAGAGATTATAGATTTAAGGACCATCCGTCCTTTAGACATGGACACCATTATTAGCTCTGTTAAAAAAACCAACAGATTGGTTATTCTTGAAGAAGCTTGGCCTTTTGGAAGTATTGCTTCTGAAATTGCCTTCCAGGTTCAAGACAAAGCCTTTGATTACTTAGATGCTCCAGTACAGAAGATTAACACAGCAGACACGCCAGCACCATATTCTCCCGTCTTGTTGGAAGAATGGTTGCCTAGTGCACAAGATGTGATAGACGCGGTAAACCGTGTCATGTATACCAAAGCATAAGATATAATAAATTACAAGCCCTCCTCACGGAGGGCTTTTTTAGCCTTCGATTCCCCAGTCTGTCCACTTATTGTTTGGTCTTTATGAACCCATTCAAACCTACTATGAAAAAATATATTCTATTTCTTTTGTGGCTTACAGGCATGGTCCTACAAGCCCAAACTAAGGTCAGCGGAAACGTAAAAGATACAGACGGCTTTCCTATCGCATTTGCCAATGTACTTTTTCCGGGGAGCACCATTGGAACCATTACCAATGACGACGGTTCCTTTTATGTAGCGTCTGACCAGACCTACACCCAACTTTCCGTTTCATTTATTGGATTTAAAACCGTCCTTTTGGTTTTGGATAAAGGAAGTAATTACGGGCTAGAAATTGTTCTGGAGGCGGCTGCGGAACAACTACAGTCTGTGACACTAGTTTCAGGAAAGCAGTCAAAAAAGAACAATCCCGCCATTGATATTTTACGAAAAATTTGGGCCAAAAAACGCAGTAATGGACTGGGTAAATACAAGCAATACGCCTATGATAAGTATGAGAAAATAGAATTTGACCTCAATACCATAGATTCTGCACTGATGCAAAGCAAGCTGTTTAAAGGCTTGGAATTTGTATTTAAAGATTTAGATACCTCTGGCATTACTGGAAAAACCTATTTGCCTATTTTTTTAAATGAAACAGTTTCTAAGGTATACGGAGACAACGAAATTAAGGAAGAAAAAGAAGTCGTTAGGGGAGTTAAAAATTCTGGTTTTAACGGGAATCAGGCCATTATGGCCTACCTAAAAGACCTGTATGCTACTTATGATATTTACGACAATTACCTAAACTTTTTTGGAAAGTCATTTACTTCACCCCTTTCCAGGACGGGTATTGACACTTATAATTATGTGTTGTCAGACTCTACTTTTATTGGAGATAAATGGTGCTACAACATTATCTACTACCCCAGAAGAAAGAGTGAATTGACTTTTAAAGGAGATTTCTGGGTTAATGACAGCACTTTTGCCATAGCTAAAATAAATATGGCCATGACCAAAAGCGCCAATTTGAATTGGGTTAAAGAGCTGTATGTGGAGCAAGATTTTGAGGTGTTGAGTGATTCAGTCTTTTTATTAAAGCGGGAGTCTATGCTGTCAGATTTTAGCTATAGCAATAAAGAAAAGTCTAAGGGCGTCTACGGCAAACGCACTACCGTTTACGATGGTTTTGTGTTTGATATTCCAAAGGCAAGGCGCTTTTATGCAGAAGATTACAATGCCTTAAGACCTGACTTATTTGAACGCGATCCGAGTTTTTGGGCAGCCAATAGACTAGAATCGCTCAACAAGGACGAGGCAAGCATTTACACATTAATAGATACCCTTAAAACAGTGTCAAAATTCAAGACCTACTATAGTTTGGTTTCTATTTTAGAGTCTGGATATATTGAATTGGACAAGTTAAATATGGACATTGGAGATGTGTACAGTGTTTTTGGTTACAACCAGGCAGAGGGAAATAGACTTAGGGCAGGCGCAAGAATTTTTAGGGGCCAAAACGACCTTTGGCGATTAGAAGGGTATTTGGCGTATGGTTTTTCCGATAAAAAATTCAAACATGGTTTTTTTGCTCAAGCCGTTTTAGATCCCAAAATCCGCCTGTTAATTTCAGGTGGGCACAGAAGGGATGTAGAGCAATTGGGACTCAGTCTTACGGCTACCAATGACTTAATGGGGCGTAGTATTGCCTCTTCTTCTGTATTTACTGTAGGGAACAATGATAAATTGTCTCAGATTAACCTCACAGCACTTACAATTAGTGCTGAGCCAGTTAAAAACCTAACTATGTCACTGGGTGCTTCTTACAGGATGGTTCAAGCGGCTTTGCCGGAATTATTTCCGCTAGATTTCGTTTATGAACCCACCATACTAGGTCGTAAAAACAGTTTAAATCAACTCGATTTCACGGCTAGAATGCTTTATACTCCAGGAAGAAAAGTGATTGGTTATGGGGTAGATCCAAAACCGGTGAATGAAGATTATCCCAGACTAATGTTGCAGTATGTGCACGGTCAGAAAAATCTATTTGATTCGGACTTTAATTTCAACAGGCTACAATTGTCTTACACCAGACCTTGGCAGCTAGGGGGTATAGGAACCTTGAGGACCAGTGTAGAAGCGGGAAGGACTTTTGATCCACTTCCTTTGGCGCTATTACATGTGGTACCAGGAAACCAAACCTTATTTACTATTTACAACACTTTTCCCAATTTAGACTTTTATGAATTTGTGACTGACACCTATGTGTCTGGCCATTTAGAGCACAATTTTAATGGACGTCTTTTTTCTAGAATTCCTTTTTTAAGGGCTTTAAACCTGAGGGAAATTATAGGTGTTAGGGGGGTGTGGGGAACTCTTTCTGCAGAAAACATCGCGTTAAATGCCCCCAGTAACTTTACTTTAAATGCCCCAGATAAAAACGCTTATTGGGAGTACAGTTTGGGGATTGGCAATATATTTAAGGTGTTTAGGATAGATGCTAACTTTAGGGGTAATTACCTTGATGTACCAGGAGCCAGGCCTTTTAGCATAACCGGAAGTTTTGGTTTTGGGTTTTAAGAATTTTATTGGAGGTTACAAAGAGGTCTTCATTGCACAAAAATAATCTATCACCTTTATGGCGTGGATTAATTTAAATGGATCCTGCATTCTTCTAATAGCGCTATTACATAGGCGATGAAAATTTCATTATAAGCCGCTTTAGAACAGCAGTTGGCCTCTAGGAATTTGAAGACAAAAAAAACAGCAAAGTAGTTAGTATAAACCAAGGATTGGACGTATTTTTGCCCCCTGAAAAATAAATAGATTAAAGATTATGAGCGAGAAAAATATAACCTCTTTTGATGTCTTAATTGAGATACCTAAAGGAAGTAGAAATAAATACGAGTACGACTTTAAGTTAAAGAAAATTCGTTACGACCGAATGATATTTTCTTCTATGATGTATCCAGCAGATTACGGATTTGTACCAGAAACATTGGCTTTAGATGGAGATCCATTAGATGTTTTGGTCTTGGTTACAGAACCTACCTTTCCTGGCTGTGTCATGGAAGTGAAACCTATTGGTGTATTCCATATGGCAGATGAAAAAGGCCCAGATGAAAAAATAGTTTGCGTACCGGTTTCTGATCCAAATTGGAATAAAGCCAATGATTTGTCTGACTTAAACCCACATTTGATCAAAGAAATAGAGCACTTCTTTAAGGTGTACAAAGACCTTGAAAAGAAAAAAGTAGATGTTGGTGGATGGGGAGACGTTCACGAGGCCAAAGAAATTGTGGCCAAGTGCTTGAATCGTTTTAAAGATTCAGACGTTCCATTAGCTGAGGTAACTATTAAGTAGACTGAGCAAAAAAAATTCAAAAAAGCACCCCGCAGGGGCGCCTTTTTTTTTAACGCATATTTTGCTACATTAGGGGGCTTATAACATAAACTAAACTTAAACTCAATTACTTATTTATGGAATCTAATATTATTTTTCTTCCTATAGCCTTAGCTGTTTTAGGATTATTATTCATGTTTGTTAAAATGGCATGGGTTAAAAAACAGCCCGCTGGCGATGAAAAAATGCAAGGCATTTCTAAAGCCATCAAGGAAGGAGCGCTCGCCTTTTTAGGAGCAGAATACAGGCTTTTAGCCATTTTTGTGGTTATTGCCTCTGTGGCATTATACGGAATATCATTGGTGGTAGAAACCACCAGTTGGATGATTGTGCCCGCTTTTATTTTTGGGGCCATTCTATCTGCTTTAGCGGGAAATATAGGGATGAGAATTGCCACAGATTCCAACGCAAGAACAGCAGAAGCAGCCAAGACCAGCTTACCACAAGCATTAAAAGTATCTTTTAGTGGTGGTACCGTAATGGGTTTAGGGGTGGCTAGTTTAGCGGTTTTAGGACTCAGTTTATTGTTCTTATTTTTCTTAGGCCAATTTATGGGTGCAGACGGAAGCTTTTACGAGAATATGACCGTAGTACTAGAAACGCTCGCCGGATTCTCCTTAGGAGCAGAATCTATTGCACTTTTCGCTCGTGTGGGTGGGGGTATTTATACCAAAGCGGCAGACGTAGGCGCAGATTTAGTAGGAAAAGTAGAAGCAGGGATTCCTGAAGACGACCCAAGAAACCCAGCCACTATTGCAGACAACGTAGGAGACAATGTAGGCGACGTTGCCGGAATGGGGGCAGACCTTTTTGGCTCTTATGTAGCAACCGTATTGGCCGCAATGGTATTGGGGAATTACTTAATTAAAGACATGTCTGCTGGAGGATCATTCACAGATGTATTTAACAATATGGGCCCTATTTTATTGCCTATTGTGATAGCAGGTGTAGGGATTTTAGCCTCTATAGTAGGAACTTTCTTAGTGAGAATTTCCTCAAACGATGCTAAAGAATCTCAAGTGCAACGCGCATTAGACACGGGTAACTGGGTAGCCATTGCACTGACCTTAGTAGCCTCTTGGTTTTTAATAGACTGGATGCTTCCAGCCACCCTTCAGATGAATTTCTTTGGCGAGGGTATTAAAGACATTCCTTCCATTAACGTATTTTATGCAGCCTGTATTGGACTGGCGGTAGGTGCCTTAATTTCTTTTGTTACAGCATATTACACTTCATTGGGTAAAAAACCTGTCATGGATATAGTGGAGAACAGTTCTACAGGGGCTGCCACCAACATTATTGCAGGATTAGCGGTGGGAATGAAATCTACCTTTTCTTCGGTTATTTTATTCGCAGCCGCCATATACGGATCTTATGAATTGGCCGGTTTTTATGGGGTGGCGCTTGCGGCATCGGCCATGATGGCCACCACAGCCATGCAATTAGCCATAGACGCATTTGGACCCATTGCAGACAACGCAGGAGGGGTAGCAGAAATGAGTGAATTGGCCCCAGAAGTAAGGGAGCGTACAGACATTTTAGACTCGGTAGGAAACACTACTGCAGCCGTTGGTAAAGGTTTTGCTATTGCCTCTGCAGCACTAACTGCCTTGGCCTTATTTGCTGCCTACGTGACTTTCACCGGGATTGACGGTATCAATATATTTAAAGCAGACGTGTTGGCCATGCTATTTGTAGGAGGAATGATCCCAGTGGTCTTCTCTGCATTGGCCATGCAATCTGTAGGAAAAGCTGCGATGGAAATGGTACAAGAGGTGAGAAGACAGTTCCGTGAAATTCCAGGAATCATGGAAGGAACTGGTACGCCAGAATACGCTAAATGTGTAGACATTTCTACCAAAGCAGCCCTTAGAGAAATGATCTTGCCAGGTTTAATTACCATCATTACCCCAATTTTTATTGGACTGGTTTTTGGTGCAGAACCTTTAGGAGGGTATATGGCTGGTGTTTGTGTGAGTGGTGTTATGTGGGCTATTTTCCAAAACAATGCTGGAGGTGCTTGGGACAACGCTAAAAAGTCTTTTGAGGCTGGTGTAATGATTAACGGAGAAATGACTTATAAAGGTTCAGACGCCCACAAAGCTGCGGTTACTGGAGATACGGTGGGAGATCCTTTTAAGGATACCTCAGGACCTTCTATGAATATTTTAATTAAGTTAACCTGCCTTGTGGGTCTGGTGATTGCCCCTATTTTGGGAGAAGGACATACCTCAGAAGGATTGCATGAATCTCACCAAGAGATCTCAGTTTCTGTGAATGCGACTTCTAACAACCAAGACCAGGTGTCTGCAAGTGTAGTTTACACCATTACTGAAAATGGTGAAACTAAAACAGTAGAGCGTGTATTTGAAGGTACAGAAGCCAGTGTGCAGGAAGAGTTGGCTGCCTTTCAGGCCGACATAGACAGCCAATCCGGTAGTGAGATTAGCATAGAAATTCAAAAAATGGACGTGCGTAAATAAACACTCAAACATAAGGGCTTAGCCCCAAAAAGCCCATGGCCATTTGGTTATGGGCTTTTTTATACAACAGAAAAATATGTCATTGATTAAAACAGCCGTCTACCAACACTGTGAATCTTATTTGCGTCAAAAAGCCAAAGGCTATTTAAGTCAAGATCAATCTTTACTTGAATCTCTAGATAGTGAAGGGAAAAGCTCTGCCGGAGACAAACACGAAACCGGTCGCGCCATGATTCAGCTAGAGCGAGAAAAATTAGCACAACAACGCGAACGCAATGATCAAGATATAAAGACACTGGACGCTTTGAAAAATAAGACCACTACAGTACATATAGCTCCTGGTGCCTTAGTGAATACCAGTTTGGCTAGTTATTTTTTGGCCGTCCCGGCCGATGCCTTCTCCCACAACGACAAAAAAATCTACTGCATCTCTCCCCAAAGTCCCATAGGGCAATTACTACTCGGCAAAAAAGCTGGAGAATCCTTTTCCTTTAGAGGAAATAGTATAAAGGTGTTGGAGGTTCTTTGAGTTTAAAACAAACCATTAATCTCCGCGTCTATTTTTTCAATGATGGTTCCCAAGTCTTCTGGTTTGGATACAAAATCTAAAGGGTCTACATCTATGACCAATAATTTACTATTGGTGTATCCGTGTGCCCACGCTTCATAGCGTTCGTTTAGTCTGCTGAGGTAGTCTATAGAGATGGTATTTTCGTATTCACGGCCTCTTTTTTGAATTTGACTGACCAAATTGGGTACAGAGCTCCTAAGGTAGATCACTAGCTCTGGTGGTTGCACTAATTTTTCCATCAGTTCAAACAACTGTTTGTAGTTGTTAAAATCTCTATTGGTCATTAGCCCCATAGCGTGTAAGTTAGGGGCAAATATAAAGGCGTCTTCATAAATGGTCCTGTCTTGGATAATATTTTTACCGGATTCTCTAATCTCTAGAATTTGTCTGTACCTGCTGTTGAGAAAGAAAATTTGGAGGTTAAAACTCCACCTTTCCATTTGATTGTAGAAGTCATCTAAGTATGGATTGTCTTCTACTTCTTCAAAGTGTGCATCCCAGTTATAGTGCTTAGAGAGTAATTGTGTGAGCGTGGTTTTTCCAGCTCCAATGTTTCCGGCAATGGCTACATGCATACTTTTTGGTATTTGGTTAGGTTATTGTCTTCCTATATAAGGGGGCAACAAGATACCTAAATTCTACAATTTTATAAAATCTAAATGACTAAAAGTATTTGCCATTTTTGGATGATAGGCTTTTTTCTATTTTGAAGGAGGATTTTTTTTATTTTAGATTAAACTTTTCACAAATCCTTTAGTCAAAGGTTAAACACTTAATCATTATGAACACATTTTTTAAGACGCTTTTTATAATCATAGTAGTGCAAACAGTTGGAGCTGCTCAAGACTTTCAGGGGACGGCTACCTATATGTCCAAATCTACGGTAGACATGAATTTCGGAGGCAGACAAATGCCTGAAGCCCAAAAGAAGCTGATTCAAGAGCGCATGAAGTCTATGCTTGAAAAGACTTTTGTGTTGAATTTTGACCGAACCAGATCCACTTATCAAGAGGAGCAAAAATTAGATCAGCCTGGTGCAGGAGGCGGAGGCGGAATGCGGTTTATGGGTTTAGGTGGTGGTTCTGGAGCCTATTATAAAGACATACAGGCCCAAACCTATACAAACGAGACAGACATTTTTGGAAAGCCCTTTTTGGTAGAGGATACTTTAAAGCCCTTGGCTTGGACCATGACCGCAGAAACAAAGCAAATAGGACAATACACCTGCTATAAAGCCACTGCTGTCAAACCACTAGACACCACCATGAGATCTATGTTTGGTAGAATGAGGCCAGGACAAAGGGGTAATAGCACAGCTGAAAATGAAAAAGGGCTTACTACTGAAAAGGATTCAACTAAAACCAATAAAGAAGGAGAAAATTCTTTGGCATCCAGAATAGAGATGCCCAGTGAAGTAATCGTGACCGCCTGGTATACTTTGGATATTCCAATTAGCCAAGGACCTGGAGAATATTGGGGATTACCGGGACTTATCTTGGAGGTTTCTGAAGGTAGAACCGCTATTTTATGTTCTAAAATCACTTTAAACCCCAAGGAAACTTTAACGATAGAGGCCCCTAAAAAGGGTAAGAAAATTTCACAAAAAGAATACCAAGAGACCATGACTAAAAAGGCATTGGAAATGTCGGAACAATTTAGAGGCAGGGGTAGGTCTGGAGGTCGCAGTATTATGATTCGCAATTAATGAAAAAAAGTTTAAAATATGTCTTGGCTACACTTTTGTTTGGCTTTGTACAATTGGTTCAAGCACAAAAAGTAACCATTACAGGAGTCGTTAAAGATTCTTTGGGTGTGGGTTTAGATATGGCCAATGTAGTGGCTATTAATGAGGCCACTAAAGCCTTAGATGGTTTTGGTATTACGGATCCAAATGGCCGCTATAAAATTATAGTCAATGCCAATACCACTTATAGGGTCAAGGTGAGTTATATTGGTTTCACACCAAAAGAGTATCTGGTTACGACCACTTTACAGGATTTTTTAAAGGATGTGTCACTAGACCCCCAGGCAGAGGCCTTAGATGAGGTGGAGCTTACTTATGAAATTCCAGTGACCATTCAGGGCGATACTATCGTGTACAATACAGATTCTTTTGTAAGTGGCACTGAGAAAAAATTAGCAGACGTCATTAAGAAGCTTCCAGGTTTAGAAATAAATGACGAGGGAGAAATAGAAGCAGAAGGCAAAAAGGTGGGTAAAATTATGGTGAACGGTAAAGATTTCTTTGACGGAGACACCAAATTGGCTACAAAAAATATTCCGGCAAACGCCATTTCCAAAGTAGAGGTGCTTAGAAACTATTCCGAGGTGAGCCAATTGAGTGGGGTGACTAATAACCAAGATAATGTGGCTATTAATATTAAACTCAAAGAAGGTAAAGAAAGATTTTGGTTTGGGGAAATTACCGCAGGTAAAGGTTTGGAGGACACTTTTTTAGCCCATCCTAAAGTGTTTTATTACAGCCCTAAATTTTCAGTAAATCTTATTACGGATGTTAATAATATTGGAGAATTGCCTTTTACACCAAGAGATTTTTTCAATTTTACTGGGGGCATGGCTAATTTTAGTAGGGCAGGGGGTACTCAGTTTAATGCCACTAATAATTCATTGGGCATATCATTGTTGCAAAATAACAGGGCCAAAGCCATAGACACTAAATTTGGTGCAGCCAATTTTAACTACGCTGCTACTCCTGCATTAGACTTGAGTGGTTTTGCTATTTACTCTTATACAGGAACCTTGTTAGAAACCATTACCGCTAGGCAGTTTATTGTGTCTAACCAAACGGAGCAATCTACCACCAATACGAACCAGAAAGCTAGCTTGGGATTGGGAAAGTTTAGTGCCAGGTATAAGCCCTCTTCACAATTACAGTGGGACTATGATGTGCTGCTAAAACAATCTTCTCAAGAAGAGGAGCGTATGCTTTCCTCTAGGGCTTTAGTCAATGAAGATATTGTAGAGAACAATACCCAAGATCCTATTACAATTACCCAAAATACAGGCTTGTATTACACCTTGTCAGACGCGCATATATTTGCTTTTCAAGGGCAGCATATGTACCAAAAAGAAGATCCATTTTACAATGCCGTGAGGACGCAGGAGCCCTTTAATGGTGTGTTACCTTTGGTAGGAAACGGTTTGGGTTTTAATATTAACCAAGGACAGGAAGTGACCACTAATAAATTAGACGCCAAGCTAGATTATTATTTAGTGACTGGTCCAAAGAGCAATTTAAATTTCACTTTAGGAACAACGCTTAGCCAACAAGATTTTAACTCAGATATTTTTGAAACCCTTTCTGGAGGCGCCATAAATAGTCTAGATGAAAACCTTTTTAACAATTGGGTTTCTTTTAGTTTTAATGACATTTATGCCGGTTTTCACTACAAGGTGATTACAGGAAAATTTACTTTTAACCCAGGCTTTAATATACACCAATACAGTGCAAAAAATACTCAATTAGGTAGTACTGTGACAGACAATCTAACCAATATTGTACCGGATTTGTTTGTTAATTTTCAGATGAGAAAGTCCGAGAATATTCGTTTGAATTACAGTATTTCTAGAGAGTTTACGGACATAAATAACCTGGCTGCGGGTTATGTGTTTAGCAACTACAACGCTATTTATCAAGGGAATAGAGATCTAGAGAGCGCTTTATACCACAGTGCAAGTTTGAATTTTTTTAGTTTTAATATGTTTAATTTTCAAAACATATTTGCCAATTTTGCTTACAACAAAAGAATAGATGCTTTCAAAAATGCAGGAGTCATTACTGGGATAAACCAAGTAAATACGACCATTAATGCGGCTTTGCCAGATGAGACTTTTACGGGTTCTGCCAATTACCAGAGAACTTTTGGAAAACTTAAGGTCAGTAGTAGGGCCAATTTTTCTCAGTCTATACTAAACAATGTCATTAACAATACCCCTAGAGTGTCTAAATCTTTTACCCAGACGTATAGGGGATCTTTATCAACAAATTTCAGGGCGGCACCTAATCTAGAATTGGGTTATTCTTATACCGTAAATGATTATAACAATGCAGGTAGGTTGAGTACTTTTTATACAGACAGGCCTTTTGCTAAGTTGGATATGCTGTTTTTAAAATCGTTTATTTTTACTGCAGACTACGATTATTACCACTACAGAGATGCTGCTAAAACAGCAGACAACGAGTATGCCTTTTTAAATGCCAATCTGTCTTACCAGAAAAAAGACAGTAAATGGGAATACAATATTCAAGTAACCAATGCCCTGAATACAGATGCGTTGAACCAAGATGGATTCAATGATTTATTCATCAGTTCATCTGCTTATATGGTACAGCCTAGGTATGTGGTGTTTAAGCTTAAATACGATTTGTAAAAAAAAAATTAGATATTGTGTTGTTTTTAAAAAAAACCTAGCATACATTTGTACTTTATTTATTAAGAGGAAGGATTTGACTGATTGCAACCTCTTTACAAAGCTTCATAAGGCTTGTGTAAAAAAAAGTGCTAAAGCAGTTCACTACGTTTTTCAATGTAGTGACAAACCCCCGCTAAAAAGTCAAATTCGCACTCGTCAACTTTAAAAATTGATGCTATGGCTTATTTATTTACTTCAGAATCTGTTAGTGAGGGACACCCAGATAAAATTGCTGATCAAATATCAGATGCCTTATTGGATAATTTTTTGGCCTTTGATCCTCAGAGTAAAGTGGCTTGTGAAACCCTTGTGACTACTGGACAAGTGGTCTTGGCAGGAGAGGTGAAAAGCAATACGTATTTAGACGTTCAGCAAATAGCCAGAGATGTAATCAACAAAATTGGCTATACCAAAGGGGCGTACCAGTTTAGTGGAGACTCTTGTGGGGTAATTTCTTTAATACATGAGCAGTCTCAGGATATTAATCAAGGAGTAGACAGGGCAACTAAGGAAGAGCAGGGTGCAGGAGATCAGGGAATGATGTTTGGCTATGCGACCAAAGAAACAGAGAACTTCATGCCTTTGGCGCTAGATATTTCTCATAAAATCTTAGAGGAACTGGCAGCCATGAGAAGGGAAGCAACAGAGATTCCTTACCTCAGGCCAGATGCCAAGGCCCAAGTAACTATTGAATATTCAGACGACAATACACCGCAGCGAATAGACACGATTGTAGTTTCTACACAGCACGATCCCTTTTTAGAAGATGATCAGGCCATGTTAGACACTATTAAAAAAGATATTATTGAAAAGCTTTTTCCAAGAGTGATTGCGCAATTTCCCACCCATGTGCAGGCCTTGTTTAATGACCAGATCACCTATTATATTAACCCTACGGGCAAGTTTGTGATTGGTGGTCCTCATGGAGATACTGGCCTAACTGGAAGAAAAATTATCGTAGATACCTACGGCGGTAAAGGGGCCCATGGAGGTGGTGCTTTTAGCGGTAAAGACCCTTCTAAGGTAGACCGTTCGGCTGCCTATGCAGCCAGACATGCGGCTAAGAATTTAGTGGCAGCTGGAGTGGCTTCAGAAATCCTGGTGCAACTCAGTTACGCTATTGGTGTGGTGGAGCCTACGAGTATTTATGTAGACACTTATGGGACATCGGCCACAGGCCTAACAGATGGTGAAATAGCTAAAAAAGTAAGTGAAATTTTTGACATGCGTCCGCATGCTATTGAAGAGCGATTACAATTGCGTAACCCTATTTATTTAGAAACGGCTGCTTACGGTCATATGGGAAAAACCCCTAGAAAAGTAACCAAAGTCTTTGAGTCTCCTTACAACGGGAGGGTAGAGAAAGAAGTGACCCTATTTACATGGGAACAATTAGATAAAGTGTCAGAGGTACAAAAAGCCTTTGATTTGTGATATAAGTTGCTGTGAGTGGGTGTTTTAACTCACTTGCGGTATCTTTGAAATAAGTTCAAACAATTATTGAATAGTTATCAAGAAAGGTGGAGGGATTAGACCCTGTGAAGCCTTAGCAACCCTTTGTATCGTTCAAAGAAGGTGCTACATTCTATCTCATTTGAGAATAGATAACCGGAATGCTTACCGTCTGTAAGCGAACTTTCTTATATAACTTTTTCGATTTTTACCCATCTAGTGGCGCCGCTAGAAGGGGTTTGGCTTTTTAATTATTTTTTTAACATTAAAAAACAAAAATCATGAGTACCGAAAAAAACAAACAATTTGCCACAAACGCATTACACGCTGGGCACGATCCAAAATTAACTGGAGGCACAAGGGCTGTACCCATTTATCAGAGTACTGCCTATGTCTTTGACAGCGCAGAGCATGCGGCTAATTTATTTTCTTTGGCAGAGCCAGGAAATATTTACACCAGAATTAACAACCCTACCACAGACATTTTAGAACAGCGTTTGGCTGCTTTAGAAGGCGGTATTGCTTCTGTAGTAACTGCATCTGGAACCGCAGCCATTGCGACCTCCTTACTAGTGCTTTTAAAAGCGGGAGACCATATTGTGGCCTCTAATAGTTTGTACGGGGGAACCTATAATTTACTTAACGTAACCCTACCTAGATTGGGGATTACAACCACTTTTGTAGACCCTTCAGATCCTGCCAATTTTGAGTTGGCGGTACAGGAAAATACCAGGGCTTTCTTTGCAGAGTCTTTGGGAAATCCAAAATTAGATGTATTGGATTTAAAGGCTATTGCAGCTTATGCTAAAGCAGCTAAAGTACCCTTTATTGTAGACAATACCGTGGCTACTCCAGCACTGTTAAACCCTATTGCGCATGGGGCTAATATTGTGATTCATTCGCTGACCAAGTATATTAATGGAAATGGAACCGCTTTGGGTGGGGCCATTATAGACGCTGGAACCTTTGATTGGAGTAATGGGAAATTTCCAGAATTTACAGAACCTTCTGCGGGCTATCACGGACTTATTTATCACGAGGCTTTGGGGGCAGCGTCTTTTATTGCTAAAGTGAGGATTGAAGGTCTTAGAGATTATGGGGCGGCTATTAGTCCTTTCAATGCCTTTCAGATTTTGCAAGGTTTAGAAACCTTGACCATTAGAATTGCCAAGCACTCTGAAAACGCCTTGGCATTGGCTTCTTGGCTAGAAGCGCAAGAGCTGGTTTCTTGGGTGAATTATCCAGGGTTGG
>Ga0102899_1000188_pt1 | contig 27380 bp, 22 predicted proteins | sample Colrivmeta1555B3_FD_78455 | JGI IMG/M metagenome (GOLD analysis project Ga0102899, IMG submission 78455) | Estuarine microbial communities from the Columbia River estuary - metaG 1555B-3 | ecosystem: Environmental > Aquatic > Marine > Intertidal zone > Estuary | place: USA: Columbia River... | reverse complement strand
TAGACGTTGTAGTTATACCAACCAATAGACCAATACAACGAAAAGACCAGAATGACTTGGTTTTCAAAACTGCAAGAGAGAAATTTAATGCTGTAATAGAGGAAGTTGAAAAATTAGTTTCTGAAAAAAGACCTGTACTTGTCGGAACAACAACAGTCGAAATATCAGAACTTTTGAGTCGTATGCTTCAAATGAAAAACATTCCTCATCAAGTATTGAATGCAAAATACCACCAAAAAGAAGCCGAAATTGTTGCAATGGCTGGTAAACCAGGAGCTGTTACAATCGCTACTAACATGGCAGGTCGTGGAACTGATATCAAATTAGGTGAAGGAGTTAAAGAGTCTGGAGGACTTGCAATTATTGGAACAGAAAGACATGACTCTAGACGAGTTGACAGACAGTTAAGAGGTCGCTCTGGACGTCAAGGTGACCCAGGATCTTCTCAATTCTTTGTTTGTCTAGAAGATGATTTAATGCGAAAATTTGGTTCTGAGAGAATTGCTAAACTAATGGACAGATTAGGTCTTAAAGAAGGAGAGGTTATTACTCACAGTATGGTTTCCAAATCGATTGAAAGAGCTCAGAAAAAAGTTGAAGAAAACAATTTCGGAATGAGAAAGCGTCTTTTAGAATATGATGACGTGATGAATGCTCAGAGAAAAGCAATTTACAAAAAACGTAAAAATGCCTTGTTTGGTGAGCGTTTAGATATAGACATTGATAATATGTTTTATGATGTTGCTCAAGCATCTGTATCAGGTTATACAAAAACACAATTCCATCAATTTGAAGACGACTTACTTCGTACAGTCGGAATTCAATCGCCTGTAAATGAAGATGAATTCAGTTCAATGAATGAGAATGACATTATACACAAGGTTTATGATGAGATCGCAACTCAATATGAAAGAAAGAATGCGAAAATTGCAGAAAAAGCAATGCCTCAAATTAAGCATGTACATGAAACAATGTCTGATAAATACAAAAACATTGTATTTCCTTTAACTGACGGTAAAAGAGAACTACAAATGGTAGTCAATTTAGAAGATGCATACAAAAGTGAAGGGAAAATAATTAATAAAACATTCGAAAAAAACATCATTCTAGGAATGATTGACAACGAATGGAAAGAGCACTTAAGAGAAATGGATGATTTAAGATCCGCCGTAAACAATGCTCAATACGAACAAAAAGACCCATTACTAGTATACAAACTTGAATCTTTTGAGTTATTTAAAAGTATGTTAGATCGCTTAAATTCTGAGACGATGGAGCTTTTAATGAAACTTGACATTCCAACTGAAGAACAAATTCAGACAACAAATAACGCAGCTACAGCTCAAAGTAATTACGAGAAAGCCCAAACTTCTTCAAGTTCAAATCAAATTGAACAAGGACGACAAGGTTATGATGAAGCAATTCAAAACTCTTCCAAACAAGAAGTGAAACAACAGCCTGTTGTTGCAGAAAAACGAATTGGACGAAATGATACTTGTCCTTGCGGAAGCGGCAAGAAATACAAACAATGTCACGGTAAATAACAAAAAAAGGTCAATTTTAAAATTGACCTTTTTTTTATTCTATTTTCTTCATCATATCAAGACCCGCACCCAACACAGTCAATATGACTATCCATAGGCTTAACACCTTTCAATTTCATCTCTAAATTATGGATCTCATCTTTTATATCCATATCATTAAACATATCTCCTGTTAGTTTTGACTTTAGATTTTCAATTTCTTTAATAATTTCTACTTCAGACATATCCTTTTAATTTAAAATTTCCAATAAACAAAGTTGTTCTTTTTTTCAATTCCAAAAAGCTGTACCCTAAAATGCTTTTAAAAAGTTATCAACGTAAAATATACAATCTCAACATTCCTTTTTGATTTTGGTTTAATTTACAATATATTTATAAAACCATATAACGTAAGTTACTTAACAAAAATCGATGAAAAAACTACTATTAATCGTTACTGTAATTTCAATAAATTCAATCTCTTTTTCCCAATATTGCATCTCTGGAGGACCTACAACACTTGAAGATTCCAACATCGAATCATTCACATTAAATGGAGCTTCTGGATCTATTAACTTTACAGGATGCCCAAGCACAACAGGAGTTCAAGAGTTTCTTGGACAAACGGCATTTCTAAACGCTGGTGGAAATTATACTGCCAACATCCAATTTGGGACATGTCTTGGGAATTACTCCGGAGTTGGTGAAGCATGGATTGATTATAACCAAAATTACATTTTTGAACCATCCGAATCAATTGGAACATGGAGTGGTTTACCACCAGTCTCAATGAGTGCATTTAACTTCACCGTTCCTGGAGGTGCCGTAACAGGTCAATCTAGATTAAGAGTCATGCAATACGAAGGAGGGAGTTTTCCTCTTGATCCATGCTCTTCATTCCCTTGGGGTTCAGTTACAGATTTTAGTGTGTTTATTCAAAATGGTATTGATTGTTCAGGCTACATTGGTGATAACATTTCAGACCCTAGATTAGTTAATACTTTCCCATTTATTGAAACCCATAATAGTTCTCTTTGCTATACCAATCAAAACAATGTATATAACTCGCCGGATGTTTTTTATAGAATAATTCCAAATTCTAGTTTCAGTTCAATTGATGTGTCATTATGTGGGTCAACATTCGATACTTTCCTGACAATTCTTGATGAAAATGGCACTGCCTTGGCAATAAACGACGATTACCAACCTTGTGGGTCTCAATCAAAAATTAGTGTTTCGACTGTTGGTCATAACGCATTATATGCAATAGTTGAAGGGTGGGGAATTGCTTCAGGAGATTATACCATTACAATTGGGGAAGGAACATTAAATATTAATGAAGTTCAAATCGATGAAATCGATATCTCTCCAAACCCTGCCTTAAACGAAATTAAAATTATTTCACCTGAAAATTCATCCTTTCAAATTATTAATACGAATGGTAAAATAATTCAAGTAGGAACGTTTTCTCGAGGAGTTAACATTGAAAACATAAGCAAATTAGAACCTGGAATTTATTTCCTTCAGACTAATTTTTCTAATAAAGTAAGTTCAAAAAAAATCATTAAGCTATAATGAGAATATTCCTGTTTTCAATATTATGTTTTATAAGTCTTGAAGCTTATTCTTCTAATTGGCAACAAAAAGCTGATTTCGGAGGAACTGCTCGTCATAGAACAACTTCACTTAGTATTGGAAACAAGGGCTACATGGGCTTAGGACATTACAACGGCGCAGGTATCAATGTTTTATTTGGAGATTGGTGGGAATATGATCCTTCTACAAACGCATGGACTCAAAAAGCTGACTATCTCGGAGGACCCTGCTATCATGCGACAGGGTTTACAATTAACAACCTCGGATATGTAGGTACTGGAAGAACCTCAGCTGTTGGAAGCATTCTAGTTCAAGACTTTTATAAATATGATGCAGTAACAAATATTTGGAGTCAAATAACAAGTTTTCCAGGGTCTGCTAGAAGAGGAGCTGTATCCTTTGTTTTAAACAATAATGCATATGTAGGAACAGGCGAAACTAATAGTACTGAGACGAATACATTTTATAGATATACACCATCTACAGATACTTGGATTCCAATTGCATCAATACCCACAGCTCGTACCTCAGCCATTGCATTTTCATTGGGTTTATATGGCTATGTAGGAACAGGAAGCACCCCTTCTGGATCAACAAATGATTTCTGGCAATACAACTCAGCAACAAACCAATGGATTCAAAAAGCCGATGTTGGAACAATTAATAGACAAGAAGCTGTAGGCTTCGGAGTTAACGATTATGGCTATGTTGGAACTGGCGTTGACTTTGAAGGAGGAAACAATTATTCAGATATATGGGAATATCAGCCTGACTCAGACTCATGGACTCAAATTGAGGATTTTGAAGGTACAGCGAGAAGATATCTATCTTCCTTTGTAATTAATAATGTTGCATATGCTGGACTTGGAACAAATGGGACGAATTTCAATGATTTTTGGAAATTTGATCAAACATTGTCGCTATTTGAAAGAGGGAAACTAAATTTTGACGCAACAATATTCCCGAATCCTGCCTCCAATTATATCCGATTGAATATTCCAAATAACTTTAATTTAAATGAAATCTCTGTTTCGATTATAGATTTAAACGGTAATGTAATACACAATGAAAATATAGAAGTATATCATCCTAAAATTCAATTACAACAAATTGATGCAGGTCAATATATTTGTCAATTCAATTACATAGACCGACCTATTTGTACTAAAAAATTAACAATAATAAAATGAAGGTAATTTTAATTTTATTCCTCCTTTTCGCTTCAGCTACAGAAGCTATTTGCGCTGGAAACACATGGATTCAAAGAGCTGACTTTCCAGCAAATGGTAGGCATCGAGGCACAGCTGTTTCTATTGGAAACAAAGGTTATATGGGCTTAGGACATTATAATGGAGCTGGTCCTAACATTGTCCTCAAAGATTGGTGGCAATTTGACCCTGCAACAAATTCATGGTCACAAAAAGCAGACTATATTGGGAACAACGGCAATGGAAATTACGCAGTTCTTGCTTTCGGCATGACAAATTACGGGTACATTGGCGGTGGACAGCTAGCTGTAAACACCTCTTTTTATCGTTACGACCCACTAAATAACACATGGCAAGCAATGGCTAATTCTCCAACGATTTCAATGAATACGGCAGGATTTGTAATAAATAACAAAGGATATTATTTATCAGGATCAACGCTATATGAGTACACTGAGACGACTAATTCATGGACAAGTAAAGGTAATGCTCCTTTCAATGTAGCAACATGGAACTCTGCATTTACCATAAACGACAAAGGATATGTTAAATCAGGGTTTGGCTTGTTTGAATATAAGCAATCTACAAATCAATGGATTAGTAGAGCCCCTTTCCCAGGTCACGCCAGTGCCGGATCAGTAGCCTTCACACAAAACAATAAAGGCTATATTGTTGCAGGCTATGGAACATGGCTTTCCGATTTAACATCTGAAGTTTGGGAATTTAATCCAGCCAATAATCAATGGACAATGATGAATGAATTTGAAGGAACTAGTAGACGCTTTTCTTCAGGATTTAATATTGGAAATAGATGCTATATCGGAACCGGTACAAACGGAACCAATTTCTCTGATTTTTGGGAATTTGATGCGTTAGCAAATTTAGAAGAAGAGTTTGATATTAATCAATTTAAAATATATCCAAATCCAGCGACTGAATTTGTGAAATTCGAAAGCGGAAATTTAAATGATTTTGAAGTTCATGTATTCAATCAAAATGGTGGATTAATATCGAAACTTTCAACCAATAATCATCAGGTTTTATTAGAAAGAAATAATTTATCAAAAGGCATCTACTACTTTTCAATCCTTTCTGGTGACAAAGTAGTTTACACGAACAAATTTATATTTAAATAGATGAATAAATTTTTACTAGTTGGTTTATCCTTGCTTTTCGCCCCATATTTTATTGCTCAAACTGAAAATTTTTGGACAAAAAAAGCGGATTTTGGCGGCTTGAAAAGAGAAAGAGCCGTTGCTTTTTCAATTGGTGATAAAGGCTATGTTGGCACCGGAGTAGACACCGCAGAAATTGTACATAAAGATTTCTGGTCTTATGATGCCACTATTGATGTATGGAGTCAAATCGCCGATTTACCAGGTTCGGTTAGAAGAAATGCTGTAGCTTTTGCTACTGAAGGTTATGGATACGTTGGTACTGGAATCGATTCTGTTAATGCCTCTGCCCCTACCGCAACAATCCTCAAAGACTTCTGGAAGTATGATCCAGCCATTAACTCCTGGAATCAAATAGCAGATTATCCTGGTGCAGGTGGCAACGGAATGTATTTTGGAACGGCATTCGCAATAGACTCAAAAGGATATGTTTCATGCGGAAAAGTTGGTCCGAATTTTTATGTAAATGATTTATGGGAATATAAACCAAGTATCAATCAGTGGGCTCAGTTACCAAATTTCCCAGGCGGAATTAGGTATCAACTATCCAGCTTCGTTATTGGTTATGATGCATACGTAGGATTAGGTACTGATCAAGACATGTATAGAAAAGATATATGGAAATTTAGCACCATAAATAATCAATGGACATCGATCGCTGATTTACCAGCCAGTCAAAGAGCCTCCTCGATGACATTTTCAATTGGCCAAAGAGGATATGTATGTATGGGAACAAATGGAGGTAACCTAGATGATTTATGGGAATACAATCCATTCACGAACGATTGGTCTACTCGAGCAACTTATGGTGGTAGCTCCAGAAAGAATGGTATTGCTTTTGAGGTAAACGGAAAAGCATATGTCGGGACTGGAAAAGGAAATTCAGGTAAAAAGTCCTCTTTTTATGAGTACACTCCACCAGCAGTTGTTGGAATAGAAGAACTGGAATTAGACATCGTTGTTTATCCAAATCCAACGAGTGATTTTATAAAAATAAACTCAACTTCCAATCAAAAACTTGATATTGTCTTGTGTAATATATACGGCCAAACAATATTAAATACACAGAATTCAACAATTGATGTATCAGAAATACCCAAAGGTAGTTATGTACTAATCGTAAGTAGTGGGGAATCAATTTCAAAACAAAAAATAATCATTCAATAAAATGAGAATATTCTTACTATTAATATCGACGCTCTCATTTGTATCTTTTTCCCAAAATCAATGGGTAATAAAAGATTCTATTAATGGAGCTCCACGTTCCGCTAGTTCCGCTTTCACAATTAACGGTGAAGGTTATACGGTAGCAGGATTAGATGAATCAGGATTTCGAAGAAAAATGTATTCCTATACCTATTGGCAAGATGACTGGGATGAAGAAGCATCAATTGGCGGCCTCAATGGCTCAGGTCTTAATAGAGGATCTGCTTGTGGATTTGGTATTGACAATAAAGGGTATGTATGTTTAGGCCAAGGAGAAACTAATCCTTTTTTTAAAGATCTTTGGGAATACGACCCATCGACTAATTCATGGGCTCAAAAAGCTGACTTTATAGGTTCTGCAAGACGTCAAAGTGTTGCTTTTGTTATTAATTCTATGGCATATGTGGGTACGGGAATTGATGCAACAGGAATGAAAAAAGACATGTACAGATATGACCCAACTACAAATACTTGGACACAAATCGCTGATTTTGGAGGAACTGCAAGAAAAGAAGCAGTTGGAATCACGATGGGAGGACAAGGCTATATTGGAACTGGAGATGATGGAGTTTATCGTAAAGACTTTTGGCAATATGAACCATTAACAGATACATGGTCCCAGAAACCAGATTTCCCTGGAACGCCTCGAAAAGGAGCTGTTGGTTGGAGTAGTTTTCCAAGCTTATTCATATGTACAGGTGAAGACAATAATTTCACTTATACAAAAGACCTATATGAGTACAATTATTTTGCCGAACTCTGGGTTCAGCGTGCAGACTTTATTGGTGAAGGAAGAACTAATGCAATTGCTTTTGAAGTAAACGGACTAGGATTTGTTGGATCAGGCTATAACGGTGACTTTTTTGACGACTTTTATGCATATAGACCTATTTTAGGGATCGAAGAGTTTAAGGCAAATAATAAAATTTCTGTTTTCCCGAATCCTACTATTGACTATATAACAATAGAAACATCAATCGACAAATTGAACATCTTCATTTATTCTATTAACGGTCAAGACGTTACAAATGAATTAACAATTAATAAAATTGAAAATGGCTATCGAATTAGCAAAGAAAATATAACGAGTGGTCAGTATTTTATTAGACTTATTCATCCTGAATATGGAGAATTACAAACAGAAAAAATAATTTTTTTAGATGAAAAGTAAATATTTCAAATTACTTATTATTTCCACACTAATATGTTCTTGTAGCGAGGATGTTCAAACTTCTGATGCTAATAAAATTGAAGATTCAAAAGAAACAATTCAGTCTAACAACACAATAAAACACATCGAAACTGAGATTCCAAAAAACACAATGTCCTCTAAAGCTGTGTTTAATGAATCCATTGGGTGGGGATATGAAATTTATAAAGGAAGTAAGTTAATCGTAAAACAGGAACACATTCCAGCCATTCAAGGAATGCGAGGATTTGGGTCTAAAGAAAGTGCGGAAAAAGTGGCCGAATTTATAATACAAAAAATAAACAAAGGAATCTTCCCTCCTACTTTAACACCCAATGAATTAGATAGCTTAGGCGTTTTCAGATTAAAATAATTGCCCCCATTTTTTTCTTGAAAAAAAATAATATAATATTTACCATGGTAGATATTATATTTTTATATAACTTTGACAAAAATATTTGATATGGATTATTCAATAATTAAAGCTAAATCTAGAGGATACGCAAACCATGGATGGCTAGAGGCTATTCACTCCTTCAGTTTTGCAGGGTACTACAATCCAGACAGAATGGGATTTGGAATGATTCGCGTTTTGAATGATGATAAAATTTCTGGAGGAATGGGATTCGGTATGCACCCACACGAAAACATGGAAATTATTACAATTCCTTTAGAAGGAGGGGTTAGGCATAGAGACAACATGGGAAATGATGGTGTTATCAATTCAAACGAAATTCAAGTTATGAGTGCAGGAACAGGAGTTATGCATAGCGAAGTGAATGCAAGCCCAACTGACTATCTTAAGTTATTTCAAATTTGGATAATGCCGAATAATAATAATGTTACACCTAGGTACCAACAAATTAAAATTGAACTTACAGCAAATGAATTTACCCAATTGGTAAGTCCAAACGCAGATGATTCAGGAGCATGGATTTATCAAGACGCATGGTTACACATGGGCGAATTTGATCAAAACCAAGAAATAAACTACGAATTAAAAAATCCTTTAAATGGATTATATATAATGATTGTAGATGGTATGGTTAATTTCGATTCAAAGGAAGTAACAAAAAGAGATGCCATTCAATTAACTTCTGCGACTAAAGTTCAAATGACCGCTTTATCAAAAACAAAAATTTTACTAATAGAAACACCAATAAATTAAACGATGAAAAATATAATAGAAGACCTAAATTGGCGATACGCCACTAAGAAATTTGATGCTAATTCAATCATTTCTGAAGAAAAAATCAATGTTTTACTTGAGTCGATTAGATTAACCCCTTCTTCATACGGTTTGCAGCCTTACAAAGTAATTGTCGTTAAAAATAAAGATTTAAGAGGTAAACTTGTAAGCGCTTCGTTCGGTCAAGAACAAGTTAAAGATGCTTCTCATTTAATCGTTTTCTGCGCCTACAACGAATTAAAGGAAGAACATATAGATAAATACATTGAAACCATTTCCAAGACTCGAGGAGTTGACTCGAGTGCATTACAAGGTTTTTCTGAGATGATGAAAAATACGGCATTAAAAATGCCTGAAAGTTCTCAAAAAGAATGGATGAATAAACAAGCATACATTGCTCTCGGGCAACTTTTACTTACTGCGGCGCAATTAAAAATTGACGCAACACCAATGGAAGGATTTGATGCCTCTCAATACGATGACATCTTAGACTTGAAAAAACACAATTTAACCACTACTCTTGTTTGCCCTATTGGTTATCGATCTGAAGAAGACAGTAACAGCGAAATGAAGAAAGTGAGGAAATCACACAGCGAATTTATTCTAGAAATATAAAAAAATGGGAGCAACTAATTGCTCCCATTTTTTTTAAAACCCTTTTTTCTTAATTAAGCACCTTAAAAGACTTACTTAGGTCCGACTTAATTTGAATAAAATATATCCCTTTTGGCTCACCTCTCAAATCAATTGACAAGCCAAATGGCTTATTTATTTCAATTCCCATTGTATTAATGACACGAACATCAACATCGTCCAATAGTCCCTCAACTCTATAAAGACCTTTTTCAATTTGTAAAAGTTTGACTCTATCATTTAGATTATCAAATCCAAGATTAGCTATTGTAATCTCTTGGGTTATAATATCCCCATCACAATCACTTAGCGCTGTTAATTGAATCGTATAAACTCCATCCGCTAAATAAGTATGAACAGGATTTTCGTCCGTTGATGTATTCCCATCGCCAAAATCCCATAAGTAGTTTGTAGCTTTAGTGCTTTCATTTTGAAAAGTAAGTGAATTATCATTTTGATTAAAACTAAAGCCTGCCTGAGTATGCTCTGAAATTGGTCTCAGGTTCCAATGTTCCAAACTATCAAGTACGGAAATCGCCGCAGCATTCTGAAGAATTGTAGCTGTAGATTGATCCAAAGTAGCGATAAAAGTTGCTCCAACTGGACTTTTTCTAAACAAACTTGCGTAAAACGTACAGGCAGCCAAATAAGTTCCTGCTACACTTGGATGAGAACCATCTGCCGAATATAAATTTATTGTAGGATTTGTTGCTCGAACATATGCCCATGCGCTGCCAACAGAAGAAATAGAACCTTGAACTGAATCTGCGATCCTCATGTATGCTGACCTCAAACGATCATTCATTCCGCTGAAAGTAGAAATTGGAGCCCATTGTGGATCTCCATTCTCTCTACCCCATGTCATAAACATCATTACATCTGTACAAAATTTATTTTCATAAACACTATCGGCAAGCTGAATCGCATACGGTAATGTTTCAGTGTTAACTTGACTTTCTGGAAAGGATGGTTCTTGACTTTGGGCTTGTAGGACAACAAAATCCCATGGCTGACTATTAATTTTATCATAAGTAATCGAATTCCCAGCATGACTTTGAAATGTAGCCCCACCTATGGTTTGGCTATTATGAAAAACAATATCACCTTGATCTAATGACAAGGCAAGATTTTCCAGCATTGTTGGTAGATCATTAACATAAGTATAACTATTTCCAATAAAGAGCACGGATAGACTGTCTTGAGTATTTCCTGCCAAACTAATTACTAGAGTTATCAACAGAGATAAAATTGTTTGTTTCATAATTACATTTTGTTTCACTAATTTCACAAATGACAGCAAACTTTTTACAAGGTTGCCACGTTCTATTTAATAATGAATGGCAATTATTGAAATCCTACAAGCAATGACTTTACGCATATTATCTTTTTTTTCAATTACAATTTGTTTTCTTTTAATTCAAAAAGAAGCAACCGCTCAATTTGGGTTCGAATACGATGACAGTCCAATTGTTCTTGAAGGATCAAATCAACTAGATCTAGCTTGGGCAGGAGGGTTGAATTATGTTCAGATTTCAGATTTTGATTATGACTTAGATGGAGATTTAGATTTATTTCTATTCGATAGAAGTAAAAACAATATACGGGTATATACCCAAGAATTAAGCGGAAGCACCAAGTTTTACAAGCTAGCCTATAACGCCGCACAATACTTTCCAAATGATGTTATTTACAGAGCAACCCTAGTTGATTATGATAATGACGGAAAAAAGGATTTATTTACCTATGGAATTGGAGGATTGAAAGTATATAGAAACATTAGCACCCCTGTGAGTGGCCTTCAATGGGAGTTGTTTAAAGAGATTATTTATTCTGATTATCCGAATTTATACACAAATCTATACGTAAGTTCTTCTGATATTCCTGCCATAATCGACGTAGATTTTGATGGTGATATTGATGTTTTAACATTTCACCAAGGTGGTCAACACGTTGAATACCATCAAAATCAAAGTATGGAGTTATACGGGATTCCTGACTCACTTTCATTTATTTTAAAAAATGAATGTTGGGGTAAATTTTCTGAAGATTTAAGTACAAATTCAGTTTTGTTAAATGATCCTAACACACCTTGTTCTTCCGGAGATGTTGTAAATCCACTTCGCATTGAAAATGATCAATCACCTTCAATTGATTCAAAAAACAAACATTCTGGATCAACTCTTTTGGCAATGGATTATGATAATTCAGGTGTTATGGATTTAATTATTGGTGATGTATCTTTTACCAATTTAGTTTTATTACTTAACGGTGGAACTGCACCAAATCAAAACTCTGCCATGGTTTCACAAGACGCAGGCTTCCCATCAAATTCTACGGGTGCAAGTGTACAGCTTTTTCCAGCTGCCTTTTTCGTAGATGTTGATTTTGATGGAATTAAAGATTTAGTCGTTGCACCAAATGCGAAAAACATTTCTGAAAATGAGTCTAGCGTGCGTTTCTATAAAAACAATGGGTCAAATAGTAATCCTAATTTTATTTTTACATCCAGCAATCTCTTTCAAAATGAAATGATAGACCACGGAACTGGAAGTATTCCTGTGTTGTTCGACTATAACCAAGATGGATTGAAAGATCTAGCAATTGCAAATTTCCACCGATACAAACCAATTCTCGATAAAGAATCAACACTTGCGCTTTATAAAAATACAGGTACAAACACAAACCCAACGTATACTTATGTTGATTTTAATTATCTTAATTTAAACAATGAGAATTACGGTTTACGCATTGTGCCAGCATTTGGCGATATCGATAATGATGGAGACCAAGATATGTTCTTAGGCCGGGATGATGGGACTCTTGTTTACTATATTAACAATGCAAGTGGTGGCATAGCGAATTTTCAAAACCCTCAAATAAACTACACTGATAATTTGGGTAATGTTATCACAACCGGAGGTTTTTGTCACCCACAATTATTTGATTTGAACGAGGATGGAAAGCTTGACTTAATACTCGGCGCAAAAAATGGCGAAATCAAATTTTATCAAAATATTGGTACAACTTCTGTCCCTAGTTTCGAATTAAGAAACAATAAACTAGGTAATATTGATGTTTCTACCACCACTCCTGATGGTTATGCCGCCCCTCATTTTTTCAAATCCAATGGGAAGATTCATTTATTTCTTGGTTCAATTAATGGTAATTTGATATACTTTGACAGTATAGAAAACAATCTTGAAACTGGTAGTTTTCATTTAATTTCTGATAAATATCTTGGCATTAGCGTAGATGCTTATAGCTCATTTTTTGTCGATGATATAGACAATGATGGAAATTTAAACATGTTTGTAGGGCAAGACCTTGGAGGATTGTACCACTTTGAAGCAAACCCTGGTAGTTCTGCCAATATTTTTGAGAAAAACAAAACCTCTGAAATTAAAATCTACCCAAACCCTAGTAGTTCAAAACTCAATATTATAAATAATAAGACTACTTCATTAATTCAATTAATGGATCTAAGAGGGCGTTCAATTTTCACAAAAGAATATCAAGGGGGAGAAATTGAGATTGAATTTGATATTTCGTTCCTGCCAGAAGGGAGCTATTTTTTAATCATCGAATCAATCGATACTGAAATAACCATGAAGCGTTTTGTGAAAAACTAAAGAGCAATAACTTTTTCAAACGGATACTCACTTTTTAAAGTAGGCCTAACCTTATAAAGTCCAAAAATTGTGCTGCCTGAACCACTCATTGCGGCATAAACAGCTCCTTCTTTATACATCTCTGCTTTTAACATTGCCAATGATGGGTGTTTATGAAAAATTGCCGTTTCAAAAGAATTAATTAATGCGTCTTTCCATTCTTCCTTTGGTAATGAAATTACATCTTTAACACTATGGGTTGAGTTATCTAATACAATCCCATCATATGCCTCTTTGGTACTAATATGTATTCCAGGATTGATTATTTTAAGATAATAACCTTCAAAAGAAGATTGAATTGGTTCTAATTTCTCACCTCTACCACTTGCCAACTGAATTCCTGCTTTAACAAAAAACGCACAATCACTTCCTAAGGATTCTGCCAGCGTTTCCAAATCGAAATCACTAATATTTAAATTAAATAATTCATTTAAGCCTAGTAAAACACTTGTTGCGTCAGAAGATCCACCGCCAAGACCTGCTCCCATTGGGATTTGTTTAATTAAATGAATACGAACATCACCAATGCCATATTTAAGTTTTATTAATTGAAATGCTTTTACGCAAAGGTTATCATCTTGGCGACCATCAATTACGATTCCTGACTGGACAAATTCAAAATCAGATGCTTTTGTAATCTCTATAATATCGTGAATACCAATTGCCAACATGCATGAATCGATCTCGTGATAGCCATCATTTCTTTTAAAAATGACCCTCAAACCTAAATTAATCTTTGCTGGTGGAAATAATATCATAGAGTAAAGGTATGAACAACTAAACAATTTTTGTAACTTTCGCCCCTCAAATTAGTTGAATTATGGCTACTTATTTAGATTTTGAAGAACCAATTAAAGAGTTAGAAGATCAAATTATTCAAACAAAAGAAATTGGTGAGAATACTGACGTTGACATGTCTGATAAAATAAATGAATTAGAATCGAAGCTTAAGGATAAAACAAAGGAAATATTTTCTGGGTTAACTCCATGGCAGAGGGTTCAATTATCTCGTCATCCAGATAGACCATATACATTGGCATACATTGAAGCAATTACAGACGGTAATTTTCAAGAATTACACGGAGATCGTAATGTGAAAGATGATAAAGCAATGGTTGGTGGATTTGGTTTGTTAGATGGTGAAACAGTAATGTTTATTGGTCAGCAAAAAGGTGTTAATACAAAAATGCGACAATTTAGGAATTTTGGTATGCCAAATCCTGAGGGATATCGAAAAGCATTAAGATTGATGCGCCTAGCAGAAAAATTCAACAAACCTATTGTTACTTTTATTGACACTCCAGGAGCCTTTCCAGGATTAGAAGCAGAAGAAAGAGGTCAAGGAGAAGCGATCGCAAAAAACATTTATGAAATGATGCGATTAAAAGTGCCTGTAATTTGTATCATTATTGGTGAAGGTGCATCAGGAGGAGCTTTAGGAATTGGTGTTGGAGACAAAGTAGTAATGCTAGAGAACACATGGTACAGTGTAATATCTCCAGAATCTTGTTCTTCAATTTTATGGAGATCATGGGACTACAAAGAAGTTGCAGCAGACGCCTTAAAATTAACATCAGACGACATGTTTAAATTAGGCATAGTAGATGGTGTTATCAAAGAACCAATTAATGGTGCGCATCGTGCTCACGAAGACACTTTTAAAACTGTTAAGAAAAACATCAAAAAATACATTAAAGAACTTAAAGAAATTCAACCTTCTGATAGAATCAATGCTCGAATAGAAGCTTTTTCTAAAAGAGGTGTATGGAAATAAAGAATTGTAAGAGTATAAAAAAAATAGTCATTCAGTTTGGATGACTATTTTTTTTGTAAGTTAAACAAAGGTTCTTCGTTTAATCAAAATCGTTAAAAAACAGAAAAATGATTGTAATAATTGGAAATGGAATATCTGGTGTTACCGCTGCAAGGCATATCCGCAAATTATCAGACACCCCAATTACTATCATATCATCTGAATCAAAATACTTCTACTCTAGAACAGCCCTCATGTATATTTACATGGGCCATATGAAGTTTGAACACACACAACCTTACGAAGATTCATTTTGGGATAAAAATGATATTTCACTCCTTTATGACCATGTCAATCAAATCGACCATACAAATAATGAAGTATATACTGAAAAAGGGAAAGTAATTAACTATACAAAACTTATTATCGCATCGGGGTCAAAACCGAATAAATTTGGCTGGAAAGGACAAGATTTAAAAGGAGTTCAAGGTTTATATTCAAAACAGGACTTAGAGTCAATGGAATTGTCTACAAAAAACATTTCAAACGCTGTTGTTGTTGGTGGTGGACTTATTGGTGTAGAAATGGCAGAGATGTTAGCTTCAAGAAAAATTAAAGTGAAGTTTTTAGTTAGAGAAACTCATTTTTGGGGAGGCATTCTACCAAAAGAAGATAGTGAATTTGTAATGAGTCACCTAAATAAGCATCCTGAAATTGAAATGATGTATAATACAGAATTGGATGAAATAATTGGTGATAATATTGTTGAAGCAATCAAAACAAAAAATGGAGAGACAATCCCTTGTGAATTTGTTGGCTTGGCTGTAGGTGTCTCACCGAATATTGATTTTTTAACTAATTCTGGAATTGAAACTCAACGTGGAATCTTAATTAACAACAATTTTGAAACATCCATACCAGATATCTATGCCATTGGTGATTGTGCTGAATTTAAAACTCCAATTATCGGCAGACGAAACATAGAACAAGTTTGGTATACTGGGAGAATAATGGGAGAACAATTAGCGAACCATTTGTTTAAATCTAAAACAGAATATGAACCTGGAATCTGGTTCAATTCTGCTAAGTTTTTCGATCTTGAATATCAAACATATGGCAAAGTAAGTAATGTACTTTCTGAAAATGAAGATGCTTTTATCTATACCGACCAAAAATCTGAAATACATTTGAATTTCACGTTTGAAAGAGAAACAGGTGCAATTATAGGCGTTAATACTTTTGGGTTAAGATTAAGACATCTCGTTTTTGAAAAATGGATAGCAGAAAACACTCACATCGAAAAAGTAATCAGCCAATTATCAGTAGCTAATTTCGACCCTGAATTCTACAAAAAACATGAACCAAAAATCATCGATCAATTTAATCGCCAGTTTAACACAAAATTAAAACTAGCGGATAAAAAATGGTGGCAAACAATAATTAAATCAACCCACTAAAATGAACGAAAACATCTCTATTACTGGCGATTACACTAATAACAAAACGTCATTATTGACAAAAGTAGGAATTGGAATTTTTCTTACTGGTCTTTTATTACTCGTTTTTTCTTATCAAAAAAGTAAAGACACCAACTTAATTATCACCTCTTTTACAGCAATGATCGTCGGGATTTTTCTATTCTTAAAGACTGAAAAATTAAACCAAGGTACAATCCCATTATTTGGTAAGACGACAAATATTCCACAAAAATTAGGGTTAATATCCGGATTTATTGGGTTTAGCGTTTTGATAATTGCTTGGATAGGAGTTGAATTAAAACCTCAAAGTCTATTTTTTGCAATAGCTACGGGAGGAATTTCTCTTGGAGCGATACTCTTCTCAATTGGAAGTTATTCGGGGAAAACAAAAGGAATAAAGAACAACAACGTGTGGGCTAACTCCCTCTCCTCAAGAGGAATACTAGCATGGGCATTAGGTATATTGTTAACCATATTTTACATTCAACTTTATTGGTTTGGCGATATGCTTAGTGGATTAACAGAATTATTCTCCCCTTTTTCTTTTGTATTAAGAGGAAAGCCAGCTGACCAATGGTTTGTTTATGGAACAATCTATTCTTTGGTTATTCTGTTTTTAGGAATAAAATTTATCTTTAAGTATCGACATAATAGATATCAAATTATACGCACCATTGTTGTAATCATCTCACAACTTGTTTTTGCATACTTTTTACCACAAATCTTGGAATCAATGAACGAGGGCGGTGGTTATTTTGACCGTGATTTAAAAAATGTATGGCCATTAAACTACTCTTTTGGTGATGCAAATCGATTGAACGCAATGGCCCAACCTACAAAAGTAGGTCCATCAGGAACGTTTTACTTTGTATGGGGAATTGTTTTGTTTCTAATAATTACGCCGTTCCTTACATACATAGTTGGTAAACGATGGTATTGTTCATGGGTATGTGGATGTGGGGGATTAGCAGAAACAGCAGGAGATAGCTTCAGACAATTATCATCAAAGTCAACAAATTCCTGGAAAATCGAAAGATGGTTAATACACTCAGTAATGGTTTTTGTTCTTATAATGACTATTGGGATTTTGTGGCCTTATTTCTCAGGAAAAGACTATGTATTAAGCATAGGAACAATAACAAAAAACAGCTACTATTACTTTACCATTGCTTTAATTCTCTTAAGCTCTTTTGGTTTATACTTTTTGAGTAAAAAACATAATCGCAAAGTACTATTGGTTGGAAGCCTTATTCTTTTAGCAATTGGATTGCTTTTAACAATTGGCTATCTTACAGGTTCACAGAAAATATTTTATTTAAAAAGTTCAAGCTTAAAAAAAGTGTATGGATTTTTCGTTGGGGCATCCTTCTCGGGTATTATTGGAGTCGGTTTTTACCCAATGCTAGGAAATCGAGTTTGGTGCAGATTTGGTTGCCCAATGGCAGGTTACATGGGGTTATTCCAACGATTTAAATCAAGATTTAGAATTACAACAAACGGTGGACAATGCATTTCTTGTGGAAATTGTTCTACATATTGTGAACAAGGGATTGATGTTCGTGCATATGCACAGAAGAAAGAAAACATTGTTAGATCAAGTTGTGTCGGATGTGGAATTTGTTCAGCAGTTTGTCCTAGGGGAGTTTTAAAGCTTGAGAATGGTCCTGAAGAAGGTCGATTTGAAACAAATGCATTAATAATAACAAAAGAAGGAGTTAAACTCAATAATTAATGAATCAGATTATTTCTGTAATAATACCAGCATTTAACGAAGAAGCCTCAATTGGATTAGTTGTAAATGACATCCCAAAAGAGATCGTAAAACATGTAATTGTCGTTAACAATGGCTCTACCGACAACACCGTTGAAGTAGCAAAAAAAGCCGGAGCAATTGTTGTTGATGAACCTCGAAAAGGTTATGGATGGGCTTGCCTCAAAGGTATTTCAAAATCAAAAGAATTAAATACCACTATTGTTGTATTTATGGATGGTGATTACTCCGATTACCCAGAAGAAATAAAAGACATTCTTGAACCAATTTTAAACAATCAAAAAGAGTTGGTTATCGGATCAAGAGTTCTGGGGAAAAGAGAAAAAGGATCTTTGACTCCACAACAAATCTTTGGTAATTGGTTAGCAACTAAATTAATGCGAATTTTTTATCGTGCAAAATTCACCGACCTAGGTCCATTCAGAGCAATTACTTCAAGTGCCCTAGAAAAACTTAAAATGGCCGATAAAACGTATGGTTGGACTATTGAAATGCAAATAAAAGCAGCCAAACATAAAATGCAATTTTGTGAAGTACCTGTCAATTATAAAAAGAGAATTGGGATTTCGAAGGTAAGTGGAACAGTAAAAGGTACCATTTATGCTGGAATAAAGATTATATTTGCAATCTTTAAATACCTTTTTTAGGTAAACGATTGAAAAACAATACTTTTTTATTTTAATATTTCGCAAAAATGTTGAAGAAACAAATTACGCTAATTATTTTATTACTAACGACTATTACATTTGGACAATCAGCCAAAATTGTAACAGGTACGTTACTTGACGCAAAAACTGAGAGCCCTGTTGAGGATGTGAAAATTCAAATCCAAAACAGTGATTCAACGATCGTTTTTAAAGCCACTACAAATGAAGAAGGAGTTTATTCTTTTGAAAAAATTCCTTTCGGGCCTTATAAATTAGTTGTTACTGATAAACTTTACAACGGAGTAACTGTACCTTTTGAATTAACCGAAAGTCATTCAGAACATTATACATTTAGCCCTTTTGAAGTAAGCAGAAAAGTCTCTTGGATGTTTAATTGGGGTGATTTTAATGGAAAAGAGCACTATTGGTCTCATTTTGTTTCTAAAATCATCATCATCTCCTATTTTGCATGTTTAGTTTTAGTATTCTTCTACAGTGTACTTCAATTATTATTAGCAATTGCTTATGTGAAAAATAAAAAATCAAAAACCAAAAAAGAAAGTCCGGTTTACGATCCAAACAATACTCCAAAGGTAACAGTTCAACTTCCAATGTTCAATGAACTTTATGTAGCCGAAAGAATTATTGAAACTGTTGCAGCATTTGATTACCCTGCAGACAAGTTACAAATTCAAGTATTAGATGACTCTACTGACGAAACTAAAGATGTAATCGCTGCTAAAGTTGCTGAAGTTGCTGCTCGTGGTATAAACATCCAACATATTCACCGTGTAGATAGAACAGGTTATAAAGCAGGTGCCCTAGATGCTGCTATGGATCAAGTAGAAGGAGACTTCATTTGTATTTTTGATGCGGATTTTGTCCCACACCCTGATTTCTTACAAAAAACAATGCCGCATTTCAACAATGACAATGTTGGAGTTGTTCAAACAAGATGGGGACATATTAATAAGGATTATTCTTTACTAACAGAACTTCAAGCATTTGGCCTTAACGGACACTTTGCTATTGAACAAGGAGGACGAAATGCTTCTGGGCATTTTATCAACTTTAATGGAACCGGTGGAATCTGGAGAAAAACGTGTATCGAAGCCGCTGGAGGTTGGGAACACGACACTCTTACAGAAGACCTTGATTTAAGTTATAGAGCTCAATTAAAAGGATGGAAATTTGTTTATTTAGAAGATGTGGTAGCCCCTGCGGAATTACCAATAACAATGTCGGCTCTTAAAAGTCAACAACATAGATGGATGAAAGGTGGAGCTGAATGTTTCATTAAAATGAGAAAAAGAATTATTAGAACTAAAGGAGTAAAATTTGGCGACAGAGTTCATGCACTTTCGCATCTATTCAACTCTTCAGTATTCTTATTTATTCTATTTATTTCATTAATTAGCTTACCTGTACTGCATGTGAAAGATAGTTTCTCTGATTTGAATTATGTACTTCAGTATGCTGCAATATTTCTATTAAGTACTGTTTTCTTAATGTTTTATTACTGGCATGCATTCCGTGACAAAACAGATAACACCTTTAAGTCATTTATACGATTTGTAGCTAGATTTTTCCAGTTCTTAACTGTATCAATGGGATTAGCATTAAACAATAGCGTAGCTGTTATTGAAGGTTACTTAGGTATCAAAAGTTCATTCGTTCGTACACCAAAATTTAATGTTAGCGTTAAAAGTGAATTCAAAGGAAATAAATACGACAAAAAACGCCTTTCAATTCTTAACATTGCTGAGGGAATATTATTTGTTCTTTTTGCTTTTACGACTGTAAATAGAGCAATTTATGGTGATTTAGGGATGGTTCCTTTTCACTTAATGCTTGCGATTGGATACGGACTTGTATTTTATCATTCAGTTGCTGAAATTAGAATTGCTAACAAACAACATTAATGATTTTACAAAAAAGACAAATAGGTAAATTACTTGCTTTTGTTTTTTTATTATCACTGTACTTTGTACTTAATGAAGATAATCGGACTAATTTCAGTTCGATTATTTTCTTTTACACGATTTCCTTCATTGTTTTCTTGGCACTTGTTGTAAGTAGATTTCTTTCCTTTCGAGAGATGATTTGGCTAGCTATTCTAAGCCAATTATTGACCTGCTTTTTTCAACCAAGCTTATCGAACGATTACTATCGTTTCCTCTGGGATGGAGAACTATTTTGGAATGGAATCAACCCATATGATTACACGCCAAATGAGATTTCTGAGATGAATTCTTATCAAACAAACTATTATCTACAAGACCTATACAACAACTTAAGTTCCCTCTCACAAAGAAACTACTCCTGCTACCCAACAGTGAATCAATTTTACTTCATAATTGGATCAGCTTTTAGTTCCTCTATCGTTTTCAATGCCATTATTTTAAAACTAACAATCATTTTAACTCAGATTATAGGAGCTGTTTACCTTATAAAATTACTCGCAATATTCAAATTAAACGCAAATAGAATATGGTTGCTTTTTCTAAATCCTTTATGGATAATTGAATCAACAGGGAACCTCCATTTTGAAGCCGTTATGATGTCGTTTCTATTTATCGCATTCTATTATGTGTTCAATAAGAAGTTAGGAGTTGCAGGATTACTTTTTGGGATTTCAGTCCAAATTAAATTAATTCCTCTATTATTGCTTCCCTTCTTTTTTCGACTCCTCGGTTTTTTTAAAGCATCCTATTTCTACCTTATTGTTTTTATAGTGTCCATTGGCTTTCAATTTGTTTTTATGAACAACTTGAATTATGAAAACTTCATTGCTAGTCTAAGGTTGTACTTCAAAGCATTTGAATTTAATTCATTCTTACTGCATCATGTTGTAGAATATGGCAAATACCAATACGGATGGAATTTAGCACAAAGGTATGCCCCAATATTGGCACAAATTTCAATATTTATAATCTTATCCTTAGCATTATACGGCAACGCGGTGAAATGGGAAGTGATTTTTAAAAGAATGACACTGGCATTTTTCTTTTATTTACTTTTTTCGAGCACAATTCACCCATGGTACATTATTCCTCTTCTAAGTCTTAGTCTTTTTACAAATTACACATTTCCCATTGTATGGTCATTTGCTATAATGCTCTCTTATTATTTTTATAGAGATTTAAATAATCAAGACTTTTACTATCGATTACTGGTTAATTTGGAATACGGAATTGTACTTGTGGTATTCTTATTTGAAGTATTTTCAAAAAAGACATTAATTAAAAAACTTAATCTCAAACACTATTTAATCCAAACCGAACCCAGTTCATAGAATAAAAACGCGAGATCATAATTTTCAAAATACAACATGTCAATTGGCTCAACTTTCAACTCTCCTCTCCAATTTGATTTTATTACCTCTCTAGCAATTCTCTCGCCTGACTCTGTATTATAATATTCAATGATGTATTTGGTTCTCTTATTTGCATTAAATATTTTAAAATATGCCTCTCCCCTGTTTATATTTAATGGTTTTAAAGTAACATCATCATCTTTAGGAGAATATAAATAACGTTTAGAGTAAGGCTTGTTCCCTTCAAACATATCCTTCAAACAATCAAGCGAATCAATTAAATTCATCCAATTATAAGATCGATTTAAAACCCAACCAAAACCTTGATTTTGATCTGATGAAAGCTGGACGTAACTTTCGAATATATCGTCCTTTCGATATTCCTTTTCATTACTTCTCGAAAGTTTACTATCCTCAAATGGCCATCGCTGAGAGATGTACTTGTCTCCTTTATATTCCTTAACCTCTGTATAATTAACCTTTTCATAATTGATCCTATTTGAAAAGGAAACCAAACCAGGATGATACCTCACCCAATCCTTTTGTCTTTCATCCTCTAAATCACTCCACCAATCTAGACCGGCAACAGCACAGCCACTTGAAAAAGTAAACCACAGATCTTGCTTATACATAAAACCGGCACAATTATTAAACAATACAGATGGGTCAACATCTTTATCTTCAGGCCATTTATGTGGAATTACATTGCAGTGTCCATTTTCATCAAAAACAAATGCTTTCTGAGCAAAAGATGGGTAATTCTTCTCCTTTTGTAATCCCAACCCAATATTATTTACAGACCGATACCTCACTCTTATATTTCTATTTCGAACTTCTCCTCCATCCTTTTCTTCATCAAAAGAATAATTATGAAAACCAACCACATTAATATCCTTGTGATTCCAAATTTCTGGATCCCATAAATTTGTTGACGAGTTTTCTCCATTTATCAATGAAATACTTTTCATATGCTTATCATTCAAATCGTTACTCAAATAATCGATTTGCTCTTTTGTCCACTTAGTTACCTCGTCTCTGGCTGCTTTTCTATCAACTAGCTCACCCTTTTCATTGTAATAATCCCTATAATGTGCTGTATTATCAACTTCATTCATTAATTGCCAACAAGCAACTGAGTTAGAAAATCCCCATCTAGAAACAACATATCTGAAATAATTCCTTTGGTGATCAATAGCGGTTTTATTACTGAAAAACTCCTCTGCTTTATCAATCCCTATTTTTGGTTCTCGTGCGATGTTATTGACTGTCAAATCTTTGTCATTATAACAATATGCCTCCCACCTAACTCCTGGAAGATTAATTTCTTCTGCATCACTTCTAGGCTCAAGTGGGACATGAAACAAAAGCGAATAAATATAATAAATGCCATTTTCTCTACAATACTGATCAACACGATCAAATTCCCATGCATGAGCCATTTTAGGTTGATAATTCCCCAAAGATTCCCATTCCAACAACATAAACCATGGATTTGGAACGAATCTAGTATAGTTTCCTTGCGATTTATGAAATGCTTTTAAGGCATCCTCAAATTCTATAAATTTCAACAAAGTTGTTGACTGATCACTTTTAGAAAAATCAGAAGTTTCTGCCCAAGGAATTTCTTGACCAATTCCGTAAAAACTCCTTTTATTATCGCTAAATCTAAAACTACGACCATGTGTTCCTAGTTCAATATATCCATTATTTGTAGACTCTACAACTGTAATAAAATCTTCAAATGAGTGTATTTTTTGACCCCTAACATCAACTGTAACAACTAATCTATAATTGCCAATTTCTGGAAGACTCGTTCTAATCCTCATAAAACAATCAGTCTTGTCTTTTACCCATCTATTTCTCGCTTGTTCTCTTTTAAATTCTTCATAATAAAATGCATCAACACTATTAACTAATATATTATTTAAATAAAAATTTGCTGTAATATCTAATTGATGCCTATTAAATGGATTTATTTTTTCTGTGGATTCAGCTTGCTCAAAAAAATCATTGATCTTGTTTTTAATTGATTCAGATAAATCAACACCCAATTCCATTTTATCGTTTTTCCCTACAACTTTAAATTGATTTGGCTCAAACCAAGCTAAACTTGCTTTTTCTGTTTCATATTTCGATTGCCCCATTATTTGAGGTGACGCTTTTTCATATTTCTGAGAAAATGCAATGCTCCAAGTGAGGGCAAGCATTATAAATAAAATAAAACTCTTCATTTTTTATTCTTTTGAGGCACAGGATCATGTCCACCACCACCCCATGGATGACAGGACCCTATTCGTTTTATTGAAAGGTATGAGCCTTTAATTGGCCCCCAAATCTTCAATGCCTCTATTGTGTAATTTGAACACGTTGGCGTATATCGACATGATTGAGGAAGCATCGGACTAATAATCCATTGGTATATTTTTACCAAAACAATCAGAGGAAAAGATAAAATTTGTTTTAACACATTCATATTATGTTAAAATTAATTGATTTTAACGATTAGTTGTTGATTGTTTCTTTTATTCTGTAACGAATTAACTTTTAATTGCGTTATTTTAGAGGAACAACAAACAGAAAATTATGCGCTTACTCTCCATTCTTACAATTACTTTAATTTCATTTTACAATTATGCGCAAAAACCTGCAAGTTGGGAGCATGAAAAAATTGAAGTTGTTTACAAAAACAACCAAGACATTCTTCTTGGAGCAAACAATATCATTGAAGAGGGATGGTCTGACTTAGCGCAACCAAAATTTTGGCAAAACATCATGACATTAGGTCCTGATTCATGTATTGTAAACATTGCAAAAAACCGAGTAATTCTTGAAATTATGAGTAATAATGATTGGAATAGCAAAAGTCAACTAGCTAAAGATCAATACAGAGATAGTGTAAGACAATTACATGGATTAGATCCTGAAGATAGAATATTTGTTACTACAGGTAAGAATGACTTTTACAAATTTGATGTTGTATATTCCAGTATTTCAGATGGCATTAGTGAATTCGAAAAAAACAATGTAGATCCTTGGTATGCACAAGCAATTTTACTCATAGAAAGTCCAGGACAATTAAAAAAATCGAAAGCAGGTGCTTATGGACCTTTCCAATTAATGCCTGGTGTTGCTAGGGCGCAAGGACTAACTGTAAATAAATATACAGACGAAAGGTCTGATTTTGTTCGAAGTGCCTATGGTTCTTCACAATTGATTAAAACAATCTGTATTCCTGAAGCCAAAAGAATACTAGACAATCAAGGACTTAGCTATCAAGAAAGCGACTTATGGTTTAGATTGTTTGTTTTACACGTATACCATGCAGGAAGCTTGAATGTAAAAGCTGTTGTTGATAAAATAAATCCAACAGAAGGAGGCCAATCATTAATTAAAGAAATGTGGATTACAAGTGCTGCTAGCTTTGGAAATAATTCTCAAAACTATTCGCAATTAGCTTTGGCTTCACAATTAATATTAAACAAAATTGTACATGCTAAAAGTGATTATATTCACACATGTGCAAGTATTAAATAGACTTAAATTGAAGTGAGATCGAATTCACGCAATGCCTTGTATTCGTATCTGTTAATTGTTCTCCAATAAACACATGTCCAAGGTGACCTTCACAGTTATTACAAATAATCTCGGTTCTTCTACCGTCTTTATCTAAAACTCTTTTTACAGCATTCGGAATTTCTTGGTCAAACGCAGGCCAACCACATCCCGAATCGAATTTACTATCTGATAAATAAAGTTCACTTTCGCATTGCCTGCAAATATAGACTCCGTTTACAAAGTGTTTGTCAAATTCACCTGTAAAAGGCATCTCTGTACCTTTATGCAAAAGCACCCTCTCCTCTTCAGGAGAAAGTGCATTCCAATTTGTTTTCTTCATAAAATATTAAATTGCCATTCCACCAATTTCGGAGGATAATTCATCAATTAAAATACCCATTGCTTGTTTCAAAATATTCTCTTGTCCATCCTTGGCTTTAATAACCAATCTCCCACCGTCTTCATTGTATTCAAAAGTTGCATACTTTACAATTTCCAATAATTTCTGAGGACCTGAGAACCCAAAATCTTCAAGCTCAATACCATCAAAATTAACAAAAGCAGTAATTCCTTTCTTACCAAAAACATCGCACCCTTTAGGTAGTTTTACAGAACTAGTCTTATCTGAATCAGAACCTGCGAATACAGAATAAGTTCCATAAATTCCATCATTTTTATACGCGTAATTCAAGTCCACAGGAATACTTTTTTCAAACATTGCGAACATAGATTTCCCTGTTTCTGTAGCACCAAAAAAAGCATTTACTCCAAACGTATTCGCCATTGGATTACCGATAACTGTCGCTCCAAATTGACCATCTGATAGTTTAGATAAAATATTTTCAGATCCCATTAAGCTAAAAACTCCACCAGCTAATCCAAGGCCAGATGTCACATTTTCTAATGTCTCAGGAGAATACTTTGCGTAAAACTTCTCAAGCTTATTCATGTCTATATTAACTGAAACACCTGCAATCATTAAACCAGAACCCTTATCCAATTTATTTACAATTTTTGAAGAATTATCTGATCTAAAGAATAACTCATTTTTCAACTTTTCACTAAAGATGTTTTTAGACTCAATAATAGCAGATCCATTTTCAAATTTGAAAACAGTTTGAATAAAGGCTCCAGACATCATCTCCTTTATCTCCTTCTGTTTTTCTACATCAAGCTTGTTTAAATCTGTATCAGAAGTTTCGTATAAGTTCGCCAAATGCATTCCAAAGACCATGTCTCCATCTAAGTTTAAAATTTCATCAACCGTACCACCATTTGGATCACTCTGTGCCATTTTAAAAGTAGAAGCGACAAGATCCTTAGCCTTGTATTCATTAGACCCTTTAATTGTTACGATAGCAAGATCATTTTGGATACCCATTACAAAATCTCCATCTTCTGTGTAATTTATTTTACCAGACTTATTTACATCAAATGAGCGCTCGTTCAACTCAATTAAAAGAGAATCCTCAT
>Ga0102899_1000179_pt1 | contig 27901 bp, 24 predicted proteins | sample Colrivmeta1555B3_FD_78455 | JGI IMG/M metagenome (GOLD analysis project Ga0102899, IMG submission 78455) | Estuarine microbial communities from the Columbia River estuary - metaG 1555B-3 | ecosystem: Environmental > Aquatic > Marine > Intertidal zone > Estuary | place: USA: Columbia River... | reverse complement strand
GCTTCAAAGAGAAACGATTTTGTAAAACAAATGCAAAATTTGGCTCCTGTAACAGAGTTCTATCACACTTCTGGAAGCTACGACTTTTTGGCGAAAGTGAGATTTGGCAGTATTAAAGAGTACCGAAATTTTTTACTAGACGATGTAGCATCGATTAGTAATATAAGTGATATCGAAAGTCAAATCGTTCTTGAAGAAATTAAGTATTCAACAAAAATCTTGATTTAAAGTTTTATAAATTTCGATTGTTCAATTTTTCCATCACGAATAATTCGAATGAAATATGCGCCTGATTCAAGAAAATGAATTGGAATATTAACACAACTTTCAGTTGTATTCATAATTTCACCCTTCAAATTAATTATTTGTATAGCTTCAATGCCTGATAAATCTCCATTCAATGAAATCACATCACTACTAGGATTTGGAGATATCTGCCATTTAATTGTTTTTCCAAAATCGTTTGTTCCAGTAGTGTTTACGGCCAATTTAACCGCGTCATATGCATTCACTTTTCCCCAACCCCATTTTGTGTCTCCAGGATTAGTAATCATACCAGTATAGTTATCTAATCGGGCAGTTTGAATTAGAATGTCTTTGACTTGTTGTGCTGATAAATAAGGATTTGCTTCTAATACAAGAGCTATAACTCCTGCTGTTGCGGGAGATGACATAGATGTGCCACTAAATTTCGCAAAAGGATAAGTGCGACCATTAAATGAAACAGATGTTACTTGCGTGTATGAAGCATCCGTAAATGAAGAAATTGAAGAGGTTATTGAAACCCCAGGCGCAGTAATGTCTGGTTTCATTTCTTCCGTGATAAGAGGACCAATACTTGAGAAGATAGCTTCCATTCCGTTAACTTCTAATGTTGGTAGCGCCAAATATTCGGGAGTGTAGGCTGCAACGGAAATCGCTTTTTCAGAGCAAGCAGGTGTACCAATTCCGTATTGATTATCGCCGGCAGTGAACCCGCTACCTACTGAAGTTAAAGGCATTCCCCAGTTTCCAACATCAGATGTTAGTTCTGTTACATTCCAATAGTGAACAGTACCGCTAGTTGCTTCAGAAACGAGAGCTACTTTTAATGATGTTCTTTTTATTCGTAATCTCATTTGAGGTCTTCCATTGGTAGGGTAACTATTGTCGGCAGATAAATTGAACCAAACAGTATCATCAATATTAGCAATCAAAAATGTATCAACATAGTTTGTGTTTAGTGTCGAGTAAAATTGACTTTCTCCAACTATATTATTAGCATTATCTAAAACTTGAACTTGTGAAGAAAAACTATTTCCTGACTCTCCCCACATATGAAGACTTTGTCCATATAATGTTGCTAGACTTGCATTCGTGTAGAAGTTAACTTTAGTTCTTAATGTGTCATCATTAAAATCCTTTTTTATGTGAAAATTGACATCTCCATTATTTCCTGCAGAAGTCACAAAGACAACTCCTAGATCAGAATAATCGTTTAGCGCTTGACTTATTAATGCGGATCCATCTATTGCATCCATATGATAAAGTCCCCAGCTCATATTAATAATTAATCGTTTGTCTTCAGCCACAGACTTGTTATACATCCAGTCCCAAGCATCTAGCACAGATCCTTCGTCTACTAAGAATGTTGTAAATAAAAAGTTCGATTCAAACCCAATTCCTCTATATTGGGTTCCTGCACCGCTACCTCCAGCAATTCCAGCAACATGACTCCCATGTGTACTATATGAATAAATATTTGAAGTGTCAGAACCCGCGGCAATCAAATCTGAAGGAGTATTGTATTCTGTGCCATATCCATAGGATGGTGCTGGACCTGATGTTTTATATTGATCCCATGCAGCTAGGATTCTTGTGTTTTGAAGTAAGGTGTCGTAAAACATCGGAGAAGTATAGTCAAAACCCCAGTCTGTAATTCCTATTAAGACATCTTTCCCAGAGTAACTTTGTGGCAAATTATAACCCATCCAAACACTATCGGCTCTTGTAGCGTATGGAACTTTACTTAACATTGGTTTTATTTTCCCGGCTAGATGAACAGTTTTGAACTGAGGTTCATCTAAGATATTTCCTAATCCGAGTAAAGGATATTTTATACTAACGATATCTTTAATTTCAGCACCAATAATTACACCTTGATTAATTAAATCAGCCTTTTTGTAATTAGCTGATTTTTCAATAAGGAATGAAACATAGTCTTTGCCATTAATAGTGTAGATTGGGTAATTATCTCTTATTTCGGTAGTGATCTGTTCATTAGTTTTGATGGATTGTCGAATAAAGTTTATATCCGCCCTAGTGTTATTCGATATAGTCGTTTGTCCATTTGCAAAAGCATGACAAATGATTAATAAAAGTAGAAGTCTCATAGTGTTTTGTAATATGCTATAAAGGTAAAAAAAATCACAAGCCTTTTTATCCAATGTTAAAAAGTTGAAATGATTTATGTCGAACATATAAATATGATCTTAATCCAAATAAAACAAAATGGCTTAAACAATGCTTTGGTCGGGATGACAGGAGAGGAAGTTTTCTTCCGAAGACCGGAGGGAAGTCCGTAAATTCAAGACCTTTGGTCGGGATGACAGGAGAGGAAGTTTTCTTCCGAAGACCGAAGGGAAGTCCGTAAATTCAAGACCTTTGGTCGGGATGACAGGAGAGGAAGTTTTCTTCCGAAGACCGGAGGGAAGTCCGTAAATTCAAGACCTTTGGTCGGGATGACAGGAGAGGAAGTTTTTCTTCCGAAGACCGAAGGGAAGTCCGTGAATTCAAGACCTTTGGTCGGGATGACAGGACTTGAACCTGCGACTTCTCGCCCCCCAGACGAGTACTCTACCAACTGAGCTACATCCCGAAAAAAAAAGGTCCTTGTCGAAACAAGAACCTTTTCATTAATTAGATATTGATTAAGCAGTAACACCCATTATTTCAGCCATTTTAGCACCAATTTGTGCAGGCGAATCAACAACGTGAATTCCACAATCTCTCATTATTCTTTTCTTAGCTTCGGCTGTGTCATCATGTCCACCAACGATGGCACCAGCGTGACCCATTGTTCGTCCTTTTGGTGCAGTTTCACCAGCGATAAATCCAACAACAGGTTTTTTGTTATTGTCTTTAATCCAACGAGCAGCAATTGCCTCAAGGTTTCCTCCGATTTCACCAATCATAACGATACCCTCAGTTTCAGGATCATTCATTAGTAATTCAACAGCTTCTTTAGTTGTAGTTCCAATGATTGGATCACCACCAATTCCAATTGCAGTTGTGATACCTAAACCAGCTTTTGCAACCTGATCAGCAGCCTCATATGTTAACGTTCCAGATTTAGAAACGATACCAATTTTACCTTTTTTAAATACAAAACCTGGCATAATACCAACTTTAGCTTCTCCAGCAGTAATAATTCCAGGACAGTTAGGACCAATTAGGCGACAGTCATATCCAGAAATATATTCTTTTGCTTTCACCATATCGTTCACAGGAATTCCTTCTGTGATACAAACGATTACTTTAATTCCAGCATTAGCAGCTTCCATTATCGCGTCAGCAGCAAAAGCTGGTGGTACGAATATAATTGAAACATCAGCACCTGTTTTATCCACAGCATCTTGAACTGTATTAAAAACTGGACGGTCTAAGTGATTTTGACCACCTTTTCCAGGAGTAACTCCACCAACTACATTTGTTCCATATTCAATCATTTGACCGGCGTGAAAAGTACCTTCACTCCCTGTAAAACCTTGAACAATTACTTTAGAATCTTTATTTACTAATACGCTCATATGCGGGTTTTTTTTAGAATTCAATTATTTATTCGTTTCAAAAATACTTCTTTGAATTGTCTTTGTCAATGTTACAGACGTTAATTTTGATTTAGAATCAATTTTATTTCACATCAACCACTTCAAGTTCAAAAACTAAAATTGAATTTGGAGGTATGTCGTTAAGATCATAGTCTCCATATCCTCTGTGTGGAGGGACGACCATAAATACCTTTCCGCCATTTTTCATTTCAAGAACGAGTTCCTTCCATGCTCCAATTAATTCTTTGACTTTAAATTCTACTGGTTTTTTATGATTGTCAAATACATTTCCATTTAGCAATTCACCTTTGTATTTAAAAGAAACGAGGTCGTTGTACTGTATTTGTCGTCCTTCTCCTTCTTTCAAGGTTTTAAAATAAACTCCAGAGTCCGTGCGATCACATTTTATTTTTTTCTTTTTTAAATAAGCTTCTATTTCCTTATCAAAAGAACTTTTCTGATTATCAGAATAGGTGCTACATCCGACAGTAGTTAAAAGCATTAGTATAAAGAGTATCCTCATAATTGAATTGGTTTTAATGTGTATCCTTTATTTCTAAGTAATTGAATTACTCCGTTGTTCCCTCCTAAATGTCCAGCTCCAACAGCTATAAAAGTGCTCTTATTTGAAATCGTTGATTCTATTTCTGGTATCCATTTTAAATTTCGATTATCAATAAGTGCCTCTTTTTGACCGTTTAATTCTGAATTGTCTTCAATAATTAATTGGTATAATTCATCGATGTTTTGATGAGAGTATACTTCCATCATTTTTTTTGTTTCTTGAATCCCTTCTTTTGGATGACGAATAACCTCCATTACCATTTCTGATAGATCTTCATTTGAAAGCCCATCGAATAGTGCTATTTGTTCTTCTATTGTTTCTAATCCCTTTATTTCAATTTTATTGTCTGACGCAATCCTTTCAATTTCAACCTCGTAGGATTCAGTTTTTCCGATGAAATAAATTTGAGTAGCAAGCTGGCTAACAACAAACGGTTTCATTTTTGAAAATGAATTTCTGAAACCATTTTCAGTCATTTTTAATTCTTGAATTGCCCAGTTAATGATGCTGTCTTCTTGTTGTTTAGTGAAGAAATCAAAAAAAGTACCTTCACTTAATTCTAAATAATTTAGTGCTTCCAATTGATTTGGGACACCTGCAAGTTCCATGATTACGATTCCAGATTTTTCAATTTTCTTCTGTAATTTTTTTGGGAAAATAAAAAAGTCACTTTCAATGATGTGCATGGTACCGAACAGGTAGCTTCCCTTCGGGATGTTATTGCCACTAATCTCCCAAAGTAAGCCGGATTTTACAGAATTATCTTGTCCATAACTGAAAAGTCCTCCAAAAACAAAAAGCAAACAAATAAATAGTTTCATTATTTATGTTTTAATACAGCTAAAAAATGATTGTCTTCTTCGTGCATTTTGTTCGCCTCTAAACCAATATCTTCCGCAATTTTAGAGAGATTTTCAAAATCAACATAGAGCCAATCGAACCATTCGGTTTCATGTTCCTTAAATTTCATTTGAAATTTAAAATTCCCATAATATTCAGCGTTTAGATCAATCCATAACCCGCCTTCATCATCTTCGTACAAATATTTAATGTCTGTTGAGTCACAAATGATCTGACCTTGGGGGAGTAATAATTCTTTTGCTTTAAGTAAAATGGATTTTAAATTTGAGAGTTCACCTGCAATACCAATGCCATTCATTAACATTAATAATGTATCGTGTTTTTTTGATTCGTAATCTTCAAATTTACATGCTGATGCATTTAATCCTTTTGATTGCATGTATTGTACAGCCATCGGACTAATATCAATTGCTTCTACCGTAAAATTGTGCTCAGATAACCATGATGCATGAATTCCAGCTCCAGCGCCAATGTCAAGAATGCTCCCTTTACAGAGCTCAAGAGCTTTCTTCTCAATGAGCGGCATTTCATCATAACTACGGTGCAAGTATGCGGACGGAATAGTGTCGTCATCGCAAATTTCGGAACGAACAATAACATCTTTCGGTTTTTTCGTTTTAGCGAAATCTAAAATGGCTGCACCTAAGGGATCTTGCAATGATTTTTTCATTAATTAATAGTCGTAATCGTCTTCAAATTCGTCAAAACCAAATTCATCCTCTTCTTCTTCCTCGAACTCAGACTCAAATCGAATATCATCTTCTTCCCCTGATCGAGATGTTTCTGAAGGGGCATTTCCAACGGATAAAATAAGTTTCGCTTCTTTAGGATCAGTTTCTTCGTAACCAATCAATTCAATCAAGAAAATCCACATTCGAATAAAGTCATGCACTAAAATTATTTTCTGATCTGCATCTACAATATATTGACTTAATAAGGATGTTTTCATTACACTAGGTAATATTTGATCAGGATCCTCACCAAATGACATGTCAAACAAACTTATTTCATGCCCTTTGTCCCAGTTCTCATTAGACATGTAAAAAGAGGCCATTTGATCATCAGAAAATTGATAAGCCTTTAATATTTCATGATAAAAAGTCTCAAAATCTGCTTTGTCGCTAATTAATATATCACGGAAGACTTCATTTTTATCTGAAGAATCTAATAGAATTCTAAATTTTAATCCAGCCATTGGTTTTTAATTGTGTTCTTATGTTACGCGACTATTTGTTTTGGGTTTCAATTCCGAGTTCAGAGCCTAATTTTAGCATGAAAGCATAGGCCTCCTCATAATTGTTTTTTATTTCCCCTTCGAGAATTGCTTCTTTGATTTTAGATTTTATCGTTCCTATTTCTGAGCAAGGGCCTAAATTAAAGGTAGACATTATTAAAGCACCGTTTACAGGAGGTTGAAAATTTCGAATGCGATCTTTTTCTTCAACTTCGAGTAATTTTGCTTTGACTAACTCAAAATTATTTTTGTACTTCTTTACTTTATGCTCGTTTTTGGAAGTGATATCCGCATTGCATAAAGTCATTAAATCATCAATATCATCACCTGCCTCAAATAAAAGTCTTCTAACTGCAGAATCAGTAACAGAACCTTTAACTAAGGCAATCGGTCTCAAATGTAGACGGACTAATTTTTGAACGTATTTCATTTTATGATCCAATGGAAGTTTCAATCTTTTGAAAATTTTAGGAACCATTCTCGATCCTAAATCTTCATGTCCATGAAACGTCCAGCCGACTTTAGGTTCAAATCTTTTTGTCGGAGGTTTGGCAATGTCATGCATGATAGCTGCCCATCTCAACCATAAATCATTGGAGGATTCAGCGGTATTATCCAATACTTCTAAAGTGTGATAAAAGTTGTCTTTGTGAGATTTCCCATCAATCGTTTGAACACCATGAAGTTGGATCATTTCAGGGAAGAACTCATGAAGTAATTTGGTTGAAAACAAAAGTTTAAATCCTCTTGATGGCGTCTCACTCAATATGATTTTATTGACTTCGTCCATGATTCTTTCTTGCGAAATAATAGCCAATCGACTCGCGTTTTCAGCAATTGAAAGAAGACTTTGGTGTTCAATTTTAAAGTTTAATTGAGTAGCAAATCGAATTGCTCTCATCATTCTTAGCGGATCGTCTGAATATGTTTTTGTTGGTGCTAATGGGGTTCTAATTATGCCCTTGTCAATATCATCCAAACCATTAAAAGGATCAATCAAATCTCCAAAGTTTGATTGATGAAGACTCAAAGCCATTGCGTTAATCGTGAAATCACGTCTGTTTTGATCGTCAGCCAATGAACCATTTTCAACGATTGGTTTTCTAGAGTCAGACCTGTATGATTCTTTTCTAGCTCCTACAAATTCAACGTCTAAATCTTTGTAGACAAATTGAGCTGTTCCAAAGTTTTCAAATAATGAAACCTTTTTAACTCGAAGTTTTTCCGCACATGCTTTAGCTAAATCTAATCCATTACCTATTACAACGATGTCAATATCTTTAGAAGGTCGTTCCAGTATTAAGTCACGTACATATCCTCCTATAACATAGGCTTCAAGGTTGTTTTCTGTGACTATTTCACAAGCAACCTTAAATACAGGGTGCGTAAGATATTGTTTAAAATTTGCTGACATTGGAGGGCAAAGATAAGGCTTTGTAGTAAATTACCTCAAAGAGTTACTTGCTAATTAATTATTTCCGAATTATTTGAACATCTCCTGATTTTCCAATTTTTATTATTTGCGAAGGAGTTGTCATGATTTCAGATATTCTTTCTTCTATGATAATGTCAACGTTCGATTTAATTTGTTCGTCAATTTCTTTAAAGCTTTTTGGTGATGGAGTGTTTGATAAGTTGGCGGAGGTGCTTACAATTGGTTTTCTTAAACCACGTATAAGCTTTAAACACAAAGGATCCTTTGTTATTCTAATTCCAACTGATTTGTCTGATGCTAGTACCGTTTCTGCTAATCCCTTTGCGTCAGGATAAATAATGGTTAAAGGTTTAACTGCTAAATCCGCAAGATCATAACACACTTCAGGGAAATCAGCGATATAACGTTGTAACATCGGAAAACCGTCAACAAGAATAATGAAGCTTTTTTCTTCAGGTCTGTTTTTAATTTTCAATAATTCCTGACAAGCCATATCATTTGTAGCATCGCAACCTAATCCCCAAATTGTGTCTGTTGGATATAAAATAGTTTTCCCATTTTTTAATCCGTCAATTATTTCCTTAAATTCCATTACTTTAATAAATCAGGTCTACGTTGTTTTGTTCTATTTAATGCTTGTTCTTCTCTCCATTTATCAATTTTGCCGAAATCTCCGGACAATAATACTTCGGGTACTTTCCATCCATTAAATTCTGGAGGCCTCGTATAAACAGGAGGAGATAATAAATTGTCTTGAAAGCTATCTGTTAAAGCTGAGGTTTCGTCATTTAAAACACCTGGGATTAATCGCACGATACTATCCACAAGTACTGCAGCGCCTAATTCTCCTCCGGATAAAACATAAGATCCAATTGAAATTTCTTTGGTAATGTAATGTTCTCTAATACGTTCGTCAACTCCTTTGTAATGACCACATAGAATCATGATGTTTCCTTTTAGACTTAAGTCATTACAAATGGATTGTTCTAAAAGTATTCCATCAGGAGTCATGAAGATTATTTCATCGTATTCACGTTGACTTTTAAGCTTTTCGATTAATGTAACTATGGGTTGCATTGACATTACCATACCTGCTCCGCCACCATATTGGTAATCATCGACTTTATTATGTTTGTCTTCCGAATAATCTCGGATATTATGAATTTCAATCTCTAAATGACCCTTTGTTTGAGCACGAAGCATGATTGAGTCTGAAAAAGGTCCTTCCAGCAGCTTTGGTAATATAGTTAAGATGTCAATTCTCATTGGACAAATTTAACTAATTTAGTTTATCATTAAGTATCTCATAAGATGAAAAATAATCTACTATTAATATTTGTATTAATCACTTTAAGTAATGTCTTTTCCCAGGAAAACAGAACGCTTAATTACGATGAACTAATTGAAGTTTACAACAATTTAGCTAAGGATAATGAAGAAATTCAATTGTTTAATATGGGGGCAAGTGACTATGGCTTACCCATTTATTTATGTTTGATAAACGCTGGGTCAGATTCTACAACAGCATTTGAGAGTGCTCGAAATTCAAACACATTATTGATTAACAATGCAATTCATCCAGGTGAACCTGACGGCGTAAATGCCTGTTTAAACTGGATAAATGAATGGGTTAATAATGGAAAGAAAATTAAAAACTTACCTGTTATTGCAATTATTCCCGCATATAATGTCGGTGGGATGATGAATCGTTCAGGGACTAGTAGAGCAAATCAAGATGGACCTGAAGAGTATGGTTTTAGAGGTAATTCTCAAAATTTAGATTTAAATCGGGACTTTATTAAAATGGATTCCAAAAACATGTTTACTTTTTCAAAAATCTATCATTCAATTGAACCCGACGTATTTTTAGATACGCATGTATCAAATGGAGCGGATTACCAATATACGATGACTTATATTGCATCTGTTCGAGAAAGAATGGCACCTTCAATGGTTGCTTTGATGGATGATGAAATGTTACCTTTCGTTAAAAAGTACAATCAAAAACAAGGAATAGATATAACACCTTATGTAAATTTAAAATCGGATGTACCTGAAAAAGGGATAGAATTATTTAATGACCTACCACGATATGCGATGGGGTATACTTCACTCTTTAATTCATTAAGTTTTACATTGGAAACTCACATGCTGAAACCATTTCCTGAGCGTGTTAAGGCAACTGAGGTTTTTATCAGTGGTACTATTGAATGGATGAAGAACTCTCAAAAGTTAATTGATCATGCACGTCAAGAAGCTCAGAAATGGGAAAACGAATTAAGTCTATACAAGTACAATTATGAGTTAACCAATGATGCGGATTCTATCCTGTTTAAAGGATTCGAATATGATTATATAAAAAGCAATGTTACGGGCCTAAAAAGATTGAAATATTATGAGGACAAACCCTATGAAAAGTACGTGCCTTTTTATCGCTCTTTTCAAGCTTTAGATTCGGTTATGGTACCTGAGTATTTTGTTGTCGGTGGACAATGTAAGGATGTTATCGAAAAATTATCAGCAAATAAAGTTGAATTTAAAATGATATCGGAACCAAAACAAATAAGGTTGAATTCACAGCGAATAGTTAGCTTTGAGAGTCCAGAAGTTCCATATGAAGGTCATTTTTTGCATTCTAATGTTGCGTATCAAACAAAAAAAGAAAATGTTTCTTTGAAACAAGGAGATGTTATTGTTCCAACAAATCAAAAAAATAAACGATTTATACTCTCAGTTCTTACACCAGATGCTCCAGATAGCTATTTTGTTTGGAATTCATTTGATAGTTATTTACAGCAAAAGGAATATTTTTCTCCATACGTTTTTGAAGAAAAGGCAGAAGAAATTTTACTAAAAAATCCAAAGCTTAAAAAAGAATTTGAATTGAAAAAAGAAACTGATTTAGAGTTTAATAACTCTGAATGGAGTCAATTGTATTTCATTTATAAAAACAGTGAGTTTTTTGAACCTACTTATTTCTTATTGCCTGTTTATTCTTTCTAAAGTAAATGTAAATCCAAGAATGGTATTATTATTTAACTAAATGATAGGGTAGAATAGTTATTTTCGTTGCTTAAACGTTTTACTAACATTGTTATGAAGTACATTTTTAAACTATTATTTCTTTTAACCTTTGCTCAATTTGGATTTAGCCAAGATACAACATGGGTTCAAACATTTACTTTCGATTCAATATCTACACGTAGAGCTGAGTTCAGTTTTCCTTCAGAATTGGAAGGTAAACGGTTTGAAAAAGTGTTAATGTATTATAAGTTGAAATGTGACCCTCAGACACCTTGGGATTCCTATAATTGTGGTGAATGGGACTACCTTACTTATACAAGAATATTTGATCATACAGGAGTTATGGATTCTGTAAAAAGAGATAGTTTACGATATTTAAATAACTATCAAAATTCACCAGTTTATAATTATGATTCTTGGGGTACGAATAGACAAGATGTATTGGTGCGTCAGGAAAACATGCGAAGTGGTGCCACTTTAACAACGAATAGTGTTATTGGAACAGGGGCTTCAGTTGGAAAGTCACCTTTTGACGTTACTCGAAATGGTGGTCGTTTTCAAATGTTAATTTCTGCATCAGAATTAATTGCATCTGGTGTTGTTCCAGGAAATATAGAATCTTTAGCTTTGTACCTAGATAGCTATATGGGAAGTGGGGAGTTAAATTATCCAACTGTTTCATTAAAAGGAACAAGCGATCTAATGATAACTAGCCTACATACATCAGGTTTCACTGAAGTATACAATTTATCACGTTCACTTTCTGGTTTCGCACCAGAATTTGTAATAGGTGAAAATGAATTATTATTTCATACTCCTTTTGTATGGAATGGAACCGACAATATTATTGTTGAGTTTAAATTTGAACAATCTCTAGCTTCTGTGAATGATTTACAATTTACTACTGAAAATTCACTTCCTGGTTTGGGTGTTAAATATGAAGGAAAAAATGGTGTGTTAAATTTTACGGGGACACAACATGCTTTACTTGAACTTTCAGATATCGACCTAGGAAATGAGGTGACAATTGCCTTTTGGTCGAAAGGTCAAGGTAACACAGGTGTCAATACATCAATTTTAGAAGGATATGATACGTTAAATCAAAGGGTGATTAATATTCATATGCCTTGGTCCGATAATACAATGTATTGGGATTGTGGAGCAGGAAGTGGATACGATAGAATCAATAAAAGTATGGCATCTGCTGGGATTGATAATGAATGGCATCATTGGGCATTTATTAAAAATCAAACAACTGGTGAAATGAAAATAATGCGAGATGGTGTTTTGTGGCATAGTGGTACAGGATTAACACGATCCATTGGAGAGCTGCATCGACTTGTACTTGGTTCAAATAGAAATTTAGCAAATAATTGGAAAGGTAAAATTGATGAATTTCAAATTTACAATGTTGCACTTGACGAAGCGACAATAACAAATTGGTTTAATTCTAAGATTGACAACACTCATCCAAATTGGTCAGATTTATTAGTTTACTATGATTTTGATGATGAGCAATTCGCAATTGATAAATCATCTAATAACAATTTATTAATGCCATCTTCTAAGGGGTTGTTTGACTTTTCAGAATCTCCTGTCGCTGGCGTTCTTATGGATGAAAATCGTCCAATTATAGCCTTTGGTACTGGAGCAGTTTCTGGAAGCAATAGTATGGTAGAGGTTCCTTTAATTCAATTGTTAGAGCCTGAAGTGGTGTTTGAATTTACTCCTGTAAATAATCATTTTGAAATTGTAAATAGCTTTGTAGCGATTCCAGAAGGCACAGAAACAATATATGATGTTGCAGGGGCAGTTGTAAGTTCAACTCCTTTTTCTGGAGGCTTATCTTATTCTAACGAGGTCGTTACTTATTATGAAAAAGCATTTGAAATAATTAATGATGTTGAGATTGGTCGTTTTATAACTCCTTATGGGATTTCATTTGATTTAGGTTCTCAAGGTTTTAACTGGATTTACGATGTAACGGATTACCAAATGTATTTGAAAGGAATGGTTGATTTGGCAGCTCATAATACGCAAGAATTAATCGATTGCAAATTCGCATTTATTGAAGGTATTCCTCCGCGTGATGTTCATTCAAGAGAACCAATTTGGTCCGATTTTAAAAGCTATACTTATAGCAGTATGGACAATGATTCTCAACTTTCTGCTAAATCAATTACTCTTTCTGATACTTCAGAAATGTTTAAAATAAAAACACGATTTACAGGTCATGGTCATAATGGTTCTGTGAATTGTTGTGAGTGGGATTCAAAAGATCATATGATCTCAATTGATGGAGTCGAACGATTCAATTGGGAAATTTGGGAAGAAACTGCTTGTGGTGATAATCCGAATGTTAGTCAAGGTGGAACTTGGCCATATGCAAGAGAAGGTTGGTGTCCTGGTGATTTGGTGAAGGAATACGATCATGAGTTAACTCCCTATGTGAACTCTGGAGCGGATGTTGTTTTTGATTATGACATTGAAGATATTCCAGTAAATGATGCTGCTCAAGGAAATGGTAATTACATTGTTGCAATGGACTTAATTTCTTATTCAGCTCCAAATTTCCAAAATGATGCTGCAATTGTAGATATATTAAACCCAAACAATTGGGAGTATTATGGGAAATGGAATCCATCTTGTCAAAATCCTCGTGTAATAATTCAAAATACAGGTGCTCAGGATTTAACAAGTTGTAGAATTAGTATTTGGGTAGATTGGAATCATAAAATTGAATATAATTGGACAGGTAATTTAAAGTTTTTAGAAAAGGAGATTGTAGAAATACCGGTTAATGACTATTCATTTTGGTACGATTATTCAAATGGGGGTAAATTTACAGCACATGTTAACTACATTCAATCAACATGGGGTCTGGATGAATATTCTCAAAATAATGAAAAAACGGTTGCATTTGAAGCTCCTAAAGGTATAAATGGACCATTCCTCGTTTGGTTTAATACAAACAATAAAGCTTTTGAGAACAAATGGCGTTTAACAAATGGTCAAGGAGATGTCATTTTTGAAAGAACAAGTCTTGCAAATTCAACTGCATACAAAGATACATTTGATTTAGCACCTGGATGTTATAGTATTATATTAGAAGATAGTGACAATGATGGTATTTCTTTTTGGTATTCTGCACAAACCGAAGGTGAAACTGGAGGAGCATTTAGAATAAAACTTGTTGGAGGTACAATTGTAGAAACTTTTGAATCTGATTTTGGTAATTATCACCAATTTAACTTTACCGTTGGTTTCGATTTAGGTATTGATGATCTGGGGGATATTGAAGAAGAAATAAGTATTTACCCGAATCCTAACAATGGAAATTTTGACGTTGAAATTTCAGGTAATATTGATTATGAAGCAACATTGCAAGTAATCGATATAATGGGTAGAGAAGTTGCTAAAGAGAAAATGAACGCGAAATTAGATTTTGCGCATGCAAAATTAAACCTCGATGGAATTCCATCGGGTCATTACATCGTTAAAATTCAAACTGCGAACGGAATCTATACAAAAGAGTTTGTGAAGCAATAAGAAAATTTAAATAATTTAAAGGAAGAGGGGAAGCGAGTTGCTTCCCTTTTTTTATCTAAAGTGTTTTTTCAGTTTCAGAAATGGCCTTTCGTAATAGTGTAAACTAATAAATGCAGTAGTGTAGGTTGAAGCGAATATTAGAAATAAATACAAAAGAAAATACCAGATAGAATCAGTCATTCCTGCATTCTTGAAAAAGATATTCCAATAGTATATATAGATACAATGAAACATGTAGAATCCATATGTTAATTCGCCTGATTGAAAGAATCCAGGTACTTTGTCGATTTTTAAAAATGAGTTTTTACAATAAACTTGTTCAAGAATAATGAATGAGAATATAATTCCAGGCACAAAACGCTCAAATGTGAAAAGTACCCCATGAAATATGTGGCTCTCAAATAAAAAGATAAAAAATGCTAGAACGTAAAAGAAGGTTATTTGCCTGCGCGTTAGATTTTCAAAATGCTGTTTTGCTTTTCCACTAAAAGCATAAAAACCAATCATTCCACCAAAAGCAAGATCAGACATGACCGAGAATGTGTGATAATACAACATCCTACTATCGTCTAAATGATTGTACCTAAATATAAGTGATACTAAGATGATAATTGCAAAGAAAATTAGGTAGGTAGCCTTCTTTTTGAAGGATAATAATCCAATAAGCACTCCCCAAGTTAAATAAAATTGCTCCTCCACAGAAACAGTCCAGGTTGCACTTAGGAAATTGATTCTATCGTTAAGCCCTAGTAGAATTTCATCAATATTGGATGCGAAAATTGCAAAGCGCCAAAATTCATGTATGGTTTCAATTCCATATGGTAAATGCGGAAATAAAAAGAATCCGAATAAGACAATTAAAAAATAGAGCGGCCATACTCTTAGAAATCTGCGCATGAGATAATTCCAAAGATTAATTTTCCCGAAGTGTTTGTTTTCCCATAGCAAAAGGTAAGTGATCAAAAAACCACTTAAAACAAAAAATAAAATAATGCCTAAATGCCCTTTACTTGTTAAGAAGTAAACCTTCTGAAATATCGGGTTATTATAAAAATCTCCCCATATTTCTCGATGTAATGAGAAGGAATGAAAGATTAATACAGCCAAGGATCCTATAAATCTTAAACCATTCAAGTTTTCAAAATAGGGACGTTTTGGTAGTTTTTCTGTATTTAATGCTTCCACAAAAAAGGGTTTGTTTAATTTTACGGAAAATTAAGGAAATTTCAATAATATGAAGTACGACATCGGAATAATCGGAGGAGGAATTGTAGGAGCTGCAACTTTTTATAAAATGCAGAAAGAGTATCCTAGCTTGAAAATTGTACTTATTGAAAAGGAAGAGGAATTAGCAGATCATCAAACAGGTCATAATTCTGGTGTTATCCATTCTGGATTATATTATAAACCAGGATCATTAAAAGCAGAGAACTGTATTAAAGGTAGACATGAGTTAGTTGCTTTTGCTAAGGAACATAATATTGCTCACGATGTTTGTGGTAAAATAGTTGTTGCGACAGACGAAAGTGAGTTAGAAAATCTTGATAAGATTTACAATACCGGTTTAAAAAATGAAATTGAAGGAATCAAAAAATTAACTGGTGAAGAATTAAAAATTTATGAGCCAAGCGTCGTTGGTATAGCAGGAATACTAGTCCCTTGTACAGGTATTATTGATTTTAGAGGCGCAACTGCAAAAATGGTTGAACTTGCCCTTTCTACGCAAAAGGAAAGTAAATTGGTGCTTGGCGAAGAAGTGATGTCGATTGAAAATAAAGAAGACTATTCAATTCTAAAAACAAATAAATCATCTTACGAAGCCAAATATTTGGTTTTCTGTGCTGGACTTCAGGCAGATCGAATGGCTAAGAAAGATGGTGTTAAAATCAAAGAAAAGGTTGTTGGCTTTAGAGGTGATTATTATGAGTTAACTGAACAAGGAAAACATAAGGTGAAAAACTTAATTTATCCTGTTCCAAATCCTGACTTTCCTTTTCTTGGTGTTCATTTTACCCGTATGACAGATGGAGAAATTGAGTGTGGCCCAAATGCTGTATTCACGTTTAAAAGAGAAGGTTATGGTAAAACTGATTTTTCTTTGAGAGATACATGGGATGCATTAACTTATAAAGGAACCTGGAAATTGTTCTTTAAAAATATGCGTTTTGGAATTAATGAATATCGACGTGCCTTTTCAAAGAAGTTGTTTTTAAAAACACTGCAAAGAATGATTCCATCTTTAACTATGGATGATTTGAAACCAGGAAGATCAGGTGTTAGAGCGTTGTTGTTGAGAGATGATGGAGATACGAAAGATGACTTCAGAATTGAATATCACGGTAATTCTATTCATGTGTTAAATGCCCCTTCTCCGGCTGCTACAGCTTCTTTAGCAATCGGTGGTTATATTGTTGATAAAGCAAAAGAACAATTCAAACTTGACTAAACTTTACCTTTTTCGGAAAGTAAAATAGCAATTGATCTTGTTGAAGTGAACTGCGAAAATATTATTATCATCGCAACAGTAATAGGGACGCTTAAAAGCATGCCCGTTATTCCCCAAATTGCTCCCCAAATTGCGAGAGAAAGAATTGCAACTAGCGGACTGATATTTAGTGTATTTCCCATTATTCTTGGTTCTACAAGGCTGCCGACTAAAACTGCAATTGCTCCAACCCCAAAAAGTATGATTAAAAAAGGGAAGAAGGTTCCAAATTGAATTAAACTAAATAGGGCGGGGAGTAATGTGCCTAATATTGGTCCTATTGACGGAATAAAATTGAACATGAATATTAAGAATGCCCAAAAGAGAGCTGAGTCAATACCTACTGCTAACAATACAAAATAACTCAAAGTTGTAGTTAAAAGACTGATCAAAGACTTTAAGCTGATATAGCTTGATAATGACCTGTCTATCTTTTTGATGATGGCCATGTTTCGTTCATATTGTACTTTATCTGTATAAATGAGCTTGAATTTATTTTTAAATAATAATTCTTCTACAAAAAGAAATACAATGTAAAAAATAATCATAACCATGTTGCCTAGAATATCTGACAAAGAATTGAGCAAAATACTTAGGTAATATTTAAAGTTGAAGTCTTTAATTAGGGTCACTAACTCTTCATTTACATTGATTTTAAATAGGTTGTTAATTCTGTTTCCGACTACTTCAATATTTTTCGCGTAATTTTCATAAGAGGTTGCAAGGCCTTCAATACTATTGATTAGGACTTTAGCAATTACGAATAAAACAACAAATATCAATAAGGAGGCGAAAATGGATTTTATCCAAGCTGGGACATATTTCTTAATAAATGAAATCTTGTCAATTAGATTTCGCATTTTCTTTACAACAAACCAAATTAAGACAGCGATAACAAATGGTAAAATGATAGATTTTCCATAAATCAATATTGCTACGATAATTACTATGCTAATTAGCCATGAAGTGAATTTGTGATTTTGCATTACTCAAATTTATTAAATTAACATAACAGTGTTTTAGTTAAGGGTTAAAAATCTGCAATCAACGGCAATTTCACCTTTCGTATCCGGGACAATGTCGAATGATATTTGACAGGTGTCTGAATACCAGTCTGAATGATGATTGTATTTAATTTCTCCTTTTTTTAAACTTCCTGATAGTATTACTGACTGATTGTTGGATAGGACAAATGATACGTTTTTTGAAGCACTACCTTTCATTTCTATTTCAATTCCAAAGACAGATTTTTGGCCTCGATGTTTAATAAATGTAATGGTTTTCGATTTAGAAGACAATAATATCTTTTTTGTCTGTGTGCTATTGTTAAGGTATATAGGTTTTAAGTAATAATTATAGGCCCAAAAACCAGCAAAAACAAGAAAGATGACTGTAATAATTGTGATTAAGAGTGAATGTTTTTTCATAGCATATTTAATTTTTGAAAATAAATGAGCAAAAACAGTCATTAACTTCTACGTAAAAATACTGAATCAGTTTGATGATTGAAAAAAAGCGTTAATGTTTCGATTATTTATAAGGATGTTTGAATATAACAAAACCAAATAAGTCTTTCATATCAATTTACAACTATGAAATCTATTACATTGCTTTCGCTCATCATTTTAATAACAACGACCTACTGTTATTCAAACGAAATTGCAACTGGTTTTAATTTTTTTTCAAATGCGGATTCTGATAAAGGAACAGTCATTTTAGAAGAAGAGGAAATCGAGTTAATATATTTTAATGCGGTGAGCGAAGGCGGTAATAGGGTTACCGTATCTTGGTTGTGTTCAGAAAATGAAGAATGTAACTATTTCATTTTAGAAAGATCTTTCGATGATGAAGTTTGGGAATTTGTTGCGGAAGAAATTTATGACATCGATAACTCTTCAGAAGAGTTTACTGTTATTGATATGGCTTCTTTAAATGGCGATGAGGTATTATATAGATTAATTCAAATGAATAAAGATGGAGCTCGCTATATACATCAAAAAGCATTTCTTGAATTCATATCACCAACTGGAAGTCTTGAATTGAAGGATGAAATAATTAATATAAAAGCATAAAATGTTAGTTGTTAAACTTAAAATGTTAAATATGAAATCAATAATAATAGTCATTATCACGTTCGTTTCACTAGGTAGTTTAAACGCAAAAACAATTGATTTAAATAAAATGATCTCAAGTAATTCTTGTGGATTGGACAGTGGAGAAGTTAGTCTTCAAAATAGTATAGATGACCTTGATTATTTCACTGCTATTAGTGAAGGAGGAAATAAGGTTGTACTAGCTTGGAGGTTTAATAATGAGGTTGATTGCGAGTATTTTATTATTGAAAGATCTTTTGATGGCATGCTTTGGGATTTTGTTGCAGATAAAACAGTGGATGGAAAAATTTCTAACATTGAATTTATTTTATTTGACACGCCTTTTTATGATGGCTATGAAATTCAATACCGTTTAATTCGCAAAAAGAAGAATGGTGAGAAGGTATATTATGATGCTGCATATCTTGAATACGTTTCTGATTCAAATTCTATCAATTATATCGAAGAAATGTAAATGCTTAATAATCGTTAATTATTAGTGCATTTTGCAATCCTCAAATTTTAAAACTTATCTTTGTCAAAATTAAAAGAATGACAGAAGATATAAACGCGGTAAGTTATTGCGTAGGAATGAGTTTAGGGGGTAGTTTAATGCAACAAGGTTTAACAAATTTATTGCCTGAGGTATTAACTGAAGCAATTCAGGATGCTTTTGAAGGTAAAGAAATGAAATTTACACCTGAAGAGGCAAATGGAATTATCCAGAACTTCATCAATGCTCAAAGTGAAAAAAAATTCGCTGTAAATAAGGAGAAAAGTGAATCTTTCCTTAATGAAAATGCAAAAAGATCTGAGGTAACAGTTACAGAAAGTGGCTTGCAATACGAAGTTTTAACAGCTGCAGAAGGGAGTAAACCAATGGTTTCAAATACTGTTACGGTTCATTATCATGGAACATTACCAGATGGTACTGTTTTCGATAGCTCTGTGCAACGTGGTGAACCTGCAACATTTGGTTTAGGCCAAGTTATTAAAGGTTGGACTGAGGCCCTTCAATTAATGAGTGTTGGTTCAAAATACAGACTTTTTATTCCCCAAGACTTAGCTTATGGTGCGACACCGCATCCAGGTGGACCAATAGAACCATATATGGCTCTAGTTTTTGATGTTGAACTTTTAGAAATTGCATAATGAGAAAATTAATTTTTTTAATTCCTGTATTGGCTTTGTTTGGCTGCGGGGAAGAAAAACCGGTAGAAGAAGTTGTTGTTTTAGAGACATTTGAAGATAGATTATCTTATGCTTTAGGTGCAATGAATGGTAAAGCATTTATGGAGTCGCCAGATCCAAATGTTGATAGACTTGATAAAGAAATGGTAATTAAAGGGTTTGCGATGAATTTTTCTTCGTCTGAAATCAATGATTGTGAGCAAACTTTAATGAAATTGTATGGACCTTATGGTACTGATTTTGATACGATTCATTTGAAAGCTGGTTCTGAATGTAGAGGTAGAGAGATTGGTTATTACTTCTATCAAGATCTTGCCAAGTTTGGAAAGATTAAGATGATCAAGAAGGATAAAATGAAGAAGGGTTTTGAACATGCTTTGTATGGGAAAGACACGATTGTTTCTTTAATGGATCAGCAAAAACTAATTACTGAGTTTTATACTTCACTTATGAATGAAAGTGCTGATAAAATGTTTGCTGGGGCAAGAAAAAAATCAAATGTAAAAGAACTAGAAGGTGGTATTTTGTTAGAGACTATCGTTGCTGGTAAAGGTGGCTCGCCTAGTGAAGCAGACGACGTTAAGGCGGATTATATTTTATTGGCTTCTACGGGTGATACAATTCAAAATAGTTTCATGCGTTTAAAAATGCCTGAAGTTCAAGATGCACCTGCCTTTAATTTGAGTCAAGTGTTTATGGGATGGACTAAGAGTTTTCCACACATGAAAAAAGGTGGTAAATATAAAATCTATCTTCCTTGGGAAATGATTCAAGACCAAAGACTTCAAAATCAATCTGTTTGTTTTTACATTGATTTTATTGATTATGGTCCTGCATTTACTTTGGCAGCTAAACCAGAGCCTCAAGTTGGGATGTAATAAGAAATTGAATAATAATAAAAGAGCTCCTTTCAAGGGGCTCTTTTTATTTACAGTGGGAAAAAGAATGCAATCCTACCTATAATCGGGAGGTAACCATTTGAAACCCCATTTGGCCCTTTTTTTTGCATGAAATATGAAGATCTGAATGGACTGTTGCCCGCATTTATTATGTCGTAATAAAGTCCTGCGTTGATTCTTACTACTTCATTAAATTCTCTAGAAAATCCACCTCCTAAAAATAAAGTTGGAGCCCATGTGTTTGAGAATGATAATTGTCCATATTTTGTGTAAGGAGATCTCAACATCTCAATCTCGGCGCCAATAAATAGCGCGTTTGCAAATCTTGCATGCGCAAACACCCCACCACCGAAAACGTTAAATCCTCCTTGAGTTCCCGTTATATTGTTTTTGTTCCAAGTTCGTTCGTATCTAAGTGAAGGACCGATAATTAAAATTTCTCCAAAATTAATTCCATATTTCAATCCCATTCCAGCATTTCCTCCAAAATTTGAGGCAGAAAAGGCTAAATCAATACCTATTTCACTACCATTTGCTTCAAAATCTTGAGCAAAACTTTTATGGGTAATTATAAGAAGTGATATTGCTATAATTGTTTTCATTTTATATCGATTTTTTCAAAGATAAACTAAATCAATACATTTCTTTTAGAATTAATCAAGAACTATTATTTCTCTATTATCTTTGTAAAAACACATTTCAATGCAATTATTAGACGGAAAAGCCACGGCAGAAAAAATAAGGATAGAATTAAAAGAAGCTGTTCTTTTAAGGAAAAAAGAAGGAAAAAAAATCCCTCATCTTGCAGCTGTATTGGTCGGAAATGATGGTGGATCAATAACATACGTTAATGCTAAAGTGAAGGCGTGTGAACAAATTGGTTTCGAAAGTTCTTTAATACGATATGATGATTCTGTTTCCGAGGAGCAATTGCTAAAGAAAATAGCTGAATTGAACAATGATGAAAGTATAGATGGCTTTATTGTGCAATTGCCTCTGCCAAAACATATTGATGAGTTGAAAATTACAGAAGCCATTGATCCAAAGAAGGATGTCGATGGTTTTCATCCTATGAATTTAGGTAAAATGGTCCTTAATTTACCATGTTTTTTGCCCGCAACTCCTGCTGGGATATTAGAACTTTTAGCACGGAATAATATTGAAACAAGTGGAAAAGACTGCGTAATAATTGGACGTAGTAACATTGTTGGTACACCAATAAGTATTATGCTTACTCGAAACATGAATCCTGGAAACTGTACGGTTACACTTACTCATTCCAGAACAAAAGATTTAAAAGAAAAAGTGTTAAACGCAGATATTATAATTGCTGCAATTGGCAAGCCTGGTTTTGTTACTGCTGATATGGTGAAGGAAGGCGCAGTTGTAGTTGATGTTGGTACTACAAGAGTGGTAGACGCTTCTAAGAAAAATGGATGGGCATTAAAGGGAGATGTTAAATTTGATGAAGTTTCACCTAAATGTTCCTATATTACGCCTGTGCCTGGTGGAGTTGGACCAATGACAATTGCGTCATTAATGATAAATACATTAAAAGCGATGGCGCTAAATAATAAATAATAACAAATAATAATAAACAATGAAAAACAGATCTATTTTATCAATTTTACTTGGGGTTCTTATTATCATTTCATCTTGTTCAACTTCTAATTCTGTATCGAACAACAGATTGATTTCGAAAAGAAAGTACACGAAAGGTTTTCATTTTAACTCAAATTCAAGATTGAAAGATGATGGAACTCTTGCGGAAAAAACTGCGAAAAATGAAGCAGAAAACGTAATCTCAAGCAGTCAAGAGAATGTAGCTTACAATAATGTTGCAGCAGTAAGACACGTTGACGTAATCTTAGATGAGTTGCCAACAGATGTTATGAACTCAGAAATTTCTGAATCATACGCGACAGCTAGAAGTTCTCAAGAAACAATTTCTGAAAACAATTTAAGTTCTAAAAGTATAGATGTCTCTAAAAAAGATATTTCTAAAAAAGACCTTAAAAAGGATTTCCGCACTAAAAAAGAGTCAAATCAAGGAGGTGGAACTGATGCTAAGTTTATTCTTGCAGTAATTTTAGCATTTCTCTTTCCTGCATTAGGGGTATTAGTTTATACATATCCAAGTATTGATTGGATAAAAGTGTTAATTGCATTTTTATTAACCTTACTTTTTTGGTTACCGGGTATAATATATGCTTTACTAGTTGTGTTTGATGTTATTTAAATCAATTCAAGAATTTATAAAAAAAAGGAGCTCAATTTTGAGCTCCTTTTTTTTATAGCCGCTGTAATGGTGTTTTTACTCCATCTACAAGTGAATAACAAGATAGTTTATCTTTAAAGACCGTTGATTTGAAAATCGATTTGTTTAATAACATTCTTACACATTCCTGGATGCCTTCAACAATAGAAGGGTGAGGGTGGACTAGTTCTGAAAGCACTTCGATTGGTGCATTCATTTTAATTAATAATCCCACTGCTTGAATTGCGGAGGATGCGTGTTCTCCTACTGCCCTCATTCCTAATATTCGCATTTCGTCATCATTTGTAACAATGATTTTAAAAAAGCCTTGTGTTTTTCTCATGGCAATTGCTCGTGCAATTACGGAGTAATCAACTTTTACAACTTTGACGGGAATGTTTTGTTCTAGACATTGTTTTTCGTTAAGTCCTACTGAAGCAACCTCAGGCTTAAGAAACATGATAGTGCAAACATTATCATAACAAAGTTTCTGTATTTTGTTCCCAAATATTTTTTCTACAGCATGACGTGCCTCAATTTCTCCCATGTTTACTAGAGCTATTCGTCCTGAAACATCTCCAACAGCATAAATATTTGGAATATTTGTCCGTGTATCTTCGTCTCCTATGTGTATCCCTCTTTTTGACATTCTCACCCCCGCATTATCAATTCCAAGTGATTCAATATTCGGGACTCTGCCTACAGAAAGAAGTGCTTTTTCAACTTGAATTACTTCTTTTCTACCATCTTTATATTCTAATTCATACTCAACGCCACTTCCTTTCTTTTCAAGTCTCAATAAACTTGCGTTATGATGAATTGTAACTCCTTGATTTTCTAAATTAGTGGCAACAAGCTTACTTATATCGTCATCCTCAAAAGGGAGGATTTGATCCTGACGATCAATCAAGTAAACTTTTGTTTTCCCAAAATTTGAGAAAATGGTAGCATATTCACAGCCAATAACTCCTGCTCCAACTATCACGAGACTTTTTGGGTAATCTGGTAAGTTTTCTATACCATCACTTGATAAGATTGATTCTTCATCTGTGATAATATTGTTTAATTTTCTTGGTCTACTACCTGTAGCTATTATTATGTTTTCTGCGAATACAATTTTTTCCTCGTTGTCATGTGTAATGCGAATTTCATTTTTTGACAATAGGTATCCTTCTCCACGTTCATATTTTAATGAACCTGCCATCTCTTCAGTTTGCAATAGTTTAATATGACAAGAATATTGAAATTTTCTTTCGAAAACAGCTTCATTTACTGACTTTTGAACGGTTTCCCAAGACAATTCAAAGCGAGATCTGCCTTCGTCTAATAGTGATTGATTTACTGAGTCTACTCTGTTTGCTATTTCCCAAAGCGTTTTCGATGATAATGCGCCATTGTATACTCCAGCTCCACCAACTTTATTCTTTTCAATTAAGCAGACTTTTTTACCATAATCAATCCCGCGCATTGCTGCTGCATAACCCGCAGGGCCACCACCAATAATAACTAAGTCGTACTTCTCCATCTTTATTGTAATTTCGCATAAATATAATAATTACTAATAATAGACTAAATAGATTATGACAGAGGAGTGGGAAGAGTACATGATGCCAGATTTGGAAAAGAAGGATGTGCAAGATGCTTTTGACAGAATCAAAAAGAAACGTCCAAAAAACTTAGATGATGTTTTTCATGCGGCGCATGATCTAGCCTTTGAGAAAATCAATTGTTTGAATTGTGGAAATTGTTGTAAAACAACAAGTCCAATTTTTAGGGATGTAGATGTTTCTAGGATAGCAAAGAAGTTTAAAATGACTTCTGGGGAATTTGAAAATAGGTATTTAAGAATGGATGATGAGAATGATTGGGTACTTCAAGAATCACCGTGTGCCTTTTTAAATGAAGACAATTCATGTTTTATTTATGATGTTCGTCCACAAGCGTGCAGAGAGTATCCTCATACTGATAGAAAAAAGATGTATCAAGTTCTTGATCTTACAAAAAAGAACATGGATGTTTGTCCTGCTGTAAATGTTATAGCGAAGGAAGTGGTAAATGAATTCAAGAAATAGCCAACTTTTTTTTAAATTGCTCGTCTAAGGAGTATAATTAAGAATTATTATCATACTATGAATCTCTCTAAATTTTTATCGTTTTCGATATTAACCTTATTTGTATTTACTAATTCTCAAGCCCAAAGAGCAAAAGACTTGGATTATACTGTAGGCGCAAGTAACACGGTATTAAATACTTATACGTTTTTAAATGTTAATGCCTCTTCTGGGCAAACGTCAATTAATGTAAATAGTAATGTTTTGGTGGGGGGATCATATTTTGGTAGTCCTTTAGCTCAAGGTGACTTGATTTTAATCATTCAAATGTATGGTGCAACTGTAAATTGTAATACGTTCCCAACAACAGATAATTGGGGTGGCGGTCCTTATACAGTTCCTGATCCATACTTGTGGTCTTTTGACTGGCCTCAGCATATTGATGCTTGGGGGGCAATTACAGGATATGGCAATTCTGGTAAATTTGAGCAAGTAGAGGTTCAAAGTGTTTCTGGTTCAAATACAATTAATTTACAATGCGGATTAAAAAATAATTACACGGCAGCTCATCGTGTTCAAATTGTTCGGATTCCAAGATTCAATAATTTAACGGTTCCTGCAGGTACTTCAATAATTCCAACAAGCTGGGGCGGACAAATAGGGGGCGTTGTGGCGCTAGAAGTTGATGGTGTTTTAACCGTTAATGGTTCAATTTCAGCTTCAGGATTTGGATTTAGAGGAGGTGAAGTTGATCCTTTTATTAATACTGGAGGTAGTACTAATAATCCAGATGAGGTTAGATATTTGGGATCTTCAAATGGTGCTGCTGGATCTGAAAAAGGAGAAAGTATTTTTGGCTATCATGCAGAGTTAGATGTTATCTTCTCAAGATACGGAATATCAGGTGTAGCTAATGGAGGCGGTGGCGGAGGCTTCCAGAATACCGGTGGCGGTGGTGGTTCAAATGTCTATAACGGCGTTGGGACTTATACTGGAAACGGTGTTCCAATGGGATATGTTTCTGTATGGAATTTAGAGGTTCCACCTATTGGAGGGACTTCAACACCTGGTGGTGGTCGAGGTGGGTATGCGTATTCAAATTCGAATCAAAATGAACTAACCGTGGGTCCTAGAAATGCTCTATGGGGAGGAGATGCAAGAAAAACAAACGGTGGCCGAGGAGGACATCCGTTAACATACGATCCAACAAGATTGTTTTTTGGAGGTGGCGGTGGTGCCGGAGATGATGATTCAGGTCAAGGAGGTCGTGGTGGAAAAGGAGGAGGTCTTGTCTTTATCTCCAATTTCGGATCGGTTATTGGAACAGGAATGATTACTTCAAACGGTGAGGCTGGCCAAAGAACAAACCCTTTAAATCAGGTTCCTGGTATTGGACAGAAAAGAGGAAATGATGGCGCAGGTGGTGGAGGTGCAGGTGGATCAATTTACATTCATAACCCTACAGCTATGCCTGCAACACTTACTTTGAGTTGTAGAGGAGGAGATGGTGGAAATCAAGAGTTGACTTATGGTAATTTCGCAGGTGTAGAAGCTGGTGGACCAGGAGGATCTGGTGCAGGGGGATCTATATCTTTTACAACAGGTGCACCTACTCAGAATGTAAGTGGTGGCGTTGGCGGTGTTACAAATAGTGCACATGTAAGCAACTTTCCACCAAATGGTGCTACAGCCGGAGCAAATGGTTTATCATCATTATCTACTGTTTGGTATGATATTACAACAACAGATGTGACTTTATGTGCTCCTGGTTCAGCAACATTGACTGCAACTTTATTAGGAACTCTTCCTGCTGGGAGTAATATTTATTGGTATTCTCAGCAATTTGGCGGAGGTGCTTTAGCAACGGGGTTGACTTTTAATACTCCAATTATTTCAGCGACGACTACATATTGGGTTGGAGCATGTCCAGGTTCGTTTAGAGTACCCGTTACAGTAACGATTACTTCATCACCTGTTTTAACGATTACTAATCCAGCTCCTTTCTGTAGTCCATCTACAGTCGATATTACAGCTCCTGCGATTACAGCAGGTAGTGATGCTGGTACATTGACTTATTGGACCAATGCTGCTGCTACTTTAAGTTTAAGTTCACCGAGTTCTGTGTCAGTCGCAGGAACTTATTACATTCAATTAGATTTAGGTGGTGGATGTACTGTTATTCAGCCGGTTATAGTTACAGAAAGTACGCCTGATGTTGCAACTTTCACATTAACACCAACATGTGACGGAGCAACAGCTTCAATCACAGGAACTACAGGTGGAACGTTTACTTTTAGTGTCGCACCAACAGATGCTGCAGTTATAAATGCAACTACAGGTACAATTACAGGTGGAACTCCTGGAGCAACCTACAATGTTCTTTATACAACATCTGGCGCTTGTTCAGCGAACTCAACTCAATCAGTTACAGCAAGTACATCTGATGTG
>Ga0102899_1000178_pt1 | contig 27930 bp, 20 predicted proteins | sample Colrivmeta1555B3_FD_78455 | JGI IMG/M metagenome (GOLD analysis project Ga0102899, IMG submission 78455) | Estuarine microbial communities from the Columbia River estuary - metaG 1555B-3 | ecosystem: Environmental > Aquatic > Marine > Intertidal zone > Estuary | place: USA: Columbia River... | reverse complement strand
CTTTTATTGGTGGAACTGGAACAGATGGTATAAATACAACCTCTTTAAAGTACAATTATGGAGATCAATTCCGAGGAGAAATTATACTTGATAATGCTGGATTTGTTTACATAGCCTCTGTAACTTCCTCTTCTGATTTTCCTACAGTATTTGGGTCTCAAAATGCTTTAAATGGAGCTCAAGATGCTGTTCTATTTAAAATGCCAATAGGGCTGAATGCATTGTCATTTAGCACTTATTTTGGAGGCAGCGGTTTGGAAACAGGTAATTCGGTTCAAATAGGCAGTAATGGGAGTGTTTATATGGTTGGAGGTACAACATCATCTAATTTACCATTGTTAATTGGCCAGGATTTAACCTTTGATGGCGTGTCAGACGGATATGTCGCTAGATTTAATGGGACAACAGGCGCTGTTTTATCAGGAAACTATATTGGTTCTTCTGAATATGATCAGGCATATATGGTTCAGTTAGATATTGATGATAATGTATATATTTTTGGTCAAACAGAGTCTGATTTAGGTGTCACTCCTGGGTGTTTTGGTGTTCCAAATTCTGGACAATTTATTCGAAAATACGATGGATTATTATCATCAATTCAATGGAATACGATGATTGGTTCAGCTTCAGGTCACGTTGAAATTTCTCCAACCGCTTTTCTGGTGTCAGATTGTTATGACATTTATTTATCTGGTTGGGGTGGAGATATTAATTCAAACCCTAATTTGAGTCAAGCTGTATTTTCTTCAAGTAACGGTTTCCCAACTACTTCAGATGCCTTTCAGTCAACAACAAATGGAAGTAATTTTTACATTGCAGTATTAGGGCCTGATGCAAGTTCATTAAAGTATGGGACATATATGGGGGGAACTGCAAGTAGTTTCAATCACGTAGACGGAGGAACTAGCCGATTCGACAAGGCAGGTAGAATTTATCATGCAGTTTGTGGAGCTTGTGGGGGTAATCCTAACGGTTTCTCAACTACACCAGGGGTTTGGTCCCCGGTTAATTCTAGCTCCAATTGCAACTTAGCCGCATTTAAATTTGAATTAAGCACTATTGAAGCTACCGTTGCTGCCCCAGATCCTCTTATTTGTTTGCCAGACCCAGTTATTTTTAATAATAATAGTGCAAATGGGAATTCTTTTTTCTGGGATTTCGGCGATAATACAACTTCAACTCAAGTAAATCCATCACACTTATATCCAGGGCCTGGATTGTATACGGTTACACTCGTTGTTTCAGATACAAATAATTGTTTTTCTACAGATTCGGTTTTATTTGAGGTTAATATTGGTGATTTTCAAGGAGGAGTTATAACTCCAACAAGTCCAGTTTGTCCAGGAAGCAGCTACCAAATGGAAGCATTCGGAGGGTCTTTTTACGCTTGGACTCCAGCGGAATTTTTAGATGATCCAACAAGTGATACTCCAATTGCAACAGTTACTACTTCTACAGATTTTATGGTCATAATTTCTGATAGTTGTGGAATTGATACTGCATATGTTACCTTACCTGTTTTTGGTGGGATTAGTAGCATTTCCAATGACACGAGTATTTGCATTGGTAATTCTGTAGATCTGCATGCTAATGGCGGTGATTCATATACATGGTCTCCCATAGATTTTTTGGATAATCCAAACATTAGTAATCCAATCTCAACGCCTACAAATAACATTTTATATTATGTTGATATTACAACATTAGACGGTTGTATGTTGCGAGACTCTGTACAAGTTGACGTATATTATGATCCTCCAGTTCCTATCATGCCTGATTCACTTTGGATGTGCCTGAATAGCGAGATTGATATACTTGCATCTGGAGGTGATACTTATTTGTGGAGTCCGAATTTGAATATCTCCTCCTTGGTTAATCCTTTAGTTACTGTAAATCCAGCGAATAGTATTTATTACTATTGTGATTTTACAAATGCATGCGGTACAGTAAGAGATAGCACATGGATTGAGGTTGTGGAAGCGTCAATTAACGCTTTCAATGACACAATAATCTGTCCCGATAATAGTGTGCCTATTTGGGTGTCTGGAGGTGTAAATTATTTGTGGTGGCCAGCTGGAACATTGTCAACCAACAATACATCATTAACAATTGCAACTCCTGTTGAACCAACAATGTATTACGTTCGTGGTCAAGACATCTATGGATGTGAAGCTTTTGATTCAGTATTTGTTGATTTGTTTCCGCGACCGTTTATACAAACAAATCCAGATGTTTATGCTTTTTATGGTGATATGATTCAACTTTCAGCTACAAGCAGTACGCCCGGTGCATATACTTGGTCTCCTGTCGAATTCTTATCTTGCGTTGGATGTGTTAATCCAATTGCAAATCCTAATCAGAATTATCAATATACTGTTTCGTATACTGATGGAAATGGCTGTTCAGCAAGTGATATTGTTAGCATTCATTATGACCCTTTAATATTTGTCCCCAATACTTTTACTCCTGATAATAATTCGTTCAATGATTTCTTTAAAGCACAAGGAGGCAACATAAAAACATTCAAGATGGATATTTATAATCGTTGGGGAGAATTAATTATAACCTTAAATGATATTGATGAGGTTTGGGATGGGCGATATGATAATCAGCTTTGTCCTGATGGGACATATACATGGAAAATAGTCCTTACTTCATTTGAAGATGAGGAATACAATTATGTGGGGCATGTAAATTTGTTAAGGTAGATTAGATGAAACGCTCATCAACCTCCAATTCAAAACCACATTGATCACAAGTTCTTAGTTCTTTAGAAGCATAGAATGATCTGAAACGGGAAATGAAATCATGTTCAATATCATTTAAAGGGAAACGATATTCATGTAGTTTATGATTACACTTGTCACAGAACCACATTAATCCGTCTGTTAAATCAGAACCTTTACGCACTCTTTCAACAACTAATCCAACAGTGTTTTCTCCACGAATTGGCGAATGTGGAATGTTTTTAGGTAGTAAAAATATATCCCCTTCTCTGATAATCACATCCTTAGCTTGACCATCTTCTTGAATTTTAACAGTGATATCTCCTTCGATTTGATAAAACAATTCTTCACTTTCATTGAAGTGATAGTCTTTTCTCGCATTTGGTCCACCAACAATCATTACGATGAAATCACCAGCTTGAACATATAGATTTTTATTACTTACAGGTGGTTTTAGTAAGTTTCTATTTTCATCGATCCATTTTTGAAGATTGAAAGGTGCTAACATATAATTTCTAATTTGTTTCATGTAAAAGTACAAAATATAGCAACAAAAAAAAGGGCTTATCCGAAGATAAGCCCTTTCATTAAATCTATTTTATTATTGTTTCACTATTCTAAAAGACTTCTCAGCGCTTTCGTTGAATATTCTAACAATATACAATCCTGTTTCCAAAGAACCTAAGTCAATTTCTACTGTTTCGATTCCATTAATCGCTGCTTTTTTGGCATTGATAATTTTACCGTTAACATCAGTTATTTCATAGTTAAAGATTTCTTCAGATCCATTATTTGTTACGAAAACCATTCCTTTAGTAGGATTTGGATATACTTCCATTCCACCAAAGAATAATTCTTGAACATCTAAGTAATCACAAGTACCAAGTACAGTTAATACAATGTTTGAAGTGTCATTTGGACAAACTCCATTTCCTGTGATGTAATCATAGTTGTATGAACCTGCGAAGTTACTAGCATTGATGTTTGCTGGAGTCACCGCATTTGCAGGGTCGTACCAAGTACCACCTAAGTCAATGTTTCCACTTAATCCTGATAATAGGTTAATAGGCTCATTTTTACAAGCAGTAAAAGTACCATCAACACCTGCAGAAGAAGGTCCATAGATAGTTACAGTTGCAAATGTAGTATCTGCATCAGCACATGGAGTAGAAACGATGTAATAGAACTCATAAACACCAGCAGGTAATAATGTAGTATTTACTACAGAACCATTAAGGAATGATTGGTTAATTGGGAAATCCCAACGACCGAAATCTTCACCTTTAGTAATTAAAGTGTTCAAATCTAAGTCTCCATCTAATCTACAGAAATCCGTTGCACCATCTATTCCAGGAGTAATTGTACAAGGTAATACTTGAACATAATCTACAACGTTTGCATATCCCCAATTGTTAATTCCCTCAAAAGCAATTTGTAAAGTAGTGTCAGCTACAAATAGTGTATCTACTTGCCACTCAGCATCTGGTGCATTGTATGAAGCGATTTCAACCCATGAAGAAGTTAAACTATTTACGTATACTTTTGTGATGTTTTGATCAGATCCCCAAGCTTGTTGAGCATGAGCAAAGATTACAGCAACACTATCTTGTCCAGTAAAGTCAAATCGTGGACTTTCTAATTTAGTAATTGGATTTGATGTACCACTTTGACTCACAAAACGCGCGTTTAAAGTACCTTCAAATGCACTTGTTACTGTTCCATTAGATCCTGTTTGATATGTCCAGTTAGCAGTACCAACTTCTTGATTATTAGTCCAACAAGCTCTCGTTTCTGAATCATCTTCAAATGTTTCGATGAAAGGCAATCCGTATATTGCACAATCTGTTGTGAATGTAATTGAAACCCAGTCACCAATAACTTGAGTCGCACCACAATTTGCAGCTACGTATACATCGTAAGTAGTATTAGCATCTAATCCTGTAATAATATTGAATGTGTCAGTTGCAGTTGCAGCACCGATTTCATTTCCTGTTCCAGGTAGGAATCCAGGAAGTCCCCATTCAACATACCATTCAACTTCAGTCCCATTTCCATTCCAAGAAACTTGACCTCCATCATCAGTAGTTGTCGTCATAACCAATCCGTCTGGTGCAGGAGCATCAGCAATAGTAATTGTGTAAGCAGGACTTAAATTTCCAGCATTATCTTTTACAGTTACTGTATATGTTCCAGCAATTAAATTATTAGGGATTGGCCCGTATGCACCACCATTCACACCAGCTATAGAGTATGTGAATCCAGGTGTGCCACAATCAACAGCAGCTAAAATAAATGAACCAGTTGCACTACCGTTACAAGTTGCATCGATTGGAGCTAATGTAACGTTAACATCTAAAACATTAACTGTAACTAATTCTCTTGATGTACTTTTACAAGCACCAGCAACAGATTCAGCATAAAATTCATAGTTACCAACAGCAGTTGATATTCCTGGCATAACTGAAGTTCCAACAGTTTCTATTGTTGAACCAGAACCAATGTTTGCCCCAGCAGTTGCCATGTCGAACCATTCAGTAGTACTAACAGGTAACGTGTAAGTAACAACTAAATCAATAGCGTTCACAGTGGCATTATCAGACCAAGTGTTATTTAAATTTAAGTTAACAACACCACTTGTCGTACCTGTAGGGTTAAAAGTAAATGGACCAGCATTTGTAGCACTACCACCTGGTAAGTTAGCCAATGCCAAAGTAGCAGCTCCTGAAAGGCTATAATCTAAGTCACTTAACCAAGTTCCACCTGTTGTAGTTATCCCATTAAATGTTAAAACTGAAGAAGTAACTACTGCTCCAGCAGGAATAGAAAGAGTCCCTGACAATGTTGCAGGACCTTGTACCCATGTGTATGGAGAAGATGCTAAAAAGTTAACTGTTGCAGACCCAGAACCAGGAGCTGTTGCAGTAATCATTTGAGAACCTAATCCAGAGCAAATGTCATAAACATCTGGAGTTGCAGTTGGTGCAGAAGGGATATATGTGTCAACTACAACAGTTGTTCCAACAGTATTAGACCAGCAAGAAGTAGCAGTTTCATACGCTGCTAAATAATAAGTTCCTGAAGTAGAAACTGTATAAGGTGTCGCCGCATCCATAGCAGTTGAAGTTCCACCCATGGTAGTTCCTTGCCAGTAATACTCATATCCAGCTGGTGCAGTTGCAGCAGTTAAATCTGTTGTCGCAGGAGCACAAATAGGTGTCGCACCTGCAGTTGCAGCAGCAGGAGGAGTTGCAACAGGAAAATTAGAAACTGTAAACGCAGTATTTGTAAATGACCAAACACCTAACGCCGTATTGTATGCATTTGCGTAGTAAGTACCATTGTTAAAAACAGTAATAGGACCAGCATATGGTGTTGTAGTTAATTGGTCTGTAGCATTAGCTTGCCAATACCATACAACATTTGCCGGAGCAGCTGCTGGGATATCTAAATCAGTACCAGTAGCACATGAAGGAACTCCAGCAGCTTGAGTAATAACTGGTGCAGCTGGGTTTGGTGGTGTCCAACGGTAAATTTGGCCTGTTGCAGGTTTCGTTGCCAAACTATTAGCAGAAGTTGCAATACTTGTAACTGGTGCTGCTGATACATCTTGCAAAGAAATGAAATCAGATGTAGTTGTTCCCATTATACCAATACTAGCAGTACCTGCGTTAACAGCAGTTGCTTCTTGTTGGTATACAAATTCAATAACATTCGTTGTTTCATATAATTTAACTTGGAATGATATTACTGCAGTGTTAGAACTCCAATTCCATTCCATGTTTTTCCATTCAGCTGTAAAAATACGGTTTGGAGCAGTTCCTGATACTTGATAAGTAACACCCGTAGTACATTGAAGATCATCCCACAACGCTGCTACACCCGGCCTAGCAGTAGTAGTAGTGGTAGCCAAGTTATTAGTCAAAGTTGATGAAGTTGGAGCAGTTCCAAATAATAACGGCCCATTTGAAGAAACCTTCACATTCGTATAAGATATGTTATTATACTTAAATGAAAAAGGAAGTGTAATAGCTGCGGATAATGCATCATCAGCAGTTGCTGTTAAAGAACTTGCCGTTCCACCAACAAGTGGAGTATAAGTTCCAGAGATAGCAGAAAATGAATAGTTAGCAACTTGGGCTTTCACATTCATGGTAAACACCATAAATAGAGAAAACAAAGTTAGTAACCCCATCTTCTTCATGTAATTTTTTTTCATGTAATAAGATTTTAAGTTAATATGATACGAAATTAAGTTAATTGCAAAGTCCTCACAAGATATGCAAGCATAATAAACCGGTAGATTGTTAATTGATACATAATGACTTGTTTTGGTTAATTTTTTAACAAAATGACATTTAGTGTACTTAAAGAATTATTTATATTTGCCTAAAACTTATTAGGATGGAATTAGAAGGCAAAACGGCATTGGTATGTGGAAGTACACAAGGAATTGGATTAGCAACGGCACAACTAATGGCAAGTAGAGGGGCAAATCTTGTTCTGATCGCAAGATCAGAAGACAAGCTCAAAACTGCGTTGTCGTCTTTAAATTCTGATTTCAATCAAAATCATTCGTACTTAGTTGCAGATTTTTCTAAGCCTAAAGATTTGAAGGTTTGTATTCAAGACTTCATTCAAGCTGGAAATACGATTGATATCCTTGTAAATAATACTGGAGGGCCAAAAGGAGGTCCAATAAAGGATGCAAGTGTAGAAGAGTTTACGTCTACTTTTAATCAACATTTAGTTTGCAACCATATTTTAGTTCAAGCCATATATCCTGGCATGATTAAAAATGGTTGGGGTAGGATAATAAATGTAATTTCGACTAGCGTAAAGCAACCATTAAACGGGTTAGGTGTTTCAAACACAATTAGAGGTGCTGTTGCGAATTGGAGTAAAACATTAGCGAATGAGTTAGGTGAGTATAATATAACAGTTAATAATGTCCTTCCAGGAGCAACAAACACTATTCGTTTGCAAGCAATTGCAGAATCTAAGGCAGGTAATTCAGATCAATCTGTTCAGGATATTTTCGATTTCATGGCTGATCAGTCGCCTATGAAAAGAATCGCTCAGCCTGAAGAAATCGCTGAAGCAATCGCATTTTTAGCATCTGACAGAGCATCTTATATTAATGGGGTCAATGTGCCAGTTGATGGTGGTAGAACCAAGTCACTTTAAAATTGAGGGGTTCTCTTTTTGCATTAATTTGTCTGTCTTTAATGTTGTCTTGTGATAAGCCAATGAAGCAAAAATCTTTTTGTTGTCTTCAAGGTTTTTCATTTTATCCAATTCAAATTTCGAATAAAGGGGGCTTATTTTTAGATTCCTTAATTTTTGGAAGCGCAATGAAAATATACTCATTGAAAGGAGACGTTATGTATAACAATAAGAAATATCCATATACCATATTTATGGAAAATGATCCAAGATCGGATATTTCTAAAGTTTTGAAATCGGAATTTCCACTGAAAGATATAGATTCATCAGAGTTTGCATGTGAAGTGAATTTCAATAAAAATAAAATGGAAATTACTTGGGCAAATAATGAGAAGAGATTGTTTGTCTCAAATATTATTTCAGCAAATTAACATGACCATGAATGGTTTTGTACCTGCCTGAATTAGTTGTAAAATCTATGGAATAAATGTAAGTCCCGTCGATAGCCATTGTTCCATCGTCAATTGTTCCGTCCCAATTAAAATTAATCTCTTTGCTAGTGTATACTATTTGACCCCATCGGTTGAATATTGAAATAGACAATTCTTTAATTCCAATTGTTTTAGCATAAAAAATATTATTGCTTCGATCACCGTCTGGTGTAAATGTATTTGGTACATACAAATACCATTCTTCTTCAATATTCAATGGTTTAACTATAGTGTCTCTACAACCTTTTTCATCGATTGCGACAAGGGTAACATAGTATAATCCTGGATCAATATATGTGTTACTTGGGTATGCAAAAGTAGATGAGTTTCCATCGCCAAATTCCCACTCGTAATCCACAGCGTTAATTGATTGATTAATAAAAGTTACGGGCAATCCGTTAAAGAACGAAGAGCTTGTTGCCGTGAAATTAGCTGTAGGTTTAATTACAATAACCTGTGTTGTGCCTTCAACAGTAAACGTTTGGCATTCATCTGAAACACTAACGGTATAGCTAGTTGTTGAGCTTGGTTTGACCCAAACAGATGAAGTCGTTTCTCCACTATGCAACCAATTATAAAAGTAATCTCCGTATCCGCCAGTTGCTGAAACAGAAATCTCAACTGAATCACCAGGGCATATTTCAACTTCAGGACTCATTGTTAAAACCAAAGGTGGACTTGTAATCGTATATAAAATTGATTCGACTGTCTCGTTTCCACATGCATCTGTAACAACAATGGTATAGGTTGTCGTTGTTGAAGGGGTAGCGATAATGTTTTGTGTTACACCTAAATCGGCTTCAAAATTAGATGACCATTGATAAGTGTATATTCCTGCTCCCCCAGAGGCATTTGATTCCAAGCGCATTGGAACATAAGGACATATTTCAACAATATCGCTCGTTTCATTTAATATAAGCGGCGAAAATACAGGTACGACTACTTGATAGTTGTTGGTTGCCGTTTCGTTCAAGCAGTTATCAGTTACAGAGACACTATAGGTGCTAGTAGCGGCAGGAGAAACTACAATACTTTGAGTTGTAGCTCCATTACTCCAAAGATAAGAATAGGGAGGAGCACCTCCTGAAGGTATTGCAAGTAGCGTAACCGAGTCACCTGGACAAATCATCTGATTCCCTTCAATTTCGACTGCTACTGGTAAAATGTCTTCAATAAATAAATTTAAAATAATAGGATTTTCATTGCCACACGGATCAAGGATTGGAAAGTTCAATATTATTGATTCTTGACCTTCTATGATACCATCTTGGAATGCATTGAATGAAAATTGTACTTGAGAAACACCTGCAGGAAAAGTTATAGAATTTGGAATACTAGAATAATCAACACCTTCAATGGCTGTTCCAGAAACATTAACTGGAAATGTTAAGGGCGATGCTGTTTCTGAAGGATCTCTTTTAAGTGTTACGGTAGTTGTTACACAATCTTCTGCAATTGAGTTAGGGTTTGTAAACACTTGTTGTGATAGTTGATAACTTATATCAACCGGTGTATCTGATGTTAAGCTATTTGCTTCCAAAAAAATTCCAGAATCATAAATGGCATCTGCGACATCTGCAATTGAGATAATCAGATGATAGGTTTGTCCACACTGCACTTTTGATTTTGCTGTAAGCACTTTTGTGAATCCATCGTATTGAATGTAATTTGATGAAGCATTATAGGGTGCTTGAGATCCATTACCATTTCCTACAAAATAAAAGGGATTAGTTCCAGCATTAACATTATTAATAGCAACAGTCTGACCTGATGGTAATTTAGCAATGTTTTGCAGGCCAGCGATTCCTGGGCCAGAGATAAAAAAAGCGAATATGTCATTAAAATTAGTCCCAACATATTCAGGATATTCCTCTGAGCCAAAGACATAATTAAATTTCACAGAATCTGAATATGGTACGAAGTCGAATTCTAAAATAGCGGCATTAAATGTAGGCGCATTTCCTAGTAGGTTTGAAAGTAGGCTGAATCCTCCAACGCCATTGTCAACCCCAGCATTTGCTTGGTTGTTAGGGCCATGTGGGCCTTGTCCATTATTTGCTACAGTTCCTGTAGTGATTACCACACCTTGATTTATACCTAGATTTGTTCCATTCGCAGTAAAACTTCCGATAGCTGCGGGTGATCCATTATAAGTAATGTTGGAAACAGTAACTCCAGAACCAAGTAAAACGTTTTGAACTAAAGCTGCAGGAGACATTGTTACATTCGTTACCAATTGACCGATGCTAAGCAAAGGAAAAAGAATAATAACTATGGTAACAAATAATCTCATATATAGTATTAGACGTAAAAGTAAGGAATTCGTTTGCCTATAACAGAACAATTTTTGAGCCAAATGAATTTCGTTATAAAAACTTAACGTTTGAATTTGAAATTTATTTGGTTCAACGTCCGATTTTTACCAGTTTTGTAGCATGGGAAGGATGAGAAATATCATTGAAAAATTTAAGAAAAGCTTAAAGCTTTCTGTTGTCGATCCTCAGAACTTTGAAGAGAAATGGAGTGTAACAAGTACTGCAGGAAGAATTATTAGCCTTCTCATCTTGTCTTTATTTTTATTTTCCATCTTGATTTTATTTTTATTTAGCACGCTATTTAATTCAACAACTGGCAGAGGCGATGTCAGTATTGAACGATCAAAATTAGAGGATCAGAGTGCAATGCTTGATGGTTTAAAACAGCGTGTAGAAAATCAAGAAAAATACATTAGTACTTTAAAACTTATCCTATTAGGTGAAGTTCCGATTAACAGTAATATTGATTCCTTATATCAGGTAAAACAATCCAAATCAGATCAATTATCAGATGTAGCAACTGAAAATGAAAAAGAAATTGCTAAAAAGGTGAAGGATGATATGCGGACAACTAAATCAGAAAAAAAACTTTCATTGGATTATTTTTCAAATCCTGTTAATGGAATTTTAAGTCAAAATTACGATGCTGAAAACCATGTTGGAGTTGATGTTGTAACAAAACAAGATGAGGTTTTTAAGGCATGTCTTTCTGGTACGGTACTTTATGTTGGATACACAAGAAAAGATGGAAATGTTATCTTAATCAATCATCCAAATGGTTATGTTTCTGTTTATAAGCATGCAAAAACAATTTTCAAGAAAATTGGCGCTAAAGTTCGAATAGGAGATGGTTTAGGGATTGTTGGAAATACTGGTGAAAACTCTACTGGTCCCCATTTGCATTTCGAAATTTGGCATAATCAAATACCATTAGACCCAACTAAACTTGTAGATTTTAAGAACTAATTCCTTGAAGTGTACTTAGGTTGTGATAAATTCCTTTAAATGCCATTAATTCATCGTGAGTTCCCTTTTCCTTAATCTCACCTTTTGATAGTACAATGATTAAGTCAGCCTTTTTAATTGTACTTAATCGATGAGCAATAATCAAACTTGTTCTATTTTCCATTAAATGCTCCAAAGCTTCCTGAACTAATTTTTCAGACTCAGTATCTAGCGCTGAAGTGGCCTCATCCAAAATAAGTAATGGTGGATTTTTAAGGATAGCTCGAGCGATGCTTATTCGTTGTTTTTGACCTCCAGAAAGCTTGTTCCCTCTTTCTCCAATGTTTGTTTCATAACCATTTTCAAGTTCGGAAATAAAAGTATGTGCGTTCGCTATAGTAGCTGCTTTAATAATTTCATCTTTCGTTGCATTCGGCATCCCAAATGCGATATTGTCACTAATTGATGCATTGAATAAAATGGATTCTTGAGATACAATTCCAATCATTTGTCTTAATGATTCAATCGTTAAAGACTTAATTGAGTTTCCATCGATTGAAATGTCTCCATTTGTTACATCATAAAATCTTGGAAGTAAATCAGCAAGAGTAGACTTTCCACTTCCAGACTCACCAACCAAAGCAATTGATTTTCCAACTGGAATATCAAAACTTACACCCTTCAATACAAACTCTTCTCCATATTTAAAATAGACATCTTTGTAAGAAATGACATCGTTTATTTGTTTTACTACAATCGGATTTTCACTTTCATGAATTTTTTCATCTGCATTTAATATTGAGTTTATTCGATCTTGTGAAGCTTTTGATTTGTTCAAGTTTGCTACTGATTGTGCTATACCTTGAATTGGGCGCATCAACTGTGAAAAAACAATGATAAATCCGATAAAGACCTTTCCAGTTAAACCTGAATTTTCTGAATCTAGTACTAATAGTCCACCATACCAAACAATGAAAATCATTACAATTGCTCCTAAAGTCTCATTCAATGGTGAAGACAAATCTCTTTTTCTAAAAGCTTTTGTAATTAATTTTTGATGTTTTAAATTCTCATTTTTGAATGATTTCAAAACTTGTGGAATAGCATTGAATGCCTTTATAATTCGTATTCCACCTAAACCTTCATCCATTGCAGAATAGAGTGTTCCCATTTGCTCCTGCCCTTGCTTTGCTGTTCGTTTAAGACTTTTACCAATTATTGCAATAATTAAGGCGGTAATTGGAAGTAAAATCAACGAAAACAAAGTTAATTCAGGACTCCAATAAATTAAAACAGCAAGATTTATAATAATTGCGATCGGTTCTCTGAAAAATAACTCTAAAACTGCGATTACAGCAATTTCAATTTCGCCAACATCACTTTGCATTCGCGACATCAAGTCACCTTTTCGCTCGTCTGTGTAATAGGAAAGAGGAAGTTTTAAAGATTTCTCAAAAAGCTGATCTCTTAAATCTCTAACCACAGACATCCGAAGTTGAGATTGGAACCATATAGCTCCGTATCTAAATACATTCTTGAGGAAAAAACTTATCACGACGGAAATACACACAAAAAATAAGGCGCCTTTCGGATCGGTTTCATTCATAGAGTGCATCCAATAATTGTAATAGGACCCTGCATACTCAAAAAAACCAGAGAATGTACCGTCGTAAATTGGACGAACAAGTTCCTCAACTTCGTTAGGATCTTTAAAAATGACTTGTAAAAAGGGGATAAATAGTGCCAGTGAAGCAAGGTTAAATATTACAAAAAGAATATTACACATAATCACCAAATATGCCGTCCATTTGTACTTAAATGTGTACCGATAAATTTCTAAAATTCCCTTCATGATATTGCAAAGATATGTTTTTGTTTTTCTATAGTCAGAACCCGAGTAAACAATTATTACTTTTGTACCATGGGATCAATAAGACAAAATAGAATAGAAGGCGTTATTCAGGAAGAATTATCTTCGTTTTTTCAGCGCAACGCAAGGGAGATTTGCCTAGGTGCAATGGTAACTGTGACGGTTGTAAGAATCACGCCAGACTTATCTCTAGCAAAATGCTACTTGAGTATTTTCGCTGGGCCAGATAAGAAAGAAGTGATGGAGAGTGTAAAAGAAAATGCATCGCGAATTCGTGGTGAAATAGGTAAACGCTTGAGCAATATGAAGAAAATTCCTGAGCTATTGTTTTACATCGACGACTCTTTGGATTATGCCAATGAGATTGATGAACTTTTAAAGAAGTAGGAAATTAACGTTTCTTTTTACATAGCGAAAAGATACCTTTCTTCTAAGAAGAAAAAAAACGCAATTAATATAATTACAAGAATTTCTGTTGTTGGTATTGCGGCCATAACTGCTGCGCTTATTATTTTGCTTTCTGCGTTCAATGGAATTGAACATATGATTGAAAAGTTGTATTCGGAATTTGATACCGATATTACAATCAGGGTGAAAGAAGGGAAAAGATTTCATCAAAATAGAATCGATTTTTCAAAAATTGACAAATTAGGTCAAATTGAAAATTACAGTTCTGTACTAGAAGAAGTAGTTATATTAAAGCATGAAGATAAATGGGTTAATGCAAATTTAATCGCAGTCCAACCTACTTTTTTGAAAATGACAAACATGGACAATCATATTGTCGATGGGAAATCATATTTAAGTAAAAAAGGTAAAAACTTTGCCATTATTGGTGCCACTTTGTTAGATAAGTTGGATGGTTATGTGCCGCAAAATATTGGTAATGAAATGGTAGTTTGTTATGTCCCTAAAACAGACTTAAAAATAAGACCTGGAAAATCACCTTTTATTGCGCAAAACATTATGATTGCAGGGAGAATGAACTTTAATCGTGAAGTGAATTCGCAGTATTTTATTGTCCCACTGAACTTAGGAAAAGAATTGTTAAACACAAACGATCATTTATCCGCAATTTATATTGATGCGAGAAAAGGGGTTGACAATGAAAAACTTAAAACTGAATTAGCAGCAATGGTTGGTGCTGATTTTGAAGTAAAAACCAATTTCGAGAAAAACGAATTAATCTATAAAACAAGTAAGTCTGAGAAGATAATTGTAATGATAATTCTATTGTTCATTTTTATTTTAGCGGCGTTTAACCTTGTGGCATCATTAACGATGTTATTCGTTGAAAAGATAAAGGATGTGGCTACTTTGGAAAGTTTCGGTGCTTCTATAAAACTCATTTTTAGGATTTTCTTTATCGAAGGGTTATTGATAGCAGGGAAGGGGATTCTTTTCGGAATGATAGTAGGTTACGGAGTCTGTTTACTTCAAGTTAATTTCGCTCTAATAGAAATGCCAAATTCTGGCGGAGAACCATTTCCGATTTTAATTTCAATTGCAGATGGTGTTCTGATTTTTAGTCTTGTAACTATTTTAAGTGTTATTTTTTCATACCTTCCTGTGAAGTACTTAATTAAGAGGAATTTAAAAGGTTAATTAATGTTGGATATCAAAAACAATCGTCTTTTTAAAAAGATAGACCTTGAAATTTTAGGTGCGTTATACTTTGCTATTCTTCTAATTTCTTTTTTTTTATCTAATATTGATTTTGATCTAAACAATGAAGCCAGCTTCACAATAGGTCAGGCCACCTTGAAGGGTGTAGATATTGGATCTAGAGTCTCTCTTTTTTACAAAGCAGCAATCGTTGGGTTTATTTTATTTGTAGTTGCATTCTTGATTCTAAAAAAAATCAAACAAAAGATTGGGTTAATTAAATATTATCAGGAGTTTGAATTCTTGTTCTCTTTTCAGATATTGCTTATGCTTTTTGGATCATTTTCTGAAGGTGTTTGGCTTTCCGAAAAGCTATTACATGGCACCATCGTTTTGTTGTTTATATTGGAATCGACAAAACGTAAAATTGAATGGAAATTAGCAGGAACTACAATTCATTCAGCTTTCCTAGCATTCATTGGTCTAACTGTTTTCATTGAGAATATTTATTTAAGTGTCGCAATCTTTTTAGCAATTCTATTTGTTTTAAGTATAGAGCGCGTTAAAGTCATACGTAACGGGATGAATGTTTTACTTTCTGGATTGCCATTCTTATTTGTTATTCTTTTAGAACTAGCAATGGTCTTGAACCAGAGAGGCTTAAATGCAGTAACCTGTTTAGTGATTTTGTCAATAGGAATCATTGGATCGTGCTGGTTTTTACTTTACAAAGCAAAACATCTTAAGGATGTTATTTACCAGTTACAAATGCCTTTGTTGTTAGGAGGTGTCGTTTTGTACGCTACTTATGCCTTCCAAATTGAACAATTCAACGAGCTTTTTGAATACGGAAACAAGTTAAATCCTATAATGATGATGCATTCGTATGGTGCTATTCCATTTTTGGATTTCTTTTCTTCACACTTGTTAAGTGATTTTTTCTGGGAATCATTGTATGTTCTATTAAATGGTTACTCTTCTTCCGTTGAGCTTGTTATATATAATTCATTTGGGATTGCAATTGGAGCAGTTATTTCCTATTACTTTCTTATTTCTATTTTTAATAGAAGTATTGGTCTTGCACTTACTATTTTATTATTGCCTTTTTATGAATTTTTTCTCCCTTTAAACTTTGCATTCGCTTTACTTCCAATAGTTTTTTTAGTAAAGTTTGCTCGTAATGAAAAAAGGAAAGATTTATTTTTCTTTGCTGCTACTTCAGTTTTACTTGTTTTTTGGAGAGTTGATTTAGGTGTTGGAACTGTTTTTGCCTTAATGGGAGTGTTTGCTACAATGTTTATTTTGGAGAAAGATAGAAGATTCTTCCTTCTAAAGATTGGTGGTCTCTTTGTTGCGTTTTTCGGCATTGTTTTCTGTATCTATTATTCTGTGGCAGCTAGTAAAATTGTTGAAGCTATAAATTACTTCGGTGGTAGCCAAGCTCACGGACTTGATGTGCTTTATTATCAATTGAATAATTGGTTTTATATTGATTATTTTATCTTGCCAGGTGCAATTTTATTGATTGGGTCCTTACTAATTTTAAACAGTGATAAATACAAAATAAATATAGCTTTTTACCCTTTAATTTTTTTAATTGGATTTTATTTCATGAATTTCCAAAGAGGATTGGTAAGGCATAGTTTTACAGAGTTGAACGAGTCATTTGTGTCTTCTTTTGGGTGGTTAATTATTATAATATTCTCATTTGGATTTATTTATCGAACCCTTTCATTAAAGTGGATAGTTGTCTTATTTATTTCTGGAAGCTTATTATCTATTCATTTAATGACAAACTGGACCAATATGGTTGACAAAACAAAGTCTATTTCGGTCAACAATATCCCATCTCTTTTTAATGGAAAAATTGATAGAGTGATTAAAAATGACCAATTCGATCAAGAGACTTGGCCAGTAATTAAGTTTTTAAAAAACCACACAAACAAAAATCAGACTTTTCTTGATTTTTCAAACTCACCGATGCTTTATTATTATACAAATCGAGAAGTTCCATCTGTTTTTGCTCAATATCTTCAAAATACTGTAAACGAATTTTTACAAGATGAGAATTTGAAGCTTTTACGAACGAAAGATATTCCGTATGTCGTATTCAGGCAGAATCCCGAGTCATTTTTCGATCATACAGATGGGATATCAAACAAAGTTAGGTACTTTAAAATAACACCCTTTATTTATGATAATTACCAACCATTTAAACAAATAGGGAAATTCGAGGTTTGGAAATTAAAATCAAAAGACATTGTCGCTAATAAGTCATTAATGCATGGTATGGACGATTGGAATCTAGGTCTTTTACCATACTTCTGGAAAGGTGTTAAAGGAGAATCAAGAATTTTGAATATTAATCAAAATCAGATCATTATTGATACAGTAACTTCTTCTTCATTTCTGAAGTTAGAAATTGATGCAAAGAAAGAGGGCATTTGTTCTATTCAATCAAATGATCTTAAAATTGATTTTAATATTAAGCTAAATAAAAACACGTATTATCTTCCAATTGGAGTTTCATACAATTTAGTCAATAATAAGATTGAATCTATTAATTTTAAGCTTGAAGATGCAAGGATTGTTAGCGCTTCCGAAATAAAAAATAAATGAATACAAAGAATAAGATAATAATTGATAGATTGATTGGCGTTCTGATAGCTTTGCCCTTGAATTATCTTGTTCGTTTCGTTGGGTTTTTCACACGTTTTGATCATTCGCTGAGTGAAGAAAAAAGGAGAATAATTATTAGTAAATACAAGGGCATGGGCAGTATTATTCAGTGTACCCCATTAATAAAAACATTGAAGATAAAGTACCCAAATGCACAAATTGTATTTGTTAGCTCTGTCGAAAACAAAATGATTCTAGAAAAAATAGATTTAATAGATGAGATCATTTTGTTGGATGATAAAACAGTATTTAAATTAGTAGGATCTTCCTTTGGGTTGATATGGCGATTACTCAAAAAAAGAGGTGATTTATTTATCGATTTAGAAATTTATTCAAACTTTTCAAGCGTAATCACAACTTTAAGTATCGCAAAAGACCGCTTCGGATTTTATTTAAACACAAGTAAATATCGTCTTGGTCTTTATACGCATATGATGTATTTTAATACCACAGCACCAATTACTCAGGCATATCTACAATTTGCAAGACTTTTGAATTGTGAAGAGATTGTTACTTCACAATACGATTTTAAAAACATTGAAACTTCTAATTTAATCGATGGTGAATATATCGTTATCAATGTAAATGCGTCTGATTTGAGATTGGAAAGAAGATGGTCCCCTGAATCTTTTGTTCAATTAATTAGCGCGATAAGAAATGAATTCCCATTGATTAAAGTGGTGCTTATAGGATCAAAAAACGAAGTAGATTATGTAGGTCAAATCTCAAAAACATTTGCTGAGGATAATTATGTTAACGATGTATCGGGTAAAACGTCAATAAATGATTTGATTGGATGTATAAAAGGGAGCATGTTCGTAATAACCAATGATACTGGGCCAATGCATTTGTCTTCAGCTGTTAGAAAGAGAACAATTGCTTTATTTGGACCGTGTTCGCCCAGTCAATATGCCGTTGGAGAATTTGTTATCCCAATCTATAAAAACTTGTATTGCAGTCCTTGTGTGCATGAATTTCTAATTCCACCTTGCAAAGGAAACAATCAATGCATGCAGCTAATTCAGGTTAATGAAGTGTTGAAAGAAGTTCGAAAGGCGGTTCAATTCGAAAACGAGATAGTTTCTTTGAACACAAAGACTTATTTGGGAGAAAATAGCACTGTTTTAGGAAAAGTAGTTAGAGGATAAAATGGTTGAAATGAGACTTTATTAAAAAGTTATTAAAATTATCTTCGAAAGAATTAGATATTTCTGAATAAATACCATAACTTTGCGCCCAAATTTGAAGAGTAAATTCTAATTAAAAAGACGCTAGTAATGTCGAATATTAAAGGTAAAATTTCACAGGTTATTGGGCCTGTAGTTGATGTAAGCTTCGGTGGAGGTGTTGAACTTCCTAATATCTACGATGCATTAGAGGTTCGTAAAGCGGATGGAACACGAGTTGTTTTAGAAGTGCAATCTCATGTAGGAGAAAACAAAGTTAGAGCCATTTCGATGGATTCAACGGATGGTTTCACTCGTGGAATGGAAGTATTATCTACTGGTTCTGCGATTAAAATGCCAATCGGAGAAAAAGTGAAAGGTCGTTTGTTTAACGTTGTAGGTGAAGCTATTGACGGAATCAACGAAGTAAGTAACGAAGGTGGTATGCCAATTCACCGTGAAGCTCCAAGATTTGAAGATTTATCTACAGCTACAGAGGTGTTATTCACTGGTATTAAAGTAATTGACTTGATTGAGCCTTACGCAAAAGGAGGTAAAATTGGTTTATTTGGTGGTGCTGGTGTAGGTAAAACTGTATTAATTCAAGAGTTGATTAATAATATCGCTAAAGGACACGGTGGTTTGTCTGTATTTGCTGGTGTTGGTGAGCGTACTCGTGAAGGGAATGATTTACTTCGTGAGATGCTTGAATCAGGAATTATTAAATACGGTGACGCCTTTATGCATTCTATGGAAGAAGGCGGATGGGATTTATCTAAAGTTGATTTGGAAGTGATGAAAGAGTCAAAAGCTACTTTCGTTTTCGGACAAATGAATGAGCCTCCTGGAGCACGTGCTCGTGTTGCATTATCAGGATTGACAATGGCTGAGTACTATAGAGATGGTGAAGGTGACGGACAAGGTAAAGATATCTTATTCTTCGTTGATAACATCTTTAGATTTACACAAGCTGGTTCTGAAGTATCTGCATTATTAGGTCGTATGCCTTCTGCGGTAGGTTACCAACCAACATTAGCAACAGAGATGGGGCAAATGCAAGAGCGTATTACTTCTACTAAGAACGGATCTATTACTTCTGTTCAGGCGGTTTATGTACCTGCGGATGACCTTACCGATCCTGCTCCTGCAAATACGTTTGCTCACTTGGATGCAACAACAGTATTGTCTCGTAAGATTGCTGAGTTAGGTATTTATCCTGCGGTTGATCCATTGGATTCTACTTCAAGAATTTTGACAGCAGAAATCGTAGGTAATGAGCATTATGATTGTGCACAAAGAGTTAAAATTACTTTACAACGATATAAAGAATTACAAGATATCATCGCCATTCTAGGAATGGACGAGTTGTCTGAAGAAGATAAATTAATCGTTCATAGAGCAAGAAGAGTTCAACGTTTCCTTTCTCAACCTTTCCATGTTGCTGAGCAATTTACTGGATTGAAAGGAGTTTTAGTTGATATTCAAGATACTATTAAAGCGTTTAACGCAATTCTTGACGGTGAGTATGATCAATATCCAGAGGCAGCTTTCAACTTGAAAGGTGGTATCGAAGATGTGATTGAAGCTGGAGAGAAAATGATTGCTGAAAACGCATAATTATAAAAAGAAAAGACAATGCAATTAGAAATAATCACACCTGAAAGGGAAATTTTTAAAGGAGAAGCTGAAGCAGTTCAGTTCCCAGGATTGGATGGATCTTTTCAAGTGTTAAATGGTCACGCGCCAATCATCTCTGCGCTTACAGCTGGTGAAGTTAAAATTAATTTAACTTCAGCTTATGAGCTAGAAGAAGGAAATGATAAGGTGATTGTAGATAAATCGGACAAGAAAGTAGTCCGTGTATCTATTGCTGGAGGTGTGATTGAATTATTAAATAATAAGGTTATTGTTCTTGCTGAATAATTAACTAAAAATAATAATCGAGAGGGATTTGGTTTTTCCACATCCCTCTTTTTTTGTTAAAGTACGTTAAGCTAACCGGATTAAGTCAAAGAGTATACGATTCTTTGCTTATTTTCGTTAACTACACTGTAAATTAATATGAGTAAATACGAGCAGATAGATATTACTAACACTCCAAAACATATTGCAATCATAATGGATGGCAATGGTAGATGGGCCCAGCAGAAAGGACATGAACGTCTTTTCGGTCATGGATTTGGTGTTGAATCTGTAAGGGAAGCATTGCATGCTGCTCAGAAAATGAATGTGGAGTTTTTAACCTTATACGCTTTCTCTACAGAAAATTGGAGTCGTCCAAAAGAAGAGGTAGACGGTCTAATGGATTTACTTGTTAATACAATATCCAAAGAAGTCGATGAATTACATGGTAACAATGTCATTATTTCGACTATTGGCGACTTTAAAGGTTTACCTGAATCGTGCCAAATAGAATTAAAAAACGCATACGAAAGAACTAAGAATAATACGGGTGTAAATCTTGTTTTAGCCTTAAATTATAGTTCTCGCTGGGAAATAGTCAATGCTTCTAAAAAAATCGCGACAGATGTTCAAAAGGGAGTTTTGGATGCAAATGAAATAAATGAAGAACTATTCGGTTCATATTTAACAACTGCCTCAATGCCAGATCCAGAATTGTTAATCAGAACCAGTGGCGAGCACAGAATTAGTAACTTTCTTATGTGGCAAATAGCCTATTCTGAATTGTATTTTGCAGATGTTTTGTGGCCAGATTTTAAAAAAGAAGATTTATATGAAGCAGTTTTAGATTACCAATCAAGAGAAAGGCGATTTGGAAAAGTTTCAGAACAAATAGTGAAATAAATGATATATATTAAACGTATTTTTCTTTTAATGACCTTAGTTACGATTTCATCGTTTGGCCATTCTCAAGATACGATTCAAGGACCAATTGCCATAGGCGGTGGTTTAAGCATAGACTTTAAAGCTCCAAAAAAATACGAGGTTGGACCAATTAGAGTTGAAGGTGCTGATAATTATGATCACAACGCCATAAAATTAATTGCCGGATTAAGACAAGGTGAAACAATTACAATCCCAGGAGAACAGATTACAAAAGCAATAAAAAATCTTTGGAATGAAGAGCTTTTCTCAAATGTTGAAATTTCAGCTGAGAAAGAAATTGCTGGAGTTATTTATTTAGTAATCAATGTTTCTCCAAGACCAAAACTTTCAAGATTTAAATTTACAGGAGTAAACAAAAGAGAGGCGGATAAAATTAGAGAGGAAATTACTTTGTTCTCTGGTAAAACAATTACTGAAAACCTTGAGTTTGCGACTCAAAGTAAAATAAAAGGATATTTCCGTGAAAAAGGATACTATTCTGTTGGTGTTGATATTCAAAAGTCAATTGACACCATGATGAACAACTCAGAAATTTTCATAATTAATATCGATAAGGGCTCAAAAGTAAAAATTGGAGAGCTGAATTTTATTGGAAATGAATCTGTAAAAGATTGGAAGTTAGCTGCTGCAATGAAAGACACGAAAGAAAAAGCTTTTTGGCGATTCTTTAAAAGGTCTAAGTTTTCTGAAACAGCTTACCGAAGAGATAAAGACTTAATGATGATGAAGTTCAATAAAATTGGACTTAGAGATGCAGAAATTTCATACGATACTGTTTATTTAGCTAATTCTAAAAATTTAAGAATAGACATTCGTATAGATGAAGGAGAGAAATATTATTTCGGAGATATTGAATGGATCGGAAACAGTAAGTTCAGAACATCTTTCCTAGACACAGTTTTAGGAATCAAAAATGGAGATTTATACAATAAAGAGTTGTTAGATACACGTTTGTTCATGAGTCAAGATGGTAGAGATATATCTTCTTTATACATGGATAGAGGTTATTTGTTCTTCCAAATTATCCCAGTAGAAACGAGTATTGAAGATCATCACATCAATTATCAAATGCGAATAATTGAAGGTAAAGAGGCTCGTGTTAAACGTATTATAATTAAAGGAAATACGAAAACAAATGATTATGTAATCCGAAGGGAGATTAGAACTAAGCCAGGCGATTTATTTAATCGAAACGACATCATTCGAACACAGCGTGAATTGGCTCAATTAGGTTACTTTAATGAGCAAGCATTTCAAATAAATCCGATACCTAACCCACAAGATGGAACGGTAGATATTGAATATACCGTTGAAGAAAAATCTTCTGATCAAATTGAACTTTCTGGTGGGTATGGTGGAGCAGGTCCGACAGGAAGCGGTCGTATCATTGGTACTCTTGGATTAACGTTTAACAATTTTAGCACAAAAAATATTTTCAAAAAGCATGCTTGGACTCCATTACCGGGTGGGGATGGTCAGCGTTTGTCTATTAGAGCTCAAACGAATGGACGTTTTTATCAAGGATATAACTTCTCTTTTACTGAACCTTGGTTGGGAGGGAAAAAACCAAATTCACTGTCGTTTTGGTTAAATCATACTGCATTAGGAAATGGTTATTTACCGACGAATGATTTATACACAGGACTTGCCATAACTGGAGTTGGAGTTGGTCTGGGACGTAGAAAAAGATGGCCGGATGATTATTTCCAAGCGTATTATGAAATGTCTTATCAATATTATGATGTAGTAGATGATAATCGATTTGGGATTTTTACAAATGGTTATGCGAATGATATTTCATTAAGATATGTCTTATCAAGAAGTTCCGTAAGCTCACCAATTTACCCACAAAGTGGGGCAAGTTTAAAGTTTACGACCAAAGCTACATTGCCTTATTCTATGTTTGACGGAATTACTGATTATTCAAATCTTACGAATCAAGATAGGTATAAGTACTTGGAGTATTACAAGTTGAAGTTTACGGGTGAATGGTTCTTCCCATTGACAAAGGATAATAAACTGGTATTAATGCCTAGAATTGGTTTTGGTTTCATGGGTGCTTATAACGCAGCAAAAGGATTAACACCATTCGAAAGGTTTACAGTTGGAGGTAGTGGACTTTCAGGAGTAAATCAAATTGGTGGTAGAGAAATTATTGCAATGCGTGGTTACGAAGATGGAGCTTTGAGCTCTTCAGCCGGTGATCCTTTGGTTGCGAAATATACCTTAGAACTTAGATATCCAATTTCATTGAATCCGCAAGCAACATTCTATGTGTTAGGGTTTGCAGAAGCAGGAAATTCATTTCCAAGTTTTGCTAAATTCAACCCGTTCAATGTTAAAAGAGCAGCTGGTCTAGGAATTAGAGTGTTCTTGCCAATGTTTGGAATGTTAGGTCTTGATTATGGTTTAGGATTCGATACATTAGACCCTTGGGCTTCTGGATTTGGAGGTGGATCTGATGCTGATGTAACAAACAAAGGTTATTATGGCAAATTGAACTTTACAATTGGTATGAACCTTGGTGAGTTATAAGTTGATGTATCACAATAAATATATTAATTTCGTCGTTCGGCACTAAAATATATCGTTATGAAAGGATTATTATTTAGCTTAATTATGTTTTTTGGCACAGGGTTTGCCTTTAGTCAGAAGTATGCTTATATCGATTCAGATTACATTTTATCAAACATGGTAGAATATACTGAAGCCAAAGAGAAGCTTGATAAGCTTGCCGATCGTTGGACGAAGGAAATTGAAAATCGATACGAAGTTTTAAAAATGAAGAAAGATAACTTCGCAAGAGAAGAAGTACTTTTACCAAGTGAGGAACGAAAAAAAAGAGAAGAAGAAATTAAGACATTAGAAACCGAAGCAATGCAAATGCAAAAAACAAGATTTGGTGTTACAGGTGATTATTTCCAAAAAAGACAGGAATTAATTAAACCAATTCAAGATCGAGTTTATGAAGCGATGCAAGAGGTTTCGTCTAAAAGAAATTATAGTTTTGTATTTGACAAAGCAAATCAGAGTAATTTGGTTTATGCAGACAGTAAATACGATATAAGTGATTCTGTTTTAAAAGAAATGGGAGTTACAAGCAAATAAACCAGAAGTAAAATAAACAATTAGAAAAATGAAAAATTTATTAGTAGCAATTGCAATCGTTTTAAGTGCAGGTTCTTTATCAGCACAAACAAAAATAGCGCACGTTAATTCTCAATCTTTATTAGATACTTTGCCTTCTAGAAAAATGGCAATGAAAAAATTACAGGAATTTGAGGTTTCTGGTGTACAAGAATTAAAAGAAATGGAAGCTGATTTGAATAAATCTTTTGCAACCTACGAAAAAAATGCTCCAGGGATGTCTCCAGTTATTAAAAAAATTGAGGAGGAAAAATTAATGAAGAAGCAACAAGCTCTTCAAGATCGTGAGCAATCTTTGAACTACGAAATGCAAGTTTATTCACAAGAGTTAAATGCACCAATTTTAAAAATGGTTCAAGATGCAGTAAAAACTGTTTCTGAAAGAAAGAAGTTGTCTTATGTAATTGATGAGACTGTAACGCTTTATTTCGATGTGAATCTTGATATTACTGGTGAAGTAATGACAGAACTTTTAAGACTAGATGCCGAGGCAATGAAAAATACTCCGCCTCCAGTTTCACCAAAATAATTTTTTAAAAACCCTCTCAAATTTTGAGAGGGTTTTTTTGTAGCTTTGATTTATGGGACCAATAGGAATTTTTGATTCTGGCTATGGTGGACTAACTGTCCTTAGTGATATTCGTAAGAAATTACCGGAATATGATTTCTTGTACCTAGGAGATAATGCAAGGGCACCCTATGGAACTCGGTCTTTTGATGTTGTTTACGACTTCACACTTGAGGCGGTTAAAGAGCTTTTTGACCGTGGATGCGAGTTAGTAATTCTTGCTTGTAATACTGCTTCTGCAAAAGCATTGAGAACGATTCAACAAAAGGATTTACCACTTATCGATTCATCAAAAAGAGTGTTGGGTGTAATTCGTCCAAGCTCTGAAATTATTGGACAATTTACAGAGTCAAAACAAATTGGAATTCTTGCCACAAAAGGAACGGTTCTATCCGATTCATATCAAATCGAAATTAAAAAGTTTTCGCCTGAATGTACTGTTTATCAATTAGCCTGTCCGATGTGGGTTCCGTTAATTGAAAATAATGAGCATGAAACAAAAGCAGGACGTGAATTTATTTACAACGATGTTATGGCTTTGTTACAAATGAATAACAACATTGATACGATTGTCTTAGGATGCACACATTATCCTGTGGTAAAAGAATACATTGAGTCAATAGTCCCGAATCACATCAAAATTATTGGGCAAGGAAATATCGTTGCAGATAGTCTTGCAGATTATTTAATTCGTCACCCATGGATGGATGCAAAATGTACGAAAAATGGATCGGTTCATTTCTTAACAACAGAAAGCAAATTGGAATTTGACCAAAATGCTACCCAATATTTTAAAGAAGAAGTCAATTCAACACATATATCACTAGGATAGTTTTTGATAACAAGCAAAATTGAAATTTTGTACTGTTTCAAATGGAGTGTTGTGATCTACATTGATGATTTCTTTATAAATAACTGAAGTTCCTTCGAATAAGTTTGTGAAATCTTCTTTTGAATATTGTTGAATTTCAATTCCACTGCATTTTAGTGGACCTGAATCAGAAAATGCTCCAATAATTGCATGTCCATTATCTATCACAGATTTTTCTAATATTTCCTTGTACAAAGCTACTTCATCAGCGTTTTTAAGAAAATGAAATGCTGCTCGATCGTACCAAAGATGATATTGTTTTGTTGGGCGAAACTCAGTAATATCAGAAACAATCCAAGTTACCTTATCTGCTTGCTCTCCTAATCTTTTTTGTGCTCGTTTAATGGCATTTTCAGAAATATCCAACACAGTAAGGTCTGTAAATCCTTCATTTAAAAGATAATCTACTAAAAAGCTATCGCCACCACCAATATCGATAATGGAATCATTTTTATCAATGAGTTTAAAAATTAGGTGTAATGAAAACTCAGGATTCGGCTGATACCAGCTAACTTCTGTTAATTCCTTCGTACTGTATATATTCTCCCAATGTTCTTTTCTATTCATCGTTTTTAGTTATTTTGCTTTCAATGGTCCATCGAATTAAGAAAGCACGTTGTTTGGCAAGTTCAGCTTTTTCTCCTTGAAACAATGTATCTATGGTTACATTAAATAAGGAAATCCATCGATCAAAATGTTCTTTTGTTAATGGCATTCCCATGTGTTTCTTTGTTACATCTGTCTTGTAATTCGCTTCGTCTAGTAATACAAATGACCAAAAATGAACCATTTTCGGCTTGTGTTCCTCAAAATTTAACCGTTTAAAGAAGGGAGCAAGTAGGTCATCGCTTAAAACTTTGGTGTAAAACTCATCTACCAATAAAACAATGTCTGATTTAGTTGAAATATCTCTCATAGTTATTAATGGATTAAAATGTGATTTTCGCGAAGCTTTAGTAATGGTTTAGAATACCAAAAAAGTTCAAAATTTTCAAAACTATTCTCAAAATCTTTTTTAATCTCTCCCAATGTCGGCGATAGTGTTTTATGAATTGAAATCTTCTCAATTAACGACTGTAACCAAAAGCCTATTTCTTTGTCGATTGAAATTTCGACGAAGGAATTTTTTGAATGTATTTGAAACTTCATCAATTCCCAAGTTTCATTTCTTTTAGTTTTTGTGTGAATTTGAGTAATAGGCATGACTGCTAGCCACTTTGGTTGACTATTTGGCTTGAAATTAATCGACATTTCTTCGATTAAGCAGGATTGGATGTAATTTCGATTAATTGTCGTTTTAGGCACTTTAAAATCGAACCACTCATGAGATGGAACATCATATCCAACTTCGTTCATAAAGTTGTAGAGTGATTTTTTTAGACCATAACTAAACATGTCGTGATTGATGCCTGTATTGTCTTTAAATTGCACATCGTTATCAGCAAATGAAATTGGTTTTAAATCTGGTTTAATGCCATATTTATCTGGATTTAGTCCAATCGGACTATGTGCTGTAAGTGCAAACTGATGCCAGAAT
>Ga0102899_1000164_pt1 | contig 29376 bp, 27 predicted proteins | sample Colrivmeta1555B3_FD_78455 | JGI IMG/M metagenome (GOLD analysis project Ga0102899, IMG submission 78455) | Estuarine microbial communities from the Columbia River estuary - metaG 1555B-3 | ecosystem: Environmental > Aquatic > Marine > Intertidal zone > Estuary | place: USA: Columbia River... | reverse complement strand
GTATTTGCTTACTTAATGAGTAACGACTTAAAAACGATTACTGATACAGGAATTTTTGAAGATACCAGTAATATTATCAAAAATGCAATTGTAGAAACACATAAATTGAATAGTTCAAAAATAGGAATTGCTAAAACAGCATTCGAAAAAGCGCTTAAACAACTCGTATAAATCAAATCTAAATCAAAACTATATAACTATGGAAATTTTTATTGTATCCGTTTTCGTACTTGGATATCTTGCCATTACGCTTGAACACAGTCTAAAAATTGATAAATTAATTCCTGCCCTCATCATGATGGCGCTTGCATGGGCTGGTATTGCGTTTGGCCTTGACAACTTTACTACTTGGTTTGATAGCCATAATAGCACTCTAGTTGAAGGATTTAAATCGTTACCACTTGAGGGTCATCATGACAGTAAACATGCTTGGTTTGAAGGAACATTGTTGCACCACTTTGGTAAAACTTGTGAAATTTTAATCTTCTTAGTTGGAGCAATGACAATTGTTGAGATTACGGATCACTTCAATGGTTTCCAAACAATCAAAAGAATCGTTAAAACAAATAAAAAATCTACCTTACTTTGGATTGTTTGTATTTTAGGTTTTATTCTTTCTGCGATTATAGATAACCTTACTGCTACAATTGTTCTAATTACAATACTTAGAAAAATCGTTAAGGATACAAATCTTAGAATGTGGTATGCAGGTATGATTATTATTGCTGCAAATGCTGGTGGAGCTTGGTCTCCAATTGGAGATGTTACTACAACAATGTTGTGGATGGGTGATAAAGTAACAGCAATGGCTTTAATTACTAAGTTATTACTCCCATCATTAGTTTGTATGATAATCCCAACATTAATTGCATCATTTCTTCCAACATTTAAAGGGAATATCGAAGCATCAGATGATAATGAGAAAATTTCTAAACACGGAACAAAAATGCTTATTATCGGACTTGGAATGATTGTTTTTGTTCCAATTTTCAAAACGGTTACTCACCTACCTCCTTATGTTGGTATGATGCTTTCTTTAGGAATTGTTTCATTAGTAGCGGAATTCTTAAGTAACAGAGAATTTTCAATGACCGCTATTGAAGAGCATGACCACGTTCACGGACCAACCTTTAAAGCATTAAGTAAAATTGAAATGCCTTCAATTTTATTCTTTTTAGGAATCTTAATGACTGTTGCAGCATTAGAATCTTTAGGTTTAATATTTATGTTCGGAAATAACATTGTTGAGTCTGGATTAAATCTTGATTTCTTTGTTGTTTTATTGGGAGCAGGTTCAGCAGTTATTGATAATGTACCTTTGGTTGCTGCTTCAATGGGAATGTTCCAAGCTGAAACGGATGCTTCAATTTGGCATTTCATTGCCTATGCTGCAGGAACAGGTGGTAGTATGTTGATTATCGGTTCTGCTGCAGGAGTTGTAGCAATGGGGATGGAGAAAATTTCTTTCTTCTGGTATTTCAAGAAAATTAGCTGGTTAGCACTTTTAGGATACCTTGCTGGAACTGGAGTATTTCTTATTTTTCAATAATATTGTTATTAATTAATCGTTAGAACATTATGAGTTTATCATTTTTATTACAAGTTGACGTAGTAGGCGCAGCAGAAACAGGTGTAAAAGAAGTTCCAATTTGGGACATTATCATGGAATCAAGCAAAGGCTTTGGTTTGATAATCAACGTGATTCTTGCAGTGATGTTAGGTTATACCATCTTCGTTTTTGTTGAGCGTTTTCTAGCACTAAGAAAAGCAAGTAAAGAGGAAGCTGGCTTAATTTCTAAAATCAAGGAATATATTGTTGATGGAAAAATTGACATGGCTAAAGATTATTGCAAAAGATCTAGCTCACCATCGGCAAGAATGTTAGAAAAAGGAATTGCTAGACTTGGAAGACCTCTAGATAGCATCTCTGCATCTATTGAAAACACTGGTAAATTAGAAATATTACGTTTGGAGCAAAGATTAAGCTTTTTAGCTACAGCTGCAGGTGCAGCACCAATGATTGGGTTCCTTGGTACAACAGTTGGTATGGTAATGGTATTCATTGATTTGCAAAATGCTAGTGCATTAGAATTAAGCATCATTGCACCAGGTATTATGACCGCTATGATTACAACCGTAGCAGGATTGGTAGTTGGAATTATTTCATATGTAGGTTACAATTTTCTTGTGGCGCGAATTGGTAGAGTTGTTTATCAAATGGAAAATACTGCATTAGAATTTATGGATATTTTGAATGAACCAGGAAAATAATTAACCATGGCTTTAGGATCAAAAAATAAAATAAAAATTGAGGGAGGAATGGCATCAATGACTGACTTAGTCTTTCTATTGCTTATTTTCTTTATTATCATGAGTTTGATGAGTAATCAAAATACGCGTGTTGATGTTCCTCAAACTACTGAAGATTTAAAACCAATTCAAGATCCTACAACTGCAACTGTAATTGTAACAGAAGACAATATGTACGTTGTAATGCCAGGAGGCAACATGGATACACCTAGAGAATTTGACGACATACGAGGTGAAGCGGAAGCTGCTGTAGCAAATTCAGGAGAAATGAAACTAAAAATAGAAGGTCATCGTAAAGCATCTTATGAAGCAGTGTTCAGTGTGATGGCACTTGCTCAAGTAAATGGATGGGATCCGATATTAGCATATAAAAAATAAAAATGGCAACATTACCAATAGTAAACACAATTGATAAGCGAAGAGGAATCATCGCTGCATTTACTGTGCTTATTCTTTTGGTTATCTATTTAATGCTTACAACGTTTCAGCAAGCTGACCCCCCACCAAAAGACATTCCAGTTACCTTAGCGGAACCAATGGATATTACTGAAATAAAAAATGTTTCTATATCTGGTGGTGGAGGTGGTGGTAATCCATCAAATGACCCAATTAATAATCAACCTGAACAAACACAACAACAGTTAACTCAGGCGAATAATCCTAAGTCTACTGCAAATTCTGGACAAGCGAATTCTACAAATTCCGCAAACTCACAAAACAACCCAAACAATACGCAGCAATCCAACAATCCTTTTGCAAATGGAGGTCAAGGTGGCAATCAAGGCGGTGGGTCTGGAGGAACTTTTGGAACAAGTACTGGGCCTGGAACTCAAGGTACAGGTGGCACTGGAAGTGGCAAAGGAAGAGTTCGTTTAAATGAAGTAAATATTCAAGATTTACCATATAACTCGGATGAATTAATTCATTTACAATTGGTTATTGATGCTGAAGGAAATGTTATTCAGATAATTAACATTCTTGGAAAAACAACCACTACAGATCAAATTTTGATCAATCAGGTAAAAGCTGCAGTAAAAAAACAGGTTAAATACAACAAGGACCCAGGAGCTCCTTTAGCTAAGGTATATTATACTGTAGGAATAAATGCACAATAGCCATTACACAGACGCATTAAATTGGCTTTTTCAACAGTTTCCTTCTTATCAAGAAGTTGGTTCTTCTGCATACAAGCCAACTCTTGAAAACACTCGGAAAATTTGCAAGCATTTTGGTAACCCTCAAAACGATTTAAAATTTGTTCATGTTGCTGGAAGCAATGGAAAGGGAACTGTTTCTTCTATTCTTGCCTCTTCACTAACAGAATCAAATTTTAAAGTAGGTCTTTTCACTTCTCCACATATAGTAGATTTTAGAGAACGAATAAGAATAAACGGAACTCCTATTTCAGAATCGACTGTAGTTGAGTTTGTGGCGAATATTAAAAAAGCGGATTTTGACTTCTCACCTTCTTTTTTTGAAATCACGTTTTGCCTTGCTTTAATTGAATTTAAAAGATCTAATACAGATATCTGCATTATCGAAACTGGTTTAGGAGGAAGATTGGATGCGACAAACATCATTACTTCCCTACTTTCTGTTATTACAACAATTAGTCTTGAACATACAGAAATTCTCGGTGACACGATTAAACAAATTGCACGTGAAAAAGGAGGTATAATCAAGCCTAGTATCCCCGTCATAATAGGCAATGTTTCTAAGGATGCATTCCAAGTTCTTTCAGAAATTGCAAGTGATCATAAATCAACATTATATCAGAGTGATTTGAATAAAGAATTAGTTGTTGACCACAACTTCGTTACTGAATATCAAATTGAAAATTTAAAACTAGCAATTGCTTCCTTAGAACTCCTTCACAGCATAGGATTTAAAACTAAAAATGAATCAATTGAAAAGGGATTAATCAACATCTATAAAAATACAGGCTACTTTGGACGATTTCAAATAACGGAAAGAAACCCGAACCTTGTTTTTGATGTTTCTCATAATGAAGATGGAATAAAAGCAACTTTAAAGTCGATTAATCATTTAAATAAGGGGAAATTGTTCGTGATTTTTGGAGCAAGTCAAGATAAAAACCTAAATTCTATAAAGAATTTATTTTCAGAAGAAACTCAATTATTTTGCACAGAATTTGATCACTTAAGGGCAGCCAAAATTGCCAAATTAAAGTTTGAATTTAGTCAAACAAACTTAAAATCAATTAGTTATTACACCGACCCCAAAATAGCATTGAAGGACGCTAAAACACTCGCATCTATTGATGACACAATACTTGTAATGGGTAGTTTTTTTCTGATTAGTAAGTTTTTTTAATTTTTTTTAAATTTTCTCTTGTCAATACAAAAATCGTGTGTATATTTGCACACCCAATCTGGTTAACGAATCAGAAAACAAGGGGGATTAGCTCAGTTGGTTTAGAGCACCTGCCTTACAAGCAGGGGGTCACTGGTTCGAATCCAGTATTCCCCACAAGAAAAAGCTTCACTTTTAGTGAGGCTTTTTTTTTAATGCTTAAACTTGAAGTGATACGAAGCCCCGTTATTTGTATCCAATTCAAAACTTCCGTTTAGTTGTGTAGCAAAAGTTTCAATTAATTCCGTTCCAAAACCAGCTGAATCAATCGGAGAAACCCATGCTCCATCATCTGTATAGGTCATTTCAATTAAACCCTCTAGATTTACTATTTTAATTGAAATTACACCAGACTTTCTTCCAACAAACCCATGTTTGATTGAATTGGTTATTAATTCATTAAAAATTAATGACACGGGCACAATTGTATCAATGTCTAGTCTTCGAATGCTTGTTTCAATATCAATTTCTACCTTAATCAATGGATTGATTGATCTTGATATTTCGTTTGATAAATCAATTAAGTAAGATCTTAAATCTATGTGCGATAAATTATTTTTTTGATACAGCTTCTCGTGTATCAATGCCATTGAATTGATTCTACCAATAGCTTCACCAAATTGATCTTGCAAGTCTAGATTCTTATCTTCTGATGCCTGTAACTTTAACAAACTTGAGATAATTTGAAGATTGTTTTTAACTCTATGATGAATCTCCTGGACCAAAACTTCATTTTTTTCTGTCTCAACCTGATACAATCGATTTACCCTAATATTATTTTGAATCATTTGATGAATCACAAAAGCCAATGCCAAAGCAACATAGAAAACATTAATTACCATTTTGTAATCAACATTTTCAATTTCAACACCTTTTGCCAAAACCTCATTTGAAGAAGCGTTTAATAGGTATATAACAAGTCCACTTAAATTAAATAATAGAACAATTGTTCCAGAAATTGATCCAAATAAAAAAAAGGTAAAGAATGCAACAAGAATACACCACATTACATCTGAAATTAAATGGGAATCTTGAACAATAAAAATTACTGATTGACAAATAGCAATACCAAAAACAATCGATAAAAAGCCTATAAGTTTGTACTTTCGATAATGTCGAAGTACAATCAAATTACCAATTCCAACAAGCATTGCAAACAAAGAAGTAATCCAACTTGGATCTCCAAAAACTGTGTGAATAAATAATAAAACAACAAAGATTGGAACAAGTATTAAACTTACAATCCAAAGCATATTGAATTTACCAATATCTTCATAACCAGAATAATTTGTTTTTGGTGGATTAAATATATTCATACTGTAAAATAATAATAAACAAGAAACTAATCATTAACAATGTATAAAAATCATTCTGTTTACTTATTTTAGTTTAAAACATCAGAAATGTTAAAAATTAAAAATTTCAAAGATTATCAAAATCAATACGAAAAAAGTGTTTCCAACCCTGAAGATTTCTGGGATACAATTGCTAATACATTTGATTGGGAGAAAAAATGGGATGAAACGCTTAACTGGCAGTTTGATAATTTTAATGTTGAATGGTTTAAAGGAGGTAAACTTAACATTACCGTTAACATGCTTGATCGTCATCTGAAAAACGATGGAGATAAAGTTGCGTTTATTTGGGAACCAAATGAGCCAAACGAAAAATCAAAAAGCATCACTTATAAACAGTTGTATGACGAAGTTTGTAAAATGTCAAATGGTTTACGTTCATTAGGCGTGAAAAAAGGTGACAGAGTTTGTATTTACATGCCAATGGTTCTAGAATCTATCATTTCTATTATAGCTTGCGCTAGAATTGGAGCTGTTCATTCTATTGTTTTTGCAGGTTTCTCATCACAAGCTTTGGCTGATAGGATTATTGATGCTCAAGCAAAAGTTATAATCACAGCAGATGGCCTGAATAGAGGTCCAAAAAAAGTTGATCTTAAATCAATGGTTGATGAGGCTTTAATTACTTGTAACTCTATTGATAATGTAGTTGTATTAAACTGTATTAATTCCAATTGTAAAATGCAGTCTGGAAGAGATATTGATTACGTGCAGTTAATTGGCAATCAACCAACAACTGCAGAGCCAGAAATAATGGACTCCGAAGACTTATTATTTATTTTATATACATCTGGGTCGACTGGTAAGCCAAAGGGAATTGTCCATACATGTGGCGGATATATGGTATATACAGCTTATTCATTTCAAAATGTTTTTCAGTATAATGACAATGATATTTTTTGGTGTACGGCAGATATTGGTTGGATTACTGGACATTCTTACATTGTATACGGTCCATTATTAGCAGGTGCAACATCTGTCGTTTTTGAGGGAGTACCAACATACCCGGATGCAGGACGTTTTTGGGAAATATGTGAGAAGTATAAAGTCAATCAATTTTACACTGCACCAACTGCAATTCGTTCACTAATGTGCGAAAATATCGAACTTGTGAATAAGCATGACCTATCTAATCTTAAGGTTATTGGCTCAGTTGGAGAACCAATCAATGACGAAGCTTGGCAATGGTATTTCAAACACATTGGTAAAAATAACTGTCCTGTCGTAGATACATGGTGGCAAACTGAAACTGGAGGTATTATGCTTGCTGGACTGGGCAACCTTTCTCCTATGAAGGCAACCTACGCTGGACTGCCACTCCCAGGAATACAACCGCTCCTATTAAACAACGATGGAAACGAAATTACCTCACCGAATGAAGAAGGCTACTTATGCCTGAAATTTCCTTGGCCTTCAATGCTTAGAACCACTTTTGGAGATCATCAGCGATGTGTAAACACCTACTTCTCAAATTACAAAGGATATTATTTTACTGGAGACGGTGCAAAAAGAGATGAAAATGGTCTTTATAGAATTATAGGAAGAGTCGATGATGTAATCAATGTTTCTGGACATCGATTTGGAACGGCAGAAATTGAAGATGCAATTAACACGAATAAATACGCTATTGAGTCCGCAGTTGTTGGTTTTCCTCATGATATTAAAGGACAAGGAATCTATGCCTACGTATTTGTAGATCCTAACTGCTCAGATTCTAGTGAAAAAATAATTGAATCAATCGTTCGCTCTGTTGAAAGTGGCATTGGTAAAATTGCACGCCCGGATAAAATTCAAATTGTAGCAGGCTTACCTAAAACCAGATCGGGAAAAATAATGAGAAGAATACTTCGTAAAATAGCAGAAGGTGAATTGACAAATTTTGGTGACACTTCTACCCTACTTGATCCTGAAATTGTAAATTCTATTGTGAAAAATTCTAAATAATCAACAAAAAAAAAGAGTCTTGATAAACAAGACTCTTTTTTTTTCCTGGCGGAGAGTGAGAGATTCGAACTCTCGGTACCTCTCGGTACGCTGGTTTTCAAGACCAGTGCATTCGACCACTCTGCCAACTCTCCGCGCCAAAAGTACTAATACTTTGATTACTGGCAAGGGTTTCTTTCATTTTTTTTTAGGAAAATTTAAAAGTTGTTAAATGACATTTTCCATTTAATTGAATATCAGCATATTTCATCAACATATATTCTCCGTTAAATCAACCTATCAACTTTAATTAACTATTAAGGTTCGGTTTTTGTACATTTACATTACTAATAAAAGTAATTTATGAAGTATGTATTAATTTTTCTTTCAATCTTGTTTCTTCAGCAAACTAGTTTTGCGCAGTCTAATGAGTTGAAAGCATATCTAGACAATAAGCAATTCTATGCCCCTGGCGTTGGTAACTATGTTGAATTTCAATTGCAATTTGTTGGATATTCTTTGAATTACAAGGGAAAAGAAGGTGGCTTACAAGCTGAACTTGCGATTCAAATGAAAATAACTCAAGGCGATAGCATCATTGCTTCAGATGCTTACAGACTTGAAAGCCCAATAATGGTCGACAGTATTGTAGACGATTTTTATGACATTAAACGATTTCAACTAAATCCAGGAACTTACAAATTTTCAATTTCACTTCTTGATTTAAATTCAGAAGAAAAACCGCTAAATGCAAGTCAATCAATCATTGTTGAAGAATTTACAGATGCTATTTCAATTTCAGATATTCAAATCGCTGAATATGCTTCAATAGGTGATCCTGAATCATTCTTCTATAAATCAGGTTACGAAATCATCCCTAGATTATCCACATTCTATCCAGAACAATTAAACACAATACCAGTTTATTTAGAAATCTATAATTCTAAACTTTTAGAAGATTCTGTTTTTGGGATCAAACAATCTTTAACTGATGCTGAAACAGGTCTAGAAATTGAAGCTTTCACGAAATTTACAAGACATACTCCAGAGGTAGTTGTTCCATTGTTAAGAAAAGTTGATATCTCAGAATTAACTACAGGTAAATACATTCTTAACTACACAATTATTAACAAAAACATGCGTGAATTATCTTCTCAAAGCTATGAATTTGAAAGAAGTAAAGACGTTTTAGCGAATTACAGCACAGAAAACCTTGTTTTAGACCCTGCATTTCAGGCCTCGATACCTACAGATAGTGTCGGATTTTATTTAGAGAGTTTAATTCCTATTTCGAAAGCCAACGAAGTTCGAAACATAATCAGTATTGCGAAAGATAAAAATCAAGAAAAAGCACGTAAATACATTCAACTTTATTGGACACAAACTTCTCAGAAAAACTACTACGAAGCATGGATGAAATACAAACAACAAGTAGATCTAGTAGAACACCTTTATGCTAATAATTTCCAAGAAGGATTTGAAACTGACAGGGGAAGAGTTTATTTACAATATGGATCTCCAACAAATATCAATCGAAAAGAAAACTCTCCTTCAGAGTACCCTTATGAAATTTGGGTATACAACAAAATTGGAGCTTTTAGCAATAAAAGATTTATTTTTTACAATCCTGATTTAGTAAACAACACTGATAGATTACTGCATTCTGACATGATTGGAGAATTGAAAAATCCAAGTTGGCCAAGAGAACTAAGCAAACGAAATACGACGAATGGCAATGTAGACAACCCAAATCAAAACGTTATTGATCATTGGGGAGGTAATGCTAATGATATTTTCAGACAGTACTAGTATCAATGCAAAACATCGCTGTCGTTATCTTAAATTGGAACGGACTTAATTTATTAAAGTCTCACTTACCAAATGTTATTAAAAATTCTGGTAACGCTCGAATAATAGTTGCCGACAATGCTTCAACTGATGATTCTGTGGACTTTATTAAAAATAACTTCCCAACTGTTGAAATTATTTCTAACCTTAAAAATGAAGGATTCGCAAAAGGTTATAATGAAGCATTAAAAAGAATTGAATCTGAATTCTACGTACTACTTAATAACGACGTTGAAGTTTCTGAAAACTGGCTAAATCCATTAATAAATGTCTTTTCTGATTCAAAAGTTGTAGGTTGCCAACCTAAAATAATTTCATTCAATGACCGATCATTCTTTGAACATGCTGGAGCATCTGGTGGTTATATTGATCGAAATTATTTCCCATTTTGTAGAGGAAGGATATTCGATGCGATAGAAAAGGATAATAATCAATATGACTCAAAAGAAGAAGTTTTTTGGTCTACTGGAGCAGCATTAATGATTCGAGCAAAAGAATTTCATTCTGTTAATGGTTTTGATGAAGATTTCTTTGCACACATGGAAGAAATTGATTTATGTTGGAGACTGAAAAAGAAAGGTTTTAAATTTATGGTTGAACCTTCATCCAAAGTCTATCACATCGGAGGAGGAACACTTCCTTATCAATCTCCCAAAAAAGTTTATTTGAACTTTAGAAATAGTTTAATGATGCTCATTAAGAATCATGAAGGAATGTTATTTCCTAAACTATTTAATCGACTATGTCTTGATGGAATTGCTGCAATTCGATTTATCTTTAAAGGAGAATTCAAACAATTCGCGGCTGTCTTCAATGCTCACTTATATCAATACGCTCGCCTGGGTTCACTATTAAAAAAGAGAAAAGCTATTAAAAAAGCATCTACCGTTTTTAATGCATCAGGAATTTATAAAGGAAGCATCGTTTGGAAATATTATGTCAAGGGAGTTCGACAATTTAGCCAACTGAATAAAACGCTTTTTCGCTAATTTTTTGATTCAAAAAATTTAATGGCCAAATCATAACTTTTCAATCCAAAACCAAAAATACACCCCTCAACAACTGGTGAAATTAAAGACGTGTGTCTGAATTCTTCTCGAGCAGTTATATTGCTAATATGCACCTCGACAACACTCGTCTTTATTGCCTTAATACAATCTCTTATTGCCACAGATGTATGCGTATATCCTCCAGCGTTCAGAATAATGCCATCATGATTTGATTTCTGCAAAGCATCAATTATTTCGCCTTCATGATTCGATTGAAAAAAATCAATTTTCGCAGAAGTACGATTTTTCAATTCAATTAAATATTCAGCAAACGTTTGTTTACCATATATTTGTTCTTCACGCTGACCTAATAAATTTAAATTAGGACCGTTAATTATTAGTAAATTCATAAATGACAACTTGGGACCGCTATATTAAGGATTTTGTTTCATACCTAAAAATTGAAAGAGGTTTGTCTGAAAATTCAATTTTTGCATATCAATCTGATGTCATTAAATTAAAGGATTATTCCATTGAAAATAGGCTTGAGCCCAATCAAATTGATTTAGCCTATTTGAAAACTTTTATAGCCGAATTATTCGACCTCGGATTAAGTCCTAGAAGTCAAGCTAGAATTATTAGTGGCATTAAACAATTTTTTCTTTTTTTATTAATTGAAAAATTGATTGAAAATGATCCAAGTGAATTACTAGAAATGCCGAGTATAGGTAAGAAACTACCTGAAGTAATGACCATTGAAGAAATTGATAGAATTATTGGAGCAATTGATTTAAGTAAAAATGAAGGTCATAGAAACAAAGCGATTATTGAGACTTTATATAGTTGTGGATTAAGGGTTTCAGAACTTGTGAACTTAAGAATTGAAGAATTATTTTTTAAAGAAGGATTCATCCGTGTAATAGGAAAAGGAAATAAACAACGATTAGTTCCAGTTAGTCCTTCAGTTGAGAAAGAAATTGGGTTGTATTTTGAAAGTACGAGAAGACATCAGAAAATTGTAAAAGGAAATGAAAGTTTCGTTTTTTTAAATCGACGAGGCGCACAGCTTACAAGAGTAATGATTTTTACAATTGTTAAGGAATTAGTTGCTTTAGCAGGTATTAAAAAGAACATTTCACCTCACAGCTTTAGACATTCCTTTGCAACACATCTAATCGAAGGCGGTGCCAATTTAAGAGCAATTCAAGAAATGTTAGGCCATGAATCTATCACAACAACTGAAATTTACACTCATTTAGATCAACGATTTATAAGGGAAGCCATTACTTCATTTCATCCCCGTAACATTAATTAAAACCTTGCTCGTATAAATACGCCTGTACCAAATGCAATTCTATTTCGCTCAATAGAATTCCATTTTACACCTTGAACAATATCAAAGTCTGATTTTCCATAGACTCCTACCCCAATTCGATTAAAATTATAAATAAATTCAGGTTTGAATGAAAATTGGATGCCATAAGTAGTTAATATCGGATTATTAACCACTTCATTCTCAACGACAAACTGTTGCTTTAAATAGCTAAATTTAATTCCTGAATTAATTCTAAATTCAACATTATTAAACATGTATTTTCTAAACGTAAGGTAAAAAGGGATTGAAACTGCCGTTGATTTAATTTTTGAAAATTCAATATTTTCATTGTTTGTATAACTATAATTGTCGACAAGGATTGAATCAATTATAGAATCCTGAGTTACAGGATCATTATAAATAAATTCAATAGATTGGTTTAAGAACGAACTGTCTGTTTTAATAATCTTTTCCTCAAAACGTTCTGTTCTATTGTTTAAATCTACTCCAGAAGTAATTCCAATTCGACTTGAAATCGGGAAAAAGGATTCTAATGAATAATCAAACCCAATACTTTCAACCGCTTTAAGTGTAAAGGGCATGTCCTGAACGATACTTTCATTTAATTTAGAAACCCCAGCTGAAACACCAGTATATACTGATATTTCATTCAATTTAAATGTTTTATTCTTTTTCTTTTTTTCAAAATTATGCAATTGAAAACCATTAGTATTAAAGGTTTTTAATTCGTCAATCTTTAAACTATTAATGTTACTACTAAAACTTTCTGAAGATTGATTCCCGCCCGTTTCATTCAGATAATTGAAATTATACGCCGCACCATCCGAAATTTCGACATCTTTGTTTAAACCTAATTTCTCCGCTACTTCGTTTGAATTCTTTTTACTTTGAAAAGCATCATTTTCCTTTTCTTCATGTTGGGAATTAAAACTTCTATTTACACTATTTTCCTGACTTCGCTTCTCAAATTTTTCATTCGAATAGATCGCTTTTTTATCGGCCGATGTTTTTAATGATATCAACTTAGAATGATCGGTATGTTTTGATGAATTTTCTCGATTATAGTCTATATCTCTTGAATTAAAAATAAGAACAGACAAAAACAATAAAAGAATGGCTGGTATCATGAAAAATAAAGCATCATTACTCTTTAAAAACAATGCTTTGTCAATATTCTCCTTAACATCAATAGGAGGAGTAACTGCATCATTAATAAATGCCTTTTCAAATAAATCTTCTATACTATTCTGGTTTTTCATGATGCTAGTTTTTCAGATTGAAGTAGCTTTTGAAGGAAAGCCTTAGCTTTTGAATACTGTGATTTTGATGTGCCTTCTGTAATCGATAAATAAGATGCTATTTCTTTATGAGTTAAATTGTCGATTGCAAATAAATTAAATACCGTTCGATATCCATCAGGTAACTTTTTAAGTGCAAGTTCAAGAGATTTTTTTAAATCGTGATCGGATTCTTCTATTTCAATTTCTAACGGATTAGAATTTATTTTCATTTCATCAAAACTTTCGAACTTATTTCTTTCTTTCAAAATACTAAGTGCACAACGAATTGTAATCGTTTTTATCCATGCCCCAATTGGCAATTCTATTTTATAAGTACTTCGATGATTATAAACTTTGATAAAAGCATCCTGCAATGCGTCTTTTGCATCATCTTCAGAATTTAAATAACGAAGGCAAATTGAATACATACCAGGCGAATAGGCTTCATAAATTTTATCGAAACCTTTCTTCTTTCCTTTGGAAAATGCTATTAAATCGTCCTTCGTTATCACTCAGTAAATACTTTAGCTAGGAAGTGAATCATTGGAATTCCCATTCCAACCTGATGAGTCGATTGGGTTTCCATTTCCACCTGTTGAGTCAAATGGATTTCCTCCACCATTTGGATTTATATTGTTAGTATCATACCACATTGAATCCATACCACCATTATTTGGATCATTAGGGGTAATTGGATCATCTTGACATGAACCTAAAAATAAAACTGCTGAAAAGATCGATAAGTAGGAAATAATAAACGCTGCTTTTTTCATAATTGTAATTTTTACTTGTTTGCATTAATTACAATCTAAAAAACGAATGGTTGCCTGGAATATTATTTTTTTACAGATCCATATAAATCATAGTGGTCAGCACTGGTTATTTCAACTTCAGCAAAATCTCCAATTCTAATATAGTCCTCACTCTTTTTAACAAGTACCTCGTTATCAACTTCAGGCGAATCAAACTCAGTTCTACCAATAAAATAATCACCTTCTACTCTATCAAATAAGACTTTAAATGTTTTACCAATTTTAGCTTGATTCAACTCATAACTGATTCCAGATTGCAATTCCATAATTGCTTCAGAACGCTCCTTTTTAACAGCTTCCGGAACATCATCTTCAAAATTAAATGCATGTGTATTGTCTTCATGAGAATAAGTAAAGACACCCAATCTTTCAAACCTACTTCTCTCAACAAAATCATACATTTCTTGAAAATCTTCTTCCGTTTCGCCAGGATAGCCAACAATCAAAGTAGTACGAATAGCAATTCCAGGCACTTTAGCTCTTATATTTGTAATAAGTTCCTCCGTTTTTTCTCTTGTTATTCCACGACGCATTGCTGTAAGAATCTTAGTTGAACCATGTTGCAATGGAATATCAAGATAATTACATACTTTTTCCCGCTCATTCATAACATCTAACACATCCATTGGAAAACCACTCGGATATGCATAATGCAAACGAATCCATTCTATTCCTTCAACGTCTGATAATTTAGCCATTAGATCGGCTAATGCTCGTTTTTTATAAATATCTAAACCGTAATAAGTTAAATCTTGGGCAATTAGCATCAATTCTTTAACACCTTTAGCTGCTAGACTTTCTGCCTGTTTCACTAAATCTTCAATAGGAGTTGAAACATGCTTACCTCTCATGATTGGAATCGCACAGAATGAACAAGGACGATCACAACCTTCAGCAATTTTGAAGTAAGCATAATGCGTCGGAGTTGTTAATAATCGTTCACCAATTAATTCGTGCTTATAATCTGCTTTTAACGTTTTTAACAATCGAGGAAGATCCCTTGTACCAAAAAAAGCATCAACCTCAGGAATTTCCTTTTCTAAATCATCTTTATATCGTTGAGAAAGACAACCAGTTACATATACTTTATCAACCAAACCTTCCGCTTTCGCTTCTGCATACCTAATTATTGTGTCGATTGATTCTTGCTTCGCATTATCTATGAATCCGCAGGTATTTATTATTACAATCTCTGAATCATCTTGTTGGGCTTCGTGTTCAACTTCAAACTTATTCGCCTTTAGTTGAGCCATCATTACTTCTGAATCAAAAATATTTTTAGAGCAACCTAGCGTTACTACATTTACCTTGTTCTTCTTTAGCGTTTTCGTCTTCATGGTACAAAAGTAAAGAAAGGAAGTGACTCTATTATAATAAGTATTCGTTTTCGTTATTGAATGATTGGTATTATATTTGATTCTTATACAGAAAAAAACATGAAAATTCTATTTATTGCATTCACATTACTAAGTCTTTTTGCTTGTAAAAATTCAAAAGAACTTACAGAACAAATTAATACTCAAACAGATTCAAATGGAGAATCTGTTCAAACAGATAATAAACCTCAGCGCCCCTATAGCGTAGTTGCGCGTATTGGAAAATTTTCAGAATCTGATGAAATAAATATTCAATCAGCTGAAATTGAAGGAAATATTTTAACCCTTCAGGTCTCATATACTGGTGGATGCGCAGCTCATACTTTTGATTTTATAGGTAGTGCTGCTTTAATGAAATCATTACCTCCAAAGAGATCTGTTAAATTAGTCCATTCAAATGGTAACGATCAATGTGAATCTATCGTCAATAGCATTGTTCAAGTAGATTTAAGTGAATTAGCTTACACTAAAGAAGCTGGTAGTGAAATAGTATTAATGTTAGAAGGTTTTAACAGCCCTTTGACGTATATATTTCAATAAAATGAAAATAGGTGTTTTATTATCTGGTTGTGGTGTTTATGATGGCGCCGAAATTCAAGAATCAGTTTTCACATTGCTGGCTATCGAAGAAATTCAAGCGGAAGCAGTTTGTATTTCAATTGACAAAAATCAGTATCATGTGATTAACCATCTCAATGGAGAAGAGATGCAAGAATCAAGAAATATGCTAATTGAAAGCGCAAGAATTAGCAGAGGTAACATCAAAAATATCAACGATATTACTCCAGCAGATATTGATGCTTTGGTTATACCTGGAGGATTTGGAAGTGCAAAAAATTTAACAAACTGGGCTTTTAATGGACCCGACGGAGAAATTTTACCAGAAGTCAAACTATTATTAGTCAACCTAATGAATATCGGGAAACCAATTGCAGCTTTATGTGTTAGCCCTGTTGTTATTGCCAAAGCTTTGGAAGGCTCAACTTTTAATGCTGAAGTTACGATTGGAACAACAAAAGAAAAATCCCCTTATAACATTCTTGATTTTATTAAAGGTCTTGAAAAATCAGGTTTAAAAACTGAGATGAAATCGATAAAGGAAATCAATGTTGATCCAATAAATAAAATTGTTACTGCCCCTTGTTACATGATGGACGCTTCTATTTTAGAAGTAAGAAAAAATATTCGGTCTGCTATTGAGGCATTAAGAGATTTAGTTTAAGAAAAAAAAACAACTATTTCATAATTAAATGTTAACAATAAATTCATCCATTTGTTAGAAACTCAACCTTAAATTCTTTCATTTCTAGTACTATATTACGTAAATTTGCAGGCATAATAAAGCAATTACGCTGTAAACTAAAATTATGAATGCATTTGGTAAAAGAGGAAACAATGCCGATTTAAACGAAACTATCGGTCTAACGAATCTAGGAAACCAATTCTGGAATTTATCTCCGTCTGAATTGATTGAAGACACAATTATCTCTGGACAAGGAGTTTTAACTGACACGGGCGCAATCGCTATTGAAACAGGTGAATTTACTGGGAGATCTCCAAAAGATCGTTTCATCGTTTGTGATGAGAAAACAGAAAACGCTGTTTGGTGGGGTGATATAAACCTAAAATTTACTGCTGAAAAATTCGATGCTTTATACAATCGTATGAAAGCTTACCTTAACGGAAAGGATGTATATGTTCGTGATTCATACGCATGTGCGGATGAGAATTACAGAACGAACATTCGTGTTGTTACTGAATTCCCATGGTCAAATATGTTTGCTTACAACATGTTTCTTAGACCAACGGATGAAGAAGTAATGAACTTTAATCCTGAGTGGAATATTGTTTGTGCTCCAGGATTTATTGCAGATCCAGAGATTGATGGTACTCGTCAACACAACTTTGCTGTTATTAATTTCACAAAGAAAATGATTATTATTGGTGGAACTGGTTACACTGGTGAAATCAAAAAAGGAATATTCTCTGTATTAAATTTTGTATTACCTCACGAAAAAAATGTTTTATCAATGCATTGCTCTGCAAACATTGGTAAAGATGGTGACACAGCTGTATTCTTTGGTCTTTCAGGAACTGGTAAAACAACACTTTCTTCTGATCCAGAAAGAAAATTGATTGGAGATGATGAGCACGGTTGGGCTGATAATACGGTCTTTAATTTTGAAGGTGGATGTTATGCTAAAACAATTGATCTTGAGAGAGAGAATGAGCCTCAAATATTTGACGCAATTAAGTATGGTGCTATCTTAGAAAACATAGGATTCTATGAAGGAACATCAACGCCAAATTATGCTGATGTATCAATCACTCAAAACACACGTGTATCATACCCAATTCACCACATTGATAACACTGTTACTCCATCAATAGGTGGAGCACCAAAAAATATTTTCTTTTTAACTTGTGATGCTTTTGGTGTATTGCCTCCAATCTCAAGATTAACAAAAGAACAAGCAATGTATCACTTCATGTCTGGTTATACTGCAAAAGTTGCTGGAACTGAAATGGGTATAACTGAACCACAAACAACATTTTCTGCTGGATTTGGAGCTGCATTTTTACCTTTACATCCTGCAAAATATGCAGAGTTATTAGGAAACAAACTTGAAGGTTCTGACATTAAAGTTTGGTTAATCAATACTGGATGGTCTGGTGGATCTCATGGTGTTGGTAAAAGAATGAAGTTGTCGTTCACAAGAGCAATGATTACTGCTGCTATGAATGGTGAACTTGATAATGTTGAATTTAAAACTCAACCTATTTTTGAATTATCAATTCCTACTTCATGTCCAGGCGTTCCTTCTGAAATTTTAAATCCAAAGGAAACTTGGTCTGACAAAGCAAAATTTGATGAAACTGCTAATAGCCTAGCAGCTAAATTCGTTGCTAATTTCGAGAAATTCGAAGCCGAGTCTAGTGAAGCTATTCTATCTGCAGCGCCAAAAGTAATGGCTTAAAATCTTTTAATAAAAAATGAAAACTCCATACTCTTTCGAGTATGGAGTTTTTTTATGCATAAAAAAAGGACTTCCGAAGAAGTCCTCTTTTTTCTTAACCTGTAATTGTTAATAATTGATCCGTGCATATATAAACGCTAATAAATCAAAAAGGTTTCACTTATTTTCCTAGAAAAATTCAATAATTAACATTTTCGTATTCAAAAGTTATGCTTCACCCTAAGAATTAGCGAGATAAGCTTTCGTAATTTTGCTCTCGTGAGTGAAGAAAATTCAATAAAAGCATTAGTCCAACTGATCGATGATCCTGATGATGGTATTTATTCTCATGTAAGAGATGAATTAATTAATTACGGAACGAATGCCATCCCTTTTCTAGAAAACTCTTGGGAAGCAGAAAATTACGGATTACTTTTCCAATCGCGAATTGAAGATTTAATTCAAGAAATTCAATACTCTGATGTTAAAAGACAGCTAACTGCATGGATAGAATCATCAAATAAAGATTTACTTACCGGCTGTTTAATAATTGCCAAATACCAATACCCGAATATTGATGAACAATCAGTAAGAGCAAAAATTGATACAATTCGTAAAGATATTTGGATTGAATTAAATGAATTTCAAACTAGTTTTGAAAAAATCAAAGCTTTCAACAAGGTGTTTTATGGTAGTCATAAATTTACAGGGAATTCGAAAGACTATCACTCATCTCTAAATTCATACATAAACACCGTTTTAGATACCAAAAAGGGAAACCCTTTAAGTTTGTGTGTCTTGTATTCAATCATTGCTCAATCATTAGACTTACCAATATATGGTGTAAATCTACCGAACCACTTCGTGCTCGCCTACATGGATGAAGACAGATTATCTAGAATGATGAATCAAAATGACAATTTTGGTGTGTTATTTTACATCAACGGATTTTCTAAAGGCGGGATTTTTGACGGGAATGAAATTAAAGAATTTTTAAAAGGAATAAATAAACCTGAATTACGGGAATATTTTGAACCTTGCTCTAATTCAGCCATTTTAGCAAGAATGCTAACAAATTTAATTGTCTCGTTTCAACAAAGTGGAAATGAGAAAAAAGTAAAAGAGCTAACAGAATTAAGAGAATTATTTAATTTCAACTTCTAAATCAAATTTCTTTAATTCTTTGAATAAATTGGTATTCAAGTCTACTTTCAACGTTTTAGACGGCATTCTTATCTCAACATCATCCAAAGGATCAAAAATAGTGAAATGAACAGGACATGACCCTATATTTTCATTAAACAACTTGTTTAAATCAGCAATCATTACCTGTTCTAAAGATTTAGTAGAAATCTTCAAACTTAAACTATTTGCTTTCTTTTCCTTTAAATTTTGAAGTAAATCTATCGAGTTAATGGTAAATTCCAATGCCGCTCTTCTAGGTGGAATCTCTATCCTACCCAAGATGGAAATAAATGTTCCTGGATTTAAGAAATGCTTAAATTTCAAATAATTTTCTCTCCAAAGGAAAATTTTAAATGAATCATTGTAATCCTCAATAGTGATGGTACCAAAAGCATCTCCATTTCTTGTAAATCGATGTTCAGCATCAGAAACCACACCTGCAATTAAAACTTCCTTATTTGCATTATTTTCAAGATCATGAAGCATCGATACATTTCCCGTACAAAATGAATCAATTTCCATTTTAAAATCATCCAGTGGATGACCAGAAATATAAATACCAATAACTTCCTTTTCTTTATTTAACGCATATATATTACCCCATTCATCTGCTTGAGGAATAACAGGTTCAGGTAATTTAGCACCAGAATCTCCTCCAAATAGAGAGGCTTGAGAAGAATTCTCACTATCCTGAAAGCCAGAACCAAAGCGCATAACACCTTCTAAAAAAGTTTTACCAGAACCATCTTCCTGAAAATATTGCGCTCGATGCACCCCTGAGAAAGAATCAAATCCACCTGCATAAGTCAAACTCTCGAATGCTTTTTTATTACAAATTCGAAGGTTTATTCTTTTTGCTAAGTCGAAGATATCTTTAAAATTTCCATTTTCATTTCTTTCAGAAATTATTGCCTCTACTGGAGAAGACCCCAAACCTTTGATGGCTCCTAATCCAAATCGGATGGCACCAGCTTTGTTCACTGTAAAGTGATAAGTCGATTCATTAATATCCGGTCCGAGTACTGGAATTCCCATTCGCTTACATTCTTCCATGAAAAACGACACTTGTTTAATGTCATTCATATTGTTACTTAAAACAGAAGCCATGTATTCTGCAGGATAATTCGCTTTAAGATAAGCGGTTTGATATGCAATCCATGCGTAGCAAGTTGAATGCGATTTATTAAAAGCATAAGAAGCAAACGCCTCCCAATCCTTCCAAATCTTCTCCAATGGCGCCTCAGCATGTCCCCTTTCTGCTCCACCAGCAATAAATGCAGGCTTCATTTTATCGAGTACATCTTTCAACTTTTTACCCATCGCCTTTCTCAAAGTATCGGCCTCACCCTTGGTAAACCCAGCCAGCTTTTGAGAAAGAAGCATTACTTGCTCCTGATAAACTGTAATCCCATAGGTTTCCTTAAGATACTCCTCACATGCATCTAAATCGTAAACGATTTTTTCTTCACCATGTTTTCTTTTAATAAAGGATGGAATATATTCAAGAGGACCTGGTCTATACAAGGCATTCATTGCAATTAAATCTGCAAATACAGTTGGCTTTAATTCCCGCATGTATTTCTGCATTCCAGCAGATTCATATTGGAAAATACCGACCGTCTCACCTCTTTGGAAAAGCTCGTAAGTCGCTGTATCGTCTTTTGGAAAATCATCTGGAACCAGTTCTTCACCAGACCTTAATTTAACATTATTAACAGCGTGCTTAATAAGCGTTAGGGTTTTTAACCCAAGGAAGTCCATTTTTAACAGTCCTGCATCTTCTGCAACAGAGTTATCGTATTGGGTACAATACATTTCAGAATCTTTCGCTAAAGCAACAGGTACGTAGTTCGTAATGTCATCAGGTGTAATTATGACCCCACAAGCGTGAATACCTGTATTTCGAACAGAACCTTCTAATTGTCGTGCTCTTTTAATTACCTGAGCTGAAAGATCCGTCCCTTCAGACATCTGACGCAATTCATTGGCTCTTTGAATATCCTCTGAATTATTTTTTAATTTCTCTCTTAATTCTGGCTCAGTTAAACCAAACAGCTTACTAAGAGAAATGTCTGGTATCAACTTAGCAATTCGATCTGCATCAGGCAATGGAAGATCCAAAACACGCGCAGTATCTCTAATAGAAGACTTTGCGGCCATTGTACCGTAGGTGATAATTTGTGCGACTTGATTTGAACCGTATTTATCAATTACCCATTCAATCACCTTTCCTCTCCCCTCATCATCAAAGTCGATGTCGATATCCGGCATTGATACACGATCAGGATTCAAGAAACGCTCAAAAAGCAAATCGTACTCAATGGGATCAATATTGGTAATCCCATTACAATAGGCAACAGCTGACCCAGCTGCTGACCCACGCCCAGGACCGACTGAAACACCCATTTCTCGCGCTGCATTACAAAAATCTTGCACAATCAAAAAGTAACCAGGGTACCCTGTACGTTCTACAGTTGCCAATTCAAAATCCAAGCGCTCTCTAATTTCATCCGTTATTTCAGGATATCTTTTCTTCGCACCTTCATAGGTTAAATGCCTTAAGAAATTATTCTCTCCTCTTTTACCTCCATCCTCTGCATCTAAAGGATCTTGAAACTCTTCAGGAATATCAAAAGCAGGAAGTAAAACCTCTCTTGCTAGCGGATAATGTTCACACTTCCCGATAACCTCATCAATCGATTTGATTGCTTCTGGAATATCAAGAAAAAGTTTTTTCATCTCATCTTGAGACTTGAAATAATATTCTTCATTATCTAGTCCATATCGAAATCCTCTTCCTCTTCCTTTGGGAGTAGTAACAAACTCATTGTCTTTCACACACAACAAAACATCATGTGCTTCAGCATCCGACTTATCAATGTAATAGGTATTATTTGACGCAATTAATTTCACTTTATGTTTAGCAGCAAGAGCGATTAACGTTTCATTTACACGATTTTCATTCTCTTGATCGTGTCGCATTACCTCTACGTAAAGATCATCCTTAAAAACAGACTTCCACCAAATCAAAGCCTCTTCAGCTTGAGCCTCACCTACATTTAAAATTAAACTAGGTACTTCACCATATAAATTTCCGGTCAGGACAATGATATCTTCAGAATATTGTTCAATGGCTTCCTTATCAATTCTTGGAACATAATACATTCCTTCAGTGTATGCAATGGAAGCAAGTTTGATTAAATTATGGTACCCGTTTTTATTCTTCGCAAGAAGTACAACCTGGTAACCGTTATCCTTTTGTGATTTATCTCTTAGATTTCTACAAACATTGAATTCACAGCCTATTATGGGAATAATTTCTTCTCCATCAAAGGATTCTCCTTTTTCTTCAGCCTCTTTTTTCTTTTGGGCAATGCTCTTGTTATGTTTCGCAACAGCCTGTTCAAAATGAAAAGCAGCCATCATATTCCCAGTATCAGTCAACGCAACCGCTTTCATTTTAAATTCAGCAGCTTTTTGAACCAATGCATTGACATTAATGGTTGATTGTAAAATCGAAAATTGTGTATGATTGTGTAAATGGGCAAACGAATAATCATCTAACTCCCCTAGTACAGCCTTAACATCAACATCTTTTAAGACATCTTCTGTTTCCGTATCAATCAGTTTGGCACTTTCCTCTTTAAGGTTCAAATGTTTTAGCCCGATTAAACCAATTGGTTTAGGGTTGAATGATTTGAAATCCTCTAAATACCTATCCTCTTGTTGCAAAGATTCAGGAGAAAAAATTCCTTTTCTTACTAATTCAAAGAAACAGCGAGTTGTTGCTTCAACGTCAGCCGTTGCGTTATGTGCTTCTGCAAATGGTTGAGCAAATAAGAACTCATGTAATTCTGTAAGAGTCGGTAGCTTAAATTTACCCCCTCTTCCTCCAGGTATTTGACATAAAGATGCTGTAGTTTCTGTACAAGTATCTAGAACTGCCATGTCTATCATTTCAGTTTCAATACCAGCACGATAAAATTCGCATCCCCATACGTTTATATCAAACTGAACATTCTGTCCAACGACAAATTTGGCTTTTTTTAGCGCTTCGTTAAACTTAATTAATCCATCATTAAGAGAAATCCCATTTTTAGCTGCCAACTCAGTAGAAATACCGTGAATTTGCTCCGCATCGTATGGTATATTAAATCCTTCTGGCTTAATTAGAAAATCTTGATGCTCGATCAAGTTTCCCATATCATCATGCAACTGCCAAGCAATCTGAATAACCCTTGGCCAATTTTCTGTATCAGAAATTGGAGCTTTCCATTTTCGTGGTAAACCAGTTGTTTCAGTATCAAAAATGATATACATAGAGCTATTTAGATTGGGATTTTAAAAATAGCTAAAAATGAGTAAAATGCTTAGACGAGTTTTAACGAAATATCAACAATTCAGTTAATAATTATTCGTTTTTCGGAATCACATTCACTTTAAATCGAACCTGCTCTTTTCCTTTCTTCGAATTTGTTTTAAAATAAACGACACGGTCTTGAAAATAATATTTTCCTTTTGTATCAAATTGAACCTCAATTTTAAAACTAGCTCCTGGGGGAATTGGGTCTTTTGAGAAAATTGCCTTAGTACAAGAACAACTTACATTATAATCAGAAATAATTAATGGAATATCTCCTGTATTCTTGCCAATAAAGGTATGCTTCAATAAAGTACCTTCGTATGTTTTCGCGAATTTAAATACAGGCTTATCTATGTGAAAATCCGCCTCCTGGCAAAAGCCAAGGGCGGAATTCAATACTATTAAAAGTGCGACTAAACGCATTATTTTAGTTATTTGTTGGAGCTCCAGAATTGTTGATTGGCGCACCACTTTCAGGCAATGGCTTAACATTTCCTTTAATTCTAATCACTTTAGTTGGCTCATTTACCGCATTTGAAGTGATTGTAACACTTTTATTAATTGCTCCTGGACGTTTAGTGTCATACTTTACAGTAATTTTTGACGACGCTCCTGGTGCAATTGGTTCTTTCGGCCAAGATGGAACTGTACATCCGCAAGATCCTTTTGCATTTGAGATAATCAAAGGTGCATTACCTGTGTTTTTAAATTCAAATGTACACTCACCGTTTGCTCCATTTTCAATTGTTCCATAATCATGAACTTCTTTATTGAAATCAATTTTTGCTCCGTTCGTTAATTCCTGAGCAAACATCTTGTTAGATCCTGCAACTGCAACGAAAACCATTAGTAGAGAAAATAATACCTTTTTCATATTTTTTTGTTTTATAAGTTTCTATAGAATCAAATATATAACATGTTAACGTTCCATCTTTTTTTTTAACACATCGTTAACATCATTAATTAAGCTCTTCAACTTCAAGCTTCATAATTTGCTCAATGGTTAGATCCAAATATTTCAATCTAAATGCGATATCCTCTTTTCTTTCTTTATCCATTTTAGGAAATTCTTTCAATAACAACTCAAGATAATATCGAACCTTCTTAGTATCTCTTGGCTGAATAAACATGTCAAAACTATTCGCTTGACTTTCAATCACCATTTCTCTATTCCCGTATTTTGGGTAATTCAGTAACAATGTATCTGCATATTTTGAAGCTAATTCATACTCGCGCATAGCAGAATAAGAAAGATGTAATTTATCTAAACATTCAGCAGCATATTTATCATCTGAGAAGTTTTGATAAAATTGAATGAGGGTATTATTCAATTCTAAACGCAGCGAATCCATTGTTTCAATCGATTTATTCTTTGTTGATGAAGACATTATTTCCTTTTCCAAAGAAGAAATTTTGGCTTTCGTATCCTTCAGATTTACAGAGCTAGAGCATGCTACAATAACAAAGGCTGATAAAGTAAAAATCACTATTTTCATCGTGTCTTTTTAAGTAATGGGAATTTCATTCTATAATCGACTCTAATTTCCCCTTTCGAAATATTTTGAAGTCGTTTATTTAATAATCTCTTTTTTAAAGGAGAAAGATGGTCGGTAAAAAGCACGCCTTCAATGTGGTCATATTCATGTTGAATAATTCTCGCTTTATATCCGTCAAACGTCTCCTCTTTTAGTTCCCAATTTTCATTGTAATAAGAAATAACAATTTTTTCCTTTCTGAAAACTTCTTCTCTAATTTTCGGAATAGACAAACAACCTTCATTAAATCCCCATTCTTCTCCAGATTCTTCTTCAATAATTGGATTAATAAAAACCTTTTTAAAACCTTCCATATCCTTAGCTCTAGGATCCTCTTCTTCATCCTCGTCATCTTCTGCGAAAGGACTTCCATCAACAATAAACAAACGAATTGATTTGCCAATTTGAGGTGCAGCAAGTCCAACGCCTGATGCTTCATACATTGTCTCAAACATATCTTCAATGAGTTTCTTCAAATCAGGATAATTTGCATCAATCTCTTTTGCTTCTTTCTTTAAAACGGCGTCACCGTAAGCTACTATAGGTATAATCATGAATGTTAATTGAATTACAAAAATAATGCTTTAAAAATAAAGTTCATCATCTCATCTCGATACTTGACAGGTAAGATTGAAGAATTATTGTCGCACTAACCTTATCAACTATCTCTTTTTGCTTTTTTTGTTTTTTTGTCGCGCCAGCGAAATGCATTGACTGGAGTGCCATTTTGGAAGTAAATCGTTCGTCCAATAATATTACTTCCAACGAAAGAAAGTTTTGTCGAATAACCTCTGCAAGCATTTTAACATTTTCGGTAATATGAGAGTCTTCGTTATTCAATCGTTTAGGAAGTCCCAAAACAATAATCTTTACATTTTCCTTTGGAACAATCTCATTTAACTTAGTCATAAGAAGCTCAGAAGCAACTGTATCTAAACCAAAAGCGATCGTATTAGAATCATCTGTAATAGCAATCCCTGTTCTTTTTAAACCAAAATCTAGCGCTAGTATTTTACTCATAGAATGCAAATATCGAAGAATTCACAGAGTTTATCATCATTTTGATAGAGTTAATTACTTTTGTGTAAAAGTAAAACAATATGAAATCAATAATTGAAGCTGCCTGGGATAATCGAGATTTATTAAAAGAACAATCTACAATAGATGCTATAGAGCGTGTAATTGAAGATATTGACAAAGGCAAACTTCGTGTAGCGGAACCATTAAATGATGGGACTTGGCAAGTAAATGAATGGGTCAAAAAGGCTGTTGTAATGTATTTCCCAATTCGAAAAATGGAAACAATTGAAGTTGGTCCGTTTGAATTTCATGATAAAATGGCCTTAAAAACAAACTACAAAGAATTAGGAGTTCGAGTAGTACCGCATGCAGTTGCTCGTTATGGAGCCTTTATAGCTTCAGGTGTTATTATGATGCCTTCTTACATAAATATTGGTGCATATGTAGATTCAGGTACAATGGTCGATACGTGGGCCACTGTAGGATCATGTGCACAAATTGGAAAAGATGTTCATTTAAGTGGCGGTGTTGGAATAGGCGGCGTTCTTGAACCATTGCAAGCAGCTCCTGTTATTGTTGAAGATGGAGCTTTTATTGGATCTAGATGTATTGTAGTTGAAGGAGTTCATATTGGAAAAGAAGCTGTATTAGGTGCAAATGTAGTTTTAACGAAATCAACTAAAATAATAGATGTTACGGGCTCTGAACCAAAAGAAATTAGAGGATATGTTCCACCAAGAAGTGTTGTAATCCCAGGATCTTATGAAAAAGAATTTCCATCAGGAAAATTTAATGTGCCATGTGCATTAATCATCGGTCAGCGAAAAGCATCAACAGATCTTAAGACATCTCTAAATGACGCTCTAAGAGAACATAATGTAGCTGTTTAGAAATATTAGAGCATAAAAAAAGGGAGCCAATTAAATGACTCCCTTTTTTATTTAATAATTTACTGATTAGAATTTCACAGAAATCCCACCATTAACAATTCCTCCTTGTCCAATTCCAATAGCTAGGTTAGCACCAATGTTTGGAGTAAAGAAGTATCTCATTCCACCACCGATTCTAAAAGCAATAGGAATTAATCCACTAACTGTAGCAGCAGTATAATCTGGATCAGTTGATTCAAAAGAAAAATTTCTGTTTTTATAACCTGCTCCGATCATTGCATATGCATCTAAAGCATCATGATCAAGGAAGTGATAATTAAATGTAACCATTCCACCAATTTTCCTTGTCGCATAATCATAATCATAAGTTCTCTCTTCCGTAACCATTGTTGTAGTATTGTAAACGGATTTAGCTTCTTGATAATTAATTGTTGTGTTATCGTAGGCAATATCTAGTCCTACTCCAAATTTATCAGCTACTAAATACTCAATTCTACCTCCTAATGGACCAATTCCTCCAATAGTTAGATTTATTTCTGTACCAGAATTAGCATACAATCCTTTGTATATAGATGTGTATAAATTAGGGAATCCATAATATGCGTCAATAATAACGTTTCCTTCTTGTACAGCTTGTGCGTTAGCATTAGTCGAAGTTAATGCAAAACCACAAACTATAAATGACAATAATAATTTTCTCATAGTTTCTAATATTAAGTTAAGTATCAAATGTATAATTAAAATCCATTCTTATGATACTATTTAACTAAAAAGTAACATGAATAAAAAAGAGCAGACATAAATTGTCTGCTCTTTTATTTTTGAAAATTTAAAAGACTCTATTTAACCAATTGCTTTTGAGATGGCTTAAACTTCGTTAATACAATACCATCAACAGCTGCTTCGTATTCTTTCATTGTTGGAGTTCTTCCTAAAATAGTTGATAAAACAACCACTGGAGTTGAAGACAATAAAGACTCACCTTTTTTCTCCCCTGAATCTTTTACAACCCTTCCTTGGAACAATCTTGTGGATGTTGCCATTACAGTATCACCAGGCTCTGCCTTTTCTTGATTCCCCATACATAGATTACAACCAGGACGCTCCAGATAAAGCATGTTTTCATATTTTGTACTAGCGACCACTTTCGGTGCATTATCGTCAAAGACAAAACCAGAGTATTTTTCTAATACTGCCCAATCGCCTTCAGCCTTTAATTCATCTACAATGTTATAAGTTGGAGGAGCCACAACCAAAGGAGCTTTAAATTCAACTTTCCCATGTTGTTTTTCGATATTCTTTAGCATTTGAGCTAAGATTTTCATATCACCTTTGTGTACCATACAAGAACCGATGAAACCAAGATCAACCTTCTTTTTACCTTCATAATAAGAAAGAGGTCGAATAGTGTCATGCGTATATCTTTTCGAAACATCATCATTATTTACATCTGGATCAGCAATCATTGGTTCAGCGATTTCATCTAAATCGACAATTACTTCAGCATGATACTTTGCATTTGCATCAGGTCTTAAGGCAGATTTTTCACCCGATTTAATTTCAGAAATTCTGTTATTTGCTTTATCAACAAGACCTTGAAGGACTTGACCTGCATTATCCATCCCTTTATCAATCATAATCTGGATTCGATCTTTAGCAATTTGAAGTGATGCGATTAAAGTATCGTCTTCGGAAATACAAATAGAAGCTTTCGCTTTCATTTCAGCAGTCCAATCGGTGAAAGTAAATGCCTGGTCAGCTGTAAGCGTTCCTATGTGCACTTCAATAATTCTTCCTTGGAAAACATTCTCACCACCGAACTGT
>Ga0102899_1000160_pt1 | contig 29668 bp, 26 predicted proteins | sample Colrivmeta1555B3_FD_78455 | JGI IMG/M metagenome (GOLD analysis project Ga0102899, IMG submission 78455) | Estuarine microbial communities from the Columbia River estuary - metaG 1555B-3 | ecosystem: Environmental > Aquatic > Marine > Intertidal zone > Estuary | place: USA: Columbia River... | reverse complement strand
CGCTACAATAACATTTAAATAGATAATTTTTAATGCGAAATTCTTCAACCTTACTTGTTTAACAAAGCTGTTAATACATTCTCAACAGAAATATCTTCGATGCAATAGCAGTCTTTCCCTGCTTTGCAGGCTGGACATCCTTCATCTGAAACAAGAATGTTAACATGCTTACCCAAAGATTTCCAACGACCTGGGTGAATTGGTTTTTTGGGTGAAAAAAGTCCGATTGCCTGCACACCCATGTAACCTGCAATGTGAAGTGGACCGGTGGAACATGAAACAAATCCCTTCGCATTGGCAATTAGCTTAATCAGTTGATCGAGCGTTAGCTGTCCTGTTGTGTCAATAATTCCATCCTTTTGAGGAATGTTATCTCTAAATAACAATCCTTCTTTCTCTGTACCGGTAAACAAAACAAGGTAATCTTGCTGCGCTAGTTCAATCGCTAATTGAAAATACTTCTCAATTGGCCATTCTTTTGCGCTTCCTTGAGACTTTGGGTGTAAAACGACATAATTGTCTATCGCATTAAATTTCAGCGGCAAATCGACCTGTTTCTTTTGAAAATGAACCGTCGTATCATTAATTGCTTCCATTGATGGAATTTTCTCTAATCCCAGCGGTCGAAGTAACTCATGATTTAATTGAGACTCATGCAATTCAGAATTTTTTCGCGTAAAATTAACCCTTACATTACACGTTAATAAATGAAACAAGCGATGCGATGTACCAATCCTGTTTACTATTTTACACTTCTTTGCTAATCTGGCTATTTCTTTGTTGGGAAAAACATGAATGATGCAATCAACATTCAGCGCACTCATTTTTTTTGTTTTTTCGTCGTCAGACAAAGAAGTATAATCGTCCCAATTTTCAAAAGCATCAATGCATTGATAACGATTAATAATGGGTTGTGTGTAGTTCTTTCCTAAGAAGATGATTTTGGATTCAGGGAACTTGCTTTTTATCCAAGCACAAATCGGCAAAGTGAGCATAACATCACCAATGCTATCCGTTCTACTAATTAAGATCGATTTAGGCTGGATGTTTTTCATTTTGTAATCGAATTAACTCTTTGTATTTAAAAACATTAGACTGCGCACTGATTTGGGCAATTTTGAAGCCCATCCAACCATCTAAGAATCCCGCTTTGATAAAATACATGGCTACAAATCCTCCTAAGCCACTTAACCAAGGTTTTAAAACACCGGCGCGCTTTCCTTTTTTGTACATTTTTAATGCCGTAAGGGTGGAGTATTTATCTGCTCGAGCTCTATGGTCTTTGTACGAATAATACGAGTAATGCTCCAAATGACCTTTAAGATTAATCACTTTAAAGTCTGCTGGATAAACCAATTCTTCATGCACAAATTCACCATCCCAATACACATCCTTTTTCGGAAACAACCTTGTTTTAACATCCGGGTACCAACCTGAGTGTTTAATCCACTTACCACAGTAATTCGTAATTCTAGAAAGACTGTAAATTTGCGGGCTATCTTCCTCTTTAATGGCTAAGATTGCACTTTCCAATTCTTGATCTAAGCACTCATCTGCATCAATTGAAAGGATGTAATCGTGTTGTGCTAAACCATTTAAATGATTTTTACTTTGAGAATATCCTTCCCATTTTCGCTGAACAAAAGTAACCCCTTGTTCCTTACAAATGGCTTCTGTTTTATCCGTTGAGAACGAGTCCAACACAATAATTTCATCCGCCACATTTTTTAAAGACAAAATACATCTTTCAATGTTTCGCTCCTCGTTTAATGTTATGATTGTTGCTGAAATCTTCATTTAACAAATTCCACACTTCTTAAAATTGCTTGTACTTCTCTTAATGGATGCGTCCAGCTAGTAGTTGGAGGTGCGTCTACATATCCACTTAAACAAACCATTTTCTTGGTTTTTGGATGCACAAAATGAAATGCCCAAAATGCTCCACCAGTACTATGAATTGGTTTCCCTGTAAACATAAACATTCCGCGAATTTCAATTCCATCAATCGTTGCAGATTCATTTGAAACATACTTTGCTTCCGGATAAATTCTTTTGTCGTACTGCGTACCCATGTATAATCCTTCAATTTCATGAGGAACGTTGTATTTCAACATCGTATCTCTATCCTTCAATAATTGATTTACACCATATTGCGTTGTGTCTTTGTAATCGTATTGATAGATCATTAAACCTGAAAACACCGAACCAACATCTTCCGTTCCAGAACCTACAAATTCAATCGGTCTAGATGCTGGTGGAAATTCAATTCTGAAAAAATTCTTTCGAGATGTAACAAGAGAAGCATTGGATGGAAGTTCCACTTTAATTCCAAAGTTTTTCTTGATTCTTTCTTTTAGCACTTTGTTTTTACTTCGCTCAAAGTGACGAATGATTCGTCTCCATTCAATGTTGTCAAATTCATCATGAACCTCATCGAGTCCATACTTGCACGTTTCAACAACTTGATTAAAGTCTTTACCGGTAATATCAACAACCAACTGACCTTTTGCCCAAACATCCAAACGCTTTACGATGGATCCTTTTTTACCTTGAAAAGTTGGATCGATATTGATAAATAAGGTGTTTCTGTAGCGCTTTATTCCTTGTGTAAATTGATTTGGGGATCTATGTACCAATGTGAAAGTTGCAACATCTGGAAAATAAGGCATGATCCATTGCGTTAGATTTGAATCCAAGCAGTCTTTTAATTCAGACTCCCAAATTCCATCATCACAAACAACTAAAATTTCGCCGATTTTACCTGTAACAGAGAGTCCGTTTGTTGTATTTCTACCATGAGTTGATTCGCAACTTGATAAAGTAATACTTCCAACAAAAATGGTTAAACCAATTAATAATCCATACAATTTCATACTTCGTTTTTTTGTAAGAACCATCAAAAATCGGACAATTTATTTTACTCTTAATCTTTGTCCTACTGTGATTCTGTCAATATTGACTCCAGGGTTCAATCTTTTTAACTGCGTAATGCTTAAACGGTGACGTTGTGCAATTTTTCCAAACGTATCACCACTGCGAACAGAATAATATTTTTTAGTTGCAACAGGTGCTGTGTTTTCTTGAACAACTTGACCCGAACCAGCTTTTACTTTTAAACGTTGACCAACATAAATTTTTGTTGAGTTTAAACCGTTTATTCTCTGCAACTCAGATACAGACGTTCCATATTTGGTAGCGATCGTACCCAATGATTCACCCGCTTGCACTTTGTGATAGTCGTAAGTTGTTGTATTATTTCCCGTTTCTTGGGTTCCAGAATTTGTATCAGGAATTATTTCAGGATCTGGCGTTTGAATTACAGGCTCATTTTTAGCGATGTAAATACTGTGTTCTAATTGGTAAAGACTGTCTTCCAACCCAACTAAAATTCCGATTTCCTTTAACGGTAACGTAACACAATAATTTGGAACTCCCTTTGGAATGTAATTTTGCTTAAAAATTGGATTTAACTCCCCGATTGTTTCTTCGTCTAATCCCGTTAATTTACTGATTGTAGCAAAATGAATTCCTTTGTTTAGGCACATTGTATCTAACTGATAATACTGAACCTTCGCTTCCATAGGAATGATGTTGTGCTCTGCATGATATGTTAACAAATATGCCGCAGCAATAAAATTAGGCACATATCCTTGCGTTTCTCTCGGTAAAAATGGACGTACTTCCCAATAAGTCAATTTATTTCCTGACCTTCTAATTGCTTTGTTTACATTCCCAGGTCCAGCGTTGTATGCAGCCAAAGCTAAATTCCAATCGTTGTAGATTCCGTATAATTTCTTAAGATACAAGCATGCTGCTTCAGTAGCCATTTCAGGATCCATACGCTCATCAACGTATGAGTTTTCGGTAAGGCCAAACATTCTACCTGTAGCATACATAAATTGCCAAAGACCAAGCGCGCCTGCTCTTGATTTTACTTGAGGTCTTAAACCACTTTCAATAACAGACAAATATTTTAATTCAATTGGTAAACCATGTTTTGCCAATTTCTCTTCAAACATATCAAAATACAAAGCAGATCGCCCTAAAACAACCCTTGCAAATCCCCTTCTTTTTGTAACGAAAAAATTAATTGTTGACAACGTAGCATCGTTACAATCTAAATGAAACGGACTCATTTCGTTCATTACATTTAAACGTTCGCAATAAACCTCCCTTGAATATTCAGGAATGTCGTTTGCTTCAAAATTCAACGCATCTATTATCGAATCATAATTATCTCCTTCAGACATTTCAGCATAGAACAAATCAAGACTTTGTTCTATCGTTTTTATCATAGCTTCTCCTCTTAGGCTATCTTCTGCCGTCCATTTTTTAGGTTGAGCCAAAGCGACTGTTCCTATTAAAAGGAATAATATGGATGATAAAATCTTCATTATTTTTTAAGAATGTTTTCTATGACTCTAGAAAAATTAAACATTTGTTTTTCTTCAAAGTGATTCGCAATTATTTGAATTCCCATCGGTAACCCATTTGAATGCGTACCTAATGGAATTGAAATTGCAGGATTTCCTGTTAGATTAGCGTGAACAGTATAAATGTCTTGCAAATACATTGAAATTGGATCCTTCACAGAGTTAATTTCAAAAGGTGTTGTTGGTGTTGTTGGAAGCAAAATAAAATCGAAATCGTTTAAAATTTCATTCGTTTTATCTTGTAAAACCCTTCTTACTTTTTGCCCTTTTGTATAATAGGCATCGTAATAGCCATGAGAAAGAACAAACGTACCCGTCATTATTCTTCTTTGAACTTCAGGTCCAAAACCAACACTTCTCGATTTTTTATACGTTTCCTCTACACCTTGTGCTGATTTATCTTGATATCCATAATGAACTCCGTCAAAACGAGCCAAATTAGATGATGCCTCAGCAGTTGTTAAAACATAATAAACAGGCACCATGTAATCCAAATATGGAAAAGATACTAGTTCAACTTCGTGTCCTTGTTTTTTTAACGCTTCGATTGTTTCATTCAATCCATTTTGAATTTCTGGATCTAATCCTTCCATTTCAATGCCCTCTTTTATGACGGCAATTTTTAATTTTTGAACTGGATCAACCTGCGTATATTTTTCTACTTCTTTTGTGGAAGCAGTAGAATCAAACTCATCTGGACCCGCCATTACTTCAAGTAAAAGAGCAGCGTCGTCTATTGAATTTGTAAACGGTCCAATTTGGTCGAATGATGAAGCATAGGCGATTAAACCATGGCGACTAATTCTACCATAAGTTGGTTTGTACCCAATTGTTCCTGTAAAACTTGCTGGCTGTCTTATGGAGCCACCCGTGTCGCTTCCTAAAGCTACAGTGCACATTCCCGCAGCAACTGCTGCTGCTGAACCTCCAGATGAACCACCAGGAACAAATTTGTTGTTTACAGGATTTAGAACCGGACCGAATGCAGAATTTTCATTGGAACTACCCATTGCAAATTCATCACAATTAAGTCTTCCTATGATAATTGCATCTTCATCGATTAAACGTTGAACTGCGGTACCCGTAAACAGGGATTCAAATCCCTCTAAAATTTTTGATGCAGCAGATACTTTATGGTCTTTATAGCACAAATTGTCTTTTATTCCGACAACCATTCCCGCTAATTTTCCAGCGGTACCGTTTGCTATTTTAGCATCTACTATTTTTGCGCTTTCTTTAGCAGAATCTGCAAACACTTCTAAAAATGCATTAAGATTTTTATTCTCTTCAATGGCATTCAAGTATCCTTCGAGTATATTCATAACAGAATTACCCGAAGCAAGAGACTCTTGTACTTCAGTAAAAGTTCGCAACTTCATTATAATTTATTCTTTTTCTTCTTTTGGTTCTGCTACTTCTTCTGGTTTTGAAGCATCTTTAAACTCTTTTACGCCTTTACCAAGCCCTTTCATTAGTTCTGGTATTTTTTTACCTCCAAAAAGCAACAGAGCTACTACTAAAATTGCTATAACCTGCCATGGTCCAAAAACTCCTAATATCATCGTTTTTATTTTATATAATATGAGCAAAGTTACTCAATATTGGGCAAACTTTTAAGCCCATTAATTTTAATCTGTTAAATTTTTAGAAAGTAAAACAAAAGCCATTCATATGATTATGAATGGCTTCTCTTTCAAATCTTAAATTATTATAGTTTTCTTGCTACTTCAACTTCTTCAAAGGCCTCAACAATGTCACCTTCTTTAATGTCGTTATAACGTTCTATATTTAAACCACACTCATAGTTGTTCTTAACTTCTTTCACATCATCTTTGAATCGTTTCAATGAACCAAGTTTACCTGTATGAACAACAATTCCGTCTCTAATAATTCTAATGTTAGAACTACGTTTGATGATACCTTCTGTAACATAACATCCAGCAATTGTACCAACTTTAGTAATGTTAAACGTTTCTCTAATTTCAGCAGAACCAATGATTTTCTCTTCAATGTCTGGAGAAAGCATTCCTTCCATTGCAGATTTAATTTCTTCGATTGCTTTGTAAATTACAGAGTATAGACGAATATCAATTTGTTCTGCTTCAGCAAGCTTACGCGCACTTAAAGATGGTCTTACTTGGAAACCAAGAATAATTGCATCAGATGCAGATGCTAAATTCACATCAGCCTCAGAAATTGCTCCAACACCTTTGTGAACGATATTCACTTGGATTTCATCCGTAGATAATTGAATTAATGAATCAGACAATGCCTCGATAGATCCATCAACATCCCCTTTAACGATCAAGTTCAACTCTTTAAAGTCACCAATTGCTAAACGACGTCCAATTTCATCTAATGTAATATGTTTCGTAGTTCTTAATCCTTGTTCTCTATGCAATTGCTCACGTTTCGCTGCGATTGATTTTGCTTCACGCTCATCAGCCATAACATAGAATTTATCTCCTGCTGATGGTGCTCCGTTAATACCTAGTACAGAAACCGGCATTGCAGGACCAACAGTATCAACAACAACACCATGTTCATCGTGCATTGCTTTTACTCTACCGTAGTTTTTACCTACAAGCATTACATCTCCCACCTTCAATGTACCTGCTTCAACAAGCATGTTTGTTACGTAACCTTTTCCTTTATCTAAAGAAGATTCAATTACAGTACCAATTGCATTTTTATTTGGGTTTGCTTTAAGGTCTAACAATTCAGCCTCTAGCAATACTTTCTCTAACAATTCATCAATATTGATGTTTTGTTTTGCAGAAATTTCTTGACATTGGAATTTACCACCCCATTCTTCAACAAGAATGTTCATTTGTGACAATTGCTCTCTAATTCTATCCGGATTAGCACCTGGTTTGTCAATTTTGTTAATTGCAAATACCATCGGAACGTTTGCCGATTGTGCGTGAGAAATTGCCTCTTTTGTTTGTGGCATTATTTCATCATCCGCCGCTGCAATAATAATCGCAACATCGGTAACTTGTGCTCCCCTTGCACGCATTGCGGTAAACGCCTCGTGACCAGGAGTATCAAGGAAAGTCATTCTTCTACCATCCTTTAACTTAACATTGTAAGCTCCAATGTGCTGCGTAATTCCACCAGCCTCACCGTCTACAACGTTTTCGTTTCTAATTCTATCTAACAAAGAAGTTTTACCGTGGTCAACGTGACCCATTACCGTAATAATTGGTGGTCTAGCTTCTAAATCTTCTGGTTTGTCTTCTTCTACAGGAATCGACTCTTGAACTTCAGCAGAAACAAACTCTGCTTCATAACCGAACTCTTCAGCAATGATTTGAATTGTTTCAGCATCAAGACGTTGATTAATTGAAGCAAAAATACCTAAAGACATACAAGCCGAAACAACCTCAGTTGCTCCAACATTCATCATTGTACCAAGCTCAGAAACAGTAACAAACTCAGTAAGTTTTAATACTTTTTCTTCTAATTCAGCTTGCGCTTCCTCTTCAAGACGACGCATTGCTACGTTGTCACGTTTAGTTCTTCTATTTTTAGACGCTTTAGATTTCCCACCTTTATTAGATAGTCTTGCTAAAGTTTCTTTAATTTCCTTTTGGATTGATTCTTCCGTAATTTCAGGCTTTGGAACTCTCGCTTTATTCGCTCCACCACCAGGTTTACCTCCTCTATTATGACCTCCTCCTTGATTTGAATTTGAGTTTTGAGAAGCTTGTTTCGTTACATCAACTTTTCTTACTCTTTTTCTCTTCTTACGATCATTATTGTTGTTATTGTTAGAAGATGTTTTAGGTTTTTCAACCGGTAAAACAATTTTCCCAACAATGTTTGGTCCAGTTAACTTCTTAACTGTAGCTCTAATTGTTTCCGTTTCCTCAACCTTTTTTGGCTCTTCCTTAGGTGTTTCGGCTACTGGTTTTTCAACCTCTTTCTTTGGTTCTTCTTTCGCTTTAACAACCTCTTGTTCAACCTTCTTAGGCTCTGGCTTAACCTCTTCCTTTTTAGGTTCTGGTTTCGCTTTTTTATCCGGCCTTGTTTTGCTATTAATTGAAGAAAGGTCAATTTTACCAATAACATTCACTCCAGAAGTAGATTTAACTTCTTCTTCTTTAGCAGCCGGTTTTTCTTCTACAACTGGCTTTTCAACCACAGGTGGAGGAGTAACCTCTTCTTCTTTAACTTCAACCTTTACCTCAACTTTAGGCTCTGGCTTTACCTCTGCAGGTGCCGCTTCTTCTACTTTTTCATTTTTATCTCTCAATGAAATTGTTTCACGTTTTTCGCGTGCAACTGGAGCGTTTTTCGATTGTTCTTTCAAATCATGGTCCGCAGCAAATTCTGTACGTAACATTTCGTACTGTTCCGGCTCCAGCTTCGTGTTTGGGCTTGCATCTATTGATACATTTTTACTTTGTAAGAATTCAACGAGGGTAGTCATACCAACGTTTAATTCTCCAGCCGCTTTTCCTAATCTAATTGGTTTTGCCATATGCTTTTATGCGTCCTTTATTTACTTTTATTAATTCTAAATATACTTAAATGAGTTGTTTTTATTCAAACTCAGCGTTAAGTATTTTGAACAATTCTTTGATTGTTTCTTCTTCTAAGTCAGTTCTTTTAACAAGGTCTTCAACTCCTATGTCAAGAACAGATTTAGCAGTGTCACATCCAATTGCTTTCAATTCATCAATGATCCATCCATCGATTTCATCTGCAAATTCTTCTAAATCTACATCTTCAATATCAACTTCACCATCACGATAAACATCTAATTCATAACCAGTTAATCTACCAGCTAATTTAATATTTAACCCTCCACGACCAATTGCTAAAGAAACTTGATCTGGTTTTAAATATACTTTCGCACGTTTGTCTTCTTCGTCAATTTCAATTGTAGTAATTTTCGCTGGAGACAAAGCTCTTTGAATATACAACTGTGGGTTTGTTGTGAAGTTAATCACATCAATGTTTTCGTTTCTTAATTCTCTTACAATTCCATGAATACGAGAACCTTTCATTCCTACACAAGCTCCAACTGGATCTACTCTATCATCATACGACTCAACAGCAACTTTCGCTCTTCCTCCTGGATCTCTAACAATGTTTTTAATTGTAATTAAACCATCAAATACCTCAGGTACTTCAAGTTCAAACAATCTTTCAAGGAATTCTGGCGCAGTACGAGATAAGATAATCACAGGACTACTGTTTCTCATGTCTACTTTCGCAACAACTGCTCTGATTGCTTCCCCTTTTTTGAAATAATCTGATGGAATTTGCTCAGATTTAGGTAAGATTAACTCATTACCTTCATCGTCCAACACCATAATTTCTTTCTTCCAAACTTGGTAAACCTCACCAGTTACGATATCACCAATACGCTCTTTGTAAAGTTTGTATAAATGATCTTTTTCTAATTCCATAATTCTTGAAATTAGATTTTGGCGTAAAGACAAAATGTTTCTTCTTCCAAAGTCAGCGAACTTAAACTCTTCTGTTACTTCTTCACCAATTTCGAAATCTGGCTCAATTTTAATTGCATCAGAGTAAGCCATTTCGATGTTAGAGTCTTCAACCTCTCCATCATCAACAATCTCTTTATTTAAAAAGATTTGAACATCTCCTTTATCGATATTTACGATGACATCAATGTGCTCATCCGTATTAAATTTCTTTTTAAGCATTGCTCTAAACACATCCTCAAGAACGTGCTGCATTGTTTGCCTGTCAATATTCTTTAATTCTTTAAATTCCGAAAACGAATCAACTAACTCTAAATTATCCATACTATCTTATTTGAATGAAATAACAATTTTTGTTTCTTTAACTTGAGTCATCTCAAATGTGTGATTTTCAATGATCTCTTCCTTTTTCTTTTTACCTTCTACTTTTTCTTTTCGAACCGTTTGAATTGTACAATTTTCATGTTGCGCATCAATCAATTCTCCTTCATAAGACTTGCCGTCGTGTAGTTTAATTTTTACTTGACGACCAATGTTCTTTCGATATTGTGGTAAAACTCTTAAGCCGCGATCAAGCCCTGCAGATGAGACGTGCAATTCAAAATCCTGCTCTTCTCTATCTAAGTTGTGTTCCACGTTACGTGAAACAGACATACAGTCCATTACCGAAACATTTCCCTCGTATTTATCAATTTCTACATTAATAATGTTACCCGTTGAAATATTCAAGCTTACAATAAAAAGTCCGTTGTCGAGTTCTTCGATACGTTCTTTAATTAAGGCTGCTACTGTCTTTTTACTAATCATCAGCTATAAAAAGAGGGGACAATCGTCCCCTCATTTTTGTTTTTTACCGCAATAATGCTTTGCAAATATATTAAATCTTTTTTATTTGTCAAATTCCTTTTGTTTTTTCAACATATTGAGAGAACTTTGCGCAAACTGTTTTTTATGTTAGTTGAAATTTCTGATAAAATCATTTCTACCCAAATTTTTGAACGTAAGTTCGTTTGCGATTTAAATGCATGCAAAGGTGCTTGTTGTATTGCTGGAGACGCCGGTGCGCCATTAACTACGGATGAAATTGACATTTTAGAAGAAGAATTTGATGCAATTAAACCCTACATGCGGGCAGAAGGAATTGCTGCTGTAGAAGCTCAAGGAGTTTTTTATGTTGACACAGACAATGACCTAGGCACAACCTTAGTTAATGACAAGGAGTGTGCTTTTGTGTATTTTGATGACAACGGAATTACTAAATGCTCCATTGAACAAGCGCATAAGGATGGTAAAACGAGTTTAAAGAAACCATTGTCTTGCCATTTGTACCCAATTAGAGTTAAGCAGTTTGAAGAGTTTCAAGCAATCAATTATGATGTTTGGAACATTTGCTCGCCCGCCTGTGCATGTGGCGACAAATTAGATGTGCCGGTTTACAAGTTTTTAAAAGAGCCTTTAATTCGAGCTTTTGGTGAGGACTTTTTTAATGAACTTTTAATTGTAGACGAGCAATTTAAAAACGAGAAACAGTAGGTCGCCTTTTTAAAGTTCATTTTTTATTCGTGTTTTCTTTACATCGGCACTAACGTTGGATCTTCGAAAGTATTTACTTTTTCTTTTCTTAAAAAAAGAAATAAGTAACAAAAAGAAATTTAAGACTTCGAAAAGCATTCTGTAAAAGCTACGAAACATTCCAGTCGTTTACCCCAACTCGCTTCGCTCAAACAGGGGTGCACTTCCCTCCATTTATTCTCGTTTTACAACGAATATTTTTAAGGTCGTTTTTAGCATGTTGTTTATTGTCGGAATCAATGTTAGATAAATCGCACTGATCACAGTAGTGAAAAGAAAAAAGCCCCTACATACGTAGAGGCTTTCATATTTAAATTATTTCGTTTTTTATCCTGAACACATTTCACAGTTTTCTGGATCGTCTAATGAACATGCCATTTCTGCTTGAGCTTCTTCTAATGATTTAGCTGTTGGCTCTTGAATTGAAGCTTTGTCGATTGTAAACTTAATTGCATCCGTTGCTGCTTTCGTTCTTAGGTAATACATACCTGTTTTCAACCCTTTTTCCCATCCGTAGAAGTGCATAGAAGTTAACTTACCAAAGTTTGCATTCTCCATAAAGATGTTAAGTGATTGAGATTGGCAAATATATGCTCCTCTATCAGCTGCTTGATCAATAATCGCTTTCTGCGAAATTTCCCATGCTGTTTTGTAAAGATCTTTAAGGTATTGTGGGATTTCGTTAATGTTTTGAATAGAACCATTTGCTGCCATAATTTTTTGACGCATGTCTTTGTTCCACATTCCTTCTTTCACTAAATCTTTTAATAAGTGTTTGTTAACGATGATGAACTCACCAGACAACACTCTTCTTGTATAGATGTTTGAAGTGTAAGGTTCAAAACACTCATTGTTTCCTAAAATTTGAGCTGTAGATGCTGTTGGCATTGGAGCTAATAACAAAGAGTTTCTAACTCCATGCTCTATTACTTCTTGCTTCAAAACATCCCATTCCCATCTGCTAGATGGAGTTACATTCCACATATCGTATTGGAACTCTCCTCTAGAAACTGGTGAACCAGCATAAGACTCATAAGCGCCATCAACTTTAGCCAAATCTTTAGAAGCTGTCATTGCAGCGTAATAGATTGTTTCAAAAACCTCACTATTCAATTGTCTTGCCTCAGCAGATTCAAAAGGGAATCCCATTAAAATAAATGCATCTGCTAAACCTTGAACTCCAAGTCCGATTGGACGGTGTCTCATGTTTGAGTTACGCGCTTCTTCTACAGGATAATAGTTTCCGTCGATAATTTTATTCAAGTTTAAAGTCGCTTGATACGTTACCTCAAACAATTTATTGTGGTCGAATGTTTTTTCTTCCGTTACATACTTAGGTAAAGCTAAAGACGCTAAATTACATACTGCAACCTCATCTGGAGCAGTGTATTCTATAATCTCAGTACAAAGGTTAGACGACTTAATTGTACCTAAATTTTGTTGATTCGATTTTGCATTAGCAGCATCTTTGTACAACATATATGGCGTACCAGTTTCAATTTGAGATTCAAGAATTTTGAACCATAAATCTTGCGCTTTAATTGTTTTACGACCTTTTCCTTCTGTTTCGTATTTTGTATAAAGAGCCTCAAACTCAGCACTATGTGTATCAGATAAACCTGGGCATTCGTGAGGACACATTAACGTCCAATCTCCATTTTCTTTTACACGTTTCATGAATAAATCTGGAATCCATAATGCGTAGAATAAATCTCTTGCTCTTTGTTCTTCTTTACCGTGATTTTTCTTTAAATCTAGGAAATCAAAAACATCCGCATGCCAAGGCTCTAGGTACATTGCAAAAGAACCTTTTCTTTTTCCTCCACCTTGATCAACATATCTTGCAGTATCATTAAAAACACGCAACATTGGAACGATACCATTTGATGTACCATTTGTTCCTTTAATATACGTTCCGGTTGCTCTCACATTATGCATAGCCAAACCAATACCACCAGCAGATTGTGAAATTTGAGCACATGATTTTAGTGTGTCATAAATTCCTTCAATACTATCTTCCTTCATTGTTAATAAGAAACAAGAAGACATTTGAGGTTTTGGAGTTCCAGCGTTAAACAATGTTGGTGTAGCATGAGTGAACCAACCTTCAGACATCAAGTTGTACGTTTTGATTGCCGAATCAATATCTCCTTTATGAATTCCTAAAGAAACACGCATCAACATTTGTTGCGGTCTTTCAGAAATTTCACCGTTCATTTTTAACAAATAAGAACGTGTTAATGTTTTAAAACCAAAATAATCGTATCTAAAATCTCTATCGTAGATAATACTAGAGTCTAGTCTTTGTTTGTTTTGTTGAATCACTTCATACACATCATCCGCCAACAAAGCAGCTTTATCTCCTGTTTTAGGATCGATGTAATTGTATAAATCAGTCATTACATCAGAAAACGTTTTTTTCGTTTCTTTATGTAAGTTAGACACTGCAATTCTCGACGCAAGCAATGCATAGTCTGGGTGATCAATTGTTTTTGCTGCTGCAACTTCAGCTGCTAAATTATCCAACTGAGTTGTTGTAACTCCGTCAAACAATCCTTCAATTACTTTCATGGCAACCGCTTCAGGCGACACCAATGGGTCTAAACCATAACACATCTTTATAATCCGTGCTGTGATTTTGTCAAATTTTACCGCTTCTTTACGGCCATCTCTTTTTACTACGTACATGCGTCTAAATGTTTTTTTGGTTTTATTATTTAAAAGTCTTCGTCTAAACTAAATGTTTGGTCAGCATCGTTATTTAAAACTCCGGCTTTTTGATATTCTCCTACTCTCTTCTCAAAGAAATTTGTTTTTCCTTGAATTGAAATCATTTCCATGAAATCAAATGGGTTTGTTGCGTTAAACTCTTTTGTGTTTCCAAGTTCAAGCAATAATCTATCGGCAACAAACTCAATGTATTGTGCCATTAAATCACTATTCATTCCAATTAACTTAACTGGTAATGCGTCAAGAATGAATTCTTTTTCAATTTCAACAGCATCCAAAATGATTTTCTTTACTTGCTCTTTCGGTAATTGATTTACTACGTGATTGTTGTATAACAAACATGCAAAATCACAATGCAATCCTTCGTCTCTAGAAATTAACTCATTTGAAAAGGAAAGACCAGGCATTAATCCTCTTTTCTTCAACCAGAAAATAGAACAAAAAGATCCTGAGAAGAAAATTCCTTCTACTGCTGCAAAAGCAACCAAGCGCTCAGCAAAAGAGCCTTCGTCAATCCACTTCAGTGCCCATTCTGCTTTCTTTTTAACACAATCTAATGTGTCGATAGCATTAAATAGATAATTCTTATCCTCATTATCTTTGATGTAAGTATCAATTAATAACGAGTATGTTTCAGAGTGAATGTTTTCAATTGCTACCTGGAAACCGTAAAAAAACTTTGCCTCTGTGTATTGTACTTCAGATAAAAAGTGTTCTGCTAAATTCTCATTAACAATTCCATCAGAAGCAGCGAAAAACGCTAAAATGTGTTTAATGAAATGTCTTTCATTGTCATTTAATTTAGTTTCCCAATCAACTAAATCAGCTTGTAAATCAATTTCTTCTGCAGTCCAAAAACTAGCTTCTGCTCTTTTATAGAAAGACCATATATCGTCATGTTGAATTGGAAACAAGACAAATCTACTGTTATTAGCTTCTAAAATTGGTTCTAATTGTGCCATTTTATTTTGTTTTTTTTACTCGAATAAAATTTCATTTAAAAACTGGTAAGTTTTTATTATATAAGTCCTTTTATTCGAAAAAGTTTCTGTTTCCCGATGAAATAAAGTGATAGCGGTTACCTTTTCATTTTCTCTCCATTGGGCCTTACAAAAATTGTCATTATTCTTCCTTCTTACAAGTAAAGAAATTCACAATTCTTCAACGTTATTAACATTCGAAAAAGGAATCCCTTTAGTAACAACCCTTAAGAGGTTTATCAACATAAGAAAGAAAGATATTCACAGTGCTATTCTATTAATTTGTCGATAAATTTCATTAATTCATCATAGTACTCATAAACAGCTTGTTCCATCAATTTCTAATAAATTTAACGCCTCTTTTATCATTTGTCAAGAATAAATTTTTGTTATTTTAAACAACGAATTGTTAATAGCCTAAATTAAAATCACTACAAACGAATGCTGGCCATGAAAAATCGCTTTTTTTCATCTTTACTTGATTTAATATACCCTTCAACGTGTTTAATTTGTGAGTCTGAACTTTCACGTTTTGAAAAGTCGATTTGCTCAATTTGTGATGAAAACCTTCTTTTAACGAATTTCCAGCATTTTAATGAGCCAACAGAATTGGACCAGCTATTTTGGGGTAGAACTCCTCTAGAGTTTACATACAGTCATTTGTTTTTTCGAAAGAACTCAAGTTCTCAAACAATTTTATTTTCTTTAAAATACAAAAACAACCCTGATCTGGGCGTTTATTTTGGGGAGCAAATTGGAATGGCTATTGAAGAAAAAGTGAAAACATACCAGATAGACGCAATCTTGCCTGTACCGTTAAATCACCGCAAACAATTTAAACGAGGTTATAATCAAAGCCAAAAACTAGCGGAAGGAATATCAAACAAACTAAATATTCCTATTAATGAAAAGCTTCTACAACGGACACAAAACAACGTTTCTCAAACCAAAAAAAGCAGATTCCAACGCTGGGACAATGTCTCTTCCTCTTTTGAAATTAAAGACTTGAAAACGTACAAGCATATTTTAATTGTAGATGATGTTGCAACAACAGGGGCAACGATAGAGCATATTATCATTCTCTTGAAAGAAAAGGCCCCTGATTTAAAAATTAGTGTTGTAACTTTGGCCATCGCTTAAAATATATGGTTCAAACTAAAAAAATAATTATTGTTGGAGCTGGCCTATCGGGTTTGTCCGTAGCCTATCAATTATTGGAAGTCAGCCCTTGTGAAATAACGATCTATGATGAAAATGAAAATTATAGTTCACTTATTGCAGCAGGAATTATTAACCCTCTTGTTTTTAGGAGGATGACAAAAAGTTGGAGGGTAGATGAGTTTATTCCTTCTTTAAATGATTTTTATAAAAACATCGAACAAAAAAGCAATTCAAAATTTCATTTTCCGCTAAAAATTAGAAGGTTGTTTTCCTCTAAACAGGAACATGATTTTTGGGAATCGAAGCAAAATCTGCCTGAATTTGAACCATACATGGAAAAAATCAGTGCGGTGGACTATCACTATTCAGAAGTGAAAAATGATTTTGGATCAGGGGTAGTGAAAAATGCATCTTACATTGACACACCTGTTTTTTTAGAAAATCTCAAAGAACTTTTATCAAAGAACTGTTCTTTTGTTAATAAGCCCTTTGATTTTTCTTTATTACTAAATAACAACTACGATGGTAACCAGTTTGATGAAATCATTTTTTGTGAAGGATACAAAGGCTTGAATAATCCGCATTTTAATCTATTGCCATTAACACAAACGAAAGGGGAAACGTTAACGATTAAAAATATCAAATTACCCGAGAATGAATCCGTTAACAGAAAATGTTTCGTTTTACCATTGAGTCCGGGTGTTTTTAAAATTGGCTCAACATACACTTGGAACACTGCCGATTTATCCCCAACAAAAGAAGGAAAGAACGATATTTTAAATAACCTTTCCTTTCTAACAAACGAAAAGCCAGAAATCATTAATCATTCAGCTGGTATTAGACCAACAACGGTTGACAGAAGACCCTTAATGGGAACACATCCAACAATGAAAAACTATCATTATTTCAATGGTCTAGGCGCAAAGGGGTACATGCTTGCTCCACGTTTAAGTTTTGAATTTGCTGAATATTTGTTAAAAAATAAGGCTTTAAATAAAGAAGTAAATCTTACCCGGGTATATTCAAAACTATAATTGTACCTTTAACCTATTGAAAATTTAATAAAATAAAATATATGTATCCAGCAGAATTAGTACAACCAATGAAAGATGATTTAACTCAAGTTGGGTTTGATCAATTAACAACTCCTTCAGAGGTTGACGAAACAATAAAAAACACAAGTGACACTTTATTGGTTGTTGTTAACTCCGTTTGTGGATGCGCTGCAGGTAATATGAGACCTGGAGTAAAACACTCATTAACAAATGGAAAGAAACCTTCAAAATTAGCGACAGTATTTGCTGGAGTTGATGGAGAGGCAACACAACAAGCAAGAAAATACTTTTTACCGTACCCTCCGTCTTCACCATCGATTGCATTGTTTAAAGATGGAAAGTTAGTTCACTTTTTAGAAAGACATCACATAGAAGGAGGAACTGCAGAAATGATCGCTGCAAATTTAGCTTCTGCTTACGATGAGTTTTGTTAATGTAAATTAACTTGAAAAAGCGAAAAGAGTTTCTTTTCGCTTTTTTGTTTCTATAAAATTTGGCATATTCATTGATTTAGTCAACATAAAAAAATACTATGAAAACAATTTACGCTACTTTAATTACTTTATTTCTGATCCAGGGTGCTATAGCTCAAAACATTGATGATAATAAGGTTACTTTCTCATACATTCAGCTTCCTTACATCAAAATAGACAAGAAGTTTTCTACTTATGAAATTAGAACAGAACATGAATACTTAAAAGCAAATGCTGACAGTGTTTTAATGCAAGAAATGCGCCTTTCTGTTGCTAAAGAGTGGTTTAACCAGCAAAACAACTTATACATGAATCAAAAAGATTCATTGACAAGAAGTTATTTAAAAGAGCTTTCTATTTGGGAACAAAAAACAAATTCTGGTGTAAAAAATGCAGATGGTAGCTCTTTGAAAAAGCCAGACTTTCCATTACTTCCTGCTCCGCCAGAATATCCAAAAGTTGATTCGATTTTATATCACACAGCTCTTGAAGAAGACCAAATCAAAACTCCTATAAAAATTGAGGGTTTCAAAGAAGGCTTAGGCGGTGTTGTCCTTACTATAACAGTTCACCCTATCCAACATAGAAACATTGTAGAACGTAAAAAAGGCACTTCAAGCAACACTAAATATGAATATTCCGCGCAATACATACTGCCTATTGGAATAAAAATGGAATCTCCAACACAAGGTGTGTTAATAGAAACGATGATAAATGATGGTCTTCAAAGTTATTCGTTGCCGGATCAAAAAACACAAGCAGACTATCAATTATATTTGATGGACAATAAAGATGTTTTATATAAAAACATTGAAGCGTCTGCAAGAAAAGCTGCACTATCCAATGCTAATAGTTATATAAACAATCAATTTGGCTATGTGTTAACGAATCGAGTTGCTGAAATATATACGGTTAAAAACTTTAAGAGCTATAATTATAGTGATGTTGATAACGCTTTTTCTGCTACAAACACAGCTCTTCAATTAATTAAAAACAATCAAAATAGAGCAGATGCAATCCCAAAAATAAATTTAGCTGTTAAAGCTATTGATGATGTTTTATTTGAAAGCAATCTATACGACAATAAAGCTCGCGTAAACGATAAGATTACGGCCATGCTTCTTTGTAACAAGGCGGAATTATTGATTTGGAAAGCAGAATTCGATAAAGTTGATGCTCTTATTAACGAAATAACGAATTCAGGCGAAGGAAAGGCGAGAAGACATATAAACGATGAGGTGTCGTTTTATTTAGATCAAAGAAAAAGATGGGAAGCACATTTTTAAATTTAATGAATAGATAAAACAGACCTCTTTTGGCTTATATTTGCCTCGAAACTATAATTAATTAACTTAATGAAACAATCTACTACACCTTATACGGCAGTGTTTCTGTTCGTATTCGTTGGTTTTTCTGCTTACAGTCAAATCAAAGTTAAAAAACCTGAAATCAACATTTCTAAGCCGAAAATAGAAATTGGTGGAGGGAATTCAGGATCTGAAAATGAAATTTCCATTGGAACAAAGGATCCAAGCGGTCTGTTTAGCAACTGTACTTCTGACCCTAGTGCTGAACACCATCGTAAAACAGCTGTTGCAAATTTAGCAACCTTAGAGGGAGAGTACACTAAAACAAGCATTAATTATGATGATCTCACAAAATTAATCTTTGAAAATGAAAGAACTTTAGGTCATATTGTAAAATTGGAACCTAAAGTCAATTCAGAAAAATATTACGCAAAATATGCTCCTTTAAAAGAACGAGCGGATAAAGAAAATGCTATTTACGCTGAAATTCAAACGTTAGAAAAACTATTTGAAAAAGAATTTAATGCTCCTACAAAATACAAAACCCCAAGTCCGCTAACATTTAGAACTGACTCATATGGAGCTCATGATGAATGTTATTGTCGTAATTATGATTCAGAAACCAAAACATTTGCCGAATACACAGCAGCAAAGAAACAGTATGCCGATTTATCTGCTCAACTTGTTGGCTACACAAATCCTTCAACTCAAACGGGATTTAAAGAAATGGATCAATGTATTGAAAACGGAAACACCTATGCTCAATGGGTAGCTAATGAAAATTATCAAAAAGAAGTTGTGGAATATAACACAACAAATAAAGCGGCAAGTCCTAAAAAAGTAATTGAACGATGTGAAAATTATTTAGAGGGAATTAAAAGAGTTGAAACAGACTATAGTTTAAATTACAGTGAGGCTGCAAAAACAGCATTAAGTAATGTAAAAACAGCTACTTCAAAAATTAAAACAGAAGCAGAGCTATATATTAGTTCAGGAGAATTTCAAACATATTTAGACAAAGTTCACGCTGAAAAAATTGCCAAAGTGTTTTTACCAAAAGCTGCAACGAAAAACACAACTTTAGAGCAAGGGGCAATGAACTATGTTAAAGGTACTGAATATGCAGAATACTTGAAAGACAACCTAGGTGAAAGCGCTGTAGCTTCTACAGTTAGAGCCGTAACTTTAACAACTCAACCATACGTTAAGAAAAATGAGTATGGCATTCCAAAGTATCAATATCATGAGCTCTGGGTTGCATACAAAGGTGTTGATGGTAAATGCTATATGACTGCGGTATATGCAAGTTACACTTATAAAGGTGGTGGTGTTTATGCTTCACAACCTACTTGGGGTGCTGATGCACCTGAAGAAATGTCCTGTTTAAATTTAAACAAATAAAATCTCTTAAAAAGCGCCAATCTTTTGATTGGCGCTTTTTTATTTAACAAACTTAACCCTCACTTGTTCATTGATTCCGTTTTCAATTTGAACACAATATATACCCTCCTTCAATAAAGCAACATCGATAAATAAATCTTGATTGTTAAATTGAGGGGAAAATGACCCTTCGATTATTACTTTTCCTGCACTATCGGTAATAAGGTATTTGTAATCAACGTCTTTCTTAAACTCATAAACAATTGAACAAGTGTTTATAACAGGGTTAGGCACAACCTTTGCTATTCCAGCATAATTAGATTGAATTGAAATAGGACCATAGTATTTAGTTTTCCCGTCAAAATCATATTGTTTTAATCGATAATAATAAATTTTACTATTTAAATTTCGGTCAATAAAATCATACTCTGACATTTGAGTTGTTGTCCCAAACCCTTCTATTTTTCCAATTTTTGTAAAGTTAATTGCATCCAAAGAGCGTTCTATTTCAAAATAATCGTTGCTTGTTTCACTAAGTGTTCTCCAAATTAATTGGTTTTGCCCTATTAATGCTTTTCCTTCAAAATTTGACAGTTCAATAGGCAATGAAACCCCTGTAGTAATAAAATCCCATTTACATACATCTCCTGCTTGTCCGTCGACAGCAATAATATAACTATCTCCAACCGTAAGGGTTGGTAAATTAATCGTTCCTGTTCCAACGGCACAACCAAGATAATTTGCTCCATATGTACCAACCGCTGCACATGTCTTCCAAACTGCAATTTGAGCTTCTCCAACTATTCCATCATTACAAATGATATTATCAATATCAATTGACCCTGATGTAGAAGTTGCAGTGAATGAATAAAAAACAGTGTTTTCGTTAGAGTACCAAGTGCCACCACTACAAGCTCCTGCTCCTAAAACTGTTGAGGGAGTTGAAAACACAGCACCTGTTGCTCCTAGGTTACAACCAGAAGAAGCAGAGGCAGCATTTGCGCAATTATCATTTACCGGAGGTGCGGGTTTTCCTATTATATTAAAATCAATTGTATAATTCTTATTACTCCATGTAAAAATCCAAAGAGGTTTCGTTGCGTCTAAATTCAAAACTCTTAAGTCTTGGACTACAACATTATCTAATATTTTTCCGCAACCAACAATTGTCCGAGATGAACAATCTACCCCTTGATAAAAAGCCATCCATAAGTCTGAAAAGCCTCCGGCTCCGGCATATCCTCCGGCATATTCAAAAGAAATTTGGCTAACCCCTGCTGCTAAATCAAACTTATGCCAAGAGCCATAAGAAATAGAAGTATTACATGTAGGTAACGGAGATGGCGACGTTAAACCACCTGTTGCGTCAAAATCACTAAATTTTTTAATCGTATTGAAGGTTGCTGTTCCTATGTATGAACAATCTTCCAAACCAATCGTTCCTTCAGAAGTATTGGAGCATGCTCCACTTTTAGATTCAGAAATTAATAAACCTGCATTATCTGGTAATATATCTTTTTGGCTCTTTGGTTTTAAGTCAAATTTTTCTGCAAAGTCTGTTTGTGAAAAACAGCTCCAGGTTAAACCGATAAATATGAGAGTAATAGTTTTCATAGTGCAATATTTAAGTGTAGTAGTGCCCTTGCCACAGGGAGTTTCACATTATAAGATTACAACTATATGTATTGGGTTCTGTGGTTTAAGAGCCTCTTATATAACGATTTCAGTATAATTACTTAATGTTCTGTACGTATTAATGAAATAAAAAAATATTTGCATTATATATATATATTACTAATTTTACCCCATGAATTTACAACAATTGCATCATCATCATTGTCATACTGGCCATCAGGCGAGGTGTTAATGATATGTGCCTAAATCATAATTATTTTAAACCCGTCTGAGTATTCAGACGGGTTTTTTTTATTCTCTTTGATGTACTCAGACTTTTATCTAAAAAACCATGAGTAAATTAAAGATCGCTATCCAAAAAAGCGGCAGATTAAATGAAGATTCCCTTGAATTATTAAAAGCTTGCGGAATAAAATTCGACAATGGCAAAGATCAATTGAAGGTCAACGTTCCAAACTTTCCTCTTGAAATTCTTTTTTTAAGAAACTCTGATATTCCTCAGTATTTAGAAGATGGAGTTGTTGATATTGCTATAATAGGAGAAAATGTTCTAATTGAACAAAACAGAAACATTTCAATTGTTGAAAAACTAGGATTTTCCAAATGTCGTGTATCACTAGCTGTACCAAAAAATGTAAGCTACCCAGATTTAAGTTATTTTAATGGTAAGAAAATCGCCACGTCATACCCGTCTACATTAAAGACTTTTTTATCTAAGAACAACATTTCTGCTGAAATTCACAAAATATCCGGTTCTGTTGAGATTGCACCTAACATTGGTTTGGCAGATGGTATTTGCGACATTGTTAGTTCAGGATCCACACTTTTTAAAAATGGGTTAAAAGAAACAGATGTTCTGCTAAAATCAGAGGCTGTCTTGGCTTCATCACAAGTTTTGGATAAGGATCAGCAGGTAATTCTAGATAAATTAATGTTCAGAATTAGAGCGGTGTTGAGGGCAAAAAACGCAAAATATATCTTAATGAATGTTCCTAATGACAAAATCAAAGAAATTTGTAACATCCTTCCTGTCTTAAAGTCTCCAACGATACTGCCTTTAAATGAAAAAGGGTGGAGTTCATTACACTCCGTTATAAACGAAGATACATTTTGGGAGGTCATAGATGAGCTAAAGCTTGCAGGAGCTGAAGGAATATTAGTTGTGCCGATAAATAAAATTGTACTATGAAAACTACACAATTACAAAAAGCCAGTTCTTGGGAGGAAGTATGCAAGAGACCTTCATTACCTATAAATGAATTAAACGAAAAGGTAAATCAAATAATTGAGGAGGTGAAACTTAATAAAGATCGTTCTTTAATTAGCTATGCCAAACTCTTCGATAAGGCAGATTTAAAATCAATTGCAGTAACGAAAGAAGAAATTGAACTCGCAATTTTAAAGGTTCCAACGCAATTGATGAACGCAATTGATTTAGCGAGAAAAAACATAACATCTTTTCACGAATCACAGCGTTATGAAGAAAAAATTATTGAAACCGCACCAGGAGTATTCTGTTGGAGAAAAAGTGTTGGAATTGAATCTGTTGGGTTATACATTCCTGGAGGGACGGCGCCCTTATTTTCAACGGTGTTAATGCTAGGTATACCAGCTATTTTGGCAGAATGTAAAAACATCATACTGTGCACACCTCCTAATAAAAATGGAGAAATAAACCCCGTAATACTTTACACTGCCAATCTCCTTGGCATAAAAAACATCTATAAAGTTGGTGGGGCACAGGCAATTGCTGCCATGGCATACGGTACAGAAACAATCAAGCCGGTATCTAAAATCTTTGGTCCTGGAAATCAATACGTGACAAAAGCGAAGGAAATTGTTCTAAAGGATGGCCTTGCTATTGATATGCCAGCTGGACCCAGTGAAGTTCTAGTAATTGCAGATTCATCTTGTGTGCCTTCATTTGTCGCTGCTGACCTACTTTCTCAAGCTGAACACGGTTATGACAGTCAGGTAGTTTTACTAACGAATGATTCAACAATTGTTGACAAGGTCAATAATGAAATAAAATTACAACTTGAAAGTGCCCCTCGACGTGATGTGATTCTAAAATCTTTAATGAATAGTAAATCTTATGTCTGTGAAAGCATAGAAGACTGCTTTTTAATAAGCAACAAATATGCTCCTGAGCACTTAATTATTGCATCAAAAACTCCTGACAACTACTTGTCACTAATTGTTAATGCGGGATCAGTTTTTGTTGGGAATCTAAGCTGTGAAAGTGCTGGAGATTATGCAAGTGGAACAAACCACACCTTACCTACAAATGGCTATGCTAAAAACTACAGCGGTGTTTCTCTTGACAGTTTCGTGAGAAAAATCACTTTCCAAAAACTTAATCAAACTGGTATTGAGTCAATTGGACCTGCTATAGAAGTTATGGCTGAAGCGGAGCAACTTTTCGCACACAAAAACGCAGTATCTATTCGTTTAAAATCTTTTGAAAATGTTTAATTTAAATACAATCGTACGGAAAAACATATTGGAACTAAAGCCTTATTCCAGTGCGCGAAGTGAATTCAAGTTGCAAGATGGAATTTTTCTTGACGCAAATGAAAATCCCTTTGGTAATTACAATCGGTATCCAGACCCTGAACAAAAAGCATTAAAAACGTTCATTGCAAAAAGGGAAAACATTTCAGAAGGATCAATTTTTATTGGTAATGGAAGTGATGAAATCATCGATTTGATTTTTAGAGTATTCTGTAATCCAGGGATTGATAAAGCTTTAATTTTTAGTCCTACTTATGGCATGTATAGCGTCTTAGCAGCTATTAATGATGTTGAATTAATTGATTCTCCATTAAACGAAAAGTTCAATCTTGATGAAAATAATTTAAATCGCATATCTTCCATTGAATCGTTGAAAGTGATTTTCATTTGTTCGCCTAACAATCCTACTGGAAATGCTCTTGATCCAACGATAATTACACAGATAATTCAAACTTTTAACGGAATTGTAGTAATTGACGAGGCATACATTGATTTTAGCAAAAATGATTCGTTCTTGATAATGCTTTCTAAGTTTCCGAATCTAATAATTTGCCAGACATTAAGTAAGGCATATGGATTAGCCTCCATTAGAATTGGAATAGGGTACGCTTCAGAAAAAATTATCGCGTTATTGAATAAAATAAAACCGCCCTATAATGTAAGTGGGATAAATCAAAAAATTGCACTTGAAAAACTTTTACAAACAGAAGAAAATCAAACCAATGTTAAATCCATCTTAAAAGAAAAAGCACGTTTATTACCTATTCTTAATTCCTTTGATTTTGTTCTTAAAATCTATCCTTCAGACGCAAACTTCCTTTTAATTAAGGTGAATGATGCAAACAAAATTTATCAAAAACTAATAGAAGCTTCCGTAATTATTCGAAACAGAAACACTGAAATACCGGGATGTATTCGAATATCAATTGGATCAGAGGCAGAAAATGAAACATTAATTAACGCACTAAAATCAATAAAATGAAAAAAGTATTATTTATAGATAGAGACGGAACACTTGTCATCGAACCTCCTGTAGATTTTCAGTTGGATAGCTTAGAGAAACTGGAATTTTATCCAGGTGTATTTCAATGGCTTTCAAAAATTGTGAATGAGTTAGATTATGAACTTGTTATGGTCACGAATCAAGATGGACTAGGAACCAATTCCTTTCCGGAAGACACTTTTTGGCCGGCTCAAAATAAAATTATTCAGGCGTTTAAAAATGAAGGTATTGTTTTTCAAGAGGTTTGCATTGATCGAAGTTTTGAGAGTGAAAATTTACCAACGCGAAAACCTGCTACTGGAATGTTGTCAAAATACATTTATGGGGCTTATGATTTAGAAAAATCATACGTAATCGGTGATCGGGTTTCTGATATAAAGCTGGCTCAAAATTTAGGATCAAAAGGAATTTTGATTGGAAATAAACAAAATGCAGACGCGGAACTAACAACAACAGATTGGAAAGAGATATACCAGTATTTGTCAAGCTCACCCAGAACCTCCGCTTTAAACAGGAAAACAAATGAAACCAACATTGATGTTGCGCTTAATTTGGACGGAACTGGAAAATGTGAAATTTCAACGGGTATCGGATTTTTTGATCACATGCTAGAACAAATTGGAAAACACGGCTGTGTAGACATGAAAATTGCCGTTGAAGGTGATTTGTTTATTGATGAACACCACACAGTTGAAGATGTTGCAATCTGTTTAGGTGAGGCGTTTAAAATGGCACTTGGAACGAAAAAAGGAATTCAACGGTATGGTTTTTTACTTCCAATGGATGATTGCTTGGCTCAAGTAGCGATTGATTTCGGTGGCCGACCATGGTTAGTGTGGAACACAAAATTCAACCGTGAAAATGTTGGAGAAATGCCAACTGAAATGTTTATGCACTTTTTTAAATCATTCTGTGACGGTGCTATGTGCAACCTTAACATTCAAGCCGATGGAGAAAATGAACACCACAAGATTGAATCTATTTTTAAAGCAACTGGAAAAGCAATAAAAGGAGCTGTTTCGAAGACTCAAAATTTTTCAATACCAAGTACAAAAGGAATACTATGATTGTAATTGTAAAGTATAATGCAGGAAACACAAAATCAGTGCAAAACGCACTTTTAAGCTTGGGTTATGACAGTGTTATAACTGATGATAAAGAACTTATTATGAATGCTGAAAAAGTAATTTTTCCTGGTGTTGGAGAAGCAAGTTCTGCCATGGAGTATCTCCGTGAAAAAAACTTAGATGTCCTTATAAAATCATTAAAACAACCCGTTTTAGGAATTTGTTTAGGCCTACAATTAATGTGTAAGTCAAGTGAAGAGGGAGAAACAAATTGTTTAGATATTTTTCCAATAGACGTATTAAAATTTGAAGAAACTGCTATCGTCCCACACATGGGATGGAATGATGTTGATAAATTAAGTGGAGCCTTATTTAAAGCAATCCCGAATCAATCAGACCTCTATTTTGTACATAGTTATTATGCCCCAGTGTGTGAATATACCATTGGAACTTGCTCCTACATTAACCCTTTTAGCGCAGCATTAAATAAAAATAATTTTTATGCCACACAATTTCACCCTGAGAAATCATCTGAAATTGGACTTAAAATTTTACAAAACTTTTTAGAATTATGAAAATAATACCCGCAATAGACATCATCGATGGAAAATGTGTACGCCTTACAAAGGGCGACTATTCCACAAAGAAAATATACAGCTCTAAACCTGTTGAAGTAGCGAAAGAATTTGAAGATTCAGGCATTCAATTTCTTCATTTAGTTGATCTAGATGGGGCTAAAGCTCAAAAAATTATTAATTATAAAACATTAGAGGCTATCTCTTCACAAACAAACCTAAACGTTGATTTTGGCGGAGGGGTAAAAACAAATAATGATATAGAACTTGCTTTCAACTCAGGGGCAAAGCAAATAACCGGAGGAAGTATTGCTATAAATAATCCGACACTGTTTTTGGAATGGATTAAAAAGTATGGTAGTGATAAAATTATACTTGGTGCAGATTGTAACAATGGATTTATTTCCGTTAACGGCTGGCAGGAAGATTCATCTTTCGAACTTTTTGATTTTTTGAAGCATTATGAATCAAAAAGTTTAAAATCCGTCATTTGTACTGACATTTCAAAAGACGGAATGCTAGAAGGCCCATCAATCGATTTATACAAAAAAATAATTTCTGATACATCACTTAAATTGATCGCAAGCGGAGGTGTATCATCGATGGAAGACTTAATAATCCTGAAAGAAATTGGTTGTGAAGGCGCTATAATTGGAAAAGCTCTTTACGAAGGAAAAATAACCCTCAAACAACTTAGTGAGTTATGTTAAAAAAACGAATAATTCCTTGTTTAGACATTAAAAATGGAAGAACGGTAAAAGGTGTCAATTTTGTCAACTTGAAAGATGCTGGAGACCCAGTAGAATTAGCAATTAAATATGAAAAAGATGGCGCAGATGAGTTGGTTTTTTTAGATATAACTGCAACAATTGAAAAACGGAAAACGTTGGTTTCTTTAGTCGAGCAAATTGCATCTAAAATTTCAATTCCATTTACCGTTGGAGGAGGTATAAATTCACTAGAAGATGCTAAGGCATTAATTTCCGCTGGCGCAGATAAAATTGCTGTAAATTCATCCGCTGTTTCAAACCCACGACTAATATCAACGCTTGCAAAAGAGCTAGGAAGTCAATGCGTTGTGCTTGCAGTAGACACTAAAAGAGTTGAAAATGAATGGCGAGTTTTCGTAAATGGCGGCAGAACTATTACACCTTTAAAAACAGTTCAATGGTGTCAAAAAGTAATTGAACTTGGAGCTGGAGAATTATTAGTTACATCTATGGAGTCTGACGGCGAAAAAAAAGGCTTTTCTACAGAAATTATCCAACAAATTGAACAGTGCACTAACGTCCCAATAATTGCGTCAGGGGGAGCAGGATCCATTGAAGACTTTGTTGAGTTGTTTAATACAACAAATGCAACGGGAGGATTGGCTGCAAGTATTTTTCACTTCAATGAAGTATCAATAACATCACTTAAACAAAAATTAAAAAACAATAATATATCAATACGATGAAAATAAAATTTAACAAAGGAAATGGATTGGTTCCGGTAATCATACAAGACTATTTAAACATGCAAGTATTAATGCTTGGTTATATGAATGAGGAAGCTTTCAATTTAACCCAAAAAAGCGGCATAGTTACTTTTTATAGTAGAAGTAAAAATAGAATTTGGCAAAAAGGTGAAACATCAAACAACAGGCTACTTGTTAAAAAAATAGATGTTGACTGTGATAATGATACACTCTTAATTTTAGCCCAACCAATGGGCCCAACATGTCACACAGGTTCTAAATCTTGTTTTAAAACAGCTCCTAACAATGGGTTTTTATTTGAATTGGAAGAAAAACTAAATCAAAAAATAAATGGTATGGATCCAAATTCATATACGTATGATCTTTATAAAAAAGGCATTAACAAAATCGCCCAAAAGGTTGGTGAAGAGGCTGTTGAATTAGTGATTGAATCGAAAGACAATGATTTAAACTTGTTTAAAAATGAAGCAGCCGATTTGATCTATCACTTTTTAATTCTGCTCAAAGCTAAAAACACTTGTTTAAAAGATATTGAAGACGTTTTAATCGCTCGTTCAAAATAAATTTAATATTTCCTTCTTCCCTTTTTTTATTTAGTCTACAAGATGTTTTGATCAACTGTAAAACCCTAACTAAACCGTTTTATTTTTGTTTTTTATTTGGATATTAAAATTTGTTACATACATTTGTGCCAACGAATAAACGTTCTTTAAAAGATTCTTACCAAGAAAAGCTGAGGGAAATGGCCCGATGATGCTTTAGCAACCTACTGGAAACAGTAAGGTGCTAACTCCATCTCCGAAAGGAGAAAGATAAGTTAGAAAATGTCTAGTAATTTGTAAGCGCT
>Ga0102899_1000153_pt1 | contig 30157 bp, 22 predicted proteins | sample Colrivmeta1555B3_FD_78455 | JGI IMG/M metagenome (GOLD analysis project Ga0102899, IMG submission 78455) | Estuarine microbial communities from the Columbia River estuary - metaG 1555B-3 | ecosystem: Environmental > Aquatic > Marine > Intertidal zone > Estuary | place: USA: Columbia River... | reverse complement strand
GTTGATCCTGAATTCACTAACACAACATATTGTGTAGCATTAACTGAAGACTGTGGATCTCCTAAGGATTCAACGTGCAGTTTGATCTATTTTCCAACACCTATCATTCCAAGTGCAGTGCCAGACGAGTATGAAAAATGTGTTCCTGGACTCTTTGAATTTACAAATACATCAACAAATCAGTCTGAAATAGCATCTACATATTGGGACTTTGGAAATAATGACATTAGAATTCTTGAAATTGGTGCTGATTCAACATCGTTACTATTTAGACGAGTTGGAATTCATGACTTGATTTTAACTACTACTTCAATTTTTGGATGCGTTTATACAGATACTATTGACAACATTCTTGAAGTTAAACCTACACCAGTGGCAGACTTCTTTTTCTCTACTAACCCTGCAACCATATTTGAAACAACAGTATTTATGCAAAATAAATCATCTGCTGATGTTGTCTCATGGAATTGGTATAGTCCAGGTTCTATCCCAACTACAAGCACATCTAAAAATCCAGTCTTAGAGTTTCCAGAAGGAGTTCCAGGTGTCTATTCTGTAATGCTTGCAGTTGAGACAGAAAGAGGTTGCGTTGATACTACCACACTATACTTCAATGTCGTTCATGACATCTTATTTTATGCTCCAAATGCATTCACTCCTGACGGAGACGAATTCAATCAAGTTTGGAAACCTGAAATTACCGGAATCGACATCTATGACTTTGAACTTGAAATATACAATCGATGGGGAGAAGTTATTTGGGAGAACCATGATCCAAGCGTCGGATGGGATGGCACATTTAATGGAAAAATAATGCCTGTCGGAACATATGTATGGCGTGCTAGAGTAAATAAACTATACAACGATGACAAGGCCGAATTTAATGGTGTTATCAATCTAGTCAAATAATCATTCATGAAAATTTTTAAAAGGAACTTCGGTTCCTTTTTTTGTTTGGTACTTTATTTGTATTGATTCCAAAAAATAGTTCTTAAGTTTGATAAAATTATAAAAGCATGAAAAAATTAATACTTTCTATTACAATTGGTACTACAATGTTATTAGGATCTTGTGACGTTCTAAACGAAGCAGCAAATATTTTAGTTACAGATGACTCTGGAACTACAACACCTTCATTAACAAACACGGAAGTTATTGCTGGTTTAAAAGAAGCTCTAAATGTTGGAATAAAAAACTCTGTAGATGTAACATCTATAACTGATGGTTTCCTTGGGAATAGTGAAATAAGACTTCCATTCCCTGAGGACGCAATCAAGGTAAAGGAAAAAGCATTGGACTGGGGATTAGACGGTCAAGTTGAAAAGTTTGAAACAACTTTAAATAGAGCTGCTGAAGAAGCATGTAAAGAAGCTTTACCAATATTCAAAAATGCAATCATGACAATGAGCATTACCGACGGATTTAACATCTTAAATGGTGGACAAGGTGCTGCTACCTCATTTTTGAAAAATGCAACAAACAGCGCCTTAATTGATGCTTTCCGTCCAAAGGTAGAAGCGGCAATTTCAACGGTAAAACTTACAGAATATTGGGATCCAATAATCACCAAATACAACGCTGCAATGAACTTTACAGGTGGTGAGAAATTGAACCCAGATTTGAACGCTTACGTAACAGAAAGAGCTATTTCTGGATTATTCACCATGGTTGAAAAAGAAGAAAATAAAATTCGTCTTGATCCAATGGCTAGAGTTTCAGATTTGTTACAAAAAGTTTTTGGAAGTATTGGAAAATAATAGTTATAGATTAATAAAGGCGCTTATCAATTGATAAGCGCCTTTATTTTTTATATAAATTAGCTTAAATTTATTATTAAATAATTTTTAAAACTTATGCAATATCCTGCAACTGAACTTGTGTTAAATAAAGAAGGAAAGGTTTACCATTTAAATCTAGCACCTGGTGATGTTTCAGAAAAAATCATACTTGTTGGTGACCAAGACCGTGTTCATTTAATCGCAGAATTCTTTGACACTGTTGAACATAGCTCTCAACATCGAGAATTTGTTTGTAAAACAGGAACCTACAATGGGAAAAGAATTTCCGCTATTTCTACAGGAATTGGTACAGACAATATTGATATTGTTATAAACGAATTAGATGCTATTTTCAATATTGATTTAACAAATAGATGTGATAAATCTAATTTTCAAAAATTAGACCTTGTTAGAATTGGGACTTGTGGGATTCTTCAGCCAGACATTGCTATACATTCATACATCCTTTCTACACACGCTTTAGGACTTGATAATATTGCTCATTTTTACAATCTAGAAATGACAGCATCAGAACAAGCTATTAATACAGCAATATGCGATCAAATTGATCTTCCAAATAATATTATACCTTATACAGTAGAAAGCTCAAAGGAGCTATTTCAATCGTTATCTTCAGAAGAAACTGTTGAAGGTATCACAATTACATCAAGTGGATTTTACGGACCTCAAGGAAGACAATTAAGACTTAAAACAAGAACAACTGAATTGAATGAAAAAATAACTGATTTCAAATTCGATGCAAAAAGAATCACCAACTTTGAAATGGAAAGTTCTGCATTATTTGCGATTGGTAAAGGCTTAGGTCACCAATGTGCTACCATCTGTTTAGGTATTGCGAATAGACCAAAAAAAGACTTTTCTCCAGGCTATACTGCAGACATGAAAAATCTTATTAAATATGTATTAGATCGGATTTAAACAATCTTGTTTATTGCATCAATAATTCTTGAAACTTTACTTTCATCAACTTTCAAAACTGTCTCAGAAAACATCGATTCTTCATCCAAAAGAAACTTTTTTGTTCCCGAAAAATGAATAGCATCTGGATTTGCTATTTCAATTAAACTTTGAATATTTGAACTATTCACTCCTCCACCTGCCATAATTTCAATCCTTCCGGAAGCATAATTCTTCATAGCTTCTAATATTTCCATTCCCAAAGAAACATTACTAGACAAACCTGAAGACAACACGCGATTTACTTTTGATTCAATTAAAACATCCAATGACTTCTTAAATTCAAAAGTATCATCAAATGCACGATGAAAAGTCACCTCCATACCATCTGCATGATCAACCATTAAATTCAATGCCTTTTGATCGATCAAACCCATTTCATTAAGAGCACCAATCACCACACCGTGGGCCCCTAGCGTTTTACATTCTCGAATATCCCTTAGAATAATTTCTATTTCATCCCAAGAATAATTAAACCCTCCAGGCCTTGGTCTAATAAGAACATGAGTTTCAACTCCATAAGCTAAAGCATAATCAATCATTCCTGGCGACGGAGTTAAGCCTCCTTGTTCAAGTGCTTGACATAATTCAATCCGATCAACATTCATTTTCTTAGAAAGCTTTATTGCCTCCATTGACGCTGCACAAAGTTCTATTTTCATCACTCAGTAATTATTAATTCAACTTCATCAATAAAAGTCCAAGGAATATTCCCTTGACCATCCTTGCCTTCAGGAATCCTATCCATCGCAGTAATAACCAACTTCATGTATCGCTTATTAATTCTTTTATGAAATGTAAAGTCTTCAAAATCTACTTTACAATCCATCTGAAGCAACTTCCATTTCACCCCTTTTTTACTTGTGTAAATTGAAACGGCTTCAGGCAAATATATCCAAGAACCTTCATCCTTTAAAAAACCAATAGACACGCCATCTATTTTTTCTATGCTCAATAAATCAATCTCTAATGTAACTTCCTTTTCTGTAAACCCTAACCATTGAGAACCTTTCCATGGACGGACTCCTTTAACTCCGTCAACCAAATTCAAACTACCATTATTATTAAATTTTTTGTGTGGGGCTGGTGATATTGTAATCGGTAAACCTATGCCTGGATGAAGTTTGTAATTGTATGTGTTTTTATACGAATTATCTTTAATGCTTAATTCGATGCATTCCCATACATCTTTACTGAATTCTGGCCGGTCAATTAGAAAAGGGTTAACCTTTACTTTCATTTCATGAATCGGATCACATGATTTCAATTGAATTTCGTTGTTCGGAATAACACTTTGATATTGAATTTTTAATCCATCTGGTGTTCTCTCAATTTTTTCTGTCGGCTGATGAATTGCCTTCGAATAATTCACATTTAATTTTGTTAAAAAAGCTTCGTGAAAATCCAAATAATTGGTTTCAAAAACTTCATATTCTGGTTTATTCATGGACCAAACGGATTGAGATAACGCTAGTGCTCGAGGGTAAGTCATGTACATCAATTGATCAAAATCTATGATATATTCAGTCCATAAATTAGCTTGTCCTCCCAAAATATATTGATGAAATTCTTGCGATAACTCTTTTGGAATAGGATTAAATTGATAGACTTTATTCAATGGTAAAAACCCGCCAATAGCCAATGGCTCTGATGGATGACTACTTTGATAATAATCAAAATAACAATACGTTGTAGGAGTCATCACAACCGGATGTTTAAGTTGTGCAGCTTCTATTCCTCCTTGTTCTCCTCGCCAGGACATCACTGCCGCATTTGGCGACAATCCTCCTTCAAGAATTTCATCCCAACCAATAATTCGTTTTCCTTTGCTTGAAACAAACTCATCAATTTGCGTGATGAAATAACTTTGTAACCCATGCTCATCAATAAGACCTTTATCTTGAATTAATTGTTGGCAATTTGAACATTTTTTCCAATTATACTTTGGAGCCTCATCTCCCCCAATATGAATATATTCATATGGAAATAGCGCTACCACTTCATTTAAAATGTCTTTTAAAAATTGAAGCGTTTCAGGTTTCGAACAATAAACTTCATTAAAAACTCCCCAAACACCCGGAACTGGCATCACTTCTTTTGTACATGAAAGATTAGGATAAGCGGACAATGCAGCTCTACTGTGACCTGGCATCTCAATTTCAGGAACAACATCAATCTGTCTATCCATGGCATATTTTATCACTTCTTTAATATCTTCCTGTGTGTAGAATCCCGAATACTCATTAATATCATACTCCCGTGGATTTTTGGAATAATGTCCGACAATGGTACTATCTCTTGTTCCACCGACCTCAGTTAACAAAGGATATTTTTTTATTTCTATGCGCCATCCTTGATCATCGGTAAGATGCCAATGAAACTTATTGAATTTATAAAGAGCCATCAAATCAATAAATCTTTTCACCTCATCTACACTAAAGAAATGACGACTTACATCTAAATGCAACCCTCTCCAGTCAAACTTAGGCGCATCTGAAATTTTACATTTCCTCAATTCATTGTTAGAATTAATGGTATTTAGGAGTTGAATTAATGATACCAATCCACTAAAACAAGATGCTTTTGACGTGTATGAAATCCTAATTATAGAATCTACTTCGAGTTCATAATAGCCTTCATTTTTATTTTGAATTTGCTTAAAATTAATCGTTGTATTTGTCTCAGAATAAACTACCGGTAAATGATAAAGATCTTCAATCGTTTTTTTGAAATAGTGCGCTAATTCCGGTGACAATGTATTTGTATCAATTACCAAATTCTGAATTTTAAGAACACCCGAAGTATAATCAAATTGAGTTGGAGCAGGAATTATTGGATTTTGACCAAAAACATTTTGAATCAAAAGAATAGAGAAAAACAATATTTTATTTCGCATCGAATGTACTTTTATAAATTAAATTTTCGGATAACTAATTCCGATATATGCAGGAACAATTCTCGGCATCTCCAATAGTAATCCAACTATAAAGCCATCTGAATATGGTACAAACACCAATTCATTTAAACCCACTTCCAACAATGCATTTTTTAGACCCTCGTCTAATAAAGAAGTATCTATATTTTCAAATTTCTTATACGGATTATCATCCCCAACATAATGACTTTTTATGTTTTCAAATGCAACACCATCTGCATACAACTTTTCAATATTAATTTTAAAATCGGCAAAAGAAGCGTCGTTGGGATCATTATTCATGTAGAAGAAATCAAAAGAAACCAGTTGAGAGATTGTATCAGTGATTATTTGCAATCGTTCATCATAAAAATCAATTACTAATTGATCAATTTCTGAACTTTGCTTTGAATTTATCAACTCAAAATATTCTACATTTTCTACTTCAGAGAGCAGTACCAATTGAACTTCAGGAAATGATTCTGAATAATTCTTAGCTTCTTTTATTCCCGATAATCTTGAGATTGGCTCGCTATGATCAACTAGCGTCTTATTCTCAATATTAGATTCCAATGGATAAACAATAAACTGATGACCTTTTACCTTTTTTGGTGATTCGATAACTTCTACTAAAAAACGCCAATTATTTTCAACTTCTTCGCATTCAAAAAAATCACCTTTTTTCGAATTTAATACGGCCTCACGAAAGCCTTTCACCATATCGTTAGGATTAAACCAGCCAACATCTCCGAGATGATCACTTTTATCCATACTGTACTCTTTCACTAAAGCTGAAAAATCAACCCCAGAGTTATATGCTAAAGTAATTTTAGTGAAAAGTGAATCGACGTAATCTGGCGAAAAATCATTTTCATTGATGAATAAATACCTAACACGGTATAGTTTCACCTTCTTCCGACCGATTAATTTGTAGTGCTGATTAATTGTAGTAAAGCCGTTATCCTTATTAATATTGGCTCTATTTTTTTGATAATTTCCATCTTGAGATTCCTCATGATATTCTACAATGAGGACCTCTTTATGTAAATCAGCATATTTCTTCGCTCTTCCTGCACAATGAATCCTTTCAATCTCAGCAGAATGATTTTGCCCAAAACAACTTGGAGATATAATTGTAAAAAGAATACTTACAACAAACAGACTACTGATTCTCATAGTATTAAAAATAGAAAAAATTGGGACTTACTGGTTTAAAAAAAGTCGGAATAAAATCCGACTTTTCATTTTACATATTTCTTCGATACTGTCCCCCTACTTCAAACAACGCATCTGTTATTTGACCAAGTGATGCAAATTTGCAGACTTCCATTAATTCATCAAACATATTTCGATTTTGAATTGCGGCAGATTGAACATTCTCAATTCCTTCCTTGATTTGATCTTCATAAGAAGCGTGCAATTCATTCAACATGCTGATTTGATATTGCTTTTCTTCTTCAGTTGCTCTAACTACCTCTTTTGGAAGAACTGTTGGAGAACCTTTAGACGAAAGGAAAGTATTAACTCCAATTATAGGGAATTCACCTGTATGTTTAAGTGTTTCATAGTACAATGATTCTTCCTGAATTTTCGAGCGCTGGTACATTGTCTCCATTGCTCCAAGAACCCCACCTCTTTCAGTAATTCTATCGAACTCAGTCAATACTGCAGCCTCTACTAAATCAGTTAATTCTTCGATTATAAAAGCTCCTTGCAAAGGATTTTCATTTTTTGCCAATCCTAACTCACGATTTATAATCAATTGAATTGCCATTGCTCTTCTAACAGACTCTTCAGTTGGAGTTGTAATAGCCTCATCATAAGCGTTAGTATGCAAAGAGTTACAATTATCATAGATTGCGTACAATGCTTGCAAAGTAGTTCTGATATCGTTAAAATCAATCTCTTGGGCATGCAAAGATCTTCCAGATGTCTGAATATGGTATTTCAACATTTGAGCCCTAGTATTTGCATCGTATTTACGCGCCAATGCTTTTGCCCAAACTCTTCTTGCTACACGACCAATAACCGCATATTCAGGATCAATACCGTTGGAGAAGAAGAAAGAAAGATTTGGTCCAAAATCGTTTATACTCATTCCTCGACTTAAATAATACTCTACGTATGTAAACCCATTTGCCAATGTAAATGCCAACTGTGTAATTGGATTTGCACCAGCCTCAGCGATATGGTATCCTGAAATCGAAACAGAATAGAAATTTCTAACGCCCTTTTGAATGAAATATTCTTGAACATCTCCCATCAAACGTAATGCAAATTCTGTAGAGAAAATACATGTGTTTTGAGCCTGGTCTTCTTTTAAAATATCAGCTTGAACTGTTCCTCTAACTTGAGTTAATGTTACTGCCTTAATTTCATTGTAAATCTCTTTTGGTAAAACTTGATCTCCTGTTACTCCTAAAAGCATCAATCCTAAACCATCGTTTCCTTCTGGCAATTCACCTTGATATTCTGGTCGTTTTGTACCTTTTGACTTGTAAATAGCGCTGATCCTTTGCTCTATTTCAGCCTCCAGTCCATTTTCCTTAATGTACTTTTCACAATTTTGATCGATTGCAGCATTCATGAAAAACCCTAACAACATTGGTGCAGGACCATTAATTGTCATTGAAACAGACGTTTTTGGATCCGTTAAATCGAAACCAGAGTATAATTTTTTAGCATCATCAAGGCAGCAAATTGACACTCCAGAATTACCAATTTTCCCGTAAATATCAGGTCTTACGTTCGGATCATTTCCATAAAGAGTAACAGAATCGAATGCTGTTGAAAGTCGTTTAGCTGGCATTCCAAGACTCACGTAATGAAAACGCTTATTTGTTCTCTCAGGGCCACCTTCACCAGCAAACATACGTGTTGGATCTTCACCTTCTCTTTTAAAAGGGAAAAGTCCGGCAGTGAAAGGAAATTCTCCAGGCACATTTTCTTGCAAAGACCATTTAAGGATATCCCCCCAACCTGTATATTTTGGTGTTGCAATTTTTGGAATCTGTGAATGAGACAACGATTCAGTATGCGTTTCTAAAGTCAAAACCTTATCCCTTACTTTAAATTTAAATTCAGGATTTTTATATAAACTTTTCTTTTCTTCCCAGTTTTGAAGTAATTCCCAATTCTTTGGGTCAAAATTTAGTTTTTCTTTTTCAAAAGCCTCTTTTAATCCTTTAACCAATCGGTCTTTATCATCTAAATTGCTGTTTTCAATTGATTCGATGGATGTATTTAATCCCCACAATTTATTCGCAACTTCAACTTGATCATTCACCCATTTATCGTAGGCTCTATTCGATTCTGAAATTTCAGAAAGATACCTAGTTCTATCTGGAGGGATAACGAAAATCTTTTCAGACATCTCATCTGTAATTTCAAAAGTTGAAACCAATTGAGAATCTGTTTTTTCAGCTAACATATCAATGATCACCTTATACAAGGTATTCATTCCTGGATCATTAAACTGTGATGCAATTGTACCGAAGACTGGCATTGAATCAACATCTTCTTCCCATAAGTTATGGTTACGTTGATATTGCTTTCTTACATCACGAATAGCATCTAAAGCTCCTCGTTTGTCAAATTTATTTAATGCAATCACATCGGCAAAATCAAGCATATCAATTTTTTCCAACTGTGTCGCAGCACCATATTCTGGAGTCATTACGTACAATGACATGTCAGAGTGATCTAATATTTCTGTATCAGATTGTCCAATCCCGGATGTTTCTAAAATGATTAAATCAAATTCGGCCGCTTTCAATATTGTAATCGCCTCAGCAACATGCTTTGAGAGCGCTAAATTTGACTGGCGTGTAGCTAGAGACCTCATATAAACCCGATTCGATTTAATTGAGTTCATTCTAATTCTATCACCAAGTAAAGCACCACCTGTTTTTCGTTTTGAAGGATCTACAGATACAACTGCAATGTTCTTTTCTGGAAAATCAATAAGAAATCTTCGAACCAATTCATCAACCAAAGATGACTTACCAGCTCCCCCCGTTCCTGTTATTCCTAAAACAGGAACCTTGACTGTAGATGCCATTTCTTGAACTTGCTTTAACAAACCTGCAGATTCATCCGCAAAATTTTCCGCTGCAGAAATGATGCGCGCAATATGATGATTACTTTTTTCTTTTAGAAAATTAATTTCATCAGAAACATTCTGTCCAACTGGGAAATCACATCTTTTAATAAGGTCATTTATCATCCCTTGAAGTCCCATGGATCTTCCATCATCTGGATGATAGATTCTTTCAATTCCGTAATCCTCTAATTCTTTTATTTCAGAAGGCAAAATTGTTCCTCCTCCTCCACCGAAGATTTTAATGTTTGGCGCACCTTTTTCTTTCAAAAGATCGTACATGTATTTAAAATACTCATTATGACCTCCTTGATAAGAAGTCATTGCAATAGCTTGGGCATCCTCCTGAATTGCGCAATCAACAACCTCCTCAACAGATCTATCATGACCAAGATGAATTACTTCACAACCTGTAGCTTGAATAATACGTCGCATAATATTGATTGCAGCGTCATGGCCATCAAAAAGAGATGCAGCAGTAACTATTCTAACTTTATTCTGAGGGATATAAGGTGCTATTTTTTCCATTTTCAAAGATTTTATTGGGACAATTTCCCAAGCAACGCGAAAATAATCAAATCTTCTGAAATTACATTGATTTTGAAGACAAAGACTTGATATTAGTGCATTAAAAAAAATAGTGAATTCAATTAATTATTTAATTTTACACTACTTAAATTATTGATTATGGCAATTCGTCCAATGCGTATTCTAAATACTGATATAGGTCCTGGTAAAACAGTGCTTTATTTCGACATTGCAAAACTTCATACAAGAACAAGTATCGAGGTGCCAATAATCATTGAGCGAGCGAGAAAGGATGGACCAACATTACTTTTATTAGCTGGTATTCATGGAAATGAAGTCAATGGAGTTGAAATTGTTCGTCAATTAATAACAAAAAAATACACGAAACCTCAATTTGGTACAATTATCTGTATCCCTGTTGTAAACGTATTTGGTTTCCTTAATCAAACGAGAGAATTTCCGGATGGACGAGATTTAAATCGTGTTTTTCCTGGATCAAAAAAGGGATCTTTAGCAGCTCGTTATGCTAACAAAATAATGTTAGAAATAGTCCCTCATGTTGATTACTGCATGGATTTCCATACAGGAGGAAGTAGCCGTTTCAACTTTTCACAGGTTAGAATTGATGCAAATGATGAAGTTTGCTTTTCACTTGCTAAGGAATTTGGAACTAAATTTATTTTGGACTCTAAATTAAGAGATAAATCATTTAGAGCAGCAGTTTCTGAGTTTGGTAAAAAAGTTATTTTGTTCGAAGGAGGTAAATCCCTTGACTTAGACAAAGCGGTAACTAAATCAGGTATCAGAGGAGCTTTACGTGTTATCAATAAATTAGGACTAAGAGATTTCTCTCAAGAGATTGCGAATATGCCAAAAGTAAACGAACAAATTTTAGTTGAAAATTCAACATGGATTAGAGCCAATCACTCAGGAATGTATCGTAGAGTCGTTAGTATTGGAGAAAAAGTAAACAAAGGTGACATTATTGGTAGTATTACTGATCCTTATGGTGACTTTGAAAAAAACGTTAAAGCAACACATACTGGTTATATTATTTGTTCAAATCATGCACCAATTGTAAACCAAGGTGATGCACTAGTCCATATTACAACAGAACACAAAACACTTGAAGCAGATTCTTGAATCAACCTAAATTAAAAATAGCAATTATTGGCGGAGGTGCTGCCGGATTTTTCGCTGCATTTTCTGCAAAAAAACATCATCCTGATGCTGATGTTGTGATTTTTGAGAAGTCAAGTAAAACGCTTTCAAAAGTAAAGATTTCTGGTGGTGGAAGATGCAATGTCACCAACAGCTGCAGTGATATTAAAGAATTAATTAAAGCCTACCCAAGAGGAGAAAAAAAGCTTCGCTCTGTTTTTAGTGAATTCAATACCACCGATACGGTAGAATGGTTTGAATCAAGAGGAGTTCCATTGGTTACTCAAGAGGATCATTGCATTTTTCCTAAATCTCAAAATTCTCAATCAATTATTGATTGTTTTTACAATGAGATAAAACGATTATCAATAGAAATCAAACTAAGTTACGGAATCGATAAGATTCAACCTTTAAATCAATCCTTCCAATTAATCTCTAGCAGAAACAATGAAACGTTTATTGTTAATAAGGTAATTATTACAACTGGTGGTGGAACAAAATTAGACAGTTTCAATTGGCTTAAGGAGATGGATATTTCAATTGTCCCTCCTGTCCCTTCTTTGTTTACTTTCAACATGCCTAAAGAATCGATTACAGAACTCATGGGTATTGTAGTAGAGAATGCATTCGTTCAAATCCAAGGAACTAAGATAAAATGTAATGGTCCATTATTAATTACCCATTGGGGAATGAGTGGTCCTTCAATATTGAAAGCATCAGCATACGGAGCAAGAGTTTTGGCTGATTCAAATTATAACTTTTCTATCAATGTAAATTGGATTAACGGTCGCAACGAATCAGAAACACGATTAGAAATAGAAAAGCTCATCAAAGAGCATGCATTAAAGAACATTGGCAATATAAGACCATTCTTTATACCAGAAAGATTATGGCATTTTTTACTCTCAAAATGCACCATTAATCTTACGACAAAATGGTCGCAATTAGGAAATAAAAACATTAATAAAATAGTTCATCATTTAACCAACGACAATTATCAAGTTGAAGGCAAAACAACGTTTAAAGAAGAATTCGTAACCGCAGGAGGTATAGATTTAAACGATGTAGACATGAAAACGATGCAAAGTAAAAAAATCCAAGGATTGTATTTTGCAGGTGAAGTACTTGATATAGACGGTATAACCGGAGGATTCAATTTCCAAGCTGCCTGGTCAACTGGTTTTATCGCTGGACAGTTAAAAAACAATTATGGAAAATAAAAACAAACTATTAGAAGTCGGACTCGTATTTTTTAAACTTGGATGTTTTGCATTTGGAGGTCCCGCAGCACACATTGCTATGATGGAAGCCGAAATTATTGCAAAACGAAAATGGATGACACACGAACATTTTCTCGACTTAATTGGTGCTACAAATCTAATTCCGGGCCCAAACTCAACAGAAATGACCATGCATTGTGGACATGAAAGAGCAGGTAGAGCAGGACTATTTGTAGCAGGAATTGCATTTATATTCCCTGCAGTTTTTATTACAGGACTAATAGCATGGGTTTATACTACCTATGGTCATTTACCAAAAGTAGAAGCATTTTTTTTCGGAATAAAACCAGCAGTTCTTGTTATCATACTTGGAGCTGTTATCAAGCTTGGGAAAAAAGCATTAAAGAATTGGGAATTAGGTGTGTTAGGGACAATCGTTTTAGTTGGTAGTCTTTTCGGCTTTAATGAGATTACCCTGCTTTTAGCTGCTGGATTTTTAGGTGCAATCTATTTTTCACTAAAGAAAAACGAAGGTGCCAATATCAAAAATTTCATTCCGATTTTGGCTGTCAAACTTCCGAGTATTGCGGCACCCTTAATCACTGTATCTAAAACATTTTTTATTTTCTTAAAAGTCGGCGCCGTCTTATACGGAGGCGGATATGTTTTATTCGCTTATTTAGATGCCGAACTTGTAGCGAATAACTACCTCACACGCCAAGAATTAATTGATGCAATTGCTATTGGACAATTTACACCAGGCCCTGTTTTGTCTACCGCTACATTTATTGGATATCAATTAACCGGTTTTTGGGGAGCTATTGCAGCAACGGCAGGAATTTTCTTACCTTCTTTTATATTTACTTTAATCCTAAATCCTTTCGTTTCAAAAATCAGGAAATCTCCGTTACTCAGCAACTTCCTTGATAGCGTAAATATCGCCGCAGTAGCAGTAATTGGAGGAGTTATGTTTGAAATGGGACGAGAAACCTTGGTTAATTGGCAAGCATTTGTTTTGTTGGCTATATCATTTGGATTAACTTTTGGGATTAAAAAACTAAACCCAATTTGGGTAATAATAACAGGATCCATTTTAGGTTACCTTTTACTTCTCGTATAAGTTTTGTACTTTAAAAGAATGAAACTAATTCTTTCAATTGCGTCTATTTTATTTGTCTTGTTTATAAACCAGACAGTAATTGCGCAAAGTGAAATTGGTACGAAAATTGGAAAATCAGCCCTCAGTTTAACGCAGGACAAAGTCGAATACGATCCAAGTTATTTTTCTATTCCATATCCTAATGGAGATGTTCCAGCAAACAAAGGCGTATGTACAGATGTCGTAATTAGAACATTTCGAAGGATTGGAATTGATTTACAAAAAGAAGTTCATTTAGATATGAAATCTAACTTTTCATCTTATCCAAAAAACTGGGGAGCTAAAACGACCGACAAGAACATTGACCACAGAAGAGTTCCAAATTTAATGACCTATTTTAAACGGAAAGGATATTCAGTACCAATTACTTCTCAATCGAAAGATTATTATCCCGGCGATATTGTTTGCTGGAATTTATCCGGTGGAATAAATCACATTGGAATTGTCTCCATTAATTCAAGCAATGGAACACCAAAAATAATACACAACATTGGACAAGGTCAAGTTGAAGAAGACATTCTTTTCGATTTTAAAATAATTGGCCATTATAGATATAAATAATAATGATACAAAACATCACAGAATTTATTGAAATCGGTTGGATTTCCAGATGGTTAAAATTTGGAATAGCACTCCTAATAATTTTATTGCTCGCCTATATTACAAAGCGAACTGCTTCAAAACATATTTCGGATAACAATAATAAATACAGAACAAAAAAAAGCATTTCTCTAATTGGATACGTACTTATTGCAATTTCGGCATTTATTATTTTTAAAGAGAATAACGGTAATCTTGGTTTGAGCATTGGTATAGCGAGTGCTGGAATTGCATTTGCCTTGCAGGAAGTTATTACCAGTTTTGCTGGATGGATTAGCATTGTTACATCGGGGCAAGTTAAAGTTGGCCAAAGAGTCAAAATTGGTGACATCAAAGGTGATATTATTGATATAAGTATACTAAAAACCACCTTAATGGAAACAGGTGATTGGGTAGATGGTGACTTATACAATGGAAGAATTACAACACTTTCAAATAGCTATATCTTTAAAGTTCCAATACAAAACTACTCTGCCGATTATCCCTTTGTATGGGATGAAATTATTATTAAAATTCGCTCTGAAAGTGACTTTCAAGCTGCTCGAGTATTGTTCGAAAAAATCGCGAACGACATCTGCGGGAAATATGCGAATGAATCTGAAGCAAAATGGAAAGCAATGCAGAATAAATATCGTATTGAGAATGCTCGAGTTTTACCTCTAATCACAATGAAATTTGACGAAAACTGGATCACATTTAACATCCGTTATATTGTAGATTACACGATGCGAAGAGGAACAAAAGATGCACTATTCACACGAATTTTAGAAGAAATAAACAAAACGGATAAAATTAGCGTTGCAACAAGTGCTCTTGAAATCTCCAATTTAAACCAAAAATAACCGACAACATAAGTAAATAGTATAGTTTGCAAGAATTAGGCTATCTTTGTGCCATATAAATAATACATGACATTTAAACAAATCGGGATAATTGATCCCATTCTTAAAGCCCTTGATGAGCAAGGCTACTCTACTCCAACTCCAATTCAACAACAGTCAATTCCAATTTTACTTGAAAATTCGGACATGCTTGGTTGTGCTCAAACTGGAACAGGAAAAACAGCAGCATTTGGTATTCCAATTCTGCAACACATCTTTAACAATAAAGAAAACAGTCAAAAAGGACATCGTAAAATAAAAGCCTTAATTGTAACACCAACTCGTGAACTTGCAATTCAAATTGGCGACAGTTTTAAAGATTATGGTAAACATACCGGAATCAAACAAACTGTAATTTTTGGCGGCGTAAAACAAGGGTCACAAACAAATGCATTACGTGCTGGAGTAGAAATCTTAGTAGCAACGCCAGGAAGACTTCTAGATTTAATGCAACAAGGATTCATTTCCTTAAAAGATATTGAATATTTTGTTTTGGATGAAGCAGATCAAATGTTAGACATGGGGTTTGTACACGATATTAAAAAGATCATTGCAAAATTACCACAAAAGAGACAATCTTTATTTTTCAGTGCTACTATGCCAGAGAATATCGTTGCTCTTTCTAAAACAATTCTAAAAAGCGATTATAAATCGATAACAATTAGACCTGAACAAGCAACTGCTGATAAAGTTGAACAATCTCTTTACTTTGTTTCTAAAAAGGATAAACCAAATTTACTGAAGCAATTGCTAGAAGAATCGGATTCAGATGCCGTTCTAGTTTTTACAAGAACCAAACACGGTGCAGATAAAGTTGTTCGAATTTTAGAGAAATCAGGAATTAACGCTGCTGCCATTCATGGTAATAAATCGCAAAATGCAAGACAAAGAGCATTGAATGATTTTAAAGATGGAAAACTGCACGTTTTAATCGCTACAGATATAGCAGCTAGAGGTATTGACGTTTCTCAATTGGAACTTGTCATTAATTTTGACTTACCAAATATCCCTGAAACATATGTCCACCGAATTGGTAGAACTGGAAGAGCGAATGAAAGTGGAATTTCAGTTTCATTCTGTGACATGGAAGAAAGACCTTATTTAAAGGATATTGAGAAGTTAATTAAACAGAAAGTCCCGGTAATTAAAAATCACCCATTTGCTGCTGATGCTGAAACGGAAGTGGTTGTAAAGAAAAAGCAACAACAAAGACCTCCTCGTGGTAGTAGTAATCGAGGTGGACAAAATAAACCATCGCAAGGGGGATCTTCTAAAAGAAATAACTCATCGAGTTCTAAAAACTCAAAATACAGTGGGAGAAGAGGTTAAAAAAGAATTAAAAACACATACTTTATAACTTAACCACAACTATATTTGCTCAAATTTTCACCTTTAAATTTAAGTTGACATGGAAATGAATGAAATTGAAAATATTGAATTAACCTTCTTAACTAAAGATGATTACGAAGAGTTAAAAGAAGCAATGATTCACGCATACACGTCTATGCCTGAATCATATTGGAAGGAAGCACAAATTGAAAATTTAATAAACATCTTTCCTGAAGGGCAGGTTGTTATTCGTGTAAATGGTCAGATTGCTGGTTGCGCACTATCAATCATTGTTGATTATGATAGTTTTGATAACAACCATACTTACAAGCAAATTACAGGAAACTTTGGATTTAGTACGCATACCGCTGAAGGTGATATGATGTATGGAATTGATGTATTTATCAAACCAAATTTCAGAGGTTTAAGACTAGGTCGTAGATTATATGATTACAGAAAAGAACTGTGTGAAAGAATCAACTTAAAAGGTGTTGCATTTGGAGGAAGAATTCCGAATTACCACAAATTTAAAGATGAAATTTCGCCGAAAGAATACATTGAACGTGTTAAACGAAAAGAAATACTTGATCCAGTTTTAAATTTTCAAATTTCAAATGATTTTCAACCCGTTAAGGTCTTGAAAAACTATCTTGAAGGAGACTCTGCATCTAGTGACTATGCTGTTTTACTTGAGTGGTTTAATATCTATTACGAGAAAAAACCAAAGCAAGCCGCTGTTACTAAAAAAGTTGTAAGACTCGGATTGATTCAATGGCAAATGAGACCATACAAGCATTTGGATGATTTATTAGAACAAGTCGAGTACTTTGTTGATGCCGTTTCAGGATATCGTGCAGATTTCGCATTATTCCCTGAGTTTTTCAACGCACCATTAATGGCTGAAAACAATCACCTTTCTGAACCCGATGCAATTCGTGAATTAGCGAAGCATACAGCAGCTATCGTTCAGAAATTTGGTGAAATGGCTATTAGCTACAACATCAATATTATTACTGGAAGTATGCCCGAGATTGTTGGCGATAAGCTATACAACGCTGGGTATCTCTGTAAGCGAGACGGAACAATGGAACGTTATGAGAAAATTCATGTAACGCCAGACGAAGCAAAAGTTTGGGGAATGCAAGGAGGATCTGGATTAAAAGCTTTTGATACTGATTGTGGTAAAATTGGAATTTTAATCTGTTACGACTCTGAATTCCCAGAATTGAGTCGTTTACTTGCAGATGACGGAATGGATATCTTATTTGTGCCATTTTTAACGGATACTCAGAACGGATACTCAAGAGTTCGAAACTGTTCTCAAGCAAGGGCTATTGAAAACGAATGTTATGTCGCAATTGCAGGAAGTGTAGGAAACTTGCCTAAAGTTCACAATATGGATATTCAATACGCACAATCAATGGTTTTTACACCGTGTGATTTTGCTTTCCCTACAACTGGAATTAAAGCTGAAGCAACTCCAAACACAGAAATGATTGTTATTGCTGATGTTGATATAAATTCATTGAGAGAATTAAACCAGTTTGGATCAGTTAAAAACCTAAGAGATAGAAGAAAAGACATTTACGATGTTATTCGGAAATAATACGACTTATTGTTTTAGTGAAAATGGAGGAAACTCGAATTAATAAATTTTTAAGTGAAGCAGGATACTGCTCAAGAAGAGCTGCCGATAAGTTGATTGATGCTGGTAGAGTTAAAATCAATGGTAAGATTCCAGAAATGGGAACGAAAATAACTACAAATGACATTGTAGAAGTTGACGGAGTTCAGGTGAAAAATGAAAATGAAAAATTCGTTTATTTAGCGTTTAACAAGCCTGTTGGAATTGTTTGCACAACCGATACGCGTGTTGAAAAAGATAATATTATTGATTTCATAAATTATCCCACACGTATTTTCCCAATCGGCCGACTGGACAAACCAAGTGAAGGACTAATTTTCCTGACCAATGATGGTGATATTGTAAATAAAATTCTGCGTGCTCGAAACAATCACGAAAAGGAATACATTGTTTCGGTAAATAAGGCTATAACTCCAGAATTCATTCAAAAGATGAGTGCAGGCGTTCCTATTTTAGATACTGTAACACGAAAATGCATCATTGAGCAAATCAATAAAAACACATTTAGAATTGTATTAACTCAAGGGTTAAACAGACAGATCAGACGAATGTGCGAGTATTTTGACTACCGCGTAACGAAGCTTAAACGCATCAGGATAATGAATATTCACCTCGATGTACCGGAAGGAAAATGGCGTGATTTAACTGAAAAAGAATTAAAAGAAATCAATCGCCTTGTTGAAGACTCTTCTAAGACATACGACAGTTAAAATCGAAAAAAAATGATTTTTTTAGGGAAGTTGGTAAAAAAAGCTATATTTACCACTGAATTAATTATAATAAAATGAGTAAAGGAACAGTAAAATTTTTCAATGATGCCAAAGGATTTGGATTCATTATCGAGGACGATTCTAAAAGCGAGTACTTCGTACACGTAACAGGTTTAATTGACGAAATCAAAGAAGGTGACGCAGTTGAGTTTGAATTACAAGACGGAAGAAAAGGATTGAATGCAGTGAACGTAAAAGTTATCTAATTCATATATTTTCGAGACGAAAGACGCTTTTTAAGCGTCTTTTTTTTTGCTATATTTTTTTTAATTGAACCTCATCAACCTTAGTAACACATAACTTTAAATTATTATACTAATTTCGATCCATGTTTAAACGAATTTTAAATCACAAAATCACACTCATAGGGGTTGTTTTAGGGGCTATTGCAGGGTATATTTATTATCTCAACTGGGGTTGCACAAGCGGTTGTTCTATAAAATCAAGCTCTCTCAAAATTACCTTGTATTTTGCAGTTATGGGAGGTTTGATTTTTAATATTATTCAATCTAAATTGAAAAAATAACATTACCAACCGCCACCGCCGCCGCCACCGCCACCGCCGCCGGAGAACCCTCCCCCTCCACTTCCTGAACCCGATTGACCCGGAGGAGTTGCAGCTGAAGAAACAACATTTGAAAAATCATTTGTGAATTCAGTCAAGTGATGAAAAGCCATTCCATGATACAGAGGCATTGCGCCACTTGAATAGGATTGTAATTCTTTGGGATCAAATTGTCCAGCCCATTCTTCTGCAACATTCAATGCTATTGCATAAGCCAAATTTTCTTCAAAATGCTCAAAATTCATTGTAGGTGGATTCATTAATTTTATCCGCTGTTTATCTGCATATTTTAAATACATTTCAAAGCCTGCAATTTCATCCATTTTTTCTCTTCCTAACTTGGTTGGTTGTTCGTATAGCTTCGCGAAAATGACATTCATAATAATCAAAACTACAACCGAAGCAACAATAATTTGAGGGCCTCCGCCAAACATAAAAAAGGCCAATGCGCCAACAACACCTATAATTAATGGCATAAGAAATTGCTTTGCTTTTAAATGCGTATTTCTTAAATAATAAAGATTGTTTTGTTTCTTCTCGATTGAATTTTCAAGCTTATTTTTTGCTTTCAACAATGTTGCATTGTGTTTTCCTTTTTCCAATTCAATGACAGATTTTGAAGAAAATAAGGCGTTAAAAAAACTTGTTTCAATATTATTCATTGGCTTTTTAGCCTCATTCAATTCTGCAATTTTACGAATTGTATATTTCGTCTTTCCAAAAATACCTTTTCCTTCATCAACTTCAATTTTAACAACACCTTTGATGGCGGAATTAATCAAGGTGGAGCCAACAAAAGTATTTGTCACTCTACCCGCCCCTTTCAAATGTGCGCATTCAGCTGGAGAGAATCCTTCTGGAGGGTAAAATCGAGGGATTATTGTACCTGGCTTAGGGTCTCGACCGAATTTATACCACGTTCTAAAATTTAGTATAAAGCCTAATAAAATACCAAGTCCGCCAACAATATAAAGCACATAACTTTTAATCCAAAAAACAAATTCTTCAAAAGCTGTCGGGTAGACAACATGGTTTTTATCCCAAGCCACCGCGATGGATAAATTTTCGTGATATCTTAATGCTTTTGTAGCGTGAAAAGAGACCCAATTGGCTGAACTGTTGGTTGTAAAATTTTTATCCTTTGAACCATAAGAACCAGTATATCCATCCTTGCGGACTAATTGAGCACCTTTTGGCAGATATATTTTCGCCTCGATAGAATCTATTTCAAACTCCCAACCATTCCCATTTATATTCCAATATAGTTCGTCAAAGTCTTCAAAATATCCAAGTACATGACCGACCGTGTAATTCAACTCATATTCATGAACTCCATTTTCAATGAAAACATCTTTTTCTCCGGCATAAATTCTAACTCCATTTGATGCCGACTCTGTATGAAAAGGCTCAGGGATTCCATTTCTTTTTACAGAGTTCAGCTTAAAATCAACATGAACATTTCCCCCTTTGTATTTATAAGAAGTAGGTAATTCGCGATAAATTCCACGTAAAATATTCTGCCCTAAAGCATAAACCTTGATTTTCTCTTTTACACGAATCGTACTGTTTTTATTGACATAAATTTCACTACTGTAATGCAGAATACGTTCCGTATAAATATCTTCCTGTCCGAATAAACTATTCGTTAAAAGGACAACTATTAAAACAATAAAATATCTCATTTACTTATGTTAAATCTACTTTTGGTGCAAGTTTCTCATTATCATCTTGTACCGCATACATTTGAATTTCCTTCTGCTTAGTTAGGTTAGCAATTAGAACATTTGGAAAAACTTCAATTTTAGTATTGAAATCTCTTGCTGTTCCATTGTAATATCTTCTTGCCATCGCTAACTCATTCTCAACCTCTGAAAGATTATCCATTAATTTCAAAAATTGAACATTGGATTTTAAATCAGGATAACCCTCAACTTGAATTCTAAAATTTTTCAATAACCCTGTAATGGATTGATCATTTTTAGCCACTTCGGATATTGATGAAGCTCCCGACCGATTTCTAACAATTTCTTCAAGCACACTCGCCTCATGATTGTTGTATCCTTTAACAGCTTCAATTAAATTCGGAATTAGTTCAAATCGCTTCTTCAATTGCACATCAATTCCACTGTAAGCTTCCTCCACAATGTTACGTGCTCCAACGAAAGAATTATAGATTATCCATGTGCCAATTAGCATAATAATTACAACTCCTAAAATTATCAGTCCGATTATCATTTTAATGAATTTTAAATTTTAGTGACAAAATATAAAATTATAACTTTATAAAATCATTAACGACATAATATATGCTACGATTACTGCTTAACTCCCTCCTATTTGTCCATTTTGCATTTATTGGCTTATCTCAACTTACGCCAACTTATGATGACATTATGGTTCCTATGAGAGATGGAGAAACATTGGAAGTAGATGTCTACCTACCTTCGGGTCCTGGCCCGTTTGAAGTGATTTTAATTCAAACTCCCTACAATAAAGATTTATTTTCGTTAGGCCTACCGATGGGAGTCCTACAAAATATTAACAGTCAACCTTTTGCATGGGTAATTGTTGATTGGAGAGGCTTTTACGGATCTAATGCAGCTGACTTATCAAATTTTGATAGAGGTGAAGATGGTTATGACGTTTGCGAATGGATTTCAGCTCAAACATGGCATGCTGATAGAATTGGAACTTGGGGACCTTCAGCTTTAGGTAAGGTTCAATACGATACTGCAGCAGAATCTCACCCAAACCATACATGTGCTGTTCCGTTGGTTGCACATCCCCACTTTGGCTATAATGACTATTTTTACGGTGGTGCTCTTGAAGAAGGCCGATTAAATCAATTGGATGCTCTTGGCTATGGATTATCCCCTGTAATTCTTGCAAACCCATATTACAATATTGGCTGGTCGGTTTCAGAAACAAACAGCTGGACACCAAGTTCGGTTGGAATACCTACACTACAAATTGGTGGATGGTACGATCATGCAATCGATAAAATGATGGATTGGTACGAAGCGACAAGAAATAATGCCGCAATTTCTGTCCGTGATCAACAATGGTTATTAGTCGGACCATGGGTACATGGAGGATCTGGCGCCGCATACGTAGGTTCATCCGTACAAGGCGAATTAAATTATCCGAATGCTGAATACGTGAGTGATACGATGGCATGGAACTTCCTCAATTATTATTTATTAGACACACCTAATAATTGGCAAAACACTCCATTAATTACATACTACGAAACCGGAACAAACATTTGGTTAACGTCTGGAGCCACAAGAATTGATGCAACTGGAACCAATACATTAAACTTTAATCAAAATGGACAATTGACTTCTGATAATGGCGTTTCTTCAACCAGTTTTGTGTCAAATCCCTCAAGTCCTTGTCCCACAATTGGCGGACCTACACTTAGCACCTCTTTAGATCAAGGACCATACGATCAGATTAGTCTTGAAGCGAGACCAGATGTGATAACTTTTGAAACCGCAAGTTTAACAACCGCTGTTAACGTAACAGGAAGAATTACACTTGACCTCTCAATAGAATCAGATCAGCCAGATTGTGACATTGTTGCAAAATTAGTAGATGTATATCCTGATGGCAGAAACATGTTAATAACAGATGGAATTAAACGCATGAGATTTAGAAATGGATATTACGCTTCCGACGAAGCATTTATGACTCCCGGACAAATATTCAGCGCTCACATTGATCTACCATTCACAAATTACACATGGGTACCTGGACATAAAATAAAAGTTTACATTAGTGGAAATAGTGATATACGCTGGAACATAAATCTTCAAGATGGTGGAACAATGTACCAACCAGGTGTAGGAAACGTTGCGAATATTATTGTTCATCATTCTAATGCAAACCCATCAATAATTACTTTCCCCGGAAACAACCCCACATTAGCAATCGCAGAAATTGACGAAAAAATAACAATTTATCCGAATCCAACAAAAGGTAAAATAACCATCCATGGATTTAATGATTCACGCCAATTTTTCTTGTACAACCTAAGCGGTCAACTATTAAAAAGCGGAGAAATTATAGCAGGTCAAATTTCAATCGATGAGTTCACGAATGGAATGTATTATCTTACGATTGAAGACGGAAAATCATGGTTAATTATTAAAGAATGATCATTCGAGAAATTGAACAAAAAGACAATGTGGAAATTGCTACGTTAATCCGTGAGGTCCTAACTGAATTTGGAGTAAATAGACCTGGAACTGTTTTTACAGACCCAACTACAGATCATTTATTTGAATTATTCAGTAGAAATGAATCTGCCTATTTCATTGCAGAATCTGACGGTAAAATCGTGGGTGGCTGTGGACTTTTTCCAACAATTGGATTACCTGAAGGATGCGTTGAACTCGTAAAACTCTATGTAAATAAAGGGCATAGACATACAGGATTGGGTAAGCAATTAATGGGAAAAACAATATTAGCAGCTAAGAATTTCGGATTTAATTCGCTGTATTTAGAGACCATGCCTGAATTAAGCAATGCGATAAAACTATATGAAAAGCTAGGTTTTAAAACAATTGACAAACAATTAGGAGACACACAACATTTCGCATGTAAAATATGGATGCTAAAAGAACTTAATTAGAACTTAAGTCCCATAATACAAACATCATCTATTTGCTCCTCATCTCCCAACCAGGAATTAAACTCAAGGCTTAATAATTCCTTTTGATCAGACATCGATTTTCCTGAGTTAGCAATAATCTTCCTTTTTAGAGGAAGGTATTTATATTTTTTTCCAAATTCTCCCCCAAATTGATCTGCAAAACCATCAGAAAGCAAATAAATTATATCCTCCTTTTGCAAGTTAATTTCAATTGAAGAAAATTCTTTACTAAGATGATAATCACCAATAGGTTGCTTATCCCCTTTAAATTCATACAATGTCGCTTCATCCTGTTTTAATTGAGCATCAAAACCCTCCGGAATATCAGAATCATTTCTTCGGACTAACCAGAGCGGGTTTTGTGCACCAGAAAACTGAACTTTCGAAGTTTCTTTATGAATAGATATTAGTGAAATATCCATCCCGTCTTTAATATTCCCACCGCTCCTCGCAAACGTTTCGACAACCAATTCTCTCGCTTTATCAAGAATTTCGTTGGTCCGACTTAATTTTAACTCATTAACACATCTGTTTAGTGCATTGCTACAAACCACACTTACCATAGCTCCAGGAACACCATGTCCCGTGCAATCAGCAACCGCTATAAAAACATGCGTATCATTTTCTTCAAACCAATAAAAGTCGCCACTTACAACATCCTTTGGCTTAAAAAACAAAAAGCTATTTGGCAAATGCACATTAATCTGCTCCCGAGTAGGTAAAATAGCTGCTTGTAATCTTTTTGCATAATTAATAGAATCAGAAATGGCTTGGTTTCTTTCTTCAACAATTGCTTTTTGTTCAATAATTAATTCATTTTTTTCAGACAAAACTTCATTCATTTTCTTTCGACGTCTGCTTGAGTTGATAAAAATGAATAAGGAGACCGATAGAATAATAAATCCAATAATACTTAAATAAACAATGTTTTGAAATTTAGCTACCTCCTCATTATGCGATGCTCTTTCCAAAGAAAAACCATGCTCAATCTTCAAACTATCGTTATATGATTTCGTTTCAATTTGATGTTTAATTTCGGATGAAATCAATTCATTTGTACGACTTTTTCGATCTGAAATATTTTTCAATCGAAGGTATTCAATCATATTAAAATATGCTTCTTTAAAATTCCCACTATTTGCTTGAGACCTAGAGAGAAGTTTTAAATAGGGTTCATTGTATTTTGATAATTCATTATCCTTAATCCCAAATCGAATCCTATTGAGCAAGGCGTTCAAACTATCTTTAGAAATTCTATCAAACTGATTCTTACCAATTTCTAATAAAGTATTAATCTCTCCATCTACATCACCAAACTCACGATTGATTGATAAAGATTTAAGAAGCATTTCTTTAATTTTCAAAGGACTTAAACTCGACTTTTCCATTAAGGCATATCCTTGAAGTGCAGTGGCATAACCAACAGGATAATCAACCTTTTCTGATTCGAACAATTCAATTGATTTTTTAAAATAGAATTCAGCACTATCCAATCGATTCATTTTTTTATGAGTGACTGCCAGAGTGCTATAGGAAATAGCTACACCTTCATAGTTCTTATTCTCTAGCTCAAAAGGAATTGATTTGTATTCATACTCTAAAGCCTTCTGAAACATTCCAATTCTATCGTATATTTCTCCAATATTATGAAGCGCATATGTTCTACCTATTTTGGCGATGAACAATTCATCCTTATTCCGATTTGAGCTTAAAATTTGCTCATTTACTTTTAATGATTTTTGTTGATAATCTAAGCTGAGCTGATATTCTTCTAAATCAAGAAATGAATTACCATAATTACCATAAGCATCAGCAATACCCTGTTTGTTTCCACTCTTTTTAAAATGAATTAATGATTCTTTCAAATAAGAATTGGCTTCTTTAAACCGACTTTGATCCTGCATAATCCAACCAAGAAATTGGTATGCCCTTCCGATCAACTCCTCATTCTGTGTGTTTTTTGCAGCAATTAAACCAGAATCAGCATATTTTTTAGCCAAGTCAGGTTCAGTGTATTCATAATCTTGAAAAAGATTAAAATAACGATGAGCAATCTTTTCATTGCTTGACTGTCCAAAACCAAAAGAATTATGAATTAAGAAAATAACAAAAAGTAAAACGTTTATTTTCATAAGTCCTTTAAATTGAGATAAAAACAGCTCCATTTCTTAAGTTATCAAATTCGTAATTATCTCCAAGATAAGGCATATCTATAACATGTGCTTTAGAAATACCTTGAAACTGATAGCTTTTTCGCAATAAATACTTTTCGTTGGCAAAAACTATCTCTGCTGATGAATTTCCATTTTTTAAGGTAACTATTTTTTTGTTTGACAGTTTTATATCATACACCTTCTCTTCTAATGGAATTAATTTAACAACACCTCCAAACTTCTTTTTATAGTCTTTTAGGATGTTTTTTTCAGAACTATTAAAACCGTTCTTCTTTTCATAAAAACAGTACGTCTTCCCCCTTTCTTTAATCGCAAAGAGAGTTGTTTTTGAATTAAAAAAAACCAAATGCTCTTCGTTCAAATTTGAAAATCTATCAAATTGTATCCATGCCAAAATAAAAACAAAAATAATTGCTAATTTGAATTGGAATTTGACTTTTTTTCCAAAAAATAAGCTTGCAAAAATCAAAAAATACAAAAACAATACTTGTACTATATTCAAGGTGAAACCACTTGCTAAAGAGCCGGGAATCGATTCTATAAATTGCATCGAAAACAAGAGGACAGCTATAGTTAAACCAAGTAAATAAGTTATTGCAGCCCCTACAAATGGAATCTTAGAAAAAGTGAAAAATAAAATTCCAAGACCTAGAATTACACCGGCAATAATCATTACAACCAAATTTGAAAGTACGAAGTAATTTGGAAATTGACCAAAATAGTAGAGCATTAATGGAAAAGTAAATATTTGGGCTGCTAAACCTACTGAGGTTCCTTCCCAGATTTTACGCAAGAATTTATTTTCAAAAAACACCAATTTAGTTATAGGACCATGAAAAATTAAAATTCCAATAACTGCCAAATAAGACAATTGAAATCCAATATCAAAAATATAACTCGGTTCTATTAAAATCAAAATAAATGCAGATAAGCCAAGACCATTAAGACTATTAGACCTACGACCTAAAAACACACCCATTAACAAAATAGAGAACATTAATGTTGCTCGTAAAATGGAAGGACTGAATCCTGTCAATGAAGCATAAATCCATGCTACAAGAATTGTAATTATGATCGCGTTACGCTGAGAAATATACCTCGTAAATAAACTTAAAAAGTTTGAAAGCAACATCATTAATATTCCAATATGAAGACCTGATACAGCCAAAACATGCATCGCTCCTGCTGCGCTAAAAGAATCTCTTATTTCAGAAGTTAAATTCCCTTTTTCTCCCAACAATAAAGCCTGAGCAATACCTTGATATTTTTCATCAACTTTCTCTTCGATTAAATTTAATAGGTAATTTCTTGTTTTATGAAAAAAATCCAAAACGCCATTCTCAGGCATAAAATCGATTAGTTTATAATCTTCTGAATGCAGAAAACCCATGTGACTGAACCCTTTATTTCGCCAATAAGATTCAGCATTAAATTCACCTGGATTGTTTCCATTCTTAATTCGGAAAAGATCTAAATTTGCTAGAACAATTTGTCCAACTTCCAGTTCATCTTTAACATAAACAAGAATTCTTTCCTTCGAAGCTTTTATTGATTTGTTTTCGATTATTTTTTCTACCTCAAAAATGCATTTATTCCATTCACTCTTAGATCTAGAAACCTCTACAACATGAGATAAAACAACCAATTTGTGATCTTTATAACTTTCTAAGAATTGATTTGATTTTCTAACTCCACTTAGCAATCCACCCAAAAGAAAAAAGCTAAAAACGAGTAAAGAATTACTATATATGCTGCTTTTTTTAATTATCAAAAAGGAAAATAAAACCAAAAATAAGAGCCCCGACAAAATTGAACCGAAATGCAAATTTGCAAACACTAAAACTCCTGCTAAAAGCGTTAGTGTTATTATCAAAAATGGATATCGGTAAAAATTCCTCAAATAGTGTTTATAAAGTGTTCAATTTATTGCGCTTAAATCATTATCTTCGCATTCAAATTTATCAAAAAAAATAATGATTAACATTACCTTACCAGATGGGTCGGTTCGACAAGTAAGCGAAGGAACTTCAGCTATGGATATTGCAATAAGCATATCTGAAGGATTAGCGAGAAATGTACTTGCTGCGAAAGTGAACGACGAAGTTATTGATGCAAACACTCCTTTAACAAAAGATGTGACACTTCAACTTCTCACCTGGAATGATAAAGAAGGAAAAAGTACTATGTGGCATTCATCTGCCCACTTGATGGCTGAAGCTATTGAGGCCTTATTTCCTGGTGTTAAATTAGCTATTGGTCCTCCCGTAAAAAATGGATTCTATTACGATGTTGATTTCATGGAATATTCAATCGCTGAGTCTGACTTAGAAAGAATTGAAGCCAAAATGAAAGAATTGGCAAAACAAAAAAATGCCTTTGTTCGAAAAGAAATTTCTAAATCTGATGCCATTGCTTATTTTGAAGAAAAAGGTGATGAATACAAATTAGAATTAATTGATGGGTTGGAAGACGGATCAATCACTTTTTATACTCAAGGAGGCTTTACCGATTTATGTCGAGGACCTCACATTCCAAATACGGGATTCATTAAGGCAGTTAAATTAACTTCAATTGCAGGAGCATATTGGAGAGGCGATGAAACAAGAAAACAACTTACTCGAATTTATGGAATAACATTCCCTAAAAACAATGAGCTTACAGAATATCTTGAACTAGTTGAGCAAGCAAAGGCTCGCGATCACAGAAAACTAGGAAAAGAACTTGAATTATTTACTTTTTCACAAAAAGTTGGTCAAGGTCTACCATTGTGGCTACCAAAAGGAGCTGCATTGAGAGAACGACTTGAAAACTTCCTGAAAAAGGCTCAAAAAGAAGGTGGATACGATCAAGTTATCACTCCACACATCGGAAGTAAAGAACTCTACGTTTGTTCAGGGCACTACGCTAAATATGGTAAAGATTCCTTTCAACCAATTTTAACACCTGACGAAGGAGAAGAATTTTTATTAAAACCAATGAATTGTCCACATCACTGTGAGATTTTCAATTCAAAACCGAGGTCATACAAAGAATTGCCTGCACGATTTGCAGAATTTGGAACTGTTTATCGCTACGAGCAATCAGGAGAATTGCATGGCTTGACAAGAGTTAGAGGATTTACACAAGATGACGCACATATTTTCTGTACACAAGAGCAAGTTAAGGACGAATTTAAAAAAGTAATTGACTTGGTACTATACATTTTCAAAACTTTAAAATTTGAAAACTTTAAAGCTCAAATATCTTTAAGAGATCCTGAAACACCTGAAAAATATATCGGTAAGGATGAAAATTGGGTATTAGCAGAAAATGCAATCATTGAAGCTGCTGCCGAAAAAGGACTTCCTACTGTAGTAGAATATGGTGAAGCTGCATTTTACGGACCTAAATTAGACTTTATGGTTGAAGATGCATTAGGAAGAGAATGGCAATTAGGAACAATTCAAGTTGATTACAACCTTCCAGAGCGATTTGAATTAGAATATACAGGAGCAGACAATCAAAAACACAGACCTGTAATGATACATAGAGCTCCATTTGGTTCTATGGAAAGATTTGTTGCTGTATTATTAGAGCATTGCGCAGGAGATTTCCCTTTATGGTTAACTACTGATCAAGTAGCAATATTACCAATAAGTGATAAATACAACGAATACTGTGAAAATCTTTTGCAATTGCTAAATAATTCCGATATTCGCG
>Ga0102899_1000152_pt1 | contig 30466 bp, 18 predicted proteins | sample Colrivmeta1555B3_FD_78455 | JGI IMG/M metagenome (GOLD analysis project Ga0102899, IMG submission 78455) | Estuarine microbial communities from the Columbia River estuary - metaG 1555B-3 | ecosystem: Environmental > Aquatic > Marine > Intertidal zone > Estuary | place: USA: Columbia River... | reverse complement strand
GGATGTATCTCACCTTGGAATTTACCGCTTTATTTATTTTCATGGAAAATTGCTCCTGCTTTAGCTGCGGGTAATTGCGTTATTGCTAAACCGTCTGAAGTTACTCCGTATACTGCTTTTCTATTAGGGGAGATTGCGAAAGAGGCGGGTATGCCTGATGGTGTATTAAACATCGTACACGGATTAGGGACTGGTGCTGGAGACGCAATGGTTAAACATCCAAAAATTAAGGCAATATCATTTACAGGAGGCACGTCAACTGGGAAATATATAGCAAGTACAGCTGCTCCAATGTTTAAAAAACTATCACTAGAATTAGGCGGGAAAAATCCAAACATCATTTTTGACGATTGTGATTTTAAAGAAATGATGAGTACGACATTACGATCGTCTTTCGCAAATCAAGGTCAAATTTGCCTATGTGGTTCAAGAATTTTTGTTCAGAGAGGAATCTATGAAAAGTTCAAAGAAGAATTTGTGAGAAGAGTTGAAGAAACAGTTGTCGCTGAGCCAACAAATCCAAAAGCAAAATTGGGGGCTGTCGTCTCGAAATCACATATGGAAAAAGTATTGTCGTATGTTGAACTTGCCAAAGAAGAAGGTGGTAAGGTGTTAACTGGCGGCCATAGAGTTGAAATGGAAGCCCCATATTCTGAAGGCTACTACTTGCGCCCTACTGTTATTGAAGGATTGGATTTTAATTGCAGAACGAATCAAGAGGAAATTTTCGGCCCAGTTGTTACATTAACTCCTTTCGACACTGAAGAAGAAGTATTGATGATGGCTAATTCAACGGAATATGGTTTAAGCGCAACACTTTGGACTTCTGATGTCAAGAGAGCACACAATATGGCTGATAAGTTAGACGCAGGAATTATTTGGGTAAATGCCTGGCTAATTCGCGATTTACGAACTCCATTTGGTGGTGTTAAGTCTTCAGGAGTTGGAAGAGAAGGTGGTTGGGAAGCTTTGCGATTTTTTACAGAACCTAAAAATGTTTTTATCAAGTATTAATTTCTAGTTTATAGACTTCATCGAGTGATTGGTTGTCTTTAAAACTAACTTCGAGGTCTTTAATAAATCCATCTTTTATATCATACACCCAACCATGGACTTGTATTTGATGGCCGTTTTTCCACGCATTTTGAATAATTGAGGTTTTAACTAAGTCTAGTACTTGTTCAACTACATTTAATTCAACATATCTATCAAAACGAGATTTTTCATCTTGAATTAAGTCCAATTCCTCACTATGAAAACGATAAACATCTTTAATGTGTCTTATCCAGTTATCGATAAATCCAAATTGTTGGTTTGTCATTGCAGCTGCTACACCTCCACAGCCGTAGTGACCACAAACTACCACGTGTTTTACTTTTAAAACATTTACGGCATAATCTAAAACACTGAGCATATTCATATCCGTATGAACAACCATATTGGCAATGTTTCGATGAACAAAAACTTCTCCTGGATTTGCGCCAATAATTTCATTTGCAGGAACTCTACTATCTGCACAACCTATCCAGAGTAATGGAGGCTGTTGTCCTTCTGCTAAACGATTGAAGTAATCACTGTCGTTTTCTAGTTTACTTGCAACCCAAGATTTGTTGTTGTCTAGCAGTTTTTTGTAAAATTCATCCATAATATTAAATTGACACTATTACGTATTCTATTAACCAGTTTTTGATCAAAAATCGAATGGTTTATTGGTCTAAAAATAGTCATTGATTATGAGTTTTTTATAGTTAGTATAAATTAAGCATAAAAAAATGGACAGAATTTTTTCTGTCCATTTTTGAATAAAATTTCGAGCGCAACTATTTAATAATAATTCTTTTCATAATTGAACTTGATTCATCTGAAACAGTAACGAAATAACTACCAGATGAAAGGTTCGTCAAATCAACTGTTGAATTTTGCTCTGTGATTGAACGTGTAAAAATGGCTCTACCATACACATCAGTAATAAATAGATTTGTATGATTTATATTACCAATTAATTCAATCGTTAATAATCCATCCGTTGGATTAGGATATACATTTAAAGAAATTGTTTGCGCTTCAGCCAATCCCGCATTATTTACAACACAAAAATTATTCGTTTCAGAATTTCCGAAGGCGACAGCAGTCATTGAAGTTAAAACCGTATTAGAACTATTTGTAATAGAGTATGTTCCATCAGTTGAACAACCAGCAGAAGCACTTCCTTCAAGCCCATCACCATAGTCATCGTAAATAGTAAAGTCATAACATCCTTCTGCTAAGCACAGTTTAACCGAAACAGAAGTCTCGTCACCATATGCTCCAGGATCACCATTGTTACCTATATCGAGACCTCCGGGTGCAATACCTATTGTATTTCCTCCTGAAGCAACTAGAGCAGTTGAGACGTCTTTGATTTCCCAATATGTTTCATAGCCCCAGCAGTCAGTTTCTATATTCACATTTGTCTCAATTCCTGTTGAGTTAATCGCGAAGTTAGATAAGCTTGCGTCATTTGAAGGGTCGGAGTCAGAAACGCCATTTGGTAAAGTCGTAAAAGCATTAAAAACATGAGCTCCATCTGAAACTGTTAGCGTTGGTAAGTCAACATCAATAGAAGAGTTTGGGTTTAAATTACCAGACCAATTAAATGTAGCATTTGTTCCACCATCAATATTATAATTGATGATACATGATGTTAAATTATTTCCACCAGCGTTGCGCAATTTAACAGACGGGGTAATTTCTGATCCACAAATGTCACCTTTAGGTTTGTTAACAGATTGAATTGATGAGTTATCTGATAATGCAGGTCCATTCGGGTCCCAACCATCATTTGTAATGTTCGTTCCGCCACAAGAAACAGGATCAAGATAATCACCAACTCCTAATGACCAAGAAACACCTAATCTACCGTAGTAATCGTACTGACCATTATTACTTGTTCCTGAACAAGCTGCCAAACCACCATACAATTGTCCAATTATTCTTCCGTTTTGATCAAACAGAGGAGATCCAGATGACCCTGGCTCTGTAACCCCTTGTTCCCATTGATTTATATACCAAACTTGTGCACCAGCAGCGGTGTTATGATAAGGAGCATTATCTTCTCTACAAATTTTCATTACATCACCACTAGGATGATGAATACCAGTTGCTTGAGTAATTAATCCGTCTGTATCATCATTATTCCATCCTGCATAAAACAAATTCCAATTTATTGCATCTGTAACTGTCATGTTATCAATTTTTAACAATGCAAAATCAGCTTGAGTTCCACTAGCTAAAACAGTTGCACCATTCAAAGATTGATCATACGGCATACCAGGATCAACACTTAATGCTGTTGTTGCACATGATTCTGTTCCTGGAGGGCTTGCCCAATTAAACCTAAAAGCCCAATTCGCAGTACTACCTCCCAAGCAGTGGTTTGCCGTTAAAAAATAGGGTATCCCATCATCACACGAGTTGTTTATTAACGCACCTGTGCAAATACCACTTCCTCCAACTACAATCATTGCTACTGATCTAACTTGGTTCTCCCAGCCGACACCTAATGGACAATGAATGTCAATATTACAATCATCTGAACTATTTAAAGCTTTGCTTAAGTCTTTTTGAATTTTATCTAAAGATCTATATCCATGAATTACATTAGAAATTGTGAAACTTCCTTGATTAAAAGCAGTCTTTGGTTCATAATACTCAACAATAATTTCACTCCCATGAACCAATTCTGTTCCAAGTAGTTTTTCTGTTCCATTATTTCTACTTGTATATGCTCCAACTCGATTCGTTTCATTTATGTCGAAAAGATAGATGCGGGCGCCTTCAGGTAAATTGTAATCTTCAAATAAAAGATTAATGGTTGATGCTCCTTCACAACGAATTCCAACTCGCCACAATCGATCGCCATTAGGTAATGTCATCCAAACACCGCTGTTGTTGTATGTTATGTTAGTGTCATATTTGTACCCGAAACGCCAAGGTGAACTTTTATCCGCATCATTAATTACATCTTCTGCTTGAATTGCATTTAAATCAAAAGGAGCCATTTTAACGAATGGTACTTTTTGAGATGAAGATATTTTCCCTTTCCAGGTTATTGGACCTCCCAGGTCTGTTGTTTGACAAATTGCACTAAGTCCAAAATAAAGGGAGAAAGTTAAAAAGAGTAGTTTTTGTTTCATAAATCTAGTTTAGCATTAATTCTAAGAGAGTTGGTATTTTAATTAACGTTAAGAAATTAACAATGGTTGGTGCTGAAAGCAATATGTTTTATTAGTTTTTCAACGATCCCTTTTGAAATGGAAAAGTAAAATTTTATTTTTAGCATGATCATTGTTATATCATCAAAGCCAAAATACAAAAAAACATGAAATCATTAATATTTATTGGAGTCTTGATTTTCTCCTCCTCATCAGTTTTTTCTCAAACTATTGAAATCCCACCTGTTGCTCATCCCTTCTTTGATGTTATCGAATGGAAAGGAATGGGTGCTTTACTTTTAAGTAAAGATCCAAATGGCACATCAAAACAAGTGAATATTACATTGATTGGTGAAGAGGTAACATCTATCTGGGATCAAAAATTTAGTCCGAAGGATGAAGTGTATTATTATATTTCTAGTGACAACGCTCGCTATGTATACTTCATGGATAATCTCGATTTAATTGATGGTAAGGCGTATTTTAGTCAACTAAATTCTGCAGGGAATGTTAAGTCTTCTTCAGTTTTTATTGGAGGGGCAATAAAAAAACTAGGGTCATATAATTATGATGATTTAGAATTAATCAATGTAGTCGTAACTGATAAAGCACTAGTTCATCATTTTAGATATAATGATAAATCAACGAAGTCAATCCGTGAATTTGCTACCTTTATAACACATCATAATTTTTTGTGCTACGCAGTTGAATTGGGGAATACGGATGTTTCGGCTTTTAAGGATGAAAACATTGGATATTGGGACTTTATAGGTTTTACGGAAGATAGAATTTGTTTTGCTGCTCGTGAAAAATCGGGGAAATCTAACGGATGGAGCGTAAAAGAATATACTTCGAAAGGTAAAGAAGAAGGAACTTCATTTGTTAAAACGCCAGCTGAATTACTTTCGATTGAAAACATCGGGTTCGGTACAACAGGAAAATATTATCTAAAGGAAAGAACAACATTTGATAAAGGAATTTTGAGCTTTATAAATAATAAGTTGTACTTGGTTGGCGGACAAAGAAAAAGTGAAGGGGCAGAACTAACATTGTACGAACAAGATGGTGATAAGTGGAAAGAGTTAAATAAAATGAGTTTGAATTATTTTATCGAAAAAAAGCCACTTTCATTAGGTATTTACCCTATGAACGAAGGTCTCGGATATCATTTAGATCATAATGGCTATAATAAAGCGAGTATCATTACTTTTACTAAGCAGCCTACTTCTGCTCATAATACGTACACTGACAGAACAATTTTCAATCCTTCAAGTGTTTTTAATACAAAGGAAAAACAAGAATTTAGCGTATGTTTGCAAAACAAGGTTTTGACTTTTGATACTGAACAGTTAAATAAAGAAGGAAGCGTTAAATTTGAATTGGAGACGAAATGATTATAGGAATTTGTGGGGGTAGTGGGTCTGGAAAAACTACTTTATTAAAAAGACTTTACAAGGAGTTTAACCATCTTAATCCTAGTGTGTTTTCTATGGATAACTACTATAAAACGATTGAGCACCAAATCAAAGATCCGCAAGGAGTTTATAATTTCGATTTACCAACTGCATTGGATGAAAAAAAATTAACAGAAGATCTTGATTCTCTAATTAATGGAGACTCCATAAATGTTAAAGAGTATCATTTTAATGCACCTCCAGATAAAAATGTATTAATAACCATTGAACCTTCAGAATTGCTAATTGTTGAAGGATTGTTTTTGTTTCATTTTGAGGGAGTTAGGTCAAAATTGGATTATTCAATTTTTATTGAAGTTGATCCAGAAATTCAATTAGACAGAAGACTTTATAGAGATCAAGAAACTAGAGGGTACTCGAGAGAAGACATCATGTATCAATGGGAAAACCACGTGATTCCATGCTATGACAACTATTTATTGCCTTATAGAGATGAGGCAGATTTTAAGTTCAGAAATGACAATAGAGCAAATGATGATTTTGAAATTTTAGCAAAAGGGCTCAAACAAAATTTAGAGTTGATTAGTAATGAAAAATAAAATTTCTAAAAACGTTTTACTGTTTGGTTTGACTCTTGTCTCAACAGTGGTTTTTGGAATAATAGTGTCACAAAGTAAGGCTACTAATTTTGAAACAGACATTATTGCGTTTGGAAAGCAATTTAAACTGCTCGAAACAAAACTTGACAATGGATTAAGGTATCAAGTAAACAAACTTAAAGGCGGATCATTAGATGACGAATGGATAAGTGATAATCATCAAAATAAGTCACTCAATATTCACATTTATAGAAATGATTCTTTAAAGTATTGGAATACGAATCAATTACCAATAATTCGTTTTTCAGACATTCACTTCCCCGCTGACGGGATTCTTCATTTACAAAATGGATGGTATTTTGCAAAAATTAAAAAAGTAGATGATTATTTAATTTGCGCAAGTTTTTTAATCCGGCAGGATTTCTCCTATGAAAACAAAGATTTAGTAAATGATTATGCGAATGGATTAAACGTTCCTTTTAAGTCATATATTGATATTGGTGAAGAATTAAAATATCAAGTTAAGGACCTCAATGGTAAGTATCTTTTTTCTATTGTACCTGAGGAAAATCAAACTCTTGCTACATTTTATCAGATTCTTATACCTGCCTTATTGTTATTCTCTATTAGTTTATGGTTGCTAATACTTTCATTATGGTTGAACAGAAAAAAAGGCAGGTATAAATTTATCGCCATTCTATTACTCCTAGGTATACGTTATTTAAGTATTTACTTTCAATGGTTTCAGCTTTCAGAAGAGATTGAAATGTTTAATCCTACCTTGTATGCTTCTAGTAGTTTGACCCCCCATTTTTTTGATTATTTAGTAAACATCATTTTTTTAATTTTCACGCTAAGCCTCATAAGGAGTTCATTAAAGAAAATGAAAAGGGGTAAATCTGGTAAATTTCTTGCTTTATTGATGATTGTTTTGTCATTTCTGTTTTGGCCTTTATTTGTGTCGATTGTCAATGGATTGATCATGCACTCTCAAATACCAATGATCGTAAATAAATTGTTTACATTAAATATATACTCAGTAATATCTATTGCGAGTTTAGGTGTTTTATTTTATGCCTTTCTCTTATATTTAATTGAAGTTTTAAAGTATGCTATTCGACAAGAGGTTAAAGCAACTTGGATGGCATTAATTTGTTTTTTTCTAGGTTGTTTCTATTTCTATTATGAAATTAATCATGGAAATGAAAATCTACTTTCTGGATTGTTCCCATTAATTTTATTTGGAGGTCTTTTATATGTCGTTTACTTGTATGAAGCTATTCAGAAAATTGGGTTAGCATTAACGCTTTTATTTTTGTTTTCGGCTGTCCTCTCATCCATGTTTGGCAATTTAAATAATGCGAAAGAATTAGTGCAAAGAGAGGTTTACGCCAATCAATTGGCAACTGAGAAAAGTATTGTTACTGAAGTTGAATACGCTGGATTGAGTGAAAAGATAAAATCTGATAATTTTTTAAATAAGTTTATTCAAAACCCAAGTGAAATTGGCGCTTCAGATTTTCAGGAAAACCTTGAAAGAAGGTTTTTCAATGGGTTTTGGGAAAGATATGACATGCAATTCAAGTTCTTTGATAAGAATAGAAACCCTTTAATTGATAAACAGCTAATAGATACATCTGCCTTTTTAAAGCTGAATAATTTAATTGATCGATCTTGTGCACAATCAGAAATTAATCCTAACATCTATTTTGTCACAGATTATAAAGATCAATACAGTTATATCATTCGACAAGAAATAGGAGATGTAGAAGGTGAGCAAGGCTTTCTGTTTTGCACATTGAAATCGAAGAAAATTCCGGAAGAGATTGGCTTCCCTAGATTGTTGATTTCGTCCAAGGCGAATGTTATGGAATCATTAGAAGATTATTCAATAGCTAAGTATCAAGATGATCAGTTATTAACGAAGTATGGAGATTTTAACTACCCATCTTCAAAATCAATTATGTCAAAAACCAATCAAGGGAATCGAGTTTTTTTTGATTTTGACGAATACAATCACTTATTATTAAATAAAACTGAGCATGACAGTGTTGTTCTTTCATACAGGAAAGAAACTTGGCTAGATGCAATAACATCCTTCTCATACTTGTTCAGCTTCTTCGGACTTCTTCTTCTGCCACTAAGTTTTCGATTAGATAGCAAAAATAATACTCGGAAGACAATGAGCTTGGCACTAAAAATTCAGGTTGTTATGATTTCTCTTGTTTTTCTTTCACTACTTGCTTTTGGCTGGGGAAGTGGCGTGTTTGTTAGCAACCAATATAATCAGTATACAAATGAAGTTATTCGTGAAAAATTAAATTCTGTACAAACTGAAGTTAAGGCAAAACTTGGAGATTTTGATCAATTAAAAATTGATGACAATGGGGATTACATGCAATATATCTTGCAAAAGTTTGCAAGGGTTTTTTTTACAGATATAAATTTATACGATACTGACGGTTATTTATTGGCAACGTCAAGACCGAAAGTTTTCAATGTCGGACTTATTTCTGAGCAAATGAATTCGAAAGCATTCTCAAACTTGAAATTTGGTAAGAAGTCAGAGTTTGTTCAACTTGAACAAATTGGAAACTTAAGCTACTCCTCTGCCTATCAACCTTTTTATAATAATTCAGGTGAACAATTGGCGTATATTAACCTACAACATTTTGGGAAGCAAAGTGAATTTGAAAACCAAATAGAAAAGTTTCTTGTGGCTATAATTAATGTTTTCATTCTTCTCTTAGCGATTTCAATTATTCTTGCCATTTTTATATCAAATTGGCTCACCTCTCCATTAAGAATATTGCAAGAGTCTTTTGCGAATGTCCGTTTTGGAAAAGTAAATGAGAGAATAAAATATTCTAAAAATGATGAAATTGGAGCCTTAGTTGCTGATTATAATCGCAAGTTGGAAGAGTTAGAATTTGCTGCGGATCAACTAGCTCAAAGTGAAAGGGAGTCTGCGTGGAGAGAAATGGCAAAACAAGTCGCCCACGAAATTAAGAATCCACTTACGCCAATGAAATTAGGCATACAACAACTTCTTAGAACCTTAGATCCGAACGATCCAAATAGTAAGGCTAAGGTTGAAAAAGTTGCTAATTCAATGATTGAACAAATTGATGCGTTGACAAAAATTGCGAATGAATTTTCAAATTTTGCTAAAATGCCATTAAGGTCTGAATCGGAAATTAATCTTCCTGAACTAATAGAGAGAGTAGTCGAAGTGTTTTCTTCTGAAGAAAATGTGTCATTAAAATTGAACATTATTGATAAACAACTAATCATTTTAGCAGATAAAGACCAGTTAATTCGAGTGTTTAATAATTTAATAAAGAACGCGATTCAATCCATCCCATCAGAAAGGAAGGGATTGATTCAAATTAATGTTACTCGGAATTCAGATTCTGTTGAAATTGAGATAATTGACAATGGTATTGGAATAGATAAGGAGAAAAGAAAAAATATTTTTGTGCCTTATTTCACTACGAAATCTACTGGTACAGGATTAGGCCTAGCAATGGTTAAGCAAATAATCGAAAACCACAATGGTCAGATCGGGTTCGAATCCAAGGTAAATGTCGGTACTACTTTTAGAATTAATCTTCCATTAAAATAAAAAAGCCGCATGAAATGCGACTTTTTGAACTTTACTAATTAATGCTATTTAATCAGAAGATTAAATAGTAACTTAAAAATAGTATGTCAATAATTACTGTAATTATTCCAGACATTAATATATACTTCATAGGCGAAACAGCTAACAATAGACTCAAAGTTGCCATCGTTGGAATTACAATTAGTGAAAGACTTAATGTGCTCTCAACAGCCCCCATTCCTACAGCAAATCCTCCTAAACATCCTACAATTAAAAGGGTTGCGCTAATTAAACCGAAACGATTGAACTCTATGTTTTTACCAAATATTTTTTCTGAACTTACCGCGGTGTTATTTTCCATAATGTAATTTTTAGTTGAATAATCAAAATTCAAAATAATTGAGTGCAAAAAAAATGACAGATAGGTATCTTAAAACATGATTAAAGTCATTTTTTTGATATTTAATAGAAAAGGGGTATCTTACGAGGCAAACTATAAGATAAATAAACTATGAAAAACATGAAACTCTGCCTTTTTTTAATTGCAGTATTTTTCGGGATGTCCCTTCAGGCACAGAATGAAAAGGCAATTAAATTTAAAACTGGCGAAATCTCAAAATCCCAAGTTCTCCTGCTTGGAAACCCACAAATTCAAGCTAGTTCTTATAAAGTTTTTGAATTTGATGTAGAATCTTTACAGGAGCAACTAGAAGGAATTGCTCATCGAGAAAATAGAAATAATGGATTCGTTGCTTCTATTAGCTTACCAACTCCTGAAGGTGAATTTAGAAGCTACAGAGCGGTTGCAAACTCTACAATGCATCCTGATTTGGCGGCGAAATTTCCAAACATTTTATCATTTGATGCGGCTGGAGTTGAAAGTCAATCTGAAGTTAAATGGGACATTACTCCAAAAGGACTTCATGCTATGATAATGACTCCTGGAGAGTCTACGATATTTATCGATCCAATTTTTGATAATAACAATAAGTATTACATTGTTTATTATAAGAAAGATTTTGTTTCTGATAAAGTTAAATCATGTGATTTTGACAGTGAGATTGCTGAATTAAGTAGCCGAATGGAACCTACTTCTGGAGAGTTAATGTCTTTCGGTACTTGTGAATTAAGAACATACCGACTAGCCCTCGCTGCTACTGGAGAGTATACTGCATTTCATGGTGGGTCTGCTGCAAATGCAATTGCTGCCCAAGTTACAACTATGAATCGAGTAAATGGAATATACGAAAGAGATATGGCAATTACGATGACGATAATTGCTAATAATAATTTACTTATTTATACGAATACAGGATCGGATCCATTTACAAATGGAAACCCGAATACGATGATTAATCAAAATCAAACAAACACAGATGCTGTTATTGGTTCTGCCAATTACGATATCGGACATGTTTTTGGAACGAATAGTGGTGGTCTCGCTGGATTAGGTGTTGTTTGTTCTAATGGACAAAAAGCGAGAGGTGTTACTGGAAGTGGAGCGCCAATCGGGGATGCTTTTGATATTGATTATGTTGCCCATGAGATGGGACATCAATTTGGATGTGCTCATACTTTCAATAATTCATGTGGAGGTAATAGAAATGATGCAACGGCTATGGAGCCAGGAAGTGGGTCTTCAATAATGGCTTACGCTGGGATATGTCCGTCAAATGTTCAAAACAATAGTGATGATCATTTTCACGGAATTAGTTTACAACAAATGGGAATTGAAATTTTGAGTGCAGGTCATACTTGTGAACAAACATCAGCTCTTTCCAATAATCCTCCTGCTATTATATCTACAAATGGCAACGTAAACGTTCCTTCTCAAACTCCGTTTGCTTTAACTGCGGTTGTGAATGATCCTGATGGAGATCCTGTTAGTTATAATTGGGAACAAATGGATAATGGTATTTCAACTCAACCACCTGTTGCCACAGCTTTGATTGGGCCAAATTTCAGATCATTTCCTTCTTCTACAAACCCAACACGTTATTTCCCTAATTTGCAAGCAGTAGCTAATAATGGACCATTTACTTGGGAAGTTATACCATCAGTTACTAGAACGATGAATTTTAGACTTTCTGTTAGAGACAATGCTCCAGGAGCAGGTGGTTGTAATGACCACACTGATGTAACAGTAATTGTTGATGGGAATTCTGGGCCATTTATAGTTCAATATCCTTCTGCAACTGGAATTGTATGGGCGGGTGCTTCTACTCAAACAGTAACTTGGGATGTTGCTAATACAAATAACGCCCCTGTGAATTGTGCAACTGTTGATATTAAAATGTCATCTGATGGAGGTTTAACTTACCCATATACTTTGGCTACAGGAGTAGCAAATGACGGTTCACAATCGATAACTGTTCCTAATATTGCAACAACTACTGCTAGAGTAATGGTTATTAATTCGAATGGAACTTTCTTTGATGTTTCAAATAATAACTTCCAAATAACAATGGCAACGTTCGACTATACGTTGAGTTCTTCAACAAGTACAGTAAGTGTTTGTCAGCCGGATGTGGCAGCTTTTACAATCGAAGTTGGACAAATTGGGGGGTACACTGATCCAGTTGCTTTAACTGTGTCTGGAGTGCCAGCTGGTGGTGTAGCAAATTTTTCAGCTACCCCTATTACACCTGCTGGAACGTCAACACTTACTATTTCAAATACAGCGGCTATTACACCAGGTACATATACACTTACTGTTAGTGGGAACAGTACAACTGGTGTAAAAACAACAGATGTTATTTTAGTTGTTTCAAATGGAAATCCAACGGTTGTTACTCAGTTAACACCAACAAATGGAGCTTCAGGAATTTCCGCACCAACAACATTTACATGGACGACTGCGCCTGAACCTGGTGTAACTTATGAAATTGATATCGCATCAGACGCTGGTTTTTCAACAATCATTGATCAAGCGACAGGTTTAAGTTCTGCAACTTATGTTTCAAGCGCTACTTTGTCTTCAACAACATATTATTGGAGAGTTAGGTCCGCGACTGGTTGTGGTCAAGCAGCATGGTCTTCAGTATTTAGCTTCACAACAAGTAGTTGTAATGTATATACAAGTACGAATGTGGGCCAAACTACAGATGTAGCTAGTTTCACATCAACTATAGACGTTACTGGTTCTGGAACAATCATTGATGCCAACATCGCATCCTTGATAATTTCACACCCATGGATAGGTGATTTAGGAGCTACTTTAACATCTCCAGCGGGAACAGTGATAAATCTTTTTGATGGACCTGGAATTCCAGCTTCTCAATATGGTTGTGCAGGTGATGATATTGATGTTTCATTTGATGATGCTGCTGCTGCAACTTCAGCTACATTTGAAAGTACATGTGGGGCAGGGGTTCCATCAATTAGTGGTGCTTTTCAATCAATAGATGCATTGTCAACTTTAAATGGTGAATCAATTGCAGGAACTTGGACTTTAACAATTGCAGATAGCTATGTTGCTGGTGATGTAGGAACATTAGATGCATGGAGTTTAGAATTATGTACTGCACCTGTTGTTACATGTAATAACCCTGATGTTCCAACTGTTTCAGGGACACTAGCAATATGTAATGGTACAAGTACTACATTATCAATCGCAACGGGAGCTCTAAATGATGCAATTGACTGGCAATGGTATTCTGGTTCTTGTGGTGGAACAGCTGTTGGGAATGGAACTTCAATTGCAGTTTCTCCAACATCAAATACATCTTATTTTGTAAGAGGAGAAGGTGGATGCGTAGTTCCAGGATCATGTTTGCAAGTTGATGTAGTAGTTAATCAAGCAACTACAGAAAATCAAAGTGCAACTATTTGTACAGGTCAAACTTATACGTTCCCTGATGGAACAACAGGTAACTCAAATCAATCTTATACCAGCTTATTGACTTCAGTTGTAACAGGATGTGATTCAACAATTATTACAACATTAACAGTTGTTGCTAATTATAACACTTCTGAATCAGCTGCAATTTGTGATGGAGAGACATACACATTCCCTGATGGAACAACGGGTACAACTGCTCAAGTTTATACTTCAAATTTACAAAGTCTTGGTTTATGTGATAGCATAGTACAAACTACTTTAACTGTAAATATGCCTACAACAGAAAATGTTTCGGCTTCAATTTGTAATGGAGACACGTATACCTTCCCTGATGGAACAACAGGAACAACGGCTCAAACACAAACAAGCATCTTAACATCTGTTGTTACAGGTTGTGATTCTACGATAGTTACTGCATTAACTGTAAACACAGTAAATGTTGGAGTAACAGAAAATGCTCCAACTTTAACAGCAAATGCTGTAGGAGCAATGTATCAGTGGGTAGATTGTGACAATGGTAACGCAGCGATTAATGCAGCTACAAGTGCCTCGTTTACACCTACTAATCTAGTTGGTAATTATGCGGTTTTAGTTACAGAAAATGGATGTCAAGAAATGTCATCTTGTATCTTAATTGACCAAACCGGCATTGAAAGTTTAAATAACAATCAAGTTAAAATTTATCCAAACCCAGCAATTAGTGAAGTTAAAATTGAATGGATGGGAGAAGTTAACTCGATTGAATTAACTGATGCACGAGGTAGATTAATTTGTACTTACAATGTTAGTCAGGTATCAACGATAACAATTGGTATTGATCATGTGGATAGCGGAGTTTATTTTATTCATGTTTTTGATTCAAATGGACGATCGGTGCACGATGTTATAAAACAATAAAATTGAAAAGGCTGTTAGAGATAACAGCCTTTTTCATTTCTATATTGATAATTTCGCATTGAGATTTAGGAATTAATCCTAACTTTGTTGTACAACAAACAATGGAAGACTCAAAGAAAATAGCGGTTATTGGAGGAGGATCTTGGGCAACAGCCTTGGTGAAAATTCTCTGTAATAATGTGAGCTCCGTGAATTGGTACATGCGGAACGAGGGAGCTGTCGGACACATTTTAAAATTTCGACATAATCCTAACTATCTTCAATCTGTTGAATTTGATTTAAATAAAATTAATGTTAGTACGGATTTAAGAGAAATAATTGAACCTGCTGATATTGTTGTTATTGCAACTCCTTCTGCTTTCTTAAATGATTTGTTTGTAAACTTTCCCATTGAATTATTGAATGACAAGAAAGTTTTTTCTGCTGTAAAAGGAATTATTCCAGAATTTAACGCAATTCCTGCACGTTTTATACATAAAACGTTAGGTGTACCTTATGATAATATTGGAATTATTTGTGGACCTTGTCATGCTGAAGAAGTTGCTCTTGAAAGATTGTCGTACTTGACAATTGCTTGTCAAGATGAAGATGTGTCGGAGGAAATGGCTGATCTTTTAGCTTGTAGATATATCAAAACCACAGTCTCCGATGATTTATTCGGAACAGAACTCTCGGCAGTTTTAAAGAATGTATACGCAATCGCATCTGGAATATGTTCGGGCTTAGGTTACGGAGATAACTTTCAAGCTGTTTTAGTTTCCAATGCAATTCAGGAAATTGAGAATTTAATAGATGAAATTAGCCCTATTCACCGTGATGTTAAATCGTCTGCATATTTGGGAGACCTTTTAGTTACCGCTTATTCTAAATTTTCAAGAAATAGAACTTTTGGCTATATGATCGGGAAAGGATATTCTGTTAAGTCGGCTCAGTTGGAAATGGACATGGTAGCAGAAGGTTATTATGCTACGAAAAGTGTTATTGAAATAAAAAATAAGTTTCAAGTTGAAATGCCTATTGTTGAAGCAGTTCATAATATTCTTTACGAAAAAATATCTCCAGTTATTGAAATGAGAATTTTAACAGATCGATTAAGCTAATCGTTCGTTTGTTATTAAATCATAACTTCAGTTTAAATTCTAACATTTTCATTATTTCATTCGAGTCAATTCGTACGCGGTTTTTATTTTTCTAACTTTGCCAAAATTTCGAAAATGAAAGTATTTAAGTTTGGTGGAGCTTCTGTAAAAGATGCTGAGGCAGTCAGAAATATGGCGAATATTGTTGGCTCATTCAATGATAAAATAGGTGTTATTGTCTCTGCTATGGGCAAGACAACGAATGCATTAGAAATTGTCGTGGATACACTTTGGAATTCGGATGAAAAAGGCTTCATAAACAAAGTAGAAGAAATAAGGGATTTTCATTTTTCAATAATGAAAGATTTATTTCAAAATACAAATCATGAAATTTTCGAAGAAATTGAAAACGAATTTGAAATATTAAAAAATCGTTTTGATGAAAGTTCTCGCCAAAAATTTGATTTTGAATACGACCAAATTGTTAGTGCTGGCGAGACTTTGTCAACAAAAATTGTAGCATCATTCTTAAAAGAAAGAGGTATTAATGCAGCATGGATTGATGCGAGATCTTTGGTTAGGACAGATGAAAATTACAGAGAGGCTGAAGTAGATTGGGAAGTTACTGAGACCTTGTATAAAACTGTTTTCGTTCCAAGACTTGAAACCTGTGATGTGATCATTACTCAAGGATTTACAGGGCACACTAAGGATGGTAAAACGACTACGCTTGGAAGAGAAGGGTCAGATTATTCGGCTGGTATTTTGGCTTTTTGTACAAATGCGGAAGATGTTACTATTTGGAAGGATGTTCCTGGTATGTTAAATGCCGACCCTAAATGGTTTGATGATACAATTAAGCTCGATCAAATTTCTTTTAAAGAAGCCATTGAGTTGTCTTATTATGGTGCTTCAGTGATTCATCCTAAAACAGTGAAGCCACTTCAGAACAAGAATATTCCACTTTATGTAAAATCATTCATTCAACCAAATGAGCCAGGTACTGTAATTCAGGCTTCTACTGAAATGGATTCGCTTATTCCTTCTTTTATTTTTAAAATGAAACAAGTTTTGTTTTCTTTTACAACAAAGGATTTTTCATTTATTGTTGAGAAACACCTGAGTGATATTTTTGAAAAGTTAGCTTCAGTTCAAGCAAAAATAAATGTCATGCAAAATTCGGCATTGAATTTTTCTATTCTATTGGATGAAGAAAAAGTTAATGTTGAAGAAATTGTTACCTTATTCAGTAAAGATTACCATGTGAAGTTTAATTTAGGATTGGAATTAATTACAATTCGACACTACGATGCACAGACAATTGAACGAGTTACCATTGAAAAGAAAATTCTTCTTGAACAAAAAACAAGAGAAACAGCTCGATTAATTGTAAAACAAATTGAGAATACCTAGAATAAGTGAGTGCTTTTTATGTTTGCTTGAATTATATTTGTAATCATTCTAAATAATGCAGACATTAAATCAAATATCTAATGGTCAAAGCGTCTTAATTAAGGCTGTTTCTAACTCTGAATTAAAGATTAAATTAATTGAGCTGGGATTAATCGAAGGGCAAGTACTTAGCGTTTTGTTCCGCGCTCCTTTAGGCGACCCAATGGCAATAGATATTGATGGATCTGTTCTTTCTTTGCGATTAAGTGAAGCTGAATTAATACAGGTAGATCATTTAACGTCTTTGGGATGAAAATAGCTCTTTTAGGGAATCCAAATACTGGGAAAAGTACTATTTTCAATTTGCTAACAGGCTTAAAACAGCATGTTGGAAATTTCCCAGGGGTAACAGTTGATAAAAAGACAGGGATCCTTAAAACTGAAGACAGATCGATTGAGGTCGTTGATTTTCCAGGGACATACAGTATCTATCCGAGATCTAAAGATGAAGAAGTAGTTTATAATGTTTTAAGTAATCCAGCAGATCAAAATTATCCTGACGCACTATTGGTGATTGTTGATGCATCTAATTTGAGAAGAAATTTATTGCTCTTTACTCAAATGTATGATTTAGGCCTTCCTATTGTACTTGTCCTGAACATGACGGATATTGCTGAAAGAAAAAACAAAAGTGTAAACATTGAAAAGCTAAAGGAAAAATTCCCGGACGCAATTATTGTTACTTCAAATGCAAGAGTCGGTTTGGGAAAAAATCGAATAATTGAAGCAATTGAAAGTATTGGTACACGAAAAGAAAATCGATTTATTGAGTCATCAATTTTAAAAGAAAAAGAAGACTTTTTAGGACAGGAAGAAGAGGCGAAAGAACGTTTTAGAAAAATTGATTTGTTGTTAACAGATATTGTAATTGTTAATGAAAAAGTAGAAAGCAAGTCAAATAAGATTGATAGAGTTTTAGTTCACCCTGTCTTTGGATTCTTGATTTTTGGATTGATACTTATAACAATTTTTCAATTCATTTTCACCTTTGCTACTATTCCAATGGACTTTATTGACGGTGCTTTTGGATATTTAAGTGCTAATTTAGATAGTCTTCTTCCTGCAGGTGAATTAACAAATTTGCTTTGTCAGGGAATTATTCCTGGAATAGGGGGAGTGGTTATTTTTATTCCTCAAATCGCATTATTGTTCTTCTTTATTGCTCTTCTAGAAGAAAGCGGATATTTATCGAGGGTTGTTTTCATAATGGACCGATTAATGAGACCGCTAGGATTGAATGGTAAGAGTGTTGTTCCGCTATTGTCAAGTGTTGCTTGTGCTATTCCTGGAATAATGTCAGCCAGAACAATCTCTGACTGGAAAGAACGGACTATAACCATTCTTGTAGCTCCTTTAATGAGTTGTAGTGCAAGAATACCAGTTTACACAATTTTAATCGCTCTTGTGATCCCTAACGAACGTGTTTTTGGTTTTGTTAATTTGCAAGGGTTAGTGCTATTTGGACTTTATGCTTTAGGAACAATAAGTGCTTTGGTAATCGCTTTAATTTTAAAGAAGATTATTAAAACGAAGGAAAAAGGATTTTTATTACTCGAGATGCCTTCTTATAAAAACCCACAATTTAAAAATGTAGGGATTTTAGTTTTTGAAAAAGTTAAAGTATTTATTTTCGATGCAGGTAAAATTATTCTTGCTATTTCAATTATTCTGTGGGCACTAGCCTCATATGGTCCTAGTGGTCGAATGCAAATGGCGGAACAAAATGTGATGAAGATGTCGTCATCTGAATTAAGCGTAGACGAAAAGGATCAATTATTAGCATCTGCTAGATTAGAAAATTCATACATCGGAATTATGGGGAAATCCATTGAGCCAGTTATTAAGCCGCTTGGTTATGATTGGAAAATTGGTATTTCATTGATAACTTCATTTGCGGCAAGAGAAGTTTTTGTTGGCTCAATGGCTACGATATTTGCAGTTAAAGATGGGATTGATGAAAGTACATTGATTGAAAAAATGCGAAAAGAATTGAAAGCAGATGGTACTCCCGTCTTCACATTAGCTTCTGGCGCATCATTAATGGTGTTTTATGTTTTCGCAATGCAATGCATGGCAACATTAGCTGTAGTTAAAAGAGAAACGAAGAGCTGGAAGTGGCCTTTAATCCAAGTTGTTTATATGGGTGCTTTGGCTTATTTTGCAGCTTGGATAACATTCATTATTTTATCATAATGCAACGCATCATTACATATTTCATTATTGCTTTTGCGCTTGGTTACATTCTGTATCAATTTTATCAACGATTCATATCGAAGAAATCGAAGTGTGATGGATGCGCAGTGTCAAAAATGAGGAAAGATATTTAATCTATTTTAACGTTTTGTTTTGCTAATATTTTTGGAGCTTTTAAAGCATAGAAGAACAAATAAGCAAAACAAACGACACCCACGAAAAAGCTATATCTAATGCCAATTCCGTCAGTGTCAACTAGAACTCCTTGTAGAAGTGAAATTATTCCTCCTCCAAATATCATCATAATTAAATAGCCAGATCCTTTGTTTGTCCACGAACCCAAACCAGAAATTGCCAAGGTAAAAATACATGGCCATAAAGTACTGCAAAATAAACCTACACTTATAAAAGCGTATATACTCGTCAGACCTGTTGTAAACATTCCTATCATTAACGCAGCAATACCTAATCCAGAAAACAACATTAATTGCTTAGCTGGATTTCCTTGGCTGCGATTTTCGGCAAGTATTAATACTATTATCACAAAAACATAGAAATAAAGTGAGCTTAAGTCTTGTTGAGTTATTGAATTGATTAAAACAAAGATCCCAAATGCTCCGTATGGAAGAACAAACTTCAAAATTAGTTGAGTAATCTTCTTTTTTGAAAAAACATTTGCTGCGGATGTCCATCTTCCAATCATCAAACTTGCCCAATAAAGTGAAACGAATGGAGTAATTTGACTCGATTCCATTCCATAATTAACTTTCAAGTATTCTCCAAGATTCCCAGCAGTTGCTACTTCTACACCTACATAAACGAAAATAGCGATCATACCTAAAATCAATTGAGGATAATCTTTAAGTGATTTAGTTGTTGTCGATTCAGTAACCTCTTCCGATGCAATGTGATTAGGTATTTTAGAAATACTAATAAGTATTGCGACAGCTAGAAAAGCTAATCCAAGTATTAAATAAGGTATTTTAATACTTTCAATGCTAACATCAACATCTGCAGAAGAGGTTGATCCAAAGATAGCGAGTGCAATTAATACTGGGCCTATAGTTGTACCAATGTTATTTACGCCTCCAGCGAGGCTGAGTCTTTGTGACCCAGATTTAGAATCGCCCAATGATATTACTAAAGGATTCGCAGCTGTTTGCTGTAATGAAAATCCTAAACCAACCACAAACAACCCGCTAATCATTAATGGAAATGACTCCATATTTGCTGCAGGAATAAAAAGCAATGTACCAACGGCTGAAATAACAAGTCCCAAAGAAATACCCTTCTTATAACCTATCTTGTTTAAGATATCTCGTTTTAAAAAATAAGAGATTAATACATAAAGAATAGAACCAACTGTATATGCAACATAAAACGCGAATGAAATCATTTGAGATTGCCATTGCGCTAGATTCAGTTCTTCCTTAAAAACAGGGATTAGAATGTCATTAGAGGCTGCTACAAATCCCCAAAAGAAAAATACTGAAGTCAGGGTGATAAGTGCAGAGTAATTTGTCTTAATGTGTGAATTTGGCATAATGCAATAATTTTAGTGCCAAAATAAGGTTTAATTAAGAATTAAACAGCGCTTTGTTTTAGATTCTTTGAACTGTTGTCTATGAATAACATTTCTTTCACTTTTTTTGTAATCGCAGCACTGTCAAAACCACAATCAGCCCACAACTCTTCTTGTGTTCCATGATGTATGTACTTGTCTGGGATTCCTAAGCGCACAACTTCTGCTGAATATTTTTGATCAACCATAAATTCAACAACTGCGGATCCAAAACCGCTAACAATACAACCGTCTTCTACAGTTATCACTTTTTTGAATTTAGAAAACACCTCGTGTAATAATGTTTCATCTATTGGCTTAGCAAAGCGCATATCGTAATGAGCAACAGAAGCACCATCTAACTTTAGCGTTTCGATTGATTTTTGAACAAAGTTACCTGGATGTCCAATTGTAAGAATAGCGATGTCATTTCCGCTTGTTAATTTACGACCAGTACCAATTTTTATAGCTTTTAAAGGAGTCTTCCATTCAGTCATTACACCTTTTCCTCTTGGATATCGTATCGAAAATGGCCCCATATCTGGAAGTTGGGCCGTGAACATCAGATTTCTTAACTCCTCTTCATTCATTGGTGCACTAACGATCATGTTTGGAATGAAACGCATATATGCAATATCATATGCACCATGATGAGTCGCGCCATCAGCGCCAACTAATCCTCCTCGGTCTAAACAAAAAACTACATTTAAATTTTGAAGTGCAACATCATGCAAAACTTGATCAAACGCACGTTGCATGAATGAAGAATAGATATTGCAAAAAGGAACCATGCCTTGCGTTGCCATTCCTGCAGAAAATGTAACAGCATGTTGTTCTGCAATACCCACATCAAATGTTCTTTTCGGCATTGCATTCATCATAATATTCAATGAACATCCGGATGGCATTGCTGGTGTTACACCTACAATTTTCTCGTTTTTCTCTGCTAGCTCTACAATCGTATGTCCAAAAACATCTTGATATTTAGGTGCTTGTGGCGATTTAGGAATTACTTTAACAATTTCTCCGGTATCCTTATTGAAAACTCCTGGGGCGTGCCATTGGGTTGGGTTTCCTTCTTCAGAAAACTTATAACCTGCTCCTTTACGAGTTATACAGTGTAGTATTTTAGGGCCTGGAATATCTTTTAAATCTTCTAATATTTTAGCTAATCCAATTGCGTCATGACCATCGACAGGACCAAAATATCTAAAGTTTAATGCTTCAAACAAATTACTTTGCTTCAAAAGGGAACCTTTCAAAGCAGTTGATATTTTTGAAACTACAGATTGAGCATCGGGACCAAATTTTGAAACTTTACCTAATAAATTCCAAACTTCGTCTTTTACTTTATTGTATGTATGCGAGGTTGTGATGTCTGTTAAATATTCTTTCAGAGCTCCAACATTTGGGTCAATCGACATGCAATTGTCATTCAAGATAACTAACAAATTAGCATCTTTCTCAAAACCTGCGTGATTCATCCCTTCAAAGGCCATTCCTGCCGTCATTGCTCCATCACCTATAACAGCAATGTGTTGACGCTTATGTTCTCCTTTTAGATTGTTGGCTGCTGCCATACCGAGTGCAGCGGATATTGACGTAGATGAATGACCTACACCAAAAGTATCGAATTCGCTTTCCGATCTTTTTGGGAAACCAGAAATCCCTCCTTTAATTCGATTGGTATGGAAAACAGATTTTCGACCTGTTAAAATTTTATGGCCATATGCTTGGTGACCTACATCCCAGACCAATTGGTCATATGGTGTATTAAAAACATAATGCAAAGCCACCGTTAATTCTACAACTCCTAGGCTAGCTCCAAAATGGCTGTTCCCAATTTCTGATATTACATCAACAATGTATTGACGAACCTCATTAGATACTTGAGGTAAATCATCAATATTAAATTTGTCTCTTAAATCTGATGGGATTTCAATTTGAGACAAATAAGGACCGGCTTTGTACTTTTCCATATTTAGCAAATGACATAAATAATACTCAGAAGTTAACTATCAATTTATGTATTTTATTCTACAAAAATAAGAATTTAACACAAGTTAAGATTATTCAATTCATATGATTTAATTTTTTGATGATGTAACTTTTTTTAAGTTCGCGACACTAACATGGTGTAGCAAGACATTTATTAATGAAAAGTAGTTCAAAACAAAATGATTTTTTAAAACTATACGAACCGAATCATGATCGGTTTGAAAGGTTCTGCAGGGCCAGAGTTTATGGAAGAATGGAGTATGGTGATTTAATGAATGAGTCTTTATTAATTGCTTTTGAAAAGTTTCACACCCTTAAATCAGAGAAATCGTTTTTGTCTTTTTTAATAGGGATTAGTATCAGGGTTTTGAGTAACGATAATCGTAAATCCAAAGAATTTACGACATCTAATCAAGAAAGTTTAAATCATTTTGTAGATCACTCACAAGAAACAGACACGGATGCAGACATCCATTTCCTCTATTTGAATATTGGACTGCTATCGGAGGATCAGAAAAACTGCATTTTAATGTTTGAAATCGCAGGATTTAACATCAAAGAAAATGCTGTTATTCAAAACACAACTGAATCAAATGTTAAGCAAAGACTAAAAAGGGGTCGACAAAAGTTGTCGGAGTTAATGAATTTTGAATCTAGTTTTAAATAGTTTAAGATGGGAAATGATCAAAAATTGAATGACTTATTCGCAAAAGCAAAAGGTCAAAAATCAAAGTTAACATTTGAGGAGACTGCAACTGTCTTTAAATCTAGTTTATCAATGTCTAAGAGTGCTACGAAATTTAAAGTATTTACTTTTAAAAATAGTGCAATTATGTTAGGAATAGTAGGAGTAATACTTACATCAATAAGCTTTTTGATGGGTAATAATGGAGAAATGGATTCTGTGAAAACACAGAACACGGGAAAGGGAAAAACGCATAAAACTGAATTAATTAAAACTGAAAATGTTGTCAAAAACGAAGTTGTTTTAACAAAAGACTTACGTGGTAAATCCTTAGAAATTTCGACTTTGTCGTTTAAGAAAATCCAGCCTTTAAAATCAATTAACAATGGTGTTTTATTGGCGAAAAAGGCATCAAAAATTCAAGATTCTAAACAAATGAATCAGGATTATGTATTCCCGAAACTAACTCAGGATGAGATTGAAGCAAATCACAAGCAGAAAAAGAATATGTTAAAAGCATTGGTTAAAATTGACTCTGATGTTTATTCATACATTCCTTCAGGTAGTTTTGAGTTTGAAGGCAAGGTTGTTTCTGTGCAAGGATTTATGATGCAAAAGACAGAAGTGACGAATTTAGAATACAGAACTTTTTTGTTTGATTTGTTAATTCAAGGACGCAAAGAAGAATTCAAAATTGCTGCTCCGGAGCAAAGTAAATGGGTAGAGTATTTGTCAAAGGAGGGAGTGTTTTGGAAGGATAATTACTTTTCTGACACAAAATACAATAATTATCCTGTGGTTAATATAACACGAAAAGGTGCTGAAATGTATTGTTCTTGGTTTTCAGATGAGGTTCAGAAATTTATAATGAAGGAGGGAGTAAAAAAGAACGATCATAAAATGAATGATGTTCGTTTGCCTTATAAACCAGAATGGATTAAGGCAGCTTCAATGGAAGGTAAATTGAAATCATTCGCTTGGGAAGATAATCCATCTCCTACTTGTTTTCAAAGTAATTTTAGCACCAAGGGGTATAATAGACCTGCATTTATCAATAAAAAATCTGGAAAAAAGGTGTTGTTTGGTGATACTTCTGCGGTCTCAACTGCTGGATACTTGAGACAAGAAGGAGATTTAACGACAAAAGTTGGGTCATACGATGCGAATGTTCGTGGTGTGCACGATTTAAGTGGAAATGTGGCAGAAATGGCCTACGATTCTGGAATTGGTAGTTACTCTAAAACGAATCCTATCGCGCTTGGTGGAGGTTGGATGTCTACAGAAGAAAATATAAAAATATACTCCAAGGAGACTTATAATGGTGTGTCTGAAGCTCATCCTAATATTGGGTTTCGGGTTGTGATGACCTTGTTACCAAAAAATTGGCAGATCGTTGAGCCATAATTTGATAGAATTGGAAAAATTTAGGATGTTACTTTCTTATATAACAGGAATAAAAGTTAGATTCGTATCTAATCACTAATAATCTGATTATGGCTAAAGGACAAGACGCAAAGAAAAGTGTTAAAAAGGAAGCTACAAAAACTCCAAAGGAGAAAAAGGAAGCTAAACGTTTGAAAAAAGCGAAATAAAAAAAGAGCTCTGAATCATTCAGAGCTCTTTTTTTATGAATTTATAGTGTTTCAAAGAAGTCATTTCCTTTATCATCTGTGATGATAAAGGCTGGAAAATCTTTAATTGTAATTTTTCGAACGGCTTCCATTCCCATTTCTTCAAAATCAACCACTTCAACAGATGTGATGTTTTCTTTGGCCAGAATTGCTGCTGGACCACCAATTGATCCTAAATAAAATCCACCATTTTTTTGACAAGAAATCTTCACTTGTTCCGATCTGTTTCCTTTTGCTAACATAATCATACTACCACCCAACGCTTGAAACTGACCTACATATGGATCCATTCTTCCGGCAGTTGTCGGACCGAAACTTCCAGATGGCATTCCCTCTGGTGTTTTTGCTGGTCCAGCATAGTAAACAGGGTGGTTTTTGAAATACTCAGGCATTGGTTTTCCAGAATCAATTAATTCTTTGATTTTAGCATGAGCCATATCTCTAGCAACAATCAGCGTTCCATTTAATTTTAAACGCGTTTTAATTGGGTGTTTTGACAGCTCAGCTAGTACTTCTTTCATTGGTCTGTCTAAATCTATTTCAATAGCAGGCGTAAGATGAGGTGCTGTTTCTGGAAGATATTGTTTTGGATTTTTCTCTAATTCCTCTACAAATAATCCTTCTTTGGTAATTTTAGCTTTGATATTTCTGTCTGCAGAGCAAGATACCCCTAATCCAACTGGACATGACGCGGCATGTCTTGGTAAACGAATAACGCGCACATCATGCGTGAAATATTTTCCTCCAAATTGAGCCCCAATTAAACTTTCTTGACAAATTTTTTGAACTCTTGCCTCCCATTCTAAATCACGAAATGCTTGTCCGCCCATATTTCCTTCTGTAGGTAGGTGGTCATAATATCCCGCGGATGCTTTTTTAACTGCTCCTAGATTTGCCTCGGCAGATGTTCCTCCAACTACCAATGCAAGGTGGTACGGTGGACAAGCCGCTGTGCCTAAATCCTTTATTTTTTCACGAACAAACTCATCCATCGACGCTTCGTTTAGTAACGACTTGGTCTTTTGGTATAGAAAAGTTTTATTTGCTGAACCACCGCCTTTAGCTAAAAACAAGAATTCATAATAATTTCCTTTGTGCGCGTAAATATCAATTTGAGCGGGCAAATTAGAACCAGAGTTCTTTTCTTCGAACATGCTCAATGGAACTATCTGTGAATAACGTAAATTACGTTTTTGGTAGGTGTTGAATATCCCTTTGGAAAGTTCTTCTGCGTCTTCTGCACCAGTATAAACATTCTCTCCCTTTTTACCAACAACTATAGCGGTACCTGTATCTTGACATGATGGCAATTTCCCTTCTGATGCTACAACTGCGTTTTGCAAAAGGTTATAAGCAACAAATCGATCATTGTCCGTAGCTTCTGGATCTTGCAGTATGTTATTCAACATTTTAAGATGTGCAGGACGTAAATAAAAGGAAACATCCGTCATTGCTTCTTCTGCAAGTATTTCTAGGGCTTTTGGATCTATTGATACAATTTCTCTATCTCCTAGTTGAGTTGTTTTCACAAAATCTGATGAAATTTTGCGATATTTTGTTGTGTCCTTTTGAATAGGAAACGGTTCTTGGTAAAAAAAATCAGCCATAACAATATCTATTTTGATTGTGGTAAATTTAAAAATTATAACGCGTTTTTGCTTTATTCTAACCAACTTATTTAAGTGCTTTTCAGAGTATTTTCCTATCTTCGTGGATTCATATTTTTATAGCATGTCAAATAAATATCCAGAATACAAAGGGTTAGATTTACCAAATGTCGCGAGTACGATATTAAAAAGGTGGGAAGAAAATGATATTTTTCAAAAATCTATCACGACTCGTGATGGAGAAAAACCGTTTATTTTCTTTGAAGGACCTCCATCTGCAAACGGTTTGCCTGGAATTCACCATGCAATGGGTCGCTCTATCAAAGATATTTTTTGTCGTTATAAAACGTTGAAAGGTTTTCAAGTGAAACGTAAAGCCGGATGGGATACTCATGGTTTACCTGTTGAACTTGGAGTTGAAAAAGAACTTGGAATAACAAAGGAAGATATTGGATCGAAAATTTCGGTTGAAGATTATAATAAAGCATGTAAGGAAGCTGTCATGCGTTATACGGATATATGGAATGACTTAACGTTAAAGATGGGTTATTGGGTTGATATGAATGATCCATACATCACATACGAACCAAAATACATGGAATCTGTATGGTGGTTGTTAGGGCAGTTGTATTCTAAAAATCTTATCTACAAAGGATATACGATTCAACCTTATTCGCCAAAAGCAGGTACTGGATTATCTTCGCATGAGTTAAATCAAACGGGTTGTTATCGCGATGTAACAGATACAACTGTTGTTGCCCAGTTTAAAATGGTGGAGGGACAAAAAAATCCATTCAACTTAACAGAAGAAGCTCACTTTATGGCGTGGACAACTACGCCTTGGACACTTCCATCTAATACCGCATTATGTGTAGGTCCTAAAATTGAATATGTTTGGGTAAAATCATTTAACCAGTATACGTTCAAGCCAATCAATGTGATTTTAGCAAAAAACTTGCTGAACTATCAATTTTCTAAAAATTTCAAACTTGTTGAGAATTTAGAAGAATTAGAAACCTATAACGAAGGTGATAAATCAATCCCTTATTTTGTGGCTGGAGAGTGTAAAGGTTCTGATTTGGAAGGGATTAAATACGAGCAATTAATGCCGTATGCTTTACCTTATGAGCAGCCTGAAAATGCATTTAGAGTTATTTTGGGTGATTTCGTAACTACGGAGGATGGAACTGGTATAGTACACATTGCACCAACATTTGGAGCAGATGATGCGAAGGTTGCTGCTGATGCAAATGTGCCGGGTATGTTAGTGCTTGACGGAAAGGGAAATCCGGTTCCTTTGGTTGATTTACAAGGGAGGTTTACTTCAGAGATGGGTGAGTTTGCTGGAAAATTTGTGAAAAATGATTATTACGATGATGATCAAGTTCCTGAAAAGTCAGTAGATGTTGAAATAGCCATCAAACTTAAAATTGAGAATAAAGCATTTAAAGTTGAAAAATACGTTCACAGTTACCCACATTGTTGGAGAACTGATAAACCGGTTCTTTATTATCCGCTAGATTCATGGTTTATTAAAGCTACCGAAGGGAAAGCGAGAATGCATGAATTGAATAAAACGATTAACTGGAAGCCAGAATCTACGGGTACTGGACGATTTGGTAAATGGTTGGAAAACTTAAATGATTGGAATTTATCTCGTTCAAGATACTGGGGAATTCCAATTCCAATTTGGTCAACCGAAGAGGGAGATGAAAGAATTTGTATTTCTTCTGTAGAACAATTAAAGAATGAATGTGAAAAGGCTGTTAATGCTGGATTCATGGCAAATAATCCATTGAACGACTTCGTTGTTGGAGATATGTCTAAAGCTAATTATGACAAGGTTGACTTGCATAAAAACTACATGGATCAAATTGTTTTGGTTTCTGAATCAGGGAAGCCTATGAATCGTGAGGCCGACTTAATTGATGTTTGGTTTGATTCAGGTTCTATGCCGTATGCTCAATGGCACTATCCTTTTGAAAACAAAGAATTAATTGAAAATAAAACGGGTTATCCGGCAGATTTTATTGCTGAGGGGGTTGACCAAACAAGAGGCTGGTTCTATACACTACATGCAATTTCTACAATGGTGTTCGATTCTGTTGCATATAAAAACGTTGTATCTAACGGTTTGGTTTTAGATAAAAATGGTCAAAAAATGTCCAAACGATTGGGTAATGCGATTGATCCGTTTACAACGCTTGATAAATATGGTCCTGATGCAACGCGCTGGTATATGATTACAAATGCGCAGCCATGGGATAATCTTAAGTTTGATCTTGATGGGATAACTGAAGTTCAAAGAAAATTCTTTGGAACGTTATACAATACTTATTCATTTTTCTCTTTATATGCAAACATAGATGAGTTTGATTATTCTGAAAAAGACATAGCAATTGAAGAAAGACCAGAAATAGACCGTTGGGTTCTTTCTAAATTGAATTCTCTAATTAAGAATGTTGATGAAGCTTATGCTTCTTATGAACCAACTAAAGCTGGACGTTTAATTCAAGAATTCGTTGGTGATCAATTGTCTAACTGGTATGTTAGACTATGCAGAAGACGCTTCTGGAAACAATCTAATGATGGGTCAAATGACAAGTTATCTGCATACCAAACACTTTACACGTGTATAGAAACGGTAGCAGTTCTAGGCTCTCCAATTGCACCATTTTTTATGGATCAATTGTACATGGATTTAAATAGTGTTTCTGGAAATTCTAAGCTTGAATCTATTCATCTAGCAGACTTCCCTAAGGCCAATGAATCCTATATTAATCTTGAGCTTGAAGCTCAAATGGAAATTGCCCAAAGAACTTCTTCGTTGGTGTTAGGATTAAGAAAGAAAGAAAAAATAAGAGTTCGTCAGCCGCTTCAAAAAATCATGGTCCCAGTTATGAGCCAAGAATTTGCAGATAACATCTTACATGTTCAAGATTTAATCCTTTCGGAAGTAAACGTTAAAGAATTGGAGTTGCTAGCTGAAGACAATAGTGTCTTAGTGAAGAGCATCAAACCAAACTTTAAAACAATAGGACCAAAGTATGGTAAGCAAATGAAAGCAATTGCTGCTGTAGTAAATTCCATGAGCTCTGATGATATTGCGAAAGTTGAAACCAATAATGGTTGGAAAGGAGACATTAATGGTGAGCAAATCGAACTCGATTTAAATGATTTCGAAATTACAGCGCAAGATATTCCAGGTTGGTTGGTGAGTTCAGAGGGGAACTTAACGGTGGCTTTGGATGTAACTATTTCTGAACAATTAAAGTCTGAAGGAATTGCTAGGGAGTTGATAAATCGTGTTCAAAACCTTAGAAAAGATTCGGGTCTTGAAGTTACAGACAGAATTGTTCTAAAAGTGGAAACTACAGAAGAAATTCGCAAGGCAATTGATGATAATAAGGTTTATGTTTGCAATGAAGTTCTTGCAAATGAAGTAATTTTTGGAGCTGTTTCAGGAAATGTTTTAACGACGGATTTAGTAGATGCAGAAGACGCAAAAATTAGCCTCGAGACAAGTAATTAAATGTTTTTAAACGTTATTATTGTATTGATTGAGATCAACTATTTCATTATATTAATGTAAATGAAAGAAGAATTTGAAGCTGAATCAAACAGTATCAGCAATTTTGTAGAGCAATTTGTAAATCAAACAGATCAGTTTATTTTTTTAACTGGAAAGGCTGGTACAGGTAAAACAACTTT
>Ga0102899_1000149_pt1 | contig 30992 bp, 23 predicted proteins | sample Colrivmeta1555B3_FD_78455 | JGI IMG/M metagenome (GOLD analysis project Ga0102899, IMG submission 78455) | Estuarine microbial communities from the Columbia River estuary - metaG 1555B-3 | ecosystem: Environmental > Aquatic > Marine > Intertidal zone > Estuary | place: USA: Columbia River... | reverse complement strand
CTGTTGCAAAATAAAAACTTTTGTCTGCATCCATATTTGTGTTAAACTCTAATAACAAAGGTACAGTTAAGTAGGAAGCCTTTAATTTATTTTTAGAATACGTCAACACAGTGTCTGAGAAGGCGTATAAAGAATCAGAGGTACTGTTGAGTATATAATTATCATTAAACGCAACAGAGGTAAAATTAAAGCCTAATCCAGTTGTTATACCAAAGTATTCTCTAGCAATATTAAATTTATGTTCAACGATGTTTAAATTCCAGACAGTCGATTTTGCTGGATCATTTTCCCAATAAGCATTATCATTGAAATTTGTTCCGAAAGCATTATTCATGTTTAATCCGAAACCAAAATCTACACCTGACCAATGTGCTTCAGGTCTATCTTCCTCTTTAGGAGTGTTTAAAGTGTCATCCATTGGAAAGTCGTCTTCAAACTCATTATGGTCTGGTTTCTGAACGAGTATAAGTTCTGTGTTTTTAAAATTAACACGTGTAGTGTCTTTTTTTGTTTCAGTCTCTTGTGCAAATGAACTTGCTATTGAAACAATGATTGCGAGTGTGGTAATTGTTGTTTTCATGTCTTAAATTTTTTCATTTAATTATAAGACAACAAAGTCATTAAAAAGTTACAGCCCTACCAATCTTTTAAAAATCCATCAAGATCTCTTCGCTGTTTTTTGTTAGGTTTTCCCTCTCCTTGAGCTCTATATATTTGTTGAGATGCTCTATATAATTCGAACTTATCTATTTCTTCCTGAGAAGTAATATTAATAACATAATCCTGTACCAACTTAGCCCCAACACGTTTATCTAACAACTGAATTACTTTATACGTAAATTTTGCTGTGTGTTTAATAATAGTAACAGTATCACCAATTCTAACTTCCTTTGAAGGCTTAACAGAAGCATCATTCAATAAAACTTTATTCTTAGAAACTAATTCTGTTGCAATTGAACGTGTTTTAGCTAACCGAACACTCCAAACAAATTTATCCAATCGACAACTCATCTCTTGTTTTTTTAGTTAATGATTTTACAACTAGATTGTATGAGTCTAAAATAAGTTCTAGTAACAATTCATCATTTAAATCAGAATTAACATCGATGGTATTCCAATGTTTTTTATTCATATGAAAGCCTGGGTTTACCGCATTAAATGTTTCACGTAGAACGATAGATTTTTCTGGGTTTGCTTTTAAGTTTATTGAAACAAACGAATCAACATCAGTCAAAGCAAACATTTTACCTCCAACTTTAAACACAAGTGTTTTATTGTCAAAAGGGAACCCTTCTGAGGTTCCCTTTAATTTTAAACAAAAATTTCTAAATGCTATTATGTCCATTTTTAATGTAATCCTGGAGCATCTTCTACTGTTCCAAGTTTATGTAACATCTGTCCATGAGCTCTTACAGCTTGGAAAAATGTTTTATAAGAGTAATATGGTAAGTTATATTCAAACGCAGTATCTCTAACAATTTTTGAAATTTTACGATAGTGAACATGGCAAATATTAGGGAATAAATGGTGTTCAATTTGATAATTTAAACCACCAACATACCAGGAAAACATTCGTGCTTTTCCAGCAAAATTAGCTGTATTCATCAATTGTGAAACAGCCCAATCAGCATCAATATTACCGCTAGGGTCTGGCACTGGGAATGTTGAGCTAGGTACAACGTGCGCTGGCTGAAAAATACTTGCTAAGGTTAATCCAGCAATTACATGCATCGTACAAAACCCTAAAACCGTAATATACCAGGCAACATCAGCAAAAATTAAAGGTAGAACCATAAACACACCATAATAAAAAACTTTACTTATAATTATCGTTGCAAGCATTTGAGATTTCGTAATGCCCTGTGTTTCTAATAATCCGCTTTTCGAATATCTTTTTAATTGATGATAATCTTTCGTTGTAATCCATAAAAATGTCATTAATCCATAAAGAAACCAAGCATAAATATGCTGATACTTATGAAAGGACTTCATTTTTTGAATTGGTGAGAATCGTAACATTCCTCCGGCATCAATATCTTCATCAACACCAGGAACATTTGTATATGTATGGTGAATAACATTGTGTTGAATTCTCCAATTCATATCAACACCACCAAGGATGTATAACACTTTTCCAAGTGCTACATTAACGAATTTATTTTTTGAGTAAGCACTATGGTTTGCATCGTGCATAACTGACAACCCAATTCCTGCCATTCCGAACCCCATTAAGGCCCACATCACGAATGAAAGCCAACTTGCTTCAACAAAGGTTAGAATTAAAACAAAGGGAACAAGGTAAAGAGAAAGCATAAAGATTGTTTTAACAACCATATTTGCATTACCGTATCGAGAAATTTCCTTGTCTTTAAAGTATTGGTTTACTCTTTTGCGAAGCGTTTTGTAGAATTCGTCGCTATTTGTTTTTGTAAATTTAATTTGATTTGCATCCATATTCTAAGAAATAATTTTGTAAAAATACATCAAAATGCTGGTTTCTATCTAAAAATTAACAACTATTAAGCTTCAAACTGGATTAAAACACTGCTTAATTTTAACTTCAAAGTCTTTAAATTCGCTATTTTTATACATTATTTATAAGCCTCAATATATTATGAAATCTGGTTTTTGTATCAATCCACTAGTTAGGCATCGTCTTCCTACCAAAAAAATTAACATTGGAATCCTAAGTCTTGGTTCCGACGAACCAATTAGAGTGCAATCAATGACTACTGTAGACACGATGGATACTGAAGGGTCAATAGCACAGTCTATTAGAATGATTGAAGCCGGTTCAGAGTTGGTAAGAATAACAGCGCCAAGTAAAAAGGAGGCAGAGAACCTTAAAAACATAAAAGAAGGGTTACAAAAAAAAGGATATAATGCGCCGTTAGTAGCGGACATCCACTTTACACCAAACGCAGCAGAAATTGCCGCAAGACATGTAGAAAAAGTACGAATAAATCCAGGGAACTTTGCTGATAAGAAAAAATTTGAAGAGATTGAATATAATGACGAGTCATATCTAGAAGAGTTAAAACGAATTGAATTAAAATTCACCCCTTTAGTTTTGCTATGTAAAGAACTAAAAACTACCATGCGTATTGGTACAAACCACGGATCTTTATCAGATAGAATTCTAAGTAGGTATGGAGACACGCCTGAAGGAATGGTAGAGTCTGCAATGGAATTTTTACGTATCTGTGAAAAACTAGAGTTTCATGATATTGTTTTATCCATGAAAGCAAGCAATACTATAGTTATGGTGCAAGCATATCGCTTGTTAGTGGACCAAATGCAACAAAAATTAAAATATAACTACCCATTACATTTAGGCGTTACAGAAGCTGGAGATGGAGAAGATGGGAGAATTAAATCTGCTGTTGGAATTGGAGCACTTTTAGAAGATGGATTAGGAGATACAATAAGGGTTAGCTTAACAGAAGACCCAGAAGCAGAAATACCTGTTGCAAATAAGCTTTTAAATAAATTTAAAACAGATAATTCGTCCGTTTTTGATCTTTCAAAGATTGAATATAAAAGTGTTTTTAACCCATATACTTATGAAAAACAACATGCAGAAGAAGTAAGTGGAGTAGGAGGACATAAACACCCGGTTGTTGTTGGTGATTTAGCTAATTTAAATGAAATTACACCCGCTAATTTATATTCATTCGGTTACAGATACAGTGTTCCATTGGATAAATGGAACATTACGGATCGCGCTGCTGATATTCTTTATATTGGTTCAAACATAATAGATTTTGCGCTTCCAGGAACACTAAAAATTATTGTTGATTATTCCGTTTGGAAGGAAAAATATCAAAACGACAGTCAATTTTTTCCATTAATCACACAGGAATACCTTGATAAAATCAATCCGGAACAAACTGCTTTTCTTAATGTGCTCGCAGAAGGAAATGATTTAAACTATTTAAAAAAGCACCCAAATGTAGTCTTAATATTAAGTACAAGTTATAGCAATAAAACACAATTGTTTCGTTATTTTAGAATGAATATTGCGAAATTTAATGTTAAAAACCCTGTAATTTTAAAGCTTAACCAAACAAACAATGATTCCGAAACATTTCAATTATGGACGTCTTCTGATTTAGGCGCAACATTTATTGATGGATTTGGAGATGGATTATGGTTGACAGGAACCGTAAGCAATCAAACCATAAATGATACTGCCTTTGGAATTTTACAAGCAACAAGGACTAGAATTTCAAAAACAGAATACATTTCCTGCCCTTCATGCGGAAGGACTCTTTTTGATCTGCAAGAAACCACTCAAAAAATTAGATTAAGAACATCACATTTAAAAGGGTTGAAAATCGGAATTATGGGATGCATTGTAAATGGACCAGGAGAAATGGCCGACGCTGATTATGGATATGTTGGAACCGGACCAGGAAAAATACATTTATATAAAGAAAAAATTGTTGTTAAGAAAAATGTAGACGAAATAGATGCAGTCGATGCTTTAATAGATTTAATAAAAATAAATGGTGATTGGGTAGAACCAGAACTATAATCAACTGAAAAACAACCTTTTATCAAACAAAAAAACACATCGCTTTAAATGTGTTTTTTTTAATTTTTAATATTATGACTTACCACAAAGAAAGATAAGGCATTAAAACGCGTTAAATAAGGTTATCTCCCTAAATAAACCAATAAAACAGTAATATCACTCGGTGAAATACCACTAATTCGAGATGCCTGTCCAATTGTCACTGGTTTTAATCTTTTCATTTTTTCAATTGCCTCAGAACTTAAACTAGACATTTTTGTGTAATCTATTCCTTCAGGAATTTTTACATCTTCCAAGCGATTCATTTTATTAGCGACATCTTGTTCTCTACTAATATAACCCTCGTACTTCATTTGTATTTCAGTTTGAGACAAAATATCTTCTCTATCATCATTCAATGAAGAAGACAATTCCTTTGTTTGGACACTTAAGTTAATAAGATCTTCTATATTAATTCCTGGTCGAGTTATTAACGAGCTTAATTTTACTTGTTGAGTAATCGGTGAACTATTATAATTTCCTAATAAAGGATTAACTTTCTCGGGCGTTATTCCCTCTTCATTTAAAGATGCCTTAATTTTTTTTGTGCCTTCAATTTTCGATTCTACTAATTTTAATGCTAAATCATCTGCCAATCCAATAGAATGACCAATTTGAGTTAATCGAATATCAGCATTATCTTGGCGTAATAAAATTCGGTACTCAGCACGACTTGTGAACATACGATAAGGCTCCTCTGTTCCTTTGGTTATTAAATCATCTATTAACACGCCGATATAAGCATCGCTTCTTTTTAATATAAACGGTGATAAATTATTTACTTTTCGACTAGCATTAATACCAGCCATCAAACCTTGACAGGCCGCTTCTTCATAACCTGTTGTTCCGTTAATTTGTCCAGCAAAATATAAACCTTCAATATTTTTTGTTTCTAAAGTATGCTTAAGTTGGGTCGGCGGAAAATAATCGTACTCAATTGCATAACCAGGTCTAAACATTTTAACGTTTTCAAAACCAGGTATTGATTGCATTGCTTTGTATTGAACTTCTTCTGGTAATGATGTAGAAAAACCATTTACATATATTTCAACAGTATTCCATCCTTCTGGTTCTACAAAAATTTGGTGTCGATCTCTTTCAGCAAAACGATTTATTTTATCTTCTATCGAAGGACAATATCTTGGACCAGAACTTTTAATTGCGCCATTAAACATTGGCGAACGATCAAAACCTTCCTTTAAAAGTTCGTGAGTATCTGGGTTTGTATAGGTAATGTAACATGATCTTTGTGTTTTTAATGGTGTAGTAGTTCTAGAAAAAGAAAACTTACTTGGGTTTTCATCACCAAACTGTTCTTCCATTTTAGAATAATCTAAAGAACGCCCATCAACTCGCGGAGGAGTTCCTGTTTTCATTCTTCCTGTTTCAAATCCATTTTGAATTAATGACTCTGTTATACCGGTAGCTTCTCTTTCACCAGCACGACCCCCACCAAATTGCTTTTCTCCTAAATGAATCAAACCATTTAAAAATGTTCCGTTTGTTAAAACGACAGATTTACCTTTTATTTCTACCCCAATTGCGGTTGTAACACCAATAATTTTTCCATCTTTAATCATCAACCCGTTACACATGTCTTGCCAGAAATCCACGTTCATATTTCTCTCTAGCAACAACCTCCACTCTTCAGCAAAACGCATTCTGTCATTTTGAGTTCTTGGAGACCACATAGCAGGACCCTTGCTTTTATTTAACATCCGAAACTGTATAGCACTTAAATCACTCACAATTCCAGACCCGCCACCAAGCGCATCTATCTCTCTTACAATTTGGCCTTTTGCAACACCCCCCATGGCTGGATTACAGCTCATCTGGGCTATTGTATTCATATTCATTGTAATCAACAAAACAGAACTACCAAGTTTACCTGCGGCATTTGCTGCTTCACAACCTGCGTGACCAGCTCCAACAACAATTACATCATACTCTTTTATCATCTAAATCTTGTTTCACGTGAAACATTAGTTTTTTGTTTCACGTGAAACAACTAAACTAATTGCAAAATCCTCCTTCTCCCTCATTATAACAACATCACCCGGTTCTTTATCCTTATACCCACACAAATGTAAACAACCATGAGCAACTACCCTATAAATCTCCTCAAGAAATGAGACATTATTTAATGTAGCATTTTCTTCTACCCTGTCAATTGATATAAATAAATCGCCGCTTATAACATCTGTTGAATAATCAAAAGTTATTATATCTGTATAATAGTCGTGGTTTAAGTGCTCAATATTCATGTTTAATAAATATGCGTCAGATGTAAAAACAACAGTTATATCACCTGGTGTTTTTGATTCTGATTCCAATATTTTTACTACCCATAAACGAAAAAATTCCGGATCAAAATCCAGAACCTTTGTGTCTTCATAAAAAATTTCAAACATGCTATTTTGTAAAATATATTTCTACGGTTCTACCTCCATCATCAAAAACAACTTCTTCAGCCAAGCTGCGCATCAAATACACCCCTCTGCCATTTTCTTTCTCAATGTTTTCTGGGGCTGTAGGGTCTGGCAATTCGTTGTAATTAAAACCATCACCAGCATCTGACACTTTAAAACAAAAATCAGTCTCCTTATCACAAACCATCAGATCAACATTTAGATTTTCATCTAATTTATTTCCATGCTGAATAGCGTTATTGACCGCCTCGGTAACTGCAATTAAAACGTTTCCATAATAATCTTCTTTCACTTCTAACTTTAAACAGACATCATCAATTAAAGACTCTACCAATGTAAGAGAATCAAAGTGAGAAGGAACAGTGAGTTTTTCAACAAGTTTAAAACCAATTTTCATACAAAACAATTATATTTCGCGATTAAAATACTGTCCCGCTTTCACCTTGTAATATTGTCGATACAAAGGATCAACCGGTCTTAGTAATTCTATTTGACGCAGCTTTTCTTTGTTATACTCAGAAAACTCGATTAGGTTACTATTATTTATGTTTTTTCCTTCAGTAGATTCCCGTTTATCATCTAAACCTCTCTCTTTTATTGCCTTATCACTCTCTAATAGTCGTGTTAAAATTTCTTGCTGCCTTTTTATAGAGCCGGAGTTTAATCTTTTATTAATAATGTCTTCCTCTTGTTTTTTTAACTCTTCAAGTAGCGGATTAAGACTGTTTCCTGTTCCAGAACCATCCTTGTTTAATTCTTTTCTTAACTCTTCTAAACGCTTTCTAATCATACTTTGCTCAGCAGCCATTTTAGATAGTTGCATATTACCCATACCTCCTGAACCCATGCCTCCAGGTTTTTCGCCGGGCTTTTTACCAGGTTTATTGCCACCCTCAGAATCTCCTTTTTGCATTTCCTCAAGTTGCTTTTTAAGCATATCCTTCATGTTTTCTTGAGACATACCGTCACCAGGTTTTGGCATTCCTTTTCCTCCTGGTTTATTACAAGAACCTGAACCAGGTTTAGAGTCTTTCATTTGTTGTTGCATTTGCTGTAGACTCTCATTTAACAAAAGGGCTAAATTATTATAAGAAGTCATAACAAATTGCTGATGAACGGTTAAGTCTCTTCTCCTTCTTTCGTCGATATCCTCAAGAATTAGATTATGATTAACATTAATTTGATTCAATTCCTTATCCACAAAAGAGGCAATTTTAGGTTGACGTTTAGCTAAAGCATAAAGACTATCACTAACTATTTTAGTGTCATCTATTATTCTTCGTTGTTGCCTTGAATAAGATTTAAATGCGGGGTCGTTTTCATGAACAACAGAAAGCTTTTTCATATTCCACTCTTGATCAAAACTTAATGAAACAAGACTTTCAAGAATATTACGTAGCATGTCTATGTCTTCCTGTTGCTGTGATTGATTAGACTCATTCTGTTGTTGGTCTAGTTCATCAGCCATCTCTTCCATTTCGTCTGCAGCACTTTCTTGATTTTCCCCTGCTTTAGACTCTTTGCTTTTTGATAAGTTCTCTTTTGCATCCTTTAAATTCTCATCAACACTTTCTGTTTTTTCTTTCGGATCTTTCAAATCTAAAGGTCGTTCCAAGGATTTATTTAAACTATCAAGTTTCTTAAGATCTTCCTTAACCTCTTGAAATTTATTATCTATTTCGTCTTGTTTTTTAAGAGCATCTTCCTTTCCTATTTTCTTATCGCTTATATCTTCCTTTAATTCAAGTTGTTCCTTTGCTAGCTCCTTTAAACTCTTTTCAACATCATCAATTTTCTCGTCCAACTGAAGTTTTTTCAACATTTCAAGGCTCCGATCAAGTTGCTCCTTTAAATCATTAGAATTCATTTCGAGATTTTCTAACTCCCTATTTAAGTCCTCTTTATTACCTTTCTTAATTAAATCTTCCAGCTTCTTTAGTAAGTCTCTAAGTTCTTCATCCATAACTTCTTCTAGCAACTTACTAATTTCATCTTGTTGTTTTAAAAGTTCCTCATCAACTTCAGACAACTGATTCTTTTCATCAATTTCATTGTTAATTTTTTCGTTTAAGGATTTAAGTTCATTCTCAAGTGATTGTTGATTTTCACGAAGCTCCTTTAAAGTTTCTTGTTTAGACCATGAAGATGTAGTAGAATTTAAAAGCTTATTTTTCGTTTTTGCAACATCCTTTTGAAATTGCTCCGCTTTCTTTAATAAATTAGCTAGCGTCTCCTTATCTTGTTCATGTTGTTCTGTTCTTTCTTCTGCCAACTCTTGAAGAGTAGGTAGTTCATAAATAAAAACTTCGCTTTTAGACGTTTTAGAACCATTTACACCATCATTATCTGTTACCGTGAAATAATATGTAATACGATCCTCTAATTGAATTTCCTCTCTACGTAAATCAACAGCAAAATCAAACCTGCTTTCATTGCCACCAATTCCATTTACTTTAATTGACTTTTTTGTAATAGAACCTGTTTTCTTTTTTATTTCATAATGAAAGCGAACACCATTTAAACCATGATCATCTGTTACTAACCCTGAAAAATACCTAACACCATCCAACAAACTATCTTTAACTTCATTTACAGTTATAGTAGGGTACATGTCATTAACAATATCAACCCGATAAGTTAAAGAATCATGTTTAGAAATATGTGCATTTTGTAAAACAACATCAATACTTGTTGTGTTTTTAAACGTATGATTTAATTTAAAAGAATTAGATGTATACTTTTTTGTTACATCTCCTATTTTAAAATTAACTGCTTTAGTGTTCTTTAATAACACATTCCACACTATTGTTGTTCCTTCAGGCACAGAAACATCTCCAAAATTATAAATAAGTTCATCTTCTCGTTTCAAGTATTTTGGAAAAACACACCGCGCCTCAAATCTACCCAAAGTAGATTTGCCAATTATTGGTAATAAAAATTCTTTACTTTGAAAGTCATGTCCATTATAATCAGATACAAATTGAAACAAGAATTTGTCTCTTAATTTTTCTACTTTGAAAACAAATTCATTTTTAGAATTTCTCTTCATTCTAAAAACACCATCACAGGTCTTAATAAAAACTTTTTCAGGAATAACAGACCCTAAGAGTTGAACTTTACATAAATAATCTGAACCTTCTTCCAATGGTAAAAGTTCTGAGTTTAAATTAAATGAAAACGGCGCCTCAATCGGAAAGTCCTTTGAAAATTTAACAACACGTTCTGTGCTTTTAGTTAGAACATCTGGCTGAAAAAAAGCTATAAATCCAAAGACAATAAAAATGCTAAGCACCCATTTAATAAACTTCTTATTCTCGCGAAAATCGATTGCATCTGCAAAAGGCACAACGCTTAATGAATCACTTCGTTGCTGAATACTCGCGTTAAGCAACTCATAATCAGCGGAGTTAACATCAAGCTTCTCGTTTAATTGTAATGTGTTTAATAAACGATCAGACACATTTGGGAAAAAAGAACCTATTATTTCAGATGCTTGAACTCTGCTTATTGATTCTCCAAATGATTTTAGTTTTAAAAATGGAATACATAAAAACTTGACAAAAAGATAGCTGTTTAATCCGACGAAAGTAAAAAGCAAAACAGCCCTCATTAATGAATTAAACCGTCCAAAATATTCAAGTATCACGACTACTAAAAAAGAAACTAAAAAAACACCAACAAATAATAGAAGCCCTTTTATTATTTGGTTTTTATAAAACTTCCTAATAAAAGAGTCTATTTGATTTAATAATCTATTAAAAGCGCTCATATAGTCTGATATAACTACTAAAAGTATAACAAAAACATCAATAAATAAAACAACTAAACCTTTGTTTTACTTAATTAGGCATACTTCACAAGAAAGTTTTGAAATCGAATACTTATCTTTGCCAATTAATTATCCTTAATAACATTAATATGCAACCAACAGTTCGAGTAAGATTTGCTCCTTCACCTACGGGCCCATTACACATGGGAGGTGTTAGAACAGCTTTATATAATTATCTTTTCGCTAAAAAAAATAACGGGGTATTCATTATTCGAATAGAAGATACTGATCAAACTAGATTTGTTCCTGGAGCACAAGAGTATATTATAGATGCTATGAAATGGTGTGGCATTATGCCTACAGAAGGGCCAGGAATTGGAGGAGAATATGGTCCATATGTACAGTCAGAAAGAAAGGCAATCTACTTTGACTATGCTAAACAACTTATTGATTCAGATAAAGCATATTACGCATTTGATTCTTCAGACGATTTGACTCGAATGAGAGATCAAGCAAAAGAAATGGGAATGCCAAATTGGCAATACAATAGTGTAACCAGAAACAGTATGGTTAATTCATTAACATTGTCTAATGACGAAGTTTTAAAAAGAATTGAAAAAGGTGATCCATACGTAGTTCGAATGAAAATGCCACGTAATACGGATATTCGTTTTGAAGATGAAATTAGAGGTTGGGTAGTTGTGAACACAAACAATTTAGATGATAAAGTTCTTTATAAATCTGATGGAATGCCTACTTATCATTTAGCTAACATTGTAGACGATCATTTAATGAAAATTAGTCATGTTATAAGAGGAGAAGAATGGTTGCCTTCGGCTCCTTTACACGTAATGTTATATGATGCATTTGAATGGGAACGACCTAAATTTGCTCACTTACCATTATTGTTAAAACCAGACGGTAACGGTAAATTATCAAAAAGAGATGGAGACCGTCTAGGTTTTCCAGTATTTCCTACAAATTGGACGACTGCAGAAGGAGAAGTTTTCTCTGGTTATAGAGAGCAAGGATATTATCCTGAAGCATTCATCAATATGTTAGCCTTTTTAGGGTGGAACCCTGGTACACAACAAGAAATCTTTTCTTTGAAGGAGTTAGTTGATTCGTTCACGCTAGACCGAGTATCTAAAGCTGGGGCAAAATTTGATCCAGATAAAACGAAGTGGTTTCAGCAACAACACCTTAGAAATCGCGAGAATGATGTTTTAGCCAAAGAATTACAAACGATAACAAGCTCCTCTTTAACGTTAGAACAACTAACTATCATTAGTGGCCTAATGAAGGAACGAGCTACTTTCTTAGAAGATATATTAACTGAAGGAGGATATTTAATTTCTGCTCCAAATGAATTTGATGAAAAAACAGTCCAAAAAAAATGGAAAAATGATTCCAGTGTTTTAATGACTGATTGGAAAAAAGAACTAAGTTCTATAAAGGAGTTCTCTGCAGCTGAAATTGAAACTTCATTTAAATCATTTCTTAGCGAAAGAGAATTAGGAATTGGTGCAGTATTACCTTTATTTCGTCTCTTAGTTACTGGACAAGGAATGGGGCCAAGCATGTTTGATATTGCTGAATTTTTAGGCAAAGAGGAGTGTTTAACTAGAATAGATTCTGGAATTTCTACTTTAAACGGGGTTAAACAATGATTAACACAATCGAAGTAAACGGTATAAAATTACACGCCAATCATGGTTGCTTAATAGAAGAAGCTAAAATTGGTGGTAACTATGTTGTAGATGTTACTGTTAAAACAGATTTTAAAGAAGCTTCATTAACGGATGAGCTTACTAAAACTGTAGATTATGTCGATATAAATAAAATTGTTCAGGAGGAAATGGCTATTCGTTCAAAACTAATTGAACACGTTGGACAACGAATCGTAACTCGCATTAAGTCAGAAATAACCGGGGTAATAAAACTTAAAGTTAAGATCATAAAACTATCTCCACCAATAAATGGGGATGTAGAAAACGTAGCAATTATAATAGAAGACTAGATTTATAATTTATTTTTATTAAATTTGCGGACTTAATGGTCCTGTGGCCGAGTGGCTAGGCAGAGGTCTGCAAAACCTTGTACAGCGGTTCGAATCCGCTCGGGACCTCAAAGAAAACCTCGTTATACGAGGTTTTCTTTTTTAACTAACAATTAACGCTTGCTTATCATTATGATTGGACAAGACTTTGAAAAAATATCATTTGACTTTTTAGGACTAGAGCTATTAGAACCTAATGCTTTTATTGGTGATTTAATTATTGCAATATTATCTTTTTTATTTGCCCACAAAACGTATAAAATTTACAAACGTACATTATCCAATAATCATAAATATTGGTTGTTATTTTTTCTCGTTTTTGGAATAGGTTTTCTTGCTGGCGGATTAGGTCATTTGCTTTTTAATTATTGGGGTATCCCTGGTAAATTCGTTTCTTGGTACTCGGGTGTTGTATTTCCTTTTCTAATTGAAATGGCAATGTTTTCTTTATTAAAGGAAAAAGAAATGCTTTTTAAATTACTTGCTAAAATAAAACTAGTAATAGGACTTGTTATACTTACCTTAATTATCATTAAGTATGATTTAAATAAAGACATGACAAAAGGTATGATTGTACCAACATATTCTTCGTTAATAGGACTGTTTTTCGCTTTAGGATATTTGGGTTATGTATTTTCAATTAAAATGCACAAAAGCTTTAATTTGTTATGGATCAGCATACTTGTAATGTTACCGAGTGTTTTTTTCCAATCAATGAAAATAAATCTTCATCCATGGTTTGATAGAAATGATGTCGGTCATTTTCTTTTGATAATAAACATCATTTTATATTTCAGTTCAATTGTGAAATACGATAAATACAAAACTTCGTTACTTAATTAAACGAAACTTTTTGGTATAACGAATAGGGTTTCCTTTACCATCAGAACCAATAATAACTAGTAAATAGTTTCCTGGTTCCGCACTATTATTTGATTCTGTTATTCCGTTCCATTTAAAATTTAAGTTGTTGGTTTTAAAAACAACATTTCCTTTTGGACCATAAATAAATGCTGTGCACTCATTCATTGAAGCTTCTTCTAACATGAAAAACAAATCATTGTCACCATCATTGTTAGGAGTAAATACATTCGGGAAAACAAAATTTGTAGCTGTAGCGTTTTGAGTAGTTTCTTCAATTATAACTGTTGATTTTTGCTCCTCTTTAGCAATAATTGTTTTTTCAACTTCCTCTTCGATTTTAATAAACGGTTCTGTACGTTCCTTTAAAATTAATGGTTCATCCTCTTGACTCAGATGTTCTTTAGGATAAATAAATTCATTTAGTGGTAAAATAACATCCTTCTCCTTAATTTCTTGAGGCTTATTCGGCTCTTTATCCGCAGTAATATTGTCTACACTTGAGTCATTTATTACTACTTCTGAAATTTTCGGGTCAACTTTTTTTATTATAGCCGTTTTCTTTTCAATATTCGAATCTTTAAACACAAAATAAGTAGCTATAGAAATAAAAGAAGCTGCACTTAAGCCAATAATCGTTTTTGTTAAAATCGTAAATCCAGATTTTACCGCAATTGAATTCATTAACCCAGAATTAACTGCACTCCAAGCTTTAGGATCTACCATTGGTTTTAAATCCTTCATTTTGTCTGCAAATAGCTTCTCTATGTTAACCTTCTCTTTCAATACCTAATTCTTCTAATTTGTTTTTTAAATAACTTCTTGCTCTCGAAAACTGAGATTTAGAAGTGTTCTCAGAAATATTTAACTCCTGAGCTATTTCTTTATGTGAAAAACCTTCAATGGCGAACAAATTAAACACTGTTCTATAACCATCTGGCATTTCATTTATTAACTTTAATAAGTCTTGCTCAAAGAAATCATCAACTTGATACAGTGTTTGTTCAACATCTAAATACATATCATCTATTGATGTGTTTTTCTTTAATTTAATTTCTTTCCTAAGTTGGTCTAAAGCTGTATTAACTATTATTCTTCTAATCCAACCTTCAAAAGAACCATCTCCTTTAAATTTATCAAGCTTGGTAAACACTTTAATAAACCCTTCTTGCAAGAAATCGTAGGCTTGATCTGTATCTTTAGCATACCGTAGACAAACTCCAAGCATTTTAGAAGAATACCTATCAAACAACAATTTCTGTGCTTTTGGATTACCCTTTAAACATTTTTTTATTAAAGTTGATTCATCCATTCTTAGCTGTTAATCTCAAGACTCTTAAATAATATAAATAGTTGCACAGAATATTTTATTATTTTCGCTTGTAATAAAATTTTTTCGTGAAACATTCTTTTCTTCTTTTCCTATTAATTCTAACTTCTTCCCTTTATTCTCAAAGCAATATAAAGTTAAAAAAAGGAGTATGGAATGCTAATTTAAAAATCACAAATCAAGACAACCTTCCTTTTATTCTTTCTATTTCAAAAAAGGACAATGTTCTAACATATTCAATAATAAATGGTCAAGAAACTATTTTATTAGACCCCGAAATTATATCGGGAGATTCTACCATTGTCAAGTTTCCTTACTTTAATTCAGAATTAGTATTTAAGAAAGTAAACAAACGAAAATTAATAGGTGTTTGGAAAAATTACAATAAAGGAGAAAATTATAACATTCCTTTCTTCGCAAATTATAATAATCTTAACCAAAAATATACTTCTATTAACAGTGTTTCTGGTAAATGGGCTGCAACATTTGAACCAAACACAAATAACAGTTACCCAGCTGTTGGAATATTTAAACAGTGTCCTAACTCACCATATGTAACAGGTACCTTTTTAACTGAGACAGGAGATTATAGATATTTGTCTGGTCATTTAAATAAAGACAGTTTATACTTGTCTTGCTTTGATGGGTCTCATGCTTTTTATTTTAAAGCAGCAATAAATGCTGATTCGATAAGCGGTGAATTTTTTAGTGGTAAACATTGGGGATGTAAATGGGAAGCCTTTAAAAATGATAATGCTACATTAAAAAGTCCTGAAAAAATAACTTACATAAAACCTAAAGCCACTCTTAATTTTGAATTACCTGATCTTGATAGTATACCATACTTTTTCCCAAATGATGATACAAAGGAAAAAGTAGTTATTATTCAAATAATGGGTACATGGTGTCCGAATTGCCTAGATGAAACGATGTATTATAAATCTTTATACGAAAAATATAATTCTAAAGGATTAGAAATTATAGCAGTTTGCTACGAAACAGGTAATAGTTTTAATCAGCATACTACAAATATAAATCGTCTAAAAAACAAACTTAATATTAATTACAAACTTCTTGTAGGAGGTGCTGCTAGTAAAGACTTAGCATCAATTCATTTTAATATGTTGAATGAGGTTATTTCTTTTCCAACCTCAATTTTTATAGATAAATCAGGTAATGTAAGAAGAGTACATACTGGTTTTAATGGACCTGGTACAGGAACTTACTATAATGAATACATTGAAAAAACTAATTCTTTAATCGAAGAATTGTTAGCAGAGTAAAGTTAATTACAAGCAATTTTATTAACCCTGTTCTGATGTCTTCCGCCTTCAAATGGTGTGTTTAAAAAAACTTCTACCATTTCAATTGCTTCATCATTTGAAATAAATCTTGCTGGTAATGTTAAGATATTAGCATCATTATGTTGTCTTGCTAGCTCAGCTATTTCTGGTTTCCAACACAATGCACTACGCACTCCTTGATGTTTATTTGCAGTCATATTAATTCCGTTTCCAGAACCACAGATAAGTATACCAAGTGTATTAATTCCACGCTCAACATCTTCAGCAACAGGATGAGCAAAATCTGGATAATCAATACTTTCATTAGAATGACAACCATAATCTTTTACTTCCAGACCTTTCTTAATTAAATAATTAATAATAACTTGTTTTAATTCAAACCCTGCATGATCTGCTCCAATTGGTATCATTTAATGTGTGTTTTGTGTTTTTCTGTAAAATTAATCCTTATTAACAAATCATCAAAGTTTTAAACATATAAGAAAAATATAAAATTTTAAGTCGTTGATTATTAGATTAATAATTAATAAACTTTTCAACCTGATAAAATAGAATAATGTTAATGGATGTTTAAAAGTACTGATAAAATAAAATAGGAAAATTGTAAATTAATGATAATCAAAATAAGATATTTAAAAACCTACTAAAGTTTCAATCATTTTCAAATATTTATCAAACTATAAAAAGAATTAATTGTTAAAATGTTTACTCTATAAATTTAATATTTAAAACACTCTTTATCAATAACAATAACGTTGAATAATCTACAATAGAATAAAGATAAATTAGAGTTATACACATATTAACAACCTTAATAAGAAAGAATAAATATCTTTTTTAAAAGAAATAAGTTATTTATATAATTCTATAGATAATTATTTTCAATGTTAGGATTATAAAGAAAAAAAATTATCTTCTATAAACTTATTCCTTCATTAACTTGTAAATCACTGTTTTTTAGATACTTAATAAAAAAACAAAAAGCTTATTAGAAAGAATAAATAACAGTAGTTTTGTATAATAATTAAAAAGTGAGTTTCAATTTTAAAATAGAAAACCAAACCTTTCAAATAAAGGAAGATGGATTTAAAAGAATTGCAATAATCAATGCAATAGGTGCACTAGTTATTGCACCACTTTTTTTATTTGGATTGTACTTTTTTTCAGCTCCTATCATAAACTTAAATATTGTAGCGTCTTATATTATTTGTTTTCCACTTTATGTAGCTATATGTTTTCTGTTTAAAAAGATTAGAACATATCTGTTATACTTTATAATTTTTCATTTATTCGTAATAACGTTTATCTCATTTTTGAACCTTATTCAAAATGATTTTACAAGAATTGATTTAATCTATTTTTTCGTATTTTTTATAATATCAATATTGATAATACAACGGCTTTATTTAAGTCTATTGTATTATTTCTTCACATTATCGATGTTTTTATATGTATATGCATCATACGGTAAAAATGAAGAAATTATACTTTTTAGTATTGGTTTAATTGTATTATTAAGCTTTATAGGCGGAACGATTATTTATTCAAAATATCGCTTTATATCAAACTTAAAAAACTATGTAAGTTATGTTAAAACTCTTTTAAATAATTATGGAGTAGGATATATAATTTTTGAAATTGATAAAAAGAATATTTCTGTATTTGACTATAATTTAGAAATAACAAAATTTTTTAAAATTGATGATAAAAACAATGTAAGTTGGTTTCAACAAATTTTTACTGAAAACGAGCTTATAGACCTAACTAATTTAAGTTATGGAACAAAATTTAAAAAAGAATTATTACTTGAATTTTATAATCAAAAGAGACAGATTTCCTGCACGGTAAAAGTTTTAAACTACTATAAAAAAAGGCTGTTTATTACTAATTTAGAGGATACAACCTTAGAAAAAGAAAAAACACAAGAACTTTTAACAAGTGAAAAAAAATATAAAAATTTATATTTTAAAAATAAAGCAGGGGTTTTTACATTAAATAATGAATCTCGGATAATAGATGGTAATGAATCATTTTTTGTGATCTTTGAAAGAACCATTGAAAAAGGGACGATTCTATTTACAGAAAAGTATTTTAATGATTGGGAACTAATTACACAATCTATAAACGATACAGGTTCTTTGCAAAATTACCAAACAGTGTATGTTTTGAGTAATGGTGTAGAAAAAACATTAATATTTAGCTTGTATTTAGATGAAAGCACAAATTATATTGAAGGATCAGTAATTGATCTAACTCACCTACAAAAAGCGTCGAAAGCAATAAAACAAAGTGAGGAAAAGTATCGACTTATCTTTGAAGAATCAAACGATGCTATTTTACTATTACTTGGAGACTTAATAATTGATGCTAACAGAAAAGCTATCAGTCTATTTAATAGTCCTAATAATGATTTGTTTTCAAAAAAACTATTCGATTTAAGTGAACAGTTAGACGGAGATAGTCAAAAAAAATATATTATTAATCGATCCAAATTAGGAAATTCTAGATCTATTAAATTTGATTGGATATTTAGTTCTAATGTTGGAATAATAGAAGCAGAAGTAAGTTTAACAGAAATTTTATTAGAGTCTAAATTGTATTATCAATGTGTGATTCATAATAAAACGGAACAAAAGAAAGCAGAAAAAGAAAAATTGAGAGCGGAATTTGCTGAGGAAGCAAACATTCATTTAGAAAAAGAAATAAAGGAAAGAATAAACGCTCAAAGACAAGTACAAGAGCAGTTTTTAAGAACGAAAGCTATTTTAGATAGTTCCTCAAACACATTCCTTATTACCTTAAACACAGATAAAATAATAACCTCATTTAATTCTCATTGCGAGAAATATTTTGGTCAAATTTTTAAAAAAGAATTAACTCACGATATTCATTTTGATTATTATTTTGAGGATATTTTATCACCAGCTAGATTGAGATTATTTAAGATTATTTTATTAAAAGTATTAAGAGGAGATTCACGTCAGTTAGAAGTAGAATTTATAGGTTCTGAAGGAAACAAATATTGGATGGAAATATTTATTAATCCTATTTTTGATATTAATGGAAGAGTAAATGAAATATCAATGGTATCTCATGATATTAGTGAAAAGAAGTTAGCAAGTATTGATATTATTGAATCTTTAAAAGAAAAAGAAATTCTACTTAAAGAAATTCATCATAGAGTAAAAAACAATTTACAAGTAATATCAAGTATTTTAAATCTTCAAAGCTCTTTTGTAGAAGATGAAAAAACACTGGAAATTTTACAAGAAAGTAGAAATAGGATTAGGTCTATGGCTATTATCCATGAAAACCTATATAGAACAGAAGACTTTTCAAGTATAAAGTTTGGAGAGTATTTACAAAACTTAGTTTCTAATCTTGTTGTATCATATAGAATTATAGAAAACATTGAGCTCGAAATGGATGTTTCAAATGTAGATTTAATTCTAGACCAAGCGATTCCTTGCGGTTTATTAGTAAATGAGTTAATTACTAATTCCTTAAAATATGCTTGGAATAATAATGAAAAAGGTAAAATTTGTATTAAACTTACTGAATTAGATAAAATGGTTTATTTGGAAATATCTGACGATGGTGTAGGTTTACCGAAAGAGTTTAAAGACATGAATTCGGACACTTTAGGTTTGCAGCTAGTTTTAACTCTAACAGATCAACTGGATGGTGAATTAAATGTTGATATTAACAATGGAACAAAATATTTGCTTAAATTTAAAAATATCAAAAAAATATAAAGATGTCAAAAATTAACGTTTTAGTAGTTGAAGATGAATCTATTGTATCAAAAGATATTCAACATAGTTTAAAAAAGTTAGGCTACAATGTTGTGGGAGCGGCATCTACTGGAGAAAAGGCCATTGAATTAGCGGGTTCTGAATATCCAGATATTATTTTAATGGACATTATGCTTAAGGGTGAAATGAACGGAATTGAGGCGGCTCACGAGATAAAAAAAAGACACTCAATACCTGTAATTTTTTTAACAGCCTATGCTGATGAATCAACATTATCAAAAGCGAAAATTACGGAACCATATGGTTATGTTTTAAAACCATTTAAAGAAATAGATCTTCATACTACAATAGAAATGGCTATTTATAAACATAGTAAAGAGCAAGAATTATTGAAAGAAAGAGATCTATTGTTCTCAATAGTGGATAATAAAGAGAACAATGATTTTATTTTCGTGAAATCGAATAGTAAACTTATTAAGTTGAAATCGTGTGATATTTATTACATAGAAGCTTTAAAAGACTATGTTGTTATTCACACACAAGACACACGTTATACGATTCATTCTACAATGAAGGACATCGACACTAAAATGGGAACAGAGGACTTTATTAGGGTTCACCGCTCTTACATCGTTAGAATTGATAAAATAGCCGTAATAGAGCATCCAAACCTTACCCTTGAGAAGATAGACAAGGTTATTCCAATAGGGGGTTCTTACCGAGACGATTTAAACAAAAAAATAAAAACGGTTTAATCGACAACTAAAGATAAATCTATTTGTCTTTTTCGTGGCGAAACATCATCAATTCTTACACGAACAGAATCTCCTAAATTGTATTGTTTTTTAGTTTTTGATCCGATAACAGAATAACTTTCAGCATCAAAATAATAACGATCTCCAGGAATTTCTGATAATGAGATCATTCCTTCGCAATAATTTTCATCAATTCGAACGAATATTCCGAAGTCGGCAATTCCAGAAACGGTTCCAGAAAATTCTTCACCAATTTTATCGATAACATAAAGTGTTTGAAAGTATTTTGTGCTTTCTCTTTCTGCTTCCACGGCTTTTCTCTCCATTCTAGAAATGCGCTTACAAACATCATCAAGGTCTTTACCGTACTTGTGTTTTCTGTGCTCTAATTCTTCATGAAGAACCCGGTGAACCACTAAATCGGCATAACGTCGTATAGGAGAAGTGAAGTGTGTATATTCTTTAAAAGCGAGTCCGTAGTGTCCAATATTATTTGTTTCGTAAGTAGCTTTTGCCATTGAACGAATTGCCATCGTTTGTATTATAGAGTATTCATTCTTATATCTAATATCATTCAATAATGCATTAATATTTAATGATATTTTATCTGGGTTTGTAACGTCAATTTCATACCCAAATTTTTCTATAAATAAATTAAACATGCCAACTTTTTCAGGATCTGGTTGATCATGACAACGATACACAAAAGGAATCTTGTATTGTTTTGTGTTTTTAGAAGAAATGAAACCAGCTACTTTTTTATTAGCGAGAAGCATAAACTCTTCTATTAATTTATGAGCATCTTTTGATCGCTTAACAATGACTTCATCTGGGTGTCCATTTTCGTCAAAATGAAAACGAACTTCTTCTGATTCAATGTTCATTGCTCCCGATTCTAGACGTTTATTTCGCAAAATTTTAGCGACTTTATCTAAAATTAGAATTTCATCCTTATAGTCGCCATCTGCACCTTCAATAATTTCTTGAGCTTGTTCATACGAAAAACGACGATCGGAATGTATAGCTGTTTTACCATACCACTCATTGTAAATTTTACCTTTTTCATCCATTTCGAACACAGCAGAAAATGTATACTTATCCTCATTTGGACGTAATGAACAGGCTAAATTAGACAGTTGTTCAGGTAACATTGGCACAACCCTATCAGCTAAATAAACAGAGTTTGATCGTTTTAATGCTTCTTTATCCATCGGAGTATCTGGTTGAACATAATGACTTACATCAGCAATGTGTATTCCTACTTCAAAGTGATTATCTTCTAATTTTCTAAAGGATAAAGCATCATCAAAATCTTTAGCATCTGCAGGGTCAATTGTAAAAGTGGTGATATTTCTAAAATCATGTCTCTTAGCAACTTCCTCTTCGTCCAGTTTCATAGAAACAGCTTCGGCTTGACTTAAAACATCATGATTAAAAGTATAATCGATTCCTTGATTTACCAAGATGCCTATCATTTCAATGTCACTTGTACTTGTTTTACCCAAGACCTCTACAACCTCCCCATAAGGATTGTCTGTAGATTTAGGCCATGCTGTAATTTTAACCAGGACCTTTTCTTTATCTTTTGCTCCGTGCAGTTTTTCTTTAGGAATAAAGATGTCGGTTCCTACACGATCGTTATCTGGAATTAAAAAGGCAAATTTTTCATGCATTTGAATCGTTCCAACAAATTGAGTTCGTTCGCGTTCTACAACACTTATAATTACACCTTCATTTCGGCTTTTACCTTTTTTAACTATCTGCGCCTTTACACGATCACCATCTAAAGATTGGTTGATAGCATGAGGAGGAATAAAAATATCAGCTTCTCCTTCTTTTTCAGAAAGAACGAAACCTGCACCACGCTGAGTGATTTGTAAATATCCCTCTACAAAATTTTCTACATTATTTAATTGATATACGCCATAACCAGATGCTTTTAAAAATCCTGTTTTTTTCATTTCTTCTAAAACAGTGAAAACAAGCTTTCTTATTGCTCCTTCTTTAACATCTATTAATGAGCAAACTTGTTTGTGATTTAAAGAGCTCTCAGGGTTACTTGTAAACACTTTTTGGATAACATGGGTTAAACTATGACGTAGTTTCTTCCCAGACTTTTTATTTTTTGACATATTGTAACGAAGATAGGGTAAATTTAAACATACGACTAACAAAAGAATATTTGATAACTTTGTAAAAAAGAAATTATATGAATAAGGTTGTAGAAAAAGCATTGAACGAACAAATTGAAAAAGAAGCCTCTTCTTCTCAATTTTACTTAGCAATGGCTTCATGGGCAGAAAATCATGGGCTTAATGGAACTTCTAAATTTTTATATACTCATTCTGATGAAGAAAGATTTCATATGCTGAAATTGGTAAAATTTGTCAATGAACGAGGGGGAACAGCAGAAATTCCAGGTTTATCAAAACCACCAACAGAGTTTAAATCATTAACCAATGTTTTCGAACTTTTATTAGAACACGAATTAATGGTTACTGAAAGCATTAACAACTTGGTTGATATCTGTTTAACTCAAAAGGACTATACAACACATAATTTTGTGCAATGGTATGTTTCTGAACAATTAGAAGAAGAAGCATTAGCTCGTACGATTCTTGATAAAATTAAGTTGATTGGAGAAGATAAAGGAGGACTTTACTTATTTGATAGAGATCTAGAGAATTCTTTGATACAATCGACGCCAGCAAACATGTCTGGAACGGGAGCTTAATTTAAAAAGAGCCGAATTATACATGATTAAACAGCTACTACTTGCATTTATATTATTGTATTTTGCTTTAAAAACAGAAGCTCAATCTGATTTTCGTTTTAAAAATTATACAATAAGTGACGGGCTTTCTCAAAGTTCTGTCACAACTATTATTCAAGATGAGCTGAATGCATTATGGATAGGAACTCAAGACGGGTTAAACAGATTTGATGGTAAAACATTCGAGGTTTTTGTAGCCGACCAAACAGAAGGCCTAAGTAGTAACTACATTAAATGTTCTGAAAGAAACAGCTCAGGAGACATTTGGTTTGGAACAAATAATGGGCTTTCAAAATACGATATACAATTAGAAAAATTCACAAACTATTCTAATAATCAAAATGTTACGTTTCAAATTGAAGACATTGCAATTGATCAGTTTGGAACCGTTTGGGTGGCGAGTGCAGAGTCTGGGTTATTTAGGTTTAACCCTTCTAAAGGGGTTTTTGAAGACTATTCAAGCTTAATAAATTCAAAAAAGACCACAAAATTAGCCGTATTAGAAAAGGGTTATTTACTTGTGTCTACGGCAGATAAAGGGTTGTTTTTGTGTAATACACATCAAAGAACAGTTGAAACAATCCCCGTAATAGGTGCAAATAATTCTCCACTTATTATTAATAACATTATTGATGTAGGAATAGACGACAAGGTAATTTTAGCGACGAACCAAGGAGTTTTTGATTTAAACATATCAACCAAAAAGGTATATCCTAAATTTCAACAATTAACACGTTTGTATGGCTTTCAGAATGTTTCAGATGTTATTCAAGACAATGAAACAGGATGGTATATATTAACAAAAGGAAATGGGTTATTTACAATTTTTGATAATGGCCTAATAAAACAAAGCACCGAAGACGTTTTCCAAAGAAATTCATTATTGTTTAATGAATTAAATACAATTTATAGAGACAATGGGGGTTCAATTTGGTTAGGTTCTCAAAGAGGACTTTCAAACTTTAACCCTTCAAATAAAGGAATATTAGGAGTAGGTCCAAGTGGAGATGAAAGTAAAGGTGTTCCAACGCCAAGTGTGTGGAGTTTTACAGAAGATGTCACAGGTAAATTTATATACATAGGAACAGATCAGGCAGTATCGAAATTAAACACAGAAACAGGGGTGTTTAACCAGTATCACAGAAATGTCGTATCACAGTTTTCAAAAGGAGAAAAAGCCGTATTAGCTTTAGAATATATTTCAGCAAATAAGTTATTAGTTGGTTGTGCTGATGGTTTGTTTGAACTGAATATTAATGATAATGGGTATCGTTTTGTTGAAATAAAAACGGTGAATAACAATAAGCAACAAATTCATGATAGGGTTTATTCTATTGTTCGCTGGAAAGGAGATAAATACTTTGTTGCAACAAAGGATGGAGTTTTATTATACGATGTAAAAACAAAAAAAATAAAGCGGTTTGAGCACGACCCAAAAGACGTTAAAAACTCGATTTCTAAAGGTATTTGTAGGCTTGCATTTAAAGATAATAATGGAACTATTTGGTTTACGACAAGCACCGGAGGGTTAAACCTATTGCATGAAAATGATGGAGAGTTTAAAATTAAACCCTACGATTTTAATGCGATATTAACACGATCTTTAAAAGACTACATAACCTCTATTTATCACGATAATTCAGGTGTTTATTGGTTAGGAACATTTGGTTCGGGTTTAGTAAAATGGAATGAGAAAGAAAAAAGAACTACTTTTTTTAATAAGTCCAACGGTTTGCCAAATGATGTGGTTTATGGTGTTTTAAAAGATGAAAAATCAAAACTTTGGTTAAGCACAAATAAAGGACTTTGTACATTTGACTTAAAAACAAAAAAAATAAAAACGTTTAGTGAAGTAGACGGATTAATGAGCGTTGAGTTTAACCTTAACGCGTATATGAAATCATCAAAAGGAATAATGTATTTTGGTGGAATATACGGATACAACTACCTAAAACCAGAAGAGTTAAATAATCAAGTAAAAGACATTCAAGTTGTTTTCACTAAATTTAAATTGGAAAACGAGTGGTTAAAACCAAACATAAAGGGTAGCCCTTTAGATAAACCTATTTTTCAAACATCAGAAATCTACCTTTCTTATAAACAAAGAAGCTTTACAATAAAATTTCAACCATCAGATTTAAGTAATCCAGATTTATTAAATTATAAATACATTCTAGAAGGCTCAGAAGAGGATGAAGTTTTAATAGGATCACAAAACGACATACATTTTAATGCTTTAGCTTCAGGAACTTATATTTTAAAAGTATATGCAAGGTTAGGCGAGGGTAAGTGGAGTAACTACCCAGCAACGATGACGATTATAATTTCTTCACCTTTCTGGGCAACATGGTGGTTTTGGACAATTATTGCGGTTGTTTTAGCAATAGCGGTACGCTTATTTATTCGACAAAGAATTGATTCAGCAAGAAGGGAACAAGTTATACTTGAAATGAAAGTTCGTGATAGAACGAAAGAAATTCAAAAAAAGAATGAAAAAATTGAAGCTCAAAAAGTAAAAATTGAAGCGGAACGAAATAAAGTTGTTGAACAACAAAAGTTATTACAAATAGAAAAAGATAAAACTGAGAAAATTCTTCGGAATGTTATTCCTGAATCAACGGTGCTCGAATTAAAAGAAAAGGGTAGAGCACGTGCACGAGCGTACAAAATGGTTTCTGTTTTATTTACTGATTTTGTAGGTTTTACAAAAATTTCAGAAAAGATGAAAGCCTCAGAGTTAGTTAAACATTTAGATGTTTACTTCACTAAGTTTGATAAAATCATTATTAAAAACAACCTCGAAAAAATCAAAACAATCGGTGATGCTTATATGTGCGCTGGTGGTGTTCCTGTTCGAAATAAGAGTAATCCTATTGACACTTGTATTGCCGCCCTTCAAATACAAGCATATATGAATAAGCGTAAAGCAGATGCTTTAGCTTCAGGAGAAGATTTTTGGGAGTTAAGATTGGGAATAAACACAGGAGAACTTACAGCTGGGGTTATTGGTAGTGAGCGCTTGGCATACGACATTTGGGGAGCCACAGTTAATAAGGCTCAACGTATGGAAATGTTAGGAGAACCTGGAAAAGTAACTATTTCAGGTCAAACACACGAGTATATTGAACCGTATTTTGATACAGTTTTCAAAGGAAAGGCCCAAACAAAGAGCAAAGGTTTGATCGATATGTATGTGGTTGAAAGAATTAAACCAGAACTTTCAGAAAACGGAGAAGGATTAGTTCCTAACGCTAAGTTTCAAGAAATAGTTAACCTCCATTTGTTTAGCCAAATTAACTATTATAAAGCTGAGCGACATATAATGAACAGGCTTGAAATTAGCTTGTCTAAAAATCTATATTATCATAGTATAGCTCATACAAAAGATGTTGTTAAAGCTGTTGAACGACTTGCTCTTTTAGAAAATATAACTGATGAAGGACTGTTTTTATTAAAATCTGCGGCAACATACCATGATGCTGGTTTTATTGAACAGTATGAAAACAATGAGCCAATTGGAGCTAGACTTGCAGATGAAATATTACCTAAGTACGGTTACACGAGAGAGCACATTGAAAAAATTAAGCAATTAATTTTTGTTACAAAAATACCACATGAGCCCAAAAACCAGCTAGAAGAAATAATTTGTGATGCTGATTTAGATTATCTAGGTAGAGAAGATTTTCATGAAATTGCAGATAAGTTGCGAAGAGAGCTGCGTGAACATGGTAAAATAAAAAGCGATAGAGCGTGGGATGAAATACAGGTTTCATTTTTAACTAACCATAAATATTTCACAAAAACAGCAAATAGCACACGAGCTAAAATGAAGGAGAAGAACCTGAACACAATTAAAGAAAGACTCTTAAAAAACGAGTATATAGACTAAAAAAAATCCCGCAAATTATTTTGCGGGATTTTTAAATTTCAAAACGATTATTATCCGTTAAAATCTGCAGAGAAGGAAAGAGATCCTTCAATTGGATTCATAATTAAAATAGGAATTTTAGCATCGTTTGTAATAATGTATTCTTCGTGATTTGAAGTTAAAACCCCAAAAAGGTTGTTGCGGTTTAAGTTCATAATTGAAATTAAATCAGCATCAACATTAACAGCATGTTTAATAACGTGTTTATCAAAACCACTACTAGGAACTAATGTAGTTGTAACATCAATGTTTCTTTCATCAAAATATTTTTTAGCGAAAATAATATTCGCTTTTACTTGATGCTTTAAAAACTCATCCGTCTCTTCAGGAGTAATAACATGTACTCTTGAGTTAAAGTATTTAGCGATGTTAGCGACAACAGCTAATTTTTGTTTTGTTTCTTTATTTAAGTCTAAAGGAACAACAATATCATTGTATCCATCATCGTCTTTTGGCGTTTTATCTTGAACAATAATAAAAGGAACTGTTGAATGAGTAATTACTTTTAACGCATTCATACCTGTAATATGTTGCCATCCCTGAGCACCATGAGTTCCCATAAAAATAAGTTCACTATGATGTTCTGCCGCAAAATTTCCAATATCATCAAAAATATTTCCAACTCTTACAGAAGGGATTAAAGAAACATCGGTTTTGTATTCGTTAATTAACGCTGTTAATTTATTTTCAGCGTCTTTAATGTCTTTTTCTTTAGACACAACATGCAACACATAAACGTCAGCACCAAGAGGTCCGGCAGTGGCAATAGCATGGTCTAAAGCAACATTTGCAGCTGTTGTAAAGTCATGCGGTACAATAAAGTTTTTAGCACTCATAATTATAGTTTGTTTCTGGTTAACAATTTTAGTTCTACATCAAAGGTAATAATAATCAAAATTACACAATCAAAGATGCTGTGTTTAAATGTAAAACAGTTTATTTTTTAGAAAGAAAGAGCTTTTTAAAAAACGAAGATTTAATTAAGGCATTTAACAGTACTACAACAATAATAATGGATGCACCTAAATAAAAATTATTGTTTAATAGTTCGTCTTCATTAAGGATAAACACAGCTAAAATAATCGTATAAATTGGCTCAAGGTTAATGCTCAATGAAACAGAAAACGCCCCAAGCACTTTAATAACTTCAATAGTTGCTAGAAAAGCAAAAGACGTGCACAACACTCCTAAAAACAATAGCCACCAAAAATCAGAAGCAGTCATTATAAACAAAGACGCGTCGAAACGGCCTTGAAATAAAAGAATTAGCGTAATAGCTGTAGCTGCAGAAATTAACTCATAAAAAGAGATAATAGACGGTTTTGTGTCTTTCGTAAAAACACCATTGTAAACGGAAAATATAGCAGCAAATAGAGCAGAAAGCAAACCAAAACCAACAGCTTTTAATTCGTCCCCACCAAAATCAGAAGCAACAAAATAAATACCGATTATAACCACGGCCCCTAGGATTAACTCGAGAAAAGAAAACGGTCTTTTGGTAATTAAAGGTTCAATCCAGGCGACATGAAGGGTTGTTGTAGAGAGGCACAGAATTCCTAACGAAGCAGTAGAAAGTTGAATTGATTGGTAAAAGGTAATCCAATGAAGCCCAACAAACACACCAATTATAAGTATTTGAGTGAAGCGTTTTTTATTTGGTATCTTGAAGCCTTTTTTAAGAATAACCATTGCTATAAACAATGCAATAATTGCAATTATAATTCTGTGCCAAACAATAACAATTGCATCTAGGTGAATTAATTTACCAAGAATACCAGTAAAGCCCCACATTATAATGATGGCGTGTAATAAAACTTGGTATTTTAATTTTGGAAACATAAAAAAAGCGGCTGAGTTATCTTTCAGCCGCTCGAAGTTAATATATGTGATGAATTTACTTCATTTTTTTAAGTAATTTTTTTCTTTCTTCATCAATCTTTGCTTGTTGAACATCTAGCTTTGAATGTTGTTCTTTTAATTTTTCAGCCTCAACTTTCAATTTATCAACCTTTTTTCCTTTTTTAATTTTATCGTCAACTTTTTTCTGTTCTGACTCTAATTTTTTACGTTCTCCGTTGAGCTTTTTTTGTTGATCATCTAGTTTGTCCAACTTATCTTGCATTTTTGCAGCAGCAGCAGCTTCTTTTTCAGCTTCCTTTGCTTCTTTTTCAGCTTCTTTAGCTTCTTTTTCAGCTTCTTTAGCTTCTTTTTCGGCTTCTTTTTTAGCTTTTTCTTCTGCTTTCTCTTTTTCTTCTTCAGCTTTTGCTAATTTTTCCTCTGCTTTCTTTTCTTCTTCAGCCTTTTCTTTTTCTTCTTCAGCTTTCTTTTCAGCGTTTTTAGCATCTTCTTCAGCCTTTTTTACAGCATTTTCTTGCTCTTTTTGTTTAGCTTCAGCTTCTTTTTTCGCTTTTTCAGCGTCATCTTTTGCATCTACTAATTTTGTTTTAGCTTCAGCTTCAGCCAACGCTTTAGCTCTTTCTTCTTCTTCTGCTTGACGCGCCTTTAAGGCTTCTTCTCTTTGTTGAGTTTCAGATTTCAGCTTAGCTTCTTGTTCTGCTTTTAATGTAGCAGCAGCTTCTTTATTTTTTTCAGCTTCTTTCAGTTTTTCTTCTGCTTGTTTTTTTGATTCTTCAGCAGAGTTAATCAAACTCTCCGTTTCCGATTTCGCTTCTTCTTGATTTTTAATAGCTTCTTCTTGTCTCTTTTTTGCTTCTTCAGCAGCAAGCTTCGCTTTTTCAGCTTCCTCTGTCGTTTTTGCAACAGACTCTTCTGATTCACTGTTTATAGTTGAAACACTTTCTGTTTTTGAATTTAAATTTACAGTGTAAGTGATTCCGTTCTCTAATTTTAAATCTTTTAATTTTTCTGACTTATATAAAGAATGAAACACTTCAATTGTAACGGGTTGACCTCCATATACTTGGATATTTATAGTTGTGTTTCCTGATTCATCAGTTGTACCAGCACCTATTACCATGCGGTCTGTAACCAATTTCACCAATGCTCCTTTTACTACTTCCGTTCCACTTTTTACTGAAACAGTTATAGAAATGCTATTATTAACATGAGATTCAATTACTGGATTTATGTTTGCTTTTGTTGTAAAACTTGCGAACGAAATTAACGCAAGGGAGACTAAAATGTATGTTTTTTTCATTGATTATTTTTTTGATGAACACCTAAATATAGTTAAATTTTAAAGTCAAATTCAATATAATTTACACCGTCTTGCAAAAACTACTCCAAAATTAAATAGTAAATTTAGCACATGCAATTCAAAGCGGTCGTTGGTCAACAAAACATTAAACAACATCTTATTGATGAGGTAAATCATGATAAGATAAGTCATGCTCAATTGTTTTTGGGCAAACAGGGTTATGGCGGGTTAAATTTAGCGCTTGCTTTTGCACAATATATATTTTGTCAAAATAAGACAGAAAAAGATAGTTGTGG
>Ga0102899_1000148_pt1 | contig 31021 bp, 30 predicted proteins | sample Colrivmeta1555B3_FD_78455 | JGI IMG/M metagenome (GOLD analysis project Ga0102899, IMG submission 78455) | Estuarine microbial communities from the Columbia River estuary - metaG 1555B-3 | ecosystem: Environmental > Aquatic > Marine > Intertidal zone > Estuary | place: USA: Columbia River... | reverse complement strand
TGATGCATGCTGTTTTTCCACAACCCGGAATTCCATGGAACAACATTCCAAGCTGATAAGGAAGACCCTTATCAGAATACCAAGAATGAGTAAAGGACTTCAACAATATTATGATTACATTGACAATAACATTGAAGCTCCTTGTCAACGTTACGGTTATAAACGCGACAAAATAAAGAAAGTCTGTAATATCAAAATGTCAGATAAAGAGATAGAAGATACAATGACAAAGTATGTAGAGTCTGATTCATATCAGGAAGATTTAGACGTGTTTTTCAAAAAAAATACAAAGAGTACAAGATTTCAACAATATAACGACTACGTTAACGAGAACATTGGAGCTCCTTGTCACCGTTACGGTTATAAACGCCAAGACGGAACAGAAATTTGTATAAAGATGTCTGATAAAGAGATAGAAAACAAAATGACAGAGTATGTAAAATCAGGAAAATATAATAAAGATTTCAAGGAATTTAAAACGTCTAGAAATATTACTCCACAACTACATCAATATTTTGATTACATTCAAGACAAACAAGAAATTGTACCAGAGATACATATGGTTCATGCATTGTTATTCAAAATGATAACCTTGGGAAATTACTAGATAAATACCCTACAAGAGTTGAAACAGATGCATTTTTAGATGAAAGAGCATTACGTAAAGTAGGTGACATTAACCCTGCTGCAAAAAATATGATAACAAATAACGTAGATGGAATGTTTACAGGAGTTTGTTATAGTGCATGTTCAATCACATATTTTCATAGGGATACAATTGAAGAGTCTATGAATGAATTTACTGAATTTTCACCTGTAAGATGGGATATCCTCGGATGTAAGTTAAACATTTTGTTTGTACCTATAAATATACAATATGAAAGTTTTGGACATGCCAATATTATGCTAATAAATAAGACTAAAAAGGTGTGGGTTATAGATTATTTTGAGCCTCATGGAATAGCAGAATGGTCAGAGAACGTTCAAACATTCGTGGAGAGATATCTGAGTATTATATTAAATAATCAAGAGTTTGTATTTAAAAAGCAAGTTGATGTATGTCCGTACGTAAAAGGGCAAATGCAGATGAGAGAGCATGCAATTTATAAAGGACCTGGGTTATGCCAGACATGGGTAATTTATTATATTCTTTTAAGACTGTGCAATCCTAATTTATCAAATGAGCAAATACAATTATACTTGTCGTCATTAAACGCTGAGACTCTATTTGGTCGTCTAACCCAGTTAGTATTGTTTATGAGAGATATGAAAGACCTTACCTCTAATGATTACAATTGTGATATGGTAACTATACAATTCAATAATTACATTCGTGCATTTCCATATACATATGCTAGGTATGCTTTAACAGTATCTAGGATTTTGTACAAACAGATTCAAAATAAAAATTTACCAGAGTTTTTAATTCGCAAGTTATTCGACTATAGGGATACTGAGTCATTATTTGTTCAAATGTTGGAAGTGCTAGTTAAACTCAGATATAAAGACATTTCTTCTATCGAAAATCCTGAGTCTCTAACTATATTACAATTAAATAAACTTGTCCATACATTACCAAATATAACGATAACAAAACAAACTGGAAAAGTAGTCTATAAAAAAGAATCAAAGTCATTTTTAAGTTACTTTGGACTTTAACCATTATGATTTACCTAATCGTCATCAATCATACAAACACTGTTTTCAAAAAATTCATGATATTTTTTATGTCGTACATTCAAGAATTCTTTATAGTATTGGTCCCACAAGTCCTTGTTATTCTGTAATCTATTAATGATATCATGTACACCCTTCAACTTTACTTTAGCATGTTCGAACCATTCCTTGTCTCTTTTCACGCTCAAAATTTGATAAGATTCGATATAGTAAAATACACACTCTAATTCTTGTGGGTGGAAACTTATCCATATTAAATGTTCCATAACAGTATTAATATTTGTTGGAGGATATACATATTCTTCTGTACCTGGCTTTCTAAGTATAATTCCAGGTAATTTTGAATCCGGGACATCATAAAAATCCTCTTCAGATACCTCTTTTATATCACATTCGATGTAATCACATATATCTAGGTCACAAACTTCTAATTGTATTTGCATCTGGACCCAATAGTATATAGGAAATTCATTTGGTTTAATTTTTCTTACATTAGGGCACTTGATTTCCAACATTATCCCATTTGGAGTAATTCCATCTGGGCTAGCTGCTAACCAATCAAGTGTAGGGTGAGACAATAGACCAAATTCTATTACTTTTGTATTCTTGAGATTAGAGTACAATTTTACAGCAACATCTTCGAAACGCTTACCATGAAGAGTAGAATGATTATCCTTGTATTGTGAGCCTTCATAAAATTCCAAACATTTTGTTACAATATATTCCTCTCTTGAATTAAAAGAGTTTAATTGTTTTCCATTCATTTTAAAATTACATACGTGATTAGCTATATATCCACTACAATCTTCATTCGTCTTGAACAGACATGATGCTGCTTCACTAGCTGTAATTTTTGTCTGTCGTTGTTTAAACCACTCTGGAGACTTTTGCGGATACATAGGTATCTTGGTAAGAGCTATAACTTTTTTACGATTCATATGATTTATTGTACTTGTATTTACTACAATTCACTTTTAAATAACAACATATGTGAGTTGGCACTTGTATTGTTTTTTACAAGCAATGTTATGAATAATATTCCACATATACCTAAATTTGCAAAACGCTATAAATGTAACAATCAATCGATAGTCAAAATAGACAATCTTCCAACTGGATTATTGAATTTTTCATGTATTGGTAATAAGATATATAAAATTCAAAATCTCCCTGAAAGTTTAGAGACATTTAACTGTGATTATAATTATATTACTAAAATTGAAAATTTACCAAAGACACTAAAGTCTTTTATCTGTAGTAACAATAAAATATCTAGACTAAGAAGTTTACCAACTACTCTGGATGAATTAGACTGTTCTGGGAACTATTTGTGGTATCTAGAAAATCTTCCATCTTCCTTGATTACATTATATTGTTGTGATAATCTATTAACACTCTTGCAAAATTTACCAAGTAATCTACAGACATTGTATTGTAAAAGAAATGATATCCGGTACATAGAGAATTTACCGGTTAATTTACTTGTATTCGATTGCTCTTATAATGTCATTCCAAAGATTCAAGGATTACCTATCAATCTACATACATTTGTATGTTCTTTCAACACAATAACAAAAATCGAAGACTTGCCTGAATCACTAAAAATCTTTAATTGTTCTTGTAATTACATTTCGGTTATAGAGAATTTGCCAAAAAATCTACTTGTCTTTGAGTGTATGGGGAATAATATTTCAACAATTCAAAATCTTCCAATAGGTCTTACATCTTTTACTTGCGACAATAATATGATACTTGTTCTCCAAAATTTACCACAAACCTTGTCAGTATTGAGATGTGATTCTAATTTTATATCAAAGATTCAAAACTTACCAGACTCTTTACGTATATTTGATTGTAGATTTAATGGAATTTCGAAAATCGAGAATTTGCCAAATAGCCTATATAAAATGTCTTGTAGTTATAATAATATCACAGTTATTGAAAATTTACCACTTGGGTTAAGATGTTTCGATTATATAGGAAACATTATTGAAAAGGTTGATAATGTTGATATTGAAAGAATTAGATTCAAACTCACTGGTTATACTAGTATAAAAATTTTACAAAAGAGATATAAAAGACGGCATCTCGGTTGTATAAACTTTATCCAAGAGTGTATACATTTATGGGTATGGAAACCATTAACTGACGATTATAAATTAGGAGTGCGGTTGCGAATCGATTTGGAAGATTTACTTGAAGCCGATACATGAATTATTTTAACAAAAATGCAATCAAGCCAATGACAGCATCAATAGCTAATACATGCCCAGATGTCCTTTGGTCGTGAAAAACTAAATAGGCTGCTAAAAAATACATGATAGAGTGTAATGGTCTAAGTTTGTTCCACCATATCAATCCACCCCCGACTTCTATACCAGTCTTTCGCAAATCGAAAATATAAATTACCATAAATCCTATAGCTATCAATGTTAAAATAATAGCTAAAGGGACTTTAATATTCGGTATATCAGGAGTCTTGAACGCAAGAATTGATAATATAGTTCTTGTAGGTATACATGCGAGTAAGAATGGCGACATTTGTATTGCTAATATTATAACATAAATTAAAAAGTACGTGTGCGTTTATAGAATATACATTTTGTTACTCATAATACTAAATGTCCAAAGGTAAAACGTTAGATTACTTGTCAGAAGACCCAGTGATTCCAAGTGAAGCATACTCTCTTATCACTATCATTGGTCCACATATGCCACAAAAGTGTTCGGTATGGGGATTGAAAATCAGAGGGACTGCTGGTACAAAAGAAGAAGCCATAGAAAAGTCAAAAAGATTGCATAAATTAGACCCTGATTATGATATTTATACAGTTGATACAGGAAAATTCTTCCCACTAGTAGTTGACCCAAGTGCTAACATTCAGACAGAATATGCCAATAATGAATTGAATAATTTACTTAAAAGTTACAATAAAAGCAGACAAGACGCAAATGACGAATGGCACGCTAATAAAAACAAAATGTTGCAAGAAGCTGCTAGGGAAGGAAAAGAAGGTGTTGAAAAAAAGGCGATAATTTCATTTGTCACGATAAAGACTCTTGAAGAGAAAATAAAAGCATCACAAGAAGAAGCAAGAAAACTTGAAGAAAGTTTAAGAGAATACAAAGAAGAATTTGAAAAATATACAGAAGAAGAAAGGGAAGAAGCTAGAAGAGAATTTGATGAAAATGTTTCAAAAAATATCAGTCTATGATTTGGTATTTTTGTAATAAACAAGTACATTCGACAGTCCAGTGAAGAGGCTTGTGAATTCAAAATATGGCAGATGCCTTTTTAATTCAGTATCAGATGTAGTCTTTGACATTTGTCCATCCGAATCTGTTGTGCATTCCGTAATTGCAAATGAGCTTCCGTCATAGATGTGTTGCAATAATACTGCAAGGTCATTTATAGAAATTTCTTCGGATACATTAGGTGATACTACAACACTTGTAAAAGACTCTTTGATATCTAGACCTATAAAATTCATGATAATATGAGCAAAATCTTGCGCATATAAAAATTGACGTTTCGCATTCCCACTTCCTAGAATTGTTACAGCTTTATCTCTGACAAGTTTGTAAACCAATGCTGGTATGACATGTGAACTCGTATCGTTAAATGTATCATATTCACCATATAAATTTGTAGGGATTAAATTGATTACTTTACAAGAGTCATCAAGGAATGAGGACCCGATAAACAAGTCCCTCTTTGCATAAGCATATCCTCTATTAGAGTCATGTGGTGGACCTTTCAGGATGTCTTTACTCTGTAATGGTAACTCACAATTATCTGGAAAGATGCATGTACTTAATACATTTATCAATCTCTTTACTTTAAATTTTTTACAAGCCTCTATTACATTCAAATTCATTCTGGAATTCTGGATGTAATAATCGTAGTTATACTTCATATTATCATATAATCCACCCACTTTTGCTGCTAAATGTACTACAACGTCTGGGCAGTGTCTTTCAAATACCTTAAAAGTGTCATCTATATTTGTCAAATCACAGTCATTTCTTGATAAAAATACAAAACCTGGAGTAGCAAACTCTTGAAGGTGTTTTCCAACCATACCATATCCTCCTGTCACTAATACTTTCTGACTCATTGATTAATAAAATGCTTTCACAATTCAGTTTTATGATAATCATTAAATGTATAATTGTATTTTTTTTTACTTGGAAAATACAAGTATGTCTAGTATTAGGTTAAAACAAATAGAAATTCAATCAGGGACTCTTGATATCAATAATGGCAAGTTATATATCACTGATACTACAAATAGTACAAGTAGAGTAACTGGAAGTATTGTTACATTAGGTAGCATTGGAATTGCTAATACATCTGTTGCTACAAGTAGTACTAGTGGTGGTGCATTGACATTAGGTGGAGGTATTGCAGTTGGTAAAAATTCAATATTTGGAGGAGATTTGAATTTAGAAAACGTAAATAGTACTGTTACTATTTCTGGTAATGGAGTGTCAAGATTTTTTATAGATACTGAATCAAACGATAATGTTTATATTGCACCGAATGGCTCAAATAAAGCTTTGGATATATCAAGTACGATAATTCAAGTAAAATGTACAAAGATTAGCACTAACAGTACTGTAGGTGGCTTAGTAATATCAGGGGGAGCCTCTATTAGTAGTACGCAAAATTCTACTAGTTTTACAAACGGAGGAGGTTTAACAGTTGGTGGAGGAGGTGCATTTGGGAAGGACTTGCGTGTTGGTCAAGACACATACGTAAATGGAAATGGAACTACTGCTAATTTATTTATTGGAGCTAATACTGTTAGGTCTTCTGTTGGTTCAGTGAGTATATTAAGTGGAAGCACTACTTCATTGACTATAGATTCTCAAAAAGTTACCATAGAAACAACTACCCAATCTCTAGGAGCGACTTCAGGGTCTCTTGTAATCAATGGAGGTTTAGGAATACAAAAGGATACGTTTTCAAACGGGATATTGACTGTAAATAACACTATACAGTCTACGCATACTACCATTGGTTCGATTGTAACATATGGAGGTTTAGGCGTTGTAAAAAATACTGTCATTGGAGGAGATTTACGGGTAAATAGTGTTGTCGGTATAACTGAAAGCGTTACTCAAAGTAATAAGCTAATACTGTTTCAAACTACTGGTAGTTTAACTGAAACAAGTAATTTTGTCGGCCTTGGTGTAATTTCAGACTCTGACTTGGCATATAGAATTCCTATACAGACTTCTAATCACACCTTTTACGCTGGAACTACAGAAGTTTTTAGAATACTTGGCACAGGAGATGTCCGTCTCAAGGGGAATAGTCAGACATATACATTTTCTGGAAATGGGTCAAGTAGTACAAGTATCTCTTTACAAAGTAACAGTGTTGCAACAGACTCTTCTGTTGAATTTTTCACAGCAGATGGAGATGCAACTGATACAAATACTTTAAAGATTTTTGGAAGAGGTGTGCCAACCTCTGTAACAAACACAGAATATATTTCATTAGGGTGGGACTCATCAGTGAACAAATACAAGTTTAGAGTTGTAAAAACCGGAACTGGTGTATTGCAAGACTTGAGTCTCGAATCAGGTATTACTAACCAAATTCTACTCAGAACTAGTGGTACAGTAAGTGTATCTGGAGCGCTTGATATTATAAGTTTAAGCGCTACTGATATTATCAGTACATCTAATACGTTGACAAACTCTATAAATACACTTGGAGGTTTTACATTAGCTAAGACGTTGACAATTGCAGGAGGTGTGAATTTAAACAACAGACTCAGTGCAACTACTGTATCCAACTTAGAATTAACCTCAAATACAGGTAATGTAGGTCTTGTTTTACAATCTGCTGTTCCAGTACTATCTATGATGTCGGTAGGAACTATTGGTAGCACTAATACTGAGAGTTTTGCTATCACAAGTAGTACTAGTGGAGTGACTATAAGAAATGTTCAAACTGGTAGTGGTGTCAATCGTTCGATTGATATAGGGACTTCTAATCAAATACATTTGAATACAAATGGAAATGTATGTATAGGAACTACTACTTCGGATTTTAAATTGAATGTAAATGGGTCATTTAACGCAACATCAGTTAACTCTAATACTGTTCAAATCAATTCTACAGTCAACTCTACAGGTCCTACAATAGGAAGTATATTTACACTTGGTGGAGCTGGGATTGCAAAAGACCTAAGTGTAGGGGGTATTATTTCAGTGAATAGTACAGAAGCGAATTCGTTTAATACACTTGGCGGAATATCAGTGTCTAAAGGTTTAAATGTAACCCAAGGTATTACTGCTGGAAGCTGTCTCTTTACATCAATCACAGTTGGTTCAATTTCAGTTATTGGAACTGTCCAAAGTACTAGTACTAGTACTGGTAGTGCATTAATATCTGGTGGGGTAGGTATAGTAAAGAATGCATATATCGGAGGAGATGTAAATGCTAGTGGAAATGTAGTATTAAATGGAAGCACGGTTATTTTACAAGGGTCTAATGTTACAAGAAACAGTATAGAAAGAGATGCTTCTGTATTTTCTATAAGTAGATATGATTCTTCAGGGGGATTTTTGGACAAATCACTGTCAATTTCTAATACGACAGGGGAAGTAACTATTACAAATACATGTACAATACAGAAGGCACTTACAATTAATTCTACTATAGAAAGTACTGGTCCTACAGTTGGAAGTGTAGTGTTATATGGAGGTTTAGGATTAAGCAAAGACTTGAATATAGGTAAGAATTGTACAATATATAGTACAACAGAATCTATTGATACTCTTACAGGAAGTTTGATAGTAAAGGGTGGTATCGGGCTATCAAAAAATCTAAACGTAGGAGGTAATGTAGTTGTCACCGGAACTTTGGTAGTCAATGGTACTACAACAACTGTTAATAGTACGACTACAAATCTTGTAGATAACATTTTGGTATTGAATTCTGGTCCAGCTGGAAGCAGAGATGCTGGTATAATATTCACCAGATTTCAGGCAGATAATGACGCTGGCCTTGGTGATGTTGTAACTGATACAACATTTGTAACAGATACTATTCCAGACCAAAGTGCAATGACCAGTACTCAAATAACTCTAAGTACTTCTGCAAATAATACAAACGATTATTACACGGGATGGTATATAAAGGTGACGTCTGGATTTAGTGCAAGTCAAGTTAGAAAGATAACAGCGTACATCGGTAGTAGTAGACTTGCAACTGTAGCTGCATGGACTAGTCAAAACCCTTCACTTAATGACACTGTAAATATTTATAACAAGTCATTTGTTGGTTTATTCTATAATGAATTTAGTGATATATTTCAATTATCTGCCACTGTTCAAGACCCTGGATTTGCAAGTGTAAACAGTACGGCCTATGTCGGATTACAATTAGATACAATATCAGTTTTAGGTACACGCGGGAGTACTGGGTCATCTACTGGAAGTTTAGTAACAGTAGGGGGGATAGGAGTACGATGTACAACAAATTCTGTAAGTGTTACGAATGGAGGAGCGCTCAGTATAGCTGGAGGTGCGTCAATTCAGAAGGACTTGATAATTGGTGGAAGTCTCACTGTAAATGGTGTAGCCATTACGACTGGAATTAGTAGTGTTTCATTCACAGGAGCAAACAATCAAACTTCTGCAGTAGATATCACTTCTGCATTAATCCCGTCTACTGCATATGGTGCAGAGATATATATTTCAACTAGAGTACTAGCTACTACAAATGTATACTCTAATTATCATCTTAGAGTAGTTAATCAACAAACATCATGGGATTTGACTGAAAGTTATATTGGAGGAGACTCTGGTATTAATTTCAGTATAACATCAGGTGGTCAAATCCAATACACTAGTCCAGACTTTCCTGGATTTACAAGTCTCACTATGAAATTTATGATAATTTCAAATTAATTTAATCTGAATGTAAACTGAATTCTGCTTCATGAACTCGAAATAATTAATGACGACCAAACCAGAGTCTTTACAAAAGTTTTATTGTGGCCAGAATCAAATTATCAAAATTGAAAATTTACCCAAGTCTTTACAATTGTTTGATTGTAACTACAATCAAATCACCAAAATTGAAAACTTACCAGAGTCTTTACAAGAATTTGATTGTAACTACAATCAAATTACCAAAATTGAAAACTTAACAGAGTCCTTACAAGTATTTGAATGTAGTGATAATCAAATCACCAAAATTGAAAACTTACCAGCGTCTTTGCGAGAGTTTTGGTGTAACTACAATCAAATCACCAAAATTGAAAACTTACCAGCGTCTTTGCGATATTTTGATTATGGAAACACGATAAATTGGGTAGATAATATAGAATATGATAGAATCAAGTTTACACTTCTCTGGTATCATGGTACTAAAAGACTTCAGAAACGTAGACGTAGGAATACCAAGATGTCTTGTAGTATAATACAAGACTGTGTCAGAGATTGGATTTGGAAACCAATGTCTCGCGATTACCAGATTGGTCTGAGACCAAAATTGGATATGGAATATTTAAATGTATAAACAAGTCATATTGGTATTAATTTGAAACACAATAATGATAAAATTTACAAATATGATTCAATAGGTCTTGTATACTTCTATCCCCTTTGTAATCAGCAACAATAACACCAGAATCATTTACAAATTTAATAGTTGGATATCCTTGTACTCCAATAGCATTCGCCATTTTTGCATTCGTAATTTGCTTGTCTTCAAGAGCTAATACCTCAATTCCTCCATTTAGACGCTGGTCAAGCTCATTATATACGGGCTTAAATCTTGTACAATATCCGCACCATTGTGCCCAGACAAGTAGAATTGCAGGCTTTGATATAGATTTAATCACTGTACTATCGCCATTAATCATGATATCACTGGTTTTTAACTCTCTAATCATTACTTTACTCTAGAAAATAATTTTTCATACTGAAAGTTGGTTATCTATATACACACTCATTTCGTTAATTTTAAACTTATACAATCGTTTATATAGATTTACCCATTCCGAGTCATTTATTCTATTATAAGACTTCTTATATAATATAGATTCTATTTGACATCTATCATATTCAAAACTACTCCATGTATCTAATATGGCAACTTGGTTATTAAAACTTACCTTTTTCATTGTATATCGTAATAAAAAAATTTTGTACAGTGGCCATATACTCATCTAAAACTGAATTTAAAAAAATATACTTCTAATACGATAAATATGACTTTTACAAACTATTTAAATCTTTTCAGAGCAAAACAAGAAGAAGGTCCTACCCATCTATCTTTCGTAAATGGGAAATTTGTAGTTCCATTCAAGTCTTTTGAAAACTTTTATAAACATTATTATTCTACACTTGGTATAGAAAAGAGATATTTAATTGAAAAAATCAATGGAAAATTTAAGTTCTTTTTGGATATTGAACACAAGAAACAAAGTCTTGATGACACGTATATTCAAAAAATAGTGGATGCATTCTGTGAATCTCTCGGGACAAAGGATTATCTTGTATCTAAACGTAAAACAGAATCAAATGATGCCAGATATCATGTAACATTCTATAATACAATTGTAGGAACACAAGAAGCGCTTGACATAGTTTCAAAACATCCAGAATTTGATTGTGTAGACTCTTCAGTATACAAGACTGGGCTCAGAATGATTGGCTCTGGTAAAATAAAGGGTCAAACTGGAGATGATGACGTCTACCGTCTATACTCATTAGAGGATGGGAAATATCTAGAGTATATGTCACTCATTGATTTTTACAATACAAGCATTCTTTATGGAATAGACAATACGGCTTGCATCGTAGAAAAGAATATTGTATCGAAGGCTGTTTTAGACAATGCATCTCTTGAACTTTTCGAAACTATTAAAAAGTTTAATGTGACAGTTTTACCAGCAGACACAAAGTTGGTCTCTGTAAAAGAGCTTACTCCAAAAATAACAATATTAGTATCTACATTTGACACTTGTCCATTTGTTGGTAGAAAACACTCTAGAAATTCTAATCCATTATATATCATAAAAAATGAAAATGGGATTTTTTTAAAATGCCACGACTCTGTTTGCTCTGGTAAAAGGGTAAAATTATACATGACTGAATACACTGAAAGCGAGTACATTGAATATCTTCAAGAATCATTATCACTTACACATTTTGATGTGGCCAATCTCATTTTTCAAATGTTTAAAGACGTTTACCGAGTAGACACTACCAAAGCACCTGCCTGGTATAAGTTTGATGGAATTAGATGGAAACAAAATGATGACATTAACATTGTCATTTCCACAGAAGTATATACTGAATATAGAAAATACAGAGAGTCATTGGAAGATGAAGAAGATAAAAAATCAGTTACAAAGTTGATGTATAAATTGAAGGATAATTCATTCAAAAGTGCAGTTTTACAACAAGTTGTGTATCTTTTTTACAATCACGACCCAAAATTTTATGAGCGCCTTGATGCAAACGAAATGCTTTTGGGATTTGAAAATGGAGTGTATGATTTTACAACGTTGTCTTTTAGGGAAGGAATACCAAATGACTATTTGACATTTACAACTGGTTATGACTACATAGAAAACACTGAACACGAACAAGAAATCCTAGAAATGTTGTCTCAGATATTACCAGACAAGGACATTCTCCATTATACTCTTGTAACACTAGCTAAAGCGTTAAGAGGTCTAATTGATGAAAAATTCTACATGTGGACTGGAATATCTGGGGCGAATGGAAAGAGTACACTTGTAACATTCTTGGAATACACTTTGGGTGATTATATTACAAGCATCGATACTGGATTATTGACTACAAAACGAGGTAATCCAAGTAATGCAAGCCCTGATGTCTTTCGATTGAAAGGAAAGAGAATCTTTAATTTTCAAGAACCAGAGCATGATGATAAGATAAAGACTGGTATACTCAAACAATACACTGGAGGAGATACAATTGTAGCTAGAGATTTGTTTAAATCTTGTATAACATTCAAATTACAGGGTACAATGATTATGTGTTGTAATGACCTTCCGATTATAGAATCAGTTGATGGAGGTACATGGAGAAGACTTAGAGTTACAGAATTCAATAGTAGATTCTGCGAAAATCCAATCAAAGATAATGAGTTTAAAATTGACCCAGATTTAAAGAGAAAGATGAGATTATGGAAGGTAGGATTTATAAATATACTTGTTCAAAAATACAAAGAGTTCTTGAAAGACGGTCTCGTAGAACCAAAGGATGTAACCAAGGCAACTAATGTATACAAGAATGAAAGTGATAACTTTAGTGATTTTTTGGATTTGATGTATATTGAAGACGTGTCAGGACTAACAACAGTCATAGATATATACAATAAATTTTCTATTTGGTGGATTGAGAATTTTGGAAATGCGAAAATTCTTGATATAAAACAATTGAAAAAAGCATTAAAGACGAGATATGGTAGAGAAAAGGTCAGAAATGCCAAGAATTCCGGGTACGCAATTAGATATATTGGATAATTAACTAGCTTAAAATCTAGCAAATGGTAACACTGAACCAAAAATATAATCAATGATACTTTTATTCGAATTGTCCCTTACTGTATCTATCAGTTTTTCTTCTTTATTGTAGAGATACATCAAATATAATACAATACAAATTATACTTACAAGTATCAATATGTCCAACTTTTGCATTACTTTACAATACAATAACTCTATAAAATAATTCTAATTATTAGCATCATAAAGTGTATCTAAGTCAATATAGCATCGTCTAAAAATAATTCCAGTTATAGTGTATCTAGCTTAATATAGCTTCGTCAAGGGCGTCAATAATATGTAACGGTAATCTTTGAATAGTACCAGATGCATTCTTTTCGTAATGTAGAACTGCATTTATGAAATTTTGCCTATTTGTATGTGAATTAACCAATTCGAACTTTATTTTACCTTGCGTTCTTTTATAGTAGTCTAAAACTTCTTCAAGAAGGGCTTTAAATTTAGAGTCTAATGAATCATTTTCATTATTAGATGGCGTTTCTGATATATCACTGGACAAGTTTGATTCTGACAAGTCACTTTCAGGGTTATTTGGAGTTCTGGGCAAGTTTGATTCTGACCCAGAGACTGCCCCAGAGTCTGACCCAGAGTCTGAAGATAGTTCGGATAACTGGGTGTCGTCGTCAATATCATTGTTTAATTCCTTGAACTCCTTTGTATCTGTATACTTTATACATTCTCCTGTTTCACTGTCTTTGCGATGTCCTTTAGGGCATTTCAATGGTTTTCTACACTTTTTAGAGTTCGAGTCTCTAGTCTGTCCAGGTGGGCATTTTTCCAATTTCTTTGAACAACGAGTACTTCCCCTGTGTCTAACCATTCCGTGAAAAGCACAGTTCTTTCTACATTTACCAGTAGCAGCATTCATCAACATACCTTCTTGACATTTTTTATTAGACTTGGACTTTGGAGATTTAGATGTTATGGGGAATAATCCACTTTCAGACAAATCGTCATCTGAACTTGCCCGTTCAGAATCTTCGCTATCGCTGTAAATAGGGACTGGCTCTGAGCTGTCAGCAAATTTATTCTGTTTTGGCGATTTACTTACATAACTATTATCACCTTCGTGTATCATAGATAAGACCCACTTTTTACGTCCATTTTTATCTTGTGTAACCGCCCATATATTACCATCATTGCCTTTTCTTTGTTCGTCAACTTTGTATAATGTTGCACTTTCAGATGGTCCACTCCACTCTTCCCAGTTTTTGGCAGCATCTTTTGATGTATACCATTTCATATGTTTTTTCAATTCAGGTATAGTTTCTTCCTTGAGTCTATCTAAAGATAAATCCTGATTCCTCCCAGTCTTTTTTTCCCAAGCTACTGTTATCTTTCTTATTAATTTTACCAATTCATTCTTGTTTAGTGTTTTGTACTTGACATTCGAATAAGGGTAAACAGGCATTATTATATTATAACATATAAAAAAAATCCATGACTTTAAAATTCAGAGTCTAATGCAAACTCATTATCGTCATTTGTTGAATTTACACGAGCTTTAGAGTATTCTGATACATCCACGTCAAAAAAATTCTCTTTTGTACCCAAACTAATGAGTTCCATGAATTCAAAGGGATTACTAGAATTGAAAATTTTTGAATATCCTAGTAATACCAGCCATCTATCACATATATATTCAATGTATTGACTCATTAATGTACAGTTCATTCCTAAAAGTGATACTGGAAGTGACTCTGTTATAAATTCTTTTTCAATATCTACTGCTTCTTTAAAAATTTCATGCACTGTTTCTTCGTCGAGTCTTTCGCAATAAATCTTGTATAATTCTATAGCAAACTCTGCGTGAAGATTCTCATCTCGACTAATAAATTGATTTGCTGTAGCTAATCCTGGCATTAATCCTCTATTCTTTAACCAATAAATAGCACAAAATGACCCAGAGAAGAATATTCCTTCTACACATACAAATGCTAATAGTCTTTTCCCAAATGAGTTTGTTTCTGGTTTAAGGTGCTCCGAAAAGTCCAGTAGTTCTGTTTCGTTTATATCAAAAAAATTTGATATTTTCCTTGTCAAAGTATCTGAGATTTTTTCATCCTTTCCAGACGAAATCCATTTCAATGCCCATTCAGTCTTTTTCTTTATCACTGGAATGGTGTCTATCGCGTTAAAAAGGTGGTCCTTTTCAACCTGGTCCTTAATATAAGTATCTATTAAGATAGAATACTGTTCACTATGAATAGTCTCAATCAACATTTGCATTGTGTAAAATGCCCTTGCTTCAGCATTCTCTATTTCTTCGTAAAAGTTCACGACAAGATTTTCATTAACAATTCCGTCACTCGCTGCAAAGAATGCTAAGACATTTTTGATAAAGTATCTTTCATTGTCATTCAATTTGTTTTCCCAATCATTCAAGTCATCGTTTAGTCTAATTTCTTCTACTGTCCAAAATGTAGCTTGATGCTTCTTGTAAAAGTTCCAAAGGGTTTGATGTTGAATTGGGAAAAGAGTATATTTATTGGACATTTATCTTGTACTAACTATGAATTATAATTTTCAGTTTTATACCATGTATTAAGCCAAACCAACTGCTAACGAATATCTAGATATGGTTCGATTTACTTTGTTTCATATATGATTTTGTTTTATCACGTAAAGTAATGAAGAGTGTGGTTTGTATCTTATTAATGATAGCTTGTATCTATTTATACATTGAAAACTCTGAACTTAAAGTAAAATGTAATACGTATAGAATACATCTGGAAGACTCTAGGATACATTCTCTTGAAGCTCTTGATGAACGAGTAGTTCCAATATTGCCTTTTGATTCAGACGTTTTAATAGACAAGATGAATGAAAGAATACAGTCGAAAGTAGACACAACGAATGAAAGTCCTATTATACAGACTGAAATAAATGACAATCCAAAGTTAACATTGGAAAATTTACCTAATGAATTTGATGAGATGATTATTTGAAAATACATAACACAATAGAAACGAATAAAGTATGAGTATCTATAAGACAAAGTAAGTAATCTAAATAAAAATCAAATTAGATTACTCTAATAGTTCTAAAAATTCTCTAGTAAAATGTTCAATAGAGAATCGAGTCTTGTCTAGATTACATAGATACTCATATGCTGTATTTATTAGATGTAAATTCTCATCTTCAAGTAGTCTAGTTACTTGGTACATTGATGTATAATACAATGGATATCCTTCCCCGAGAATTTCTACAATTGCAGGTATCTTATTGACAATCATTGGAGTATTTCTCATCACGCATTCTATTACTGTATTTGTAGCTGATGCGTCAACGAAATTTAGAAATACAATATTATCACTCAATAGAGAGTCATATTCGTCATTTGTTAAATAATCTATAACAGTGACAGACCCAAATGCTTTGACGAGATGTTCATATATACCCTTTACTTGAATGTTTTTAAACGCAGACTTGCACATATCATTATTTGTGTATATAATAGTTTGGGTGTCCTGTATAGACTCTAGAAAATTGTCTGGTACAAAGTATGCTTCGCTATTTTTATTCTTTAAGATGCATTTTTCAAATTGGCATACATCTGGTAATGTTATTGTATATATAGCAAACATATCTCTTAACCATGTTCCTACATTTATCAATTTTTTATTTTGATTGTTGTGGAATCTTTCTATATTGAACGACACTATAGGAGTTTCACTTGGATGAGTCAACACTCTGATTGGAGTCGTCGTTATGTATTCAGATAATTCCTTTTTCAAGTACTCTGATAACACTATGATGCATTTACATGAATCTAAACTTTGAAGAAACAATCTGTTTTGTACTAGTTCTTTACAATTGTAATTGTTATTGTAATCAGAGAATGTATGATGGATGAATCCAACCCATGGAGATTTATATGGTATTATACCTTTCGACTTGTAAAAATCACTATTCCAATGAAATGTTTTATCGACATAAGTATCAATCAGGATGTTACTATCTGGGATATTGTCGAGGACATATTGCCATCCACTTCTATGAATACTGTGGAAATTCTTATTGATTATATTTGCGGACGTATTACTCTTGTATTTTAGATAATAGTCATCTATAGTCCATGAAATCTGGTCAATCAATGAAAATCTGAATATATTGTCCATCATACCATAATAATAAATTCCATATGGGTCTCCGGTTATACTCCATAAAATCTCTTCTACTATTCTTTTTCTAATGGACATCGATTTATCAGATGTAGGGGTTAATTTGCTCCCCTTCATAATCTTGTCAAAATCAGTTCTTTGATTGGTAAGAATTAGTACACTTGATATAGTACTCTTTTTAAGTTGAAACTTGTCTACTCCAGATATAAATGATGGAGGAGAACGTCTCTTTGGCGAATCTTGTAACATCTCTTTAAAATCTTCAATCGCATTTTTTACCATCATATTGTAACTGGCCTTGCATGCTTTTATTTTACGTCTTATTATATTTTGATTCTTTATAAAATGTTCAAGTGCTTCAGTTACCATACATGTATTTACATTAATTGGTTCGAAACAATAATTTACAGGCATACCTATAAACATTTTACAAAGTTCCCAAGGAAGCTCTATTGACAATTTTCTAATCTTTTCCGAAGAATACAGGGCAATGAATGGAATCTCGTGTATTATACATTTTATAACTGAATGAAAACGACCAGCTATTACGAAATCCATATCAGTCATTGATTCTGCATCATGACAAACAGATTCCACTTGTAAGTATTGTGCTAATATACTATTTAGAACTAGGTCTGAATTGCTGGCATTCTCAGAAGTATCAAAAGGTATTAAATACAATACACTATCTGGAAAAGAGTCTCGTACTTGTTTTATAACAGACACAATTTTTTCAATCATTCCTCTAATTCGATTGTTCAATTGCCCACTAATCCATGTATAAGGTAGACATACTCCAATTTTTTTAATACTTGTACTTGTGTTTATAATCGCTTTATCACTTAAAATATGTACAATATCAGGAGTATACCTTACATAATCGTTACTATATCTATTTACCAAAGTCTTGTAATCTTCCTTGTTTCGGACATAAAATACATCACCTATATCTAGGCTCCATATATACGAAGTGTATTGTATACCTATACCGAAAAATATTATAGAAACACCTCTTTTAGACATGTCGTGTAAAAGAGTTAGATTCTTATCTGATAAAAAGTGAGAGTTTACTATATCACCACAACCAAGAATTACATTAGCATACCAATTAGTGTAACAATTTTCTAGTTCTTCTATGCCTCTAATTTCAAATGTAGAATCTATACACTCTGTCAAAATGTACTTGAAAAGGTCATCTCCATGATTTCTTTTATTATAATATCCCAAAACTAATGTTTTTGGCGTCACGCTCATATTAATAATAATCAAAATTATTTTTGTTAATAAGGTGGTTACTTGTTCTTTTGTATCCATGTAAAATTAATATACTGTATACTCAAACTCCATAGCTTTTGGAAATTTCCATAGTAATTCGTTAGAGAGATATCCATTTGTAAAACTTTTCCGTACTAGAAATTTCGAGATTGATTCTTTATCTGTATCAAACTTTTGCTTTTGTTTAAGTATTGGATTAATACTCATCGCAGCGTCTATAACACGTAAATCAAGGTATGGATATCGGAGTTCTATATCAAATTTTGCAGAAGTCGCATCTAAGACATTCAAAACTATACTCAAGTCAAGTAGTGATTGAACGTCATGAGATTCCTTGAATAAAGTGTCCAAGAAACCACCATATAGTACTACTTTGACATTTGTAGTTTCAATATACTTGAGTAATAGATATAATCCTATATACTTTGTATCTGGGACTTCTTTTTCATACGATATCGGGATATCTATAGTATCATCGATGCTGTGATGAACAATGATACATTCTGGAAATTCTTGTCTAAGGTATTGTATAGTATCCTTTCCTTCAGTAGAACCCAATGAGAATGCGTGTATTTTACTTACATTAGAGTTTTTCGCAAGAATTGACATAATCAATGAGCTATTAAAACCATCTGAGAGCAACACTCCTATCTCTTCAGTACTCCTGATTAATACACTGTCTTGTATTGTGTCTTTTAATGTAGAATAAATCGCAGCCAATGTACTTGGGTTTGGTATATAATAAATACATTTATCTATACTCCACCGCTCTGAAAGATTTATATAAGTAGTGAATGGATTGATGGCATTTCTATTTTGAAATGACCAAAATGTCCCAGGTGGGATGTCTATCGTAGTCCAATCTCTACCTAAACAGTAGTCTGGTATTCCCTTTGTCTCTGATACAAATAGAAAAAACGTCTTTTCATTATTATAAGTTAATTTTAATGGTCGTATACCTAAAGGGTCTCTTGCAGCAAATATATTGACATCTGACTCTTTATAAGACTTTGTATTATCTGTAAGAATCATTGCAAATTCGCCATTAAGTTTATTTAAAGCTTCATTAATGCCATATTTGATATACAAAGGGAGAATGATTTCTGCGTCACTACTAGATTCTAGGTCCTTTTCTCCAAACAAATTGTCTTGGATTAATTCATTGTAATTATAAATCTCTGAGTTTGATAGTAACTTTTTGACAGGTACTGAAATCAGGTCCTTATACATACTTTTTTTGTAATTTGAAGGAAATTCAAATGGTTGAATGGCATTAAATGTAGGGTCATTTATAACAGTGCGATGGTATCCATAGATGTAATTGTAGACACGGTGTATATTGAATTCATGTCTAGACATTTTATCTCTCATTTTTAAGGCATTCCCCCCTTGTTCTGTAATGAATTCCGTGCGTCCTTTTCCGCGTGTTTTAAGCTTCATGAACGCATTTGTAAAGTTTGTATCTATAGTATGTTCCCCAGTATATACTGCGAAAAATATACCACCCATACAATACTCTAAATAACTTTTTCAATTCAAGAACGTATTAGAATTTAAATAGATTATAATAACTAGTAGATTTTGGTCTCTCGTTTTCCAATGTCTCTAATTCGACATCTTGACTACTTTTTTCTTGGCCTAACATCTTTTCTTTATCCATGTGCTCCATTCCCCATCCAAAATCTTTATTTTCATTATGTTTAACAGCTATCCTTGTTGGTAATGCTCTAGTATCGATATTGAACTCTTGGCATAATTTTTCATGAGTATTCAATGTTTCTGTACTTACATCATCGAATGTTATTTTACCATGATAAAAATCATTTGTCCAAGTACTCTTTTTGTCAATGCCATTGTCTGCATTTGGGGCTTTGTAGATTACGTCATCAAATGGTACTTTAATATTAAATGAATTACCACAATGGTCAAAATCACCTCCTAAAACTGGTTCAAATTTTGTCCCGACTTTGTATACATCTTCTGTATTTTTTACGTCATCAAATGGTACCTTACTACTAAATGGATTACCATAATGGTCAAAATCACCTAAAACCCCACCAATCAGTGTATTTCTTTCCCAAGACCCAGATTCAGGAAAAGATTCCGGGTGGATACAATCGTGTATCAATACAGTATTGTCTCCATCTGATGATACTGAATTGTAATGAGTTGTTTGAGTGGAATTGTCTTGAAATGGATACCTATCAGCTTTGGTATAATAGTCTTGTAAAAATACCTTTTCTGTATCCTCTTTATCAGTTTCATCATTGTCTTTGATATTAAACAATGCAAATTTTTTGAGTAACTCTTCCTTTACAACCAAATTACCAAATTTTGCCTTTAGTTCTTGGTGTATGTCTCTTTTTGACTTGCAAATATTACTTTCACCATCCGACAATAATTTTATTAATAAATTATTACTTAAAGTTACCGATTTGCGTAACTCTTCAATTTCTTGATTAATTCTAAAGAATTCTTCTTTGACGTCTACGTCATCCTCGTACTTTCTCTTTTTATAAAATGGAGCACTTTGTTTAAAGTCTTCGACTGCCGTTTCTAATCTTGAAATTGAATTTAACAAGTTTTCCATACTTGTTTATATGATAATGTAATTTATGTTTAAATAAAACGCAAAAGTTTTAAATCAATTAGTCTATAGTATTCCATTACAATAGTATTCCTAATTTAGACTATTATACAGTAGTAATCCGCAAAGTAAAACTGGTCGTACCACCACCTCCTGGAGCAGGTCTGAAAAACAATTGTGGTTTAGCATTTGCTGGCCAAATTATATCCAATTTATCCCCACTCAGACCTCCAGCTGACACGAAACGATGTACGACTCCATTTGATGCAGCATTGTTGATTCTCGCTAATTGAAACGACGCATAAGCTCTCGTAGTTACAGTGGTCGGCCTAACCAAAACCGTGAATACTCCATATGTATCTGGAAATCCTGTTATAGTCACTGGAGCAGTCGAATTATTTGTCAAAGTTACTGTTGTCGTTGTATCGACAGGTATATTGTTTATAGTGGTTGAGTTAATGTTATTCGCAGTCAAATTGTTTAAATGTACATTAGCATAATGGTTGACATCTGGTTCAACACTTGGGTCATTGGGACTACAAGTAAATGCAAACTCGTTATTAGACTCATCCCATATCATAAATACATAGTAACAATCAAATAATTGATAACCGGTTGTTCCATCTGGTATAGTAACCAAGTCTAGACCTTCTACAGGAACTTGAGTAGTTTGGTCTGCTGTAGAATATAATGTCGCTACTTTTGTTGTAGAGTCATAATCCTTTATTCTCCTAGTCTGTCCTGCTCCTGTACCAGAAGATAATCTAATCCACCAACCATTATAGTAATCATTAGTGGCACTAGCAGATGCCCCTAGATTAATTGCTGTAAAAGTACTCCCTGTTGTATTCGCTGTACCAGTTTCATCTGGAGTGTCTAATATAAGGTCTCCTGTATTTGTATCATTGGCTGGTTGATACCTCTTTATAGCTACACCTCCATCACCTGTAGTCCCTGGGGCATTATTTACTACTATAATATTATCATCTATAGTGACTAGAGTAGATTCTATAGTAGTTGTTACCCCCTTTACGTCAAGATTTCCGTTAATTGTTGTAGTACTGTTACTTGTACCTATTGTTACTGGAACACCAGAAGTTCCTGTAGCAATTTTTACACCGTCTACAGAATTGGTTGTTTGAATTTCGACTTTTCCTTGTCCTTGTAAAAGTATACCTCCACTGTTTGTAGTGGTTTCAACTCTTATTGCATCTGTCCCTGTACCTTGACTGTTTATATATACACTTGAATTAGTCTGTCCCAAGACTTGAATGTTAATATCTTGAGAATCTAGTGTAGTGTAATTTGTTATACTAGTTTGTGCACCGTATGTACTCAAGACCATAGGGCCACCTGTTAGTGTTGTAACTTCAAATCCACCACTTCCAGTAAACGTACTAACTTTACCACTTCCTTCTGTCTGTCTAGTGATTATATTACCACTAGTCGAACTAGTACTCAAAACTATGGCGTCACCATTTCCTTGACTAGTAAGTAGTATTCCTGACGATACACCTGTAAGATTTAATTCAAGATTGTGGCCTGGTGCAGTCGAAATTACATTCAATTGTGTAGGCGCAGCATTACTTGTCATGACTATTTCTCCGCCTGTATTTGTTGTAGCATGAAGACCACCAGCTCCTGGGTATATTTTCACACTCCCTTCTCCAAGACCTCCAAAATTACAAATATGTATATTTCCCGCTGAATTAGTAGTACATATTTCAATAGCGTCCCTAGTTACATTTGTACCAGAACTTTCAATCCTAAGTTTTGAGTCAGTATCACCATTGAGTGAAAATATTAGATTTTGATTTGCAGATAAGGAATTGACTGTAAAACTTCCGTTTGCATTATTACTTGTAAGTGAAATATTTCCACTACTAGTGACTCCAATTATTCCTCCAGACCCAGATGTCAATTTGATTTTACCCAGACCAGACCCAGATAACAAATTTATACCACCATCATTATGTGTAGAATTTATAGTGATAGCATCTTGGGAGTTTTCTCCAGCGTAAATTAAAGTTCTATCATTAATTGCTTCCAATGTAAGATTTCCACCAGTTGTTTTAAAATTACTTGCTGCACCAACCTGGATGTTTACTGCATTCCCACCAGATACGGTTGTAGGTCCTAGATTAGTATTAATAAATGTAGTTGCTAGATATGTCGAATCATAAATAACGTACAACTGACTCTGTAAATTGGCAACCTTTTGTAAACCAAACCCACCATATACAACCAAACTACCAGTAGTAGAGTTTACGCTTTCCTCTGTACCATAAATCAATGTATTATGCCCGACAAATAGGTCTGGGAATCCAAATTGGACTGGGTCATTCGACTCTTCTATATGCACTTCTCCTTCAAATATTACGGATTTGGGGAATGACATTAGTATTACTTGAAAAAAGAATTACGGTATTTAGACAACTTTTAACTTTATCTCAATGTAAAGAATGTCACTTAGTAATACACACAGTTACATATTTAAAAATTCTATATCCATTCTTGGTCTCAGACCAATCTGGTGGTTGCGAATCATTTTGGGTTTCAAAAGTGTCTTCTTCCACGAAAGACTTTTTGAATTTGAAATGAAATCTTTTTTGTATAATTTTAAACCAATATTAAAACTGAATTACATATTCAGAAAAGATTATTGAAACATCATGATGAAACATTATTCTACATGTTTAGAAGGCCTAAGTGAAATGAATTGCCCAGACTCCATTGATTATTATGATTGTGGCGCTAACAGAATTACGAAAATTGAAAATCTACCTAAAGGTTTGGTAACTTTAGAATGTCAAAATAACCAAATTCGGAAAATCGAGAGTTTACCAAAGTCTTTAAAAAAATTGAATTGTGGTAATAACAATATAGAAAAAATAGAGAACTTGCCAAAAAAATTAATTGATTTGGTTTGCCATGATAATCCAATATCAGAAATTGAAAATCTACCAATTTTTTTACAGAATTTGGAATGTGGCAATTCTAACATAATGTTTATAAGAAATTTACCTAGTACATTAAGGTCACTTGACTTATGCAATTCATTTATTACCAGAGTTGAAAACATACCGGATTCTGTAAAATATCTCGACTGTGATAGAAATTGTATTACAGTCATTCAAAATTTACCATCAACCCTTATAAAATTCAGAATATCAGATAATATAGTCCATAAGATTGAAAATCTTCCAATGAAACTTGAGATATTTGATTGTTCATTAAATCTTGTATCAAAAATTGAAAATTTACCAGACTCGCTTGTAGAGTTTGATTGCGAGAACAATAACATAACTGTACTGGAAAATTTACCAAAATGTCTAGAGAGATTGTACTGTGAAGAGAATAGGATAAGACGAATTGAAAACCTTCCAATGTCGTTAAAGATTTTCAATTATACAAAACGGTATGTAGAGTACATTGATAATGTACACTACTGGAGTGTAAATTTTTCATTAAAAGGATATCAGGCCATTAAAAGACTTCAAAAGAAAACATGTAGAAATATTTTGAATGATACAAATCTAATCCAAGAACATGTCAGAGAATGGATTTGGAAACCTGTAGGAAATGACAATATCATCGGTGTGAGTCCAAGATTAGATATACAAGAAATGGGAATTTTAATATTAGTATAGAATAAATAATGGATGAGTTTACAGACTACGTCTTATCACTTCCTACTAATTTAAAACAGATTCTAATAGATTATACAAATGATTATGGTATAACCAAGGACGAAGAAAAAATTATCCATAAAATCTTTAAAAAAGGCCCAAGAGTGATGAAAACATATACTTTATATAGAGGACTTGGAGACCAATATGTCGAAAATATAGACAAGTTTATGTCTGCAACACTTGATTTAGATATAGCTAAAGATTTTATATATAAAGATTGTTGTATATATGTTATTACACTTACACCAGGTGATTATTCGGTATTACCACTAGAAAAGATATCAGTGTACCCAAAAGAAATGGAAGTGTTGTTACCACCTGGAAAATTGTCTATTCAGATGACGAAAATTATAGATGATATCAAGACAGTATATTGCACATATATTCCAAGTAATGCTACAATAATCAATACAGATGATTGTCTAGGATGCAATACTTGAATCAAAACTGATTTTTGAATAATATAGTCACTTTCACATGAGAAATCTGACTAGAAAAGCAAGCAAGATTTTAAAAACAGATGATACCAATGCTGTTTTTAAAAGTACAAATACAGATGAAGAAATAAAGAGAATGAATAGGTGGTCAGATTCAGGTATATTCTTTAAAAGAGATATACATATTATAAAAAAATATCACTCTTGCGAATCTGTGATGACATGGGAATTAACATTGTGTCACTACCTTAGAAGTCAAGACCAAAAGATAGTACCTGAATTCAAACAAGATGGAAAATACATTGAATATAATGTAGAAGGCATGGTGTCTATACGGACATTACTTTCAAAGTATAAAGTCAATTTTACACTATTTATATATGAATTATACTCTTTTGTATCTTTATTTAAAGTGTATAACTTCATTCATGGAAATTTATCAATAGACACTATTTTTGTTAATCCAAGAGATACCAAGTACAAATTTTTCGTCGTGGACCTTGGAAATAACACAAACGAATATCAGAGTGATTGGGACATTATATGCTTGAAAAAATCTCTTAGAGATATGTACCCAGATTGCCCAGATAAAGTAAGAATTATTGAATGTCAATGATTCTAGTATTCACCCAACTCGAACTGTCGTCGTCCTTGTCCTGGAGCTTGTTCATATGAACTATGATTCCATTCTCCTACGTCTTGTTTTGGAATTGGTGGAAGTGAGCGAATATCTAAATAAGGAATCTTGTTTGACTGTAATACAGTATTGATTCCAGTTGGGTAACCTCCAATAATAAAATTTTGCTCTTTTAACAAATCTGTAACATTATTGTCTTTACCGAATTTCTTTGATGTTTCGTAAATAGGTAAGAGTTCGTTAGCACTTTGATTTGTTACATTTGTTGGGTTATAAATGGCTGCAGAAACTGGTACAATGGCTGGTTGTGGAAGCTTATTTCCAGATATATCATTCAACTTTTCGGCTATTTTAGTGACAATGGTTGTCATCGGAGCTTGCATAAAGTATGCGTAGTAGACGACAGCTAGAGTTAGAATTAGTAATACGGCACCAATGATGTATTTTGTATTATCCATTATATACTATTACTGAAATAAAAAAAATAATTTTAAGACATTCTTGTCTTTATTCGCTTCGTCTTTAATGTATTCCTCAATTCTCATCATAGTTTTCAACGTCTGCTTCAACTTCGTCGTCTTCATCAACGTCTTCATAATTTTCGATATGATTGTCTCCACACATTTTCTCTGTTGGTTTCGTAGTACCTTCAGAGTCTTTAGAGTCTTTAGAGTCTTTAGAGTCTTTAGAGTCTTTAGAGTCTTTAAGATAGACAAAATAATAAAATCCAACTGCTATAATTAACAGAATTACAGCCAAGGTAGCAACATAGTTTGATTTTGCAAATTCCACGACAGAGTTCATTGTTATAATGATGTAATAGAAATAAAAAATTTGGTTTGAGCGAAATTGTTAAACAACGAACAGCGTAGATATGTGGTAGTAAAGTCTTGACTTGATATTTAAAGACATTCTTTGATACAAGTAGCTAGTGTTATGAACTTTGATTTAGATTATGACTATGACAATTCGTCTGATAATGAAGACTTTGAATATCAACAATTTTCACTGTCTTCTCTTGATACCCTTGACCATTTCCTAGACATTAAGGGTAAGGCTTATCATACGCATTTTATAGATAATCTTACTAGTGGTATTCTATATGAATTTATTACACAATTATCAGAAGGATTATTCTCGTCGAATTCATGCCCAGATTGGTTCATTGAAGAGTATAATGACCTTCTTATCAGTACATTAAGTATAACGGAAAGATATCTTCAATATGTGTATAGACTTGAAGTAGGTGACGTCACTGACACGTGGTATAATTTTTGTTATATTCATACACCAATCAATAAGAATGCGAGAGTTGGGCGTTAGTCAACATTTTTAATACAGAATAGTTATGACAATTCTGACACACAGAAACACAATGAATCTGCCATGTCATTCTTTTTGGACATTTTCTCAAAATGACATATCCAAAAGTCTTTATTTACAATCAATGAATTCGTCAAGAAATCTTTGGTATATGTTACAGACAAATTTTTTCTATTCGAATACCCTTTCGCACCTTTTAGTATCCCTTTAAAGATTGTCACACAGTCTATCTTTGGTCCTATTTTCAATTTTTTACTAGCTGATATGAATCTTACCTTTGCTGTAGGTAATAGTTCTACTAATTTTGTAAAAATAACATTCGATACCAATTGCATCTTGTTGTTTATCCTTGGTTGTTTTTCTATACATACTTTGTCAATTGACTGAAATAATTCAGTATCCATTTTATACAAACTTGTAATCTTATCTAGGACTATCAATACAATCTCTTGTAAAGTATAACTGGATATCAACTTCTTTTTTACTACAATTATAGCTTCAGTGAGTCCCTTACCATGGGTCTTACAATAATACTTACCTGAACTTTTCAATGAACTGACCTTACAACAAATCCCTCCAGACTTCTTTATTCCTTCACATGCTCGTATGTTTGATGGCATAAGGTCATAATTGTCCCATAAATGTATAGAATATTCATTGATATGCTTTGTCATTATACATAATGATAAATTCCGCAGACCTACATCGATGCATAACAACATTAAAATTATGATTTAAAAAAATCTGGGAAATGTACATATTTTGTTCAAGTAAATAACGCACTGTAAATTTTGCAGTCTGATTGGTATGTAAAACGACACATTATATGATATTTTTTATTTTATATAATAATACATCTATCAGTATGAGTATAATTCCAGATGACATCAAGATGGAAATTGTATTAAAGACAAGACTTGAAAATTTACAAACACTCTGTAGTGCCAATAGGGAATGGAGTACATTTTGTAAAGTAAACAAGAAATACATTCAACGAAAATTTGTAGAGACTTATATTCCAGATTACCTAGACCCTACGAATGTTATCTATGTAGATGGAGGAGCAGAATACAAAGACTTTTCAAGTATATGGAAAACATATTTCATTGAATATTACCATGTAGAGGCTCTAGAAATAACAGGAGATTTCACTTCATTTATGATTTTACCAAACATGATTGAATTCGAAGGAAGCGACATTATAGGGTTAAAAACATTCCCGATTCAACCTAATATGATAGATTTTCGTATCAACGATAGCCAATTGACTTCATTCCCTATCCAGCCTAAAATGGAATCATTTTATGCCGATAACAATCAATTGACTTCATTCCCTATCCAGCCTAAAATGGAATCATTTTATGCCGATAACAATCAATTGACTTCATTCCCTATTCAACCTAAAATGATAACTTGTATAGTCGCCAACAATCAATTAACTTCATTCCCTATCCAACCTAAAATGACACATTTCTACGCCGTCAACAATCAATTGACTTCATTCCCTATCCAACCTAAAATGATGAATTTCAACGCTGGTAACAATCAATTGACTTCATTCCCTATCCAACCTGAAATGACTCATTTCAACGCTGGTGACAATCAATTGACTTCATTTCCAATTCAACCTAAAATGATAGAGTTTCTAGGCCACAATAACCAATTGACTTCATTTCCAATTCAACCTGAAATGATAACTTGCATAGTCAACAATAACCAATTGACTTCATTCCCTATCCAGCCTAAAATGGAATCATTTTATGCCGATAACAATCATCTGACTTCATTCCCTATCCAGCCTAAAATGGAATCATTTTATGCCGATAACAATCAATTGACTTCATTTCCAATTCAACCTAAAATGACACATTTCTACGCCGTCAACAATCAATTAACTTCATTCCCTATCCAACCCAACATGCAAAGTTTCAAAGGCAACAATAACCAATTGACTTCATTCCCTACTCAACCTGAAATGGAAAGCTTTTATGCTTTGGGAAATCCTTTGCCTCTTGAATCTATAGATGACCAACCAGACATGTTTGATACAGATATAATTGGCTTAGAGACTGTTGAAAATCCATATGACGATTATAAAAGTGATGATTATGACTAATCTGTGCAATCATTGTTATTTTTTGTTGCGTTGGTATTAAGTTGATTAAAAAATACAAATAGTGATTTAAAGAGAATCATTATACTATATAATGCATAAAGTATTAGTAACTGGTGGTTGTGGATTTATAGGGTCACATTTTGTTAAATTACTTATGGACTCTAATAATTACATAGTGTATAACCTAGATTGTTTAAATTATGCTTCAAACAAGTACATAAACGATTTGTTTGAGGGCAACCCAAATTATAAATTTATATACGGTAATGTATGCAACAAATCATTAGTTTTATCAGTCTTACATAATGATATAGATGTCGTCGTTCATTTTGCTGCACAAAGCCATGTAGACTCTAGTTTTACAAACTCTTGTGATTTTATTACAGACAACGTAATGGCTACAAATATACTCTTGGAATCTTGTAAAGAATATGGTAAATTGTCTTTATTCCTTTATATTTCAACAGATGAAGTTTATGGTGATTCTGACGTCCCAAGAACAGAAGCTGATAAATTAAGACCAACTAATCCTTATTCTGCTACGAAAGCTGCTGCAGAAATGTTATGCTCTAGTTACAAACATTCATTCAAACTACCTATAATTATAACTAGAAGTAATAATGTATATGGCGCATTACAATATCGTGAAAAGTTGATTCCTAAGTTTATACATTTATTAAAAAACTCAAAAAAGTGCACTATTCATGGGACAGGGGAATGTATTAGAACCTTTATACATGTTTCAGACTTATGTAATGCACTTTTTATTGTAATGACTAAAGGAGAGATTGGGGAAGTGTACAATATTGGGTCTGAAGCAGAATATTCTGTGCTTGAAATCACTAAATTACTTGTGAGATTTATTAAAAAGACCGAATTGTATCGGGACTATATTACCTTTGTATCAGATAGATATTATAATGACACTAGATATAGTATAGATTATTCTAAAATAAAGTCACTTGGTTGGTCAAATACCATAAATTTCGAAACGGGACTGTTGGAATTATGTGAATACAGTGAAAAATCTAGTCTATTGTAGCAATCCAATTGTTTCTTCTATTTTAAAGACGCTTTTCGTTATTATGCTATAAATACCATGTAGTATATTCTAAAAAATTCACAGTCACAATCCACCATTATTTTTTTATAAATTAATATAAATGAGTGACAGTGTGTATGATTACAATAGGCGATGCTTTGAACTTTTGAAAAAGAAGAATATATATGTAGAGGGAGAAGATAATGAATTCACTCCGTTTTACAAAAGATATAAAAGATACGCTATTCAAAATCACCCTGATAAAAAAACTTTAATTGATGAAGAATATGATGTATATAAACGGATAACATCCTGTAGGAATCTATTCTTAAATGAAGACATGTACAACGATTTTATACGATTCAATACAAAACCAGTCAAGACAGAACCAGACCAGTCAGAACCGAAATATCGTAGAAGAAGGTTATAAACAGCTAAAAATATTATTAATTAATTTTACAATACAAGCATTCGCTATTTAAAGACAATCTCTATATATTTATAAGTTATATGGTAAATGAAAAAAGATGGGTTCCTAGTCGAG